>ENA-UOUL01002435-UOUL01002435.1-bioreactor-metagenome-genome-assembly--contig:-NODE-2435-length-21718-cov-5.186821_pt1 | contig 21718 bp, 20 predicted proteins | sample MGYA00249838_ERZ747220 | MGnify/ENA primary metagenome ERZ747220 (study PRJEB28778, sample SAMN05720191) | bioreactor metagenome | isolation source: Anaerobic biogas reactor | place: USA:Washington...
ACGAGATCACCTTTTCCCACGGACCCCTCGACTCGCCGGAGGAGGCCGAGCGGCACGCCGACGCCCAGGTGCTCTCGCCGTTCATCTACTCGGACCTGGACGCCGACATGCTGCGCCGCTTCCCCGCGTTGCAGCTCGTCGCCACCCGCTCGACGGGGTTCGACCACATCGACACCGAGTACTGCCGCGACAACGGCATCATGGTCTGCAACGTGCCCACCTACGGCGATAACACCGTCGCCGAGCACGTCTTTGGCCTGCTCCTGGCCATCAGCCACCGGCTGCCCGAGGCGGTGGACCGCACCCGGCGGGGGGATTTCTCCCAGCAGGGGCTGCGCGGGTTCGACCTGCGCGGCAAGACGCTCGGGGTGGTGGGCACCGGGGCCATCGGGCGGTACGTCATCGAGATCGCCCGGGGCTTTCGCATGCGGGTGCTGGCCTACGACGTACGCCAGGACGAGGAGCTGGAGATCACCCTCGGCTTTCGCTACTGCTCGCTGGACGAGGTCCTGGCCCGCTCCGACATCATCACCCTCCACGTGCCCTACAACGAGCACACGCACCACCTGCTGGACGACGCCGCCTTTCAGAAGATGAAGCAGGGGGTGGTGATCATCAACACCGCCCGGGGCGGCCTGATCGACATCCGCGCCCTGGTGCGCGGGTTGGCCGACGGCAAGGTGAGCGCGGCGGGGTTGGACGTCCTCCCCGAGGAGCCGACCATCCGGGAGGAGGCCGAGCTCCTGCACTCGATCTTTCGCGAGGAGCACGACCTGGCGGCCCTCCTGGCCGACCACATCCTCCTCCGGCTGCGCAACGTGATCATCACCCCCCACAGCGCGTTCAACACCCAGGAGGCGATCGAGCGCATCCTGCACACCACCGTGGAGAACATCGTGGCCTACGAGCAGGGCAAGCCGCAGAACGTGGTGGCGGGTACCATCGCACAGTGAGGGACGGGCCATGGCGGAGGGCGACATCCGGATCGGCACATCGGGCTGGCACTATGCGCACTGGCGGGGCCGCTTTTACCCCGAGGGCCTGCCCCCCGAGCGCTACCTGGCGCACTACCGGGAGCGCTTTGACACGGTGGAGATCAACAACTCCTTCTACCGCCTCCCGGAGGAGGCCACCCTGGCCGCCTGGCGCGACGCGGTGGGGGAGGGGTTCCTGTTCGCCGTCAAGGCCTCCCGCTACCTGACGCACATGAAAAAGCTCAAGGACCCCGAGGGGCCCGCCGCCACGGTGGTGGGCCGGCTCGAGGTGCTGGGGGAGCGGCTGGGGCCGATCCTCTTCCAGCTGCCGCCCCGCTGGCGGGTGAACGTCGAGCGCCTGGCGCACCTCCTCGAGGTGCTGCCCACCGCGCACCGCTACGCCTTTGAGTTCCGCGACGGCACCTGGTTCGACGATCGGGTGTACGCCCTCCTCGCACGCCACCGCGCCGCGCTCTGCATCTACCACATGGGCACCCTCACCACGCCCAAGATCGCCACGTCGGACCTCGTCTACATCCGCCTGCACGGCCCCTCCGACTCGCCCACCGGCCACTATCTGCCCGAGGCGCTTGTCGCGTGGGCGGAGGACATGCGGCGCTGGGCGGCGGAGGGCCGCCGGGTGTTCTGCTACCTGAACAACGATGCGGAGGGCTATGCCATCCTCGACGCCGAGGCCCTGCGCGGGCTGCTCGGGCAGGCCCGCCAGGTGGGACGCTAGTACGTTTTTCTACCGATAGGAGAGAGAGCGATGACCGAACAAGAAGATCTCTTTGAGTTCGAGTTCCACTCGGACGTCGACACGATCGACGACAACCTGCGCGACCGCGCCGAGGAGCGGCTCGTGGCCCTCACAAAGGGCCACCGGGACCTGATCGGCGCATCGGTCAGCCTCGAGCCCCTCGTCCGGGCGGAGACGACCTTCCTGTACCGCGCCCGGGTCGTGGCGTTCGTGCGGCCCCGGAACCTGGTCGGCGTGCAAAAGGCGGACACCCCCGAGGGCGCGCTGAAGGGCGCCCTGGACGCCGTGGAACGCCAGCTGCGCGCGCAGCGCGACGCCCTGCACCGGCCCTGGGAAAAGCCCTCGAGCGGCCGTGAGCGCGAGGAGGGCGGCGAGGTCGGCTGACGCGCTGTTCCCCTGTCTACCGTTTGGAAAGGAGACGCGGATCGTGAGCCTGATCACGAGATCGGAGATCGAGACCCTCATCGGCCCCCACGAGGCGCCCTGCATCACCCTCACCATGCCCACGCATCGCAAGGGGCCGGACGTCCTGGAGAACCCCATCCGGCTCAAGAACCTGCTGGATCGGGCGGAGGAGCGCCTGGTGGGCGCCGGCCAGCGGGCCCCCGAGGTGCGCACCCTCCTCGAGCCGGCCCGCGACCTCGTCGAGCGCAACGGCTTCTGGCAGCGCCAGTCGGACGGGTTGCTTCTGTACCTTTCGCCGGACCTCTTTCGCACCTATCGGCTGCCCTCGCCGCTGGAGGACCTCGTGGTGGCCGCCACGGGGTTCTACATCAAGCCCCTTTTGCCCCTCCTGGCCCGCGACGAGCGGTTCTTTGTCCTGGCGCTCAGCCAGGACGCCATCCGCCTGTACCAGGGCACCCGCTTTAGCGTGGCGCCCGTCTCCCTGCGTGACATCCCACGCAGCCTGGAGGAGGCATTGGACGACTTGACCCGCCACACTGCCACAATGCGTGCTGCCCAGGCGCCCCGGCTCGAGGGCGCAGCGGCCGGCGATACAGCCTGTTCTCAAGACAGTTCGGAGGCGCGGCAACGTTTCAGCACCTTGTCCGCCCAACGCCCGGAATCCGGCGATCCCGCGCTGTCTTCTGCCATAGAGGGCAGAACCCCGGAAGAGTGGAACGACGAGCTACTGGTGGCCTACGAAGAGCTGCAGGCCGCGCAGGACGAGCTCCTTCAGGACGATCCCGGCCTCGATGGCCTTCTGGACCGCGTCGGCCTCGCTCTGCGTCAGCGTCCCGTCGGTGACGGCCTCGTCCAGGACCGCCTTGTCGGCGGCGGAACGGGCCGCATCGCGCTCTGCCTCCACCTCGGCCAGCGCCGCCGTGACCTGCGGCCGGGACTGGTTGCGATAGGGCGCGATGATGGTGAGGGCGTGGGCGGGGGCGCCGGGCTGGGGCAGCCGGAAGCGCAGGCCGATGCGCGGCACGCGCTTGTTATAGGTCCAGGCGAACCAGCCCTCCTCGCCCGCCAGCACGGCGCCCTCGGGCGCGGCGAGCTGGACCAGCACGTTGCTATCGGGGAAGAGGGTGTAGGCGCGGTTGGCCTCCACGTCCAGCGCCACGGCGCCGGGGGCGAATTGGTAATGGAGGTCGAGCGTCCCCTGGGCGTCGCCGATGGCCTGGTCCAGGATCACAAAGAACCGGCGGCCTGCGAACCAGATGGCGCGGCGGTGCTTGAGCCCGGGGTAGGCGTCGTTGTCCACGCAGACGGCGTCGAACGCGGCGCCGCCCTCGCCGGCCTGGCTGGCCCACAGGCGATGGGTCGCCAGGGTGTTGTTGTTCTTGCCGTCCAGGGTGAGGGTCTGGTGGACGGCGGTCTGGCGGTGCCAGGTGCGGCGGACGGCGTCGTGGCCATAGGTAAAGTAGCCGGTGTCGTTCATCAGCCAGCGGCCATAGGCCCATAGCTCGAAGGTGCCGTTATCCAACTGGTCGTGGCTCGAAATGGGCGGCGGCGAGTCGTGGAAGGGGAGCACGATCTGGTCCGGGCCCCAGCCGCTGCGCATGACGTACATGCCGGCGTGTAGCCAGGCAAAGCTGGCGCGCTTGGGCAGCTCGGCGTAGCGCTCCTCGGCCAGCGCGGCGAACTTCTGGTCGCCATAGCGCTGCTGCGCGTCCATCAGGTTGTGATAGACCTGGCGCGGGATGCGCGCCTCTTCGGGGCCCTCGCGGCGAGTGTCGCCGAACATGGGCATGCTCAGGTCGGGCATGGCAAAGCCATAGATGAACTCGTACATGTCACGGGCGCGCTGCTTGACCGAGTTGGGGACCGTCAGGCCGGCCTTTTCCAGCATCTCGGTGATGGTGTTGCCGTCGCTGAGGACGTGCATGTGGTAGCCGAAGGACCATTCCTGCTGCACGCCATCGGGGCTGGACTGGGCCAGGAAACTCTCCACAAAGCGGTCGCGGGTGATCTCGAGCCACTGCTGGGTCTCCTTGAACTCGGGGACCAGCTCGGCGATGTCCATGATGCCGCGCATCTCCATGGTGGCCTTGTTGTGCACCATGTTCATGGGGATCACCACCGACTTGACCTGGTGGTCATAGAGGCTGGCCCACATGATGCCCAGGAACTCGGGGGTGAAGGACGCGCCATGGATCAGGAGGGGCAGGACGTCGCAGAGGGCCGCGGCGCGGATGCCGGTCTGGATGTCCAGCCAGGCAAAGCCCTTCCAGTGGGTCAGGGTGCGATGCGCCCGCTCGTGAAGCTCCAGCGGGTGCTTGCCGATCCAATCCTTGGTGAGCTCGACGAACGCGGCGACGTACTTGTCATCGCCGGTGGCGGCGTAGGCCTCGCCGAGGGGACGCGCCCAGCAAAAGCGATAGATGCCCGCCACCCACTCGATGTCGCCGTGCGGGTCCCACTCCCAATCGATGGGGTCGGGATAGTGGCGCGGGGCATAGCCCAGGTATTGGAGGGTATGCTCGCAGACCAGGTCTGCCTCGGCCAGCCGCGCCGGCGAGATGGCCGGGCGCTCGGCGGGGAGGGGGAAACGCTGGCGGTAGTACTCGAGCAGCGCCGCCAGCGCTGCGGGGAGGCCGCCGGAGGCGTTGGCCGCCTTGACCGCGGCCATCTCGGGCCGATCCAGATCCAGCACGTCCAAGAGTTGGTCGGAGCGCAGGGATTTCAGTTGCGGCTTGGGGTTTTCGGTCATGATGGTCGTCTCCTTTGGAATGGGTACACAGATTTCACAGATTGCCACGGATCAGGATGCGAGACAGGGCAGACTCGCGATCCGCGCTAGGCGATAAGCGATAAGCGACAGGCGCGGGCTACGCTCCTTCGATCTGCTGGCGGAAGGCTTTTTGGGCGGCGTTGACGCCGGCACGCATGTAGCCCAGCGCCGACCCGCAGGAGAACATGCGCACGCCCATCTCGTAGAGAAAGGCCGTCTGCGCGGCCTCCCAGACGATGCCCACGGCCAGGCCGCGCGCGCGGGCCACGTCGCAGACCTTGCGGTAGGCGGCGACGGCGTCCTCGGCCAGCGAGTCGCCGGGGTGGCCCAGCGAGATGGAGAGGTCACGGGGGCCGATAAAGAGCACGTCCACGCCAGGGACGGCGGCGATCTCTTCCACGTGGCGGACCCCCGCGGCGGTCTCGATCTGCACCGCCACCAGGGTCTCGCGGTTCGAGATCTCGACGGAATCGGGGCCGCTGACGCTGGCATAGCTGAGGAAGGAGGGGCTGCCCTGGCCACGCACGCCCACCGGCGGGAATTTGCACCACTGCACCGCCAGCTCGGCCTGGGCGGCGGACTCGACGCGGGGGACCATCACCGAGAGGGCGCCGGTGTCCAGGGCGCGGGCGACCCAGTGGTATTCCAGGCTGGGGATGCGCGGCACGGCGCACATGCCCAGGATGTCGGCGGCCTGCACCACGGTGAGCAGCTCGCTGATGTCCAGGGAGCCGTGCTCCAGGTCGGTAAAGATCCACTCCACGCCGGCGTCGGCGACGATGCGCAGGGTGGGCAGGTCGATGGGGCCAGTGAGGCCGACGCCAAAGACGGCGCGGCCCTCTTGCAGGGCGTGCTTGAGGGTGTTGCGGAGCATGGTCCCTCCTCGAGGAATAATGGGACACGGATTCACGCAGATAGACGCAGATCAAGACGAAAATGGTACACGGATTTCAAGGATCGCGCCGATTCGGCTCGCGGCCGCGCGGGGCGTCCGTGGAGGATTATAGCCAGACGCGGGGAGATGGCAAACCCTCATTTGCCGGTGTATGGAATTCGCCGCCCCTGCGCCATGGAATGGCGTTGGGCCTTGGATTGAGCCAGTGACCTCCGGTCCTTGGCCCTACAGCGGCCATCGCGCCTCCACCTCGATCAAGCCTGTGGCGGGGTCCAGGCGCGCCAGCGCCAGCTCGGCGACGGGCTGCGCGAACGCGAGCGAGAGATCGGCCAGGGCCATCACGCCCACGATCACCGGGGCCGGTTGTTGATCTCCCATGTCCGCAGCCGCTCCATGAACACCGCAACCCTACCGGCACAGGCGGGGTCGGAGATGAGGTTGACGAACTCGCAGGGGTCGCGGCGCAGGTCATAGAGCTCGCCGGGCTCTCCGCCATAGACGTTGAGCTTCCAGTCGGCGGTGCGGACCATTACGTGGTCGCCGATCTGGCTGAACACGGCATCCCTCCAATCGGCGGGCGCCGGAGCGCCGCCCAGCAGGGGGACGAGGGAGCGCCCCTGCACCGGCGCCGGGGTCTCGACGCCCAGGAGCTCGCAGATGGTTGGGAACACGTCCACGTGCTCGGCGAACTCGGCGCGCGCGCCGGCAGCCCGGCCGGGGAGGCTGACCAGCAGCGGGACGCGCACTGAGGCCTCGCGCATGACAAACTTGGTAAAGAGCCGATGCTCCCAGAGCTGCTCGCCGTGGTCGGCGGTAAAGATGATGGCGGTCTCGTCGCGGATGCCCAGGCGCTCCACGGCGTCCAGCACGCGCCCGCAGTACGCATCGGCCAGCGCGACCATGCCCCAATACCCGGCGATGACCTGCCGCACCTCGATATCGGTGAGGTGCGCCCACTCGCGCTGCTTGAGCGCCACGGAGGGATGGGGCGGCGGCGCGTCGTCCGGCGGGAGGGCGGGGAGGGCCAGGCGAGCCTGGTCGGTGAGCTGGTAAAGCTCCTTCGGCGGGTAAAAGGGCGGGTGCGGCTCGGTGAAAGAGGTCCAGTTCAGGAAGGGCTGCCCCGCGCGCACCGCCTCCTCCATGCGCGCGATGGAATCCGCGGCCACGTAATGCCCCCAATGCTGCGTCGCGTCGCGGGGGCCGGGGCCGCCGGTGGTGCGCCGGGTGATAGAGTTGTCCTCCCATTCCACTCGGCGGAGCAGCTCGGGCGGCAGGGCGGCGCGATACTCGGCGCGGCTCTCGTCGGGCTCGTAGCCGCTGTCCACGCTGGCATCGTACCAGTGCATGTGGCCGAACTGCAAGGCGCGCCAGCCCCGCGGCGCCAGGTGGTGGGCGATGGTGTACATCCCCGGATAGTTGCGGACGTGGTTGTTCAACACCCCGTGGGCGTGGACGTAGCGGCCGGTGGCCAGGGAGTGGCGCGTCGGCGAGCAGACCGGGGCCTGGTTGAAGGCGTCCGCAAAGCGCACGCTCTGGCCCAGGAGGCGGTCGAGGTTGGGGGTGTGGGCGAGGGGGTTGCCCAGGGCGCCAAAGGCGTCGTGGCGCCAGTGGTCGCACATCAGGACGAGGACATTTCTGATCTCGGGCACGCTCTCTGCTCCTCCCGCGGGTGATGCGGCGCTGGTGTTGGTTGGGCGCATCGTACCACGCGCTGGGGCAAGCGACAAACGCGGCGCTTTGGCCACATGGCCTGCCCATGCTATACTGAGCGCGCCTTATCCGTGCGATCTGCGAAATCTGTGTACCGTTTCCAGAGGAGGACGAGACCGATGAGCGAATCCGAGGGCAAGGGCGAGAGGCTGCGGGTGGCCAGTTGCCAGTTCCCGGTGACCGGCGATATCCGCCGCAACGCGAGCTACATCAGGCGTTACCTGGCGCGGGCCGCGGAGACGGGTGCCCATCTGCTGCATACCTCGGAGGCGTGCCTCTCCGGCTATGCCAACAAGGACGTGCCGTCGTTCGCGGGCTACGACTGGGGGCTGCTGCGGCAGGAGACGGCCCGACTGCGCGCGCTGACGGCGGAACTGGGGCTGTGGCTGGTGCTGGGGTCGGCGCACTATTTGGACGAAGCGACCAAGCCCACCAATTGCCTCTACCTGATCAACCCACGGGGCGAGATCGCCGACCGCTACGACAAGTGCATGTGCACCACCGGCGACCAGAAGGCCTACTCCGCCGGGCAACGGCTGGTGACGGTGGACCTCCGCGGTATCCGCGTGGGACTGGCGATCTGCTACGACATCTGCTATCCGCAGATCTATGCCGCCTACCGCGAGATGGGGGTCCAGGTGATGCTCCATTCCTTCTACAACGCGGGGGATCAAGGCCCCAACTGCCTGGACGTGCTTAACGTGCGCCAGGTGCCCACTCGCTGCGCCGATAACCTGATGTGGGCGGTCTGCAACAACTCGGCGCGCCCCTACTCGCACTGGGCCAGCTTTGTGGCGCGGCCCGACGCCACCATCGCCCAGCAGCTCAGGATCAACCAGGCGGGGATGCTGCTGCACGACTTTCCCGATGGGCTCTCCGAGGGTGGGTGGCTGCACAACCGCATTCCCATGAAGCTGCATCCTGAGGAGATCATGCACTACGGCCAGCCGAGCCAGCACCCACGGCAGCTTGACCCGCGCGCCGAGCCGTAGGTGGATGGCTAGGCTGTCTGCTCCTCCCAGTACCGGGCCAGCCGCCAGAATTCGCGGAACATCACCTCGGTCATCTCGGGGCGCACCGCCAGCGCCGCGGGATCGCCATAGTTGAAGACGATAAAGCCGCCCTGGGGCGTGGACCAGTGGGCCACCAGCTCGCGCACCTCGGCGCGGACCAGCTCGGCGTTGCCGGTGGGGAGCGTCGCCTGGATATCGGCGGTGGTGAGGAAGGCGACCTGTCCGGCGAAGCGCTGGCCGAAGGCGACCAGGTCGTAGGCCTGGGGCTGCTGCATATTGAGCACATCCACCCCCGCCTCGATGAGGATGGGCACCAGGTCGTTGATGCGCCCGCAACTGTGCAGAAAAAAGTGCCAGCCGTAGCCGTGGATCGCCTCGGCGAGCTGGCGGTAGCGCCCGGCGAAAAAGGCGCGGAACATGGCCGGGCTGATGAACGCCCCCTCCTGCGAGCCCCAGTCGTCGGTGAGAAAGAGGCCGTGGACGCGATCGCCAAAGCGGCGATGGAGCTCGGCGAACTGCGCCAGCTTAAAGTCCAGGATCATGTCCAGCACGCGCTCGATCTTGGCGGGCTCCAGGTAGAAATCCTCCAGCGTGGCCCGAAAGCCGTGGAGCATGTGCAGCCGCTCGATGAGATTAAAGTGGCTGGTGACGGCGACGTAGCGGTCGGCGGCGTCAGCCATCTCGGCCTCGAGTCGAGCGTAATAATAGGGCTCGCGGGGGTCCGGCGGGCGATAGTGGTCCAGTCGGGCCCAGTCGGCCAGCGGATGGCCGGTGACCTGCCCCATGTTCTTTTGCTCGGTGACCGACCAGAGGCAGCCCCAATCGTCGGGGGCGGCGTGGTCAAAGAACCAGCCCGCCGCCTGGCGGTCCATCTCCCAGCAGTCGCGGACGTCGTCGGGGATGCCGGCGACCTGGTGCTGCCAGAAGGGCAGCCGCGGCGGGCGGTCGAACTCGATGGCGCGGCGGACGATCTCACGGCGATCCATGGGCACGCTCCAGAAGACAAGAGTTTCAGGTTGACAGGTTGCAGGTTACAAGTGGCAGGTTGCAGGACGGAGTCGAAGGTCGCAAGTCGAAAGTCGAAGGTCAGGAGGCTAGAGTCAGGCCAGTCCTACTCCACCGAGCCACAGCCCGAGTCCCCGGTTTCTGACTTGCGACATTCGACGTTCGACCTGCAACTTGGAACCCGTCAACCTGCAACCTGTTTAGCGTGATACGGAATCCCCATCCGCCCCAGCTCCTCCTGGATATCGGCCACGTCCAGCTCGTCGGGGAGGCGGCCGCTTGCCAGGGCGAGGCGGGCGGCGAGGCCGGCGACCTGGCCGGTGAGGGCGGAGGGCGGGATGACCCGCATCACCTCCCAGGCGTCGCCCTCGGAGGCCACGCAACGGCCGGCCACCAGCAGCCCGCGCACGCCGGTGGGGACCAGCGCGCCGTAAGGGATCTCCCAGATGGGCCCGGCCTTGCGCCAGTCGCCGGTGAGGCCGATGGAGGTGTCGCGATAGCGCCCCTCCTCCCCGCCGGCCATGCCCTCGCGCCCCAGGATGCGGCGGGTGGTGCGGAACTGGGCCATGCTGGGCAGGGTGACGGGAAAGAGCTGGCGGCGGTCGTTAACCCCGCCGAGGGCCTGACGTTCGACATAATGATCGCGCAGCATCCGCCGCCCGCCCAGGATGAACTCGGTGACTTGCCTTCCCTCCGTGCCGCGGAAGGGCGGCAGCCCCTCGGGGTGGCCCGCGCCGCCGGGGCTCCCGCCGAGGTTCAGGCGGTCCAGCAGCGAGACGCCATCGGGGTCGGCCACGGCCCGTTGGGCCCGTTCCAGGGAGCTTTGCAGCGCCCAGATGCAGAGCCAGTTGTCGCCCTCGGCGCAGGGCGCCCCGGCGCGATGGGCCAGGTCGCCGTCGCCGGTGGCGTCGATGACGCACTTGGCGCGCAGCGTCGCGGAGCCGCTCTTGTTCTCCACCACGACGCCCGCGACGCGGTCGCCCTCCAGCAGGGGGCGGGTGATCAGCGTGTCCAGCCAGAGGTCCACCCCGGCCTCCTCCAGCGCCTCGTCCAGCGCCAGGATGAAGGAGGCGGGGTTGAAGGGGGTGCGGTAGCGCTGCCCCTCCCCCTTGGCCGGGGAATCGCGCCAGCCGGGCGGGACGTCGCCGGGGCCGTATTTGATGCTGAGGTGCAGCAACTCCTCGGCGATGCCGAAAATCACCTGGTGGCCGCGGCCGTCGCAGAGCGGGAGATAGATGTTGATGAGGCCGGTGGTGGCCAGCCCGCCGACGAGGACGGTCTTTTCCACCAGGGCCACGTCCAGTCCGGCGCGCGCGGCCTCCAGCGCGGCGGCGATGCCCGCCACGCCGGCGCCGGCGATCAGGAGGTCGTATGCGCAGGATCGCGCGTCGGTTGTCGGGTGATGGGTCATGTGCTCTCAAGACCTCCCAGGTATCTGGTCCACGGTGTCGGTGATGTCCTGCATATGCTCTTCAGGGGTCTTGGCATCCCAAGCCTCAAAGCTGCTAAAGGTGTCACTGCCGTATGTGCTCAATTGCCCCTTAGAAAATGGCCCCGCGATCCCCGCCATCCAACCATCGTCAGCGGCCCAGTGGGGCGCAAAGGTGCGAAAGCGGTACAGATAGTAATCCGCAGGCCCGTCCGTAGTCTCCACCTCAACGACCTTCATCAGCTCGATCTCGTCAGGGACGGCGGCCAGCTCTGTGGGAAAGGTGAGCCAGTGGACCATGCTAGCCTCCGCGAGGGCCGCCTGGGTGGCATACTCGGCGGGATAGAGCGCCAATTTGCCCTGCTTCTCTAGCTCGTCGTACAGAGCACCGCGCATCTCGGGTGAGGCGGCGACGCGTTTGAGCGCTTTCGAGGCCACGTCAAGGCCCTGTCGCAGCAGAGACATAGCCGCAAAGTGAACCAGGCGGGCGTCGCGAAACGTCAGCACTTCCCGTAAATCCTCCTCGACCGTATCAGCCGGCAAGTAGCCCATAAAGTCGAGCAGCAGGGATGCCTTGTCCCTGGCAGCACCGTACTCGTCCTCCCACATCCAGGCAACGCCCTGCTTGCTCTGCTGCGGTCGCAGGACTTGGGCGTAACGGCGGTATGCCGCTCGCACAGCCCCGGTCTCGTTGCTCAGCATCCCCTGGCTAAGCATCCCTGACTGGGCATAGGTGAGGCCTAACAAGTACACATCCCATTCCAAGCGCGGGCTGAGGGGGGCCAAACCGAACAACGTGGGAAAAAGGATATCGGCATCGCGTGGGTTAGAGTCGAAGCCTTGGGTAGAGAGCTGGTCGAGGTCGCCCAAACGAGCGCACTCCAGCGCGAGTGTGACGAAAGCCTTCGTGGCTTCTTGTGATGGTATGCGCGTCAGCAGGCTCAAGGCCGCAAGCTTGGCGCTCTTGGAATAGGAGCCAAAGTTCTTGAAAATGATCGCGACATGTTCCGGTGAAGGGTCCGCCGCGGCGACACGAATCAGCGACTCGCCCGCATCTTGCCAATCGTGCTCTAGCGGCGGGAACTGACTGGCCGCGGCGCGCAGGGCGTCCGCGGCCTCTTTCGGGCGCAGAGCGCCTAGCTTGGAAAGATCCTGGAGCTCACGTAGCGCCTTGGTTCGCGTCTCCAGGTCGTTGGCCTTGAGCTGCCTGGCCAGGCGAGGAATTCTCGAGAAGCTGAACATGTTTCCCGAACCTCCATCCCAACCGCAGGTGGATAGCGCAAGCAGAAGAGCGGCGCAGACAATCAGGTGCGCTCTCACGCATCCCATTCTCCTCTATCGAGAGAGGCTAACCCATAGGAACTCGGTGATAGGGCTGCCGAGCTCCGCCGCCGTTACGCGCTAGCCTGGGTGGCGATTCTATCTTGGCTGGTGAGCTATTTGGCCTGTTCCTCGCTCCGGTCCGTCGCCGGCGCAGGCGCCGGCGAGAGGGCCGCGACCTCGGCGCGCAGCTCGGCGGTCATGGCGATCTCTACCGACTTGAGCGACGGCTCCAACTGGTCCAGGTTGCGCGCGCCGATGATGGGCGCGGTGACGCCGGGGTGGCTGCCCACCCAGGCCACGGCCAGGCTGACGGGGTGATAGCCCCGGTTCTTGGCAAAGGCGGCGAAATCGTCGGCGACCTGATACACGTACTCGGCGCCATAGCGGGAGGCGTACATCGGGTTGCTGATGATGCGCCCCTGCTCGGGACGGCGGCCCACGCCGTACTTGCCGGTGAGCAGCCCGCCGCCCAGGGGGCTATAGGTGATGACGCCCAACTGCTCGGCCTGGGCCAGCGGCAGGATCTCCACCTCGGCCTGGCGCTTGACCAGGTTGTACATCGGCTGCAGGACCTCGGGGCGCGCCCAGCCCTTGAGCGCCGAAATGCCCAGCGCCTTGGCGATCATCCAGGCGGGATGGTTGCTCAGCGCGGGGTAGAGGACCTTGCCCTGGGCCACTAGGTCGTCCAGCGCGCCGAGGGTCTCCTCCAGCGGGGTGTCGGGGTCCACCTGGTGGATGAAATAGACGTCGATGCGGTCGGTGCCCAGGCGCTTGAGGCTGGCCTCCACCTCGCGCAGGATGTTGCGGCGGGTGTTGCCCTTGGCGTTCAGGTCGCCGCTCATGGCGCCGTGGACCTTGGTGGTGATGACCAGGTCGTTGCGGCAACCGGCCATCAGCTTGCCCAGGATCTCTTCGGCGCGCCCGCGCTGATAGACGTTGGCGCAATCGAAAAAGTTGATCCCCGCGTCGCGGCAACGCTTGAACATGGCGGCCGAGGTGGCCTCGTCGGCGTCGCCGCCGAAGGACATGGTGCCGAAGCAGAGCTGCGACACCTTGACGCCGGTCTTGCCCAATAGACGGTACTTCATCTTTCCTCCTCGGATGTATGGGACGCAGATTCGCAGGATGACAAAGGTTCAGAAGCGGGGTTCGTGGCTCATCTGGTTCCCGATTCTCGCAGCAGGGTCAGCTACCAGAATTGTAGCCGGAAACAGGAAGGCAGGCAACTGGGCGAAACAAAGAGACTTGCAGAGCCTGTGGCCCTGCAAGTCCGTGGACGAATCCTGTGCCTGGCAGAGGGTGCGCTGAGCGGTCGGTTAGGCGGCTCCGTTGCTGCCGCGGTTGTCGCGCTGGGCGCGGATCTGAAGCCTCATCTCGTCGGGCGAGACGATGAGGGGAATGGGCTTGCGGTTGACGCCGCGGCCGGTGACGACCAGGGTGCCATAGTTGAGCACTTTGCCGAGCAGCGGGCGCTTGACCTCGATGCGGTCCAGTTTGTCCAGCCGCAGGTCGAGCTTGTTGGCGCGGATTAGCCCGGACTCGGCCACCAAGCGCTGATCGGTGAGCACGAGCTGGGTGCTAAAGAGGTTGGCCAGCGCGGGGAGCGTGGTCAGCACGCCGACGATGAACAACAGCAGGGCTAGCGGCTTGACCTGGTTGAGCGAAGGGCCCAGGTCAACGAACAGCCCCACCGCGCCGACGATGGTGACGATGAGGGGGATGATCAGCGCGGAGGCGCTGAGCTTGGCCCGCGCGATGATGTTTTCGCCGGGGCTGAGGGTGGATTCGACATTGGTCATGATACTCTCCTTGGTTCGTGATGGATGCAGACCGACACCATGCCAAACGCAAACAAAGGCGCGGGCGCGCTGGGAAGCACGCCGTAGCGGCCTACCTAACCGAGATCAAACGAGACGGGCTGAAAATACGCGCTGGTGCGCGGGTGGTCGGCTCTCGCGCGGCGGACCGATCGTGCGGAGCGGATGGGCTCCCATCCAGGCCGATCCTGGACGGGGTGCCACCTCCCAGTTCTCAACAGCAGGAGAAAGCTCGTGTCGACCCTAGGGTCTCGATTTGCAGGGGAAGTCGCAACATGGAACCCGTGTCCGCTGGGTTCCGGGCGCAGTGTAGCCCCAATAAGCGAAATAGTCAAATGGGGTCAGGAGAGGCGGGTTTTGATAAAGCGGTAGGTGCCATAGGCGCTGACCAGGGAGGCGAGGTAGGCGGCGGCCAGCGCGGCCAGCAGGCCCAGCTCGAGCACGGCAAAGCGAAAGGCGACGACAAAGACCACCACGTTCACCAGGCTGCTGATCATGAGCGAGGTGGTGAGGGAGCGGGCAAAGCCCACCCCCGCCGAGCGGCCCGTGAGCACCAGCGTGGAGGTGTAGAGGGCGGGGAAGGAGGCAAAGACGCTGCCCCACACGGGGCCGCCGACTTGGGTCATCACCACCGCCAGGGCGACGATCCCGCCGGCAAAGGCGGCGCGGCCCGCGAGTTGGGCGAGGGTGTAGCGCACGGCGACTCGCCGCTGGGAGCGCACCCGCAGCCAGCGCTCCAGGGCCAGGTAAGCCAGGACCAGCACCGCCAGCCAGACGGCGATGCCGAGCCCGATGGTGGGGGCGGGGAGGGCCAGCAGGAGAGCCTGCGCCGCCAGCCAGGTGGCCAGCGCCCCGCCGATGGCGGCGCCCAGCCCATGGCGGGCCAGCGCCGCAAAGGCGATCAGGTACAGGGCGTTGGCGGAAAAGCTGAGCGGGAAGGCGGTGGTGGCATCAAAGGCCCGCTGCGGGCCCTGGGTCCAGGCGATAAAGCCATAGGCCACCACGGCGGTGGAGGGGAGCCCCCCGATCACGCCGCCGACCTTGCTGCCGAGCCTCTCCGCCGTCACGCTGGCCAGGGTGATCCACAGGCCGCCAACCACGAAGGAAAGGGCGAGTTTGATGTAGAAACTGGGGTCCATGGCCCTCCTGGGGCGTGTCGCTGATCGCCAATCGCTTATAGCTTATCGTCTATCGCAGATCGCGGGAGATAGAGCGGCCATCGCTGAGCGCTGCGCGCCGCTCGCCTATCGTGGATAGCTTGCACACGGCTCGCTCCAGTCCCACGATAGGCGATAAGCGATTGGCCATAGGCGATTAGCGATACATCAGCCGGCCTTCCACCTGGCGCTGGAGGTTTTGGTGGGCGCGCAGGTACTCCTCCAGCACGTCCTGGGCGGAGGTGGAGACGACCCGAGAGGCGCCGAGGGCCTCGGCGGGCAAGCCCAGGTTCTTGGCCGAGTTCTTGGCGTGGTAGCCCTGCACGCAGATGGTGTAGCGGCCATCGGGGCGCACCGGCCGCCCGCCCACGGTCAAGCCGACCAGGGCGCGGCGAGATTCCTCATAGGTGGCGCGCACGGCGCCGTTCACCTGGTAACACTCGCCCTCGCCGGTGCGGTTCTCCGGCCGCATCACATAGCTAAAGATGCTCCTGAGCTGCGCGCCGCTGATGGTGTACTTGAGCAGAGAGTCGTTGTAGGGATACGCGGTGCGCAGCGTGCCCAGCGTCACCACCGGCCCCAGCTCGGACACGCGGATGGAGCCGCTGCCCAGGAAGGCCACATCGCACTCGGCGCGCTCGGCTACGATATCGGCGAACAGGTTGCCCAGCGGCGTCTCCACGACGCGGCTGGGATGCGTGAGCGGGTCCACCAAGTGGGAGAGCAGCGCGTTGTACTTGCGGTCCACGACCTCCTGGAACGAGCCGATATAGTCCTGCAAGGCGGTGTCAGGCTCGATACTCGCGCTGGTGACGGGAACCAGTTGCCAGCGGTAGTCGACGATGCTGTTGGTGACGTCGTCCACCTCGATGTCGAAGCGCCCGATCTGGTTGGTGCCCACGCCCGCCTGGGCGATGAGGATGCCGTTCACCACGGCGGGCTTGTCCAGCACGGTGTGGGAGTGGCCGCCAATGATCATATCCACGCCCCAGGCCGGGTCCAGCAGCGCCGCCAGCTTTTGGTCGGACTCGTGGCCGATGTGGGTGAGGAGGACGGTGAGGTCCACGTCCTCGTCTTTGTAGGCGTTACAGATCTTGCCCACCTCGGTGGCGGCATCCTCCAGCGAGATAAAGGCAGCGATCTCGCGGTCCTGCTTGAGCGAGTCCAGCACCGTCTCGGTGATGATGCCGATAAAGAGGATGTCAAAACCGTCCACCTTTTTGACCATGTAGGGCCGCATCAGGCGCTTGTTGTACTTGCGGATATAGAGGTTGGCGTTGACCACGGGGAAGCTGGCCATGCGCTCCAGGAAGAGGAGGTGGGGCAGGCCATAGTCCAGCTCGTGGTTGCCGAGCGTCACCACGTCGGGCGAGAGATAGTTCATGATCTCGACGGTGGAGATGCCCTTGAACTCGGTGTCGATCAGGGAGCCCTGAACGATGTCGCCGGCGACCACGTAGAGGGTGTTGGGCACCTCGCGGCGGACCTGGTTGATATAGCCGGAGAGGAGCGCCAACCCGCCGACCTGGCCTTTGTCGTCCTGGGACTCGGCCAGGAAATCGCCGTGCAGGTCGTTGGAGTGTAGGATGGTAAAGTGTTTTGAGGGCATGAGTAGCCTCCTGGTGTTGGGGCAAAAGAGCAGCCGGCGCCCACGAGCAGCCCCTGGCAGGTATTGGGGGATTATAACACCGGCCTGGCGGGGCTGTCAAAGCGAGCTAGCTGGCCAGCTCGCCGTGGCGGAAACAGTTGACGGTGTGGTCGTTGACCATTCCCACGGCCTGCATAAAGGCGTAGCAGATGGTGGGGCCGACGAAGCGAAAGCCCCGGCGCAGCAGGTCCTTGCTCAGCGCCACCGATTCGGGCGTCTGCGCGGGGACCCCGGCCAGCGTCGCCCAACGGTTGACGATCGGCCGCCCGCCGACGAAGCGCCAGAGGTAGGCGTCAAAGCTGCCGAACTCGGCCTGGACGCGGAGGAAGGCCTGGGCGTTGGCGACGGCGGCGCGGATCTTGAGCCGGTTGCGGACGATGCCGGGGTCTTGCAGCAGCGCCGCCACGCGGGACTCGTCGAACGCGGCCACGGCGGCGGGGTCGAACCCGGCAAAGGCGGCGCGATAGGCGGGGCGCTTGCGCAGGATGGTGATCCAGCTCAGGCCGGCCTGCGCTCCCTCCAGGATCAGGAACTCGAAGAGCCGGCGGTCGTCGTGGACCGGCACGCCCCATTCCTCGTCGTGATAGGCGACATAAAGCGGGTCATCCCCCGCCCAGGCGCAACGGGTCACGGTCATGCGGGCCTCCGGGAATCGCTTATGGCATATCGCTTATCGCTGCGGCCCTCAGACTGGCGGCGCTCGGCTTCTGCCCTGCAACCTGCAATAGGTAACCTGTAACTTGTCTTATCCCACGCGGAAGTGCGCCAAGAGGTCGTCGGGGAGCTCGACGCCCATGCCGGGCGCGGATGGGAAGGCGATGCGCCCGTCCACCACGGGCAGCGCCAGCTCCTGGATGGCCCGCAGCAGCGGCGACCAATAGACCTCGCTCGGCGCGTATTCGATATAGGGCGTGACCGGCGAGATGGCGGCCAGGTGTACGCTCGCCGCGCCCAGGAGCTGCGTGGACCAGTTGCCGGGGCAAACCAGCGCGCCGCGCGGCTGGGCCAGCTCGACGATGCGCCGCGCCTCGGTGAGGCCGCCGCAGGTGGTCATGTAGGGCTGCGCCACCAGCACGCCGCCGCGGTCCAGCAGGTCCAGGAACTCCCAGCGGGTGACGGTGTGCTCGCCGGCGGCCAGCCGCAGGCGCGTCTGGCGGGACAGCCGGGCGTAGGCTTCCAGTGAATCCACGGGGAAGGGCGTCTCCAGCCAGTAGATATCGTATTCCAGCAATTGCTCGCAGACCTTGGCGGCCTGCCCCACGTCGTTCCAGAGGTAGCCCACGTCCACGGCGAGCATCCGGTCGGGGCCGATGGCCTCCCGCGCCAAGCGGGCCAGCTCCACCACCGTCTCGGGCGCGGAGCGCATCGGCTCGACCTTGAAGGCGCGGTAGCCCAGGTCGCGCAGGCGCTCCACCCGCTCCACCTGCTGCCGCAGCACGCTCTCGCGGTCATAGTCCAGCGAGATGATGGTGCAATAAGGGGCGACGTAGCGGCGCTCCTGCTCGCTGGCGATCTGGTAGCGGGAGCGTTCCGGCGCGCCGAGAAGCTGCCAGACGGGGCGGCCCAGGGCCTTGCCGCAGAGGTCCCACAGCGCCACATCCACCGCGCCGATGCAGATCACCGCCCAGCCCCGCCGGTTGCCGTGCAGCATCGCGTTATAGAGGCGCGACCAGAGGCGCTCCGGCGGAAAGGGGTCCTCGCCGATGAGTTGCGCGCCAAAGAGCGAGTCCGGCCCATCCAGCACGGCCTTGACCACGCCCGGCGGCACGGCAAAGACCTCCGAGAGGCCGATCAGCCCCTCGTCCGTGTGCAGCCGCAGCACCGCCAGCCCGGCGATGCGGTGCTCCACCCGCTCAGGGGGCGGCGGGTCGCCGAGGACCAGGACTTCGCATTGGGTGATTTTCATGGGACCTCCACACGTGGCCACGGGGAGAGCGCTCACTCGAGTCCCAAGGTCAGAGAGCCGCCTCTCTCCCGCTTATCCTATGCCTCTGTGCTCTCGGTGTCTCGGTGGTTAGCCTGTATCAGCTTGAGACGCTGCGGTTCAGCTTGAGCGTCTCTGCCGCGCTGGCATTGATGAAGGACTGGTCGGCGCCGGCGCGGATGTAGAGAAAGCCCTGCGCGATGCGGTCGCGGGCGTCCAGGCCGCAGGCGATGCCGGGGATCTTGCCGGTGTTCCGGCAGGCATGCAGTACCCCCGCGATGGCCCTCTCCCGCGCGGCGAGCCCCGCCGGGGTGCTGACGTCCGCGCCCAGCGAGCGCGCCAGGTCCTCCGGCCCCACCCAGCAGCCGTCGATGCCGTCCACGCTCAGGATCGCCTCGGCCTGCTCGGCGGCTTCCTTCGACTCGATCTGCACGGCCACAAAGAGCTCGCCATCCACGCTGGTGGCGTAATCGCTGCCGTAGAGGCTCGTGGCGAAGGGGCCGAAGGAACGCCCGCCCCGCGGCGGGTAGCGGCAGGCGCGCGCGACGGCCTCGGCCTCCGCCACCGAGTTGACCATGGGCACGACAATGCCCAACGCCCCGCGGTCCAGCGCCCGCCCGATGGCGTAAAAGTCGTTCTGCGGCACGCGGATCATGGGGGTGGCGGAGCCGAGGTTGATGAGCTGGAAGGCCAGCAGGATGGCCTCGTCGTCCCAGTTGCCATGCTGGACATCCACCATGACATAGTCGAATCCGGCCAGGGAAAGGAGCTCGGCGGCAAAGGGCGAGCCGAGGGTCGCCCCCGCGCCGATGGCGGGGAGCCCCTGGCGCATGCGGCGTAGAGCGGTGTTGGTCTTCATGTGGCCTCCTATGGTTATTCTCCGGCGATACCCCGCGCCCAGTCCGCTGCGCGGCGGGCGGTCTCCTCGCGGTGGTCCAGCGGGCTGCGCAGGTCAAGCGCGCCGAGGACCTCGTTGCCCTCCAGCGCCTTGATCATGTTCGGCAGGGTCTTGGATGGATCGCCGCCGTGGCAGCAAAAGAGGGCGACCTGCTTGCCTGAAAGGCGCGCACTGTGGATAAAGCTGCGCAGCGGCGGCGCATAGTTCCAGGCCCAGACCGGCGTGCCGATGAAGAGCAGGTCATAGGCGGCGGGGTCGCGGTCCAGCGGCTGCAGCTCCGGGCGCGTCTTCATCATCACCTGGCCGCCGCCCCAGGCGTATTTCATGAGGCCCTGGGGCCGCAACTCTTTCGTGGGCTTGAGCTCGAGCAGGTCCGCGCCGACGGCCTCGGCGATGGTCTGGGCGACGAAACGGGTGTTCCCCTCGTGCGAATAATAGATGACCAAGATGCGGGCGTTGGACATGGCGTGCCTCCTCGACAGACTTAGCCGATGGGAAACCACCGCAAGAGCTCCCTGGCGACCAGCTCGTGGCCCCGGCGGTTGGGATGATTGGACCAGGAAAGCAAGTCCTGCAGATCCCCGCCGCCCTCCAGGTAGCGATCGCAAGCGGCGAGGCTGTCAACCAGGCCCACCTCGAACTCGGCGGCCAGCTCCCTGATCTGCTGCGCGTGGTCGCGCAAGAGCTGGCGCGCCTCCGCCGGGGCGTCGCTCCTTTGCATGATATCCGGAGTGGGCGTCAGCAGCAAAACGCGCACGCCCTGCTCCTGCGCCGGGCCGATCATCGCCGACCAGGCCGCGCGGGCGCGCTCCAGGCCCAGCCGCCGGTCGTTGAGGCCATAGTCGATGGTCAGCACGTCGGGACGGTGGGCGAGGACCTCGGCGAAGCGGGCGGCGCCGGGCTCTGAGTTCTCTCCGCCGATGGCCGTGACGATGACGTTGAGCACGGCGCTGGGGAAGCGCTCCTTCAGGCCGCGGTGGAGCAGGTGCGGGTAGGCGTTGAAGGTGTCCACCACGTGGGAGGCGAAATAGCCCGCGGGGACGCTGTGGCCGTGGCAGGCGATGTTAACGGTGCGGTTGCCCGGCCACACCTTCAGGCATGCGGCCACGACCTCGGCCAGATAGGTGTGGCGATCGGCGATGGGCACGGCATACCTCCTTGGGATCGTGATGTGCCGATGAAGCACATGATATCCAGAACCCCTGGATCGGGAAGATCAGGCCACCTCCGGCGGGAAGGCTTGCTTGGCTGCCGAGGAGCACGCGGCGTCTGCCGGGGCGCCGCGGCGAGTGCGACCGCGGGCTGCGGCGTGCCCGCTTCCAGGTGCTGCGGCAGGCGGGATGTCCGGCCGTGCTGGTCGAGGTCGGTTTTCTTTCCAACGCGGTGGAGGCCCGGTTGCTGGCCAGTGGATGGTTCCGCGGTAAGCTTGCCCGTGCCGTGGCCGATGGCATACTCGACTACGCCCGTCCGCCGAAAAAGGACGAAGGCTACCTGCCCGGCATCGAGGCTCTCCTGACTGCTCCGGTTGTGACGGAGGAGACACCGGCCGTGGCCGGGGCGCTCGCGGCGCTCGCGTCGGGCCGATCCGAGCGGGTCAAGCGCATCCGGGCCCTGGTCGGACACCTCGACGACGCCGATGAGGGACGCCGCCAGCTGCGGGAGAACCTGGACGCCGTGCTGGGCGTGTTCGGGACGCCCGAGGAGCCGGTGCCCGACGCGCTGGCCGCCGGGAAGGTCCGCGCAGTGCACACCGGCGTGCTCTGGACCCTGACGCTCAAGACCGAAACCCCGACAGAGGCCCTCGAGACCGCCCGTGAGATCACTATCACCCGCGCGCGCGACCGCGGTCTCCTGGCCAATCCCCACTTCCAGGCCGTCAGCATCAGCTAGGCCCGGTCGCGGGCGACTGCCTCCTCTACCGACGAGAGAGGGGCAGCTGTCCTCCCAGGGCCGGGCTTATCACGGTGTGCTGTCTCCTGCTTCTACTCGA
>ENA-UOUL01002446-UOUL01002446.1-bioreactor-metagenome-genome-assembly--contig:-NODE-2446-length-21683-cov-12.127511_pt1 | contig 21683 bp, 19 predicted proteins | sample MGYA00249838_ERZ747220 | MGnify/ENA primary metagenome ERZ747220 (study PRJEB28778, sample SAMN05720191) | bioreactor metagenome | isolation source: Anaerobic biogas reactor | place: USA:Washington...
TGTTTTCGCCTTCGATCAGAACCAAGGTCTCAGCGAGCACACGGCACCTTTCGATGCGCTGGTCTACGCGCTGGAGGGACGGGTGAGGGTCCGTCTGGGCGGTGTCGATCATGAGGTCTCGGAGGGAGATCTGATCATTATGCCGGCCAACGTGCCCCACGCTCTCACCGCGTTGACGCCGTTCAAGATGATGCTGGTCATGATCCGTGCCTAGTGCCGGCGACGCCCCGCTAGTGTCCTGCGTCTGAAGTCCTCTTACGCGGTCTCGCGTGACTGAGGATGTCGTTTGGTTCCTTGGTCCAGGTGAAGGGGTGACAGCGCTCGTTCCAGGCGTCGATGAAGCGGCGGATGGCGGCTATCAGGTCTTTCACGCTGACGAACGTGCCGCGGCGGATGGCCTGACGGGTGATGATGCTGAAGAAGACCTCGACCAGGTTCAGCCACGATCCCGAGGTGGGCGTGAAGTGCAGGGTGATGCGTGGATGCTTCTGGAGCCAGGCCTCGACCTCGGGGTGCTTGTGGGTGGCGTAGTTGTCCACCACCACGTGCAGCTTCCGCCTGGGGTAGGCCCGGGCCACCTTCTTTAAGAAGGCAAGGAACTCCTGGTGGCGATGCTGGTCAAAGCAGGCATCGGTGACCCGGCCGGTGGCTACCTCCAGAGCGGCAAACAGAGTGGTGGTCCCGTGGCGCACGTAGTCGTGGGTAGCTTTCTCCGGGAGACCGGGCCGAAGGGGCAGGATGGGCGCGGTGCGATCCAGGGCCTGGATCTGGCTCTTTTCATCCACGCAGAGTACGACCGCCTTCTCGGGCGGGTCCAGGTAGAGGCCGACCACGTCGCGCACCTTGGCCTCCAGTTCAGGGTCCGTGGAGAACTTGAACGTCTCCCGGCGCCAGGGCTGCAGGCCGTAGCGTCGCCAGCAGCGAGCCACCGTGGCGTCCCCGATCCCCAGCTGGGCGGCGAGCAGACGGGTGGACCAGTGGGTGATACCGAGTGCAGGCGGCGGTGCTTCCAGGGTGTGGGCCAGGATCTCGGCCTCATCCACCACCTTGGGCCGGCCGGAGCGGGGCGCGTCCGCAAGGGCGGCGATGCCCCCCAAGCGATAGCGCTCTCGCCAGGCGATCACCGTGGGCCGGGAGATACCCAGGCGTCTCGCCAGAGGAGACGTTCCCTCTCCATCCGCGCTCCCGAGCACGATGCGGGCGCGCAAGACTGCCCCAGCGGACACCTTCGGCGAACGGGTCCACCCTTCAAGCGTCACGCGATCCTCTTCCGGAAGTCGCAGGGTAGAGGTGATTTCGGCCATGGCCAATCATGGCATATTTCCACCCAACTGTCAACTAACTTATGACGCAGTGCACTGGGAGATTCTGGCTCATGGCCCGAAACAACGGATGTCGGCAGTGCGCTGTCCTGGGACACTACCCGACAGTCATCGCTGGACACCGCCCGGCAGTGATACTAATATGCGGTCGAGACAGTGGGGAGTGGCCGAAAACTACTCACCGCGCAACGTTGCCGGCTAGAAGTCTCGTTTAAGGAGTCGCGCGAGTCATGGTCGACCACGAGGGAGAGAGGTCCGATACGGGGGCCGACGAGCTCCTTTCCCGCCTCGAAGAGGGCAACCAGCGCTTCGCTCGGGGCGCCCCTAGGCTGGGCGCCACGGACCCAGCGTTCCGCACTGCCCTGGCCTGCGGTCAGCATCCTCTGGCGGCGGTGCTGGCCTGCTCGGACTCCCGCGTCTCTCCCGAGTTGCTCTTCGACCAGGGCCTGGGCCGGCTTTTCGTGGTCCGGGTGGCTGGCAACGTGGTCGATCAGACGGTGCTGGGCAGCCTCGAGTACGCGGTGGAGCACCTGGGTGTGCCCCTCGTCGTCGTGATGGGCCACAGCTCGTGCGGCGCGGTGACGAGTGCGTGCACTTGCAGCCTCGATGAGCTTGAGGGGGCGACGGCAGCCATTCTGCGGGCGATTGGCCCGTCAGTCGCAGCGACCCGCGCGACCTGCCGCAGCCCCGACGAACTCGTGGACGCCGCGGCGAGGCTCAATGTGGCGGCCCAGACGGAAACGATCTCCGCCAGTCCCGTCATGCGCGAGGCGATCACCCGCAAACGCTTGACGGTCCGCAGCGCCTGGTACGATCTAGGCAGCGGGGTGGTCAGCTGGCTCTAGCGCCGGAGGAGCGGAGAAGCCTCCACAGAGCGCCTTTGCGCGGCGCCAACAGGAAGATCAGGATGAAGATAAACCATCGCCGCAGGACCGTCACTGCCCCGGAGGCGACACCCAGGCAGTAGCTGCCGTAGAGTCCCCCGACGGTGAAGAGGACGCCTAGCAGAGCCGACAGCGCCATCATCGCCAGCAGGCGCCTAGTCGACAGGTGGGCGGTGACCGGCGGGCAGACCCGCACCCGCTGAGCGGGATCTCCCGGGACAACAGCCTGGGCTCCCTGGTACCGGCGGAGTCGGTAGCAGTCGAGGTCTTCTCGCCCGTCAGAGAGGACTATCTAGCCCACGAGCGGCATAGAGGGCAGACCCGCCAGGTCACGTGCCTGCGCTGCCGGCTACCACGGACGCGGACGGTCTCCAGCGCACCTACAACGAGTTGGCTTGGACGAGGCCTATCCGTTTCAACACCGGGGTCCTTTGCTGGAGGCCAACTAGACGGAGGGAGTCTCCTCGGCGGCCATGTCACGCACACCGATTTCCTGATCAACCCCAGCCGAGCTCGCCGCGGGCATGACACTGTCAAGTCGTCGTACCGAGGGCGTGACCCGCGGCAGCACACCGGCCACCAGCACTGCCGCGCCAGAGACGACGAACCAGAGCGCGACCCCCGTCTTCTCGGCCAAAGGCCCCGCCAGCAACAAGCCCGGCACAGCCGCCAGCAACGCAGATGTCGTGTAGAGCGACATGACCCGTCCCAGTTTCGCAGGATGGATGAGCATCTGGAACACAGCGGTGAGTGGGGCCCCAAACATGGGTACCGAGAGCCCCATGACGATGCAGAACCCCACGAAAGCCCAGAAGGCCGAAGACGGCAGCAGGCCTGACGCCCCCAGCATCAGCCCCACAAGGCAGATGCCACCGCCGATCAACTTAGTAGCCGGGATCTTGCTCGACAGGCCGCCGATCGCAAGCGAGCCCAGCAACATGCCGGCCCCAAAGGCGACTTCGACCACGCTTGCCGATACGGCACCTCGGCCGAAGTGCGCCAGCGTCATGAGCGGGAACAATGCATTCAGCGGCATATACAGCAGGGTGACTACCGTGAGAATCACCGTCAGCCAGAGCATCCCGCGGATGCGCACGAGTTCCCGCCACCCCTCCACGAATTCGGCGATGAAGTCTGCGATGAACGCATCCTGCGAGGTCTCCCCAGCTTGACGATCCGGGTTTGGGATGCGGACGAGAAGCAGCGATCCCACGGCCAGCAGTGCGCCGGCGATGTCGATGGCGATGACGGCCGTCATAGGTGCCACTCCCATCAGGAATGCCCCGAGCACCGGACCCGCCATGGCCACACCCGAACCGAGGAAGTAGTTCCAGCCCGCGACTCTCATCAGCTGGTCTGCAGGTACGTACATCGGCACGGCGGCCTGGCTCGCAGGCGTGTGGAAGGCCGCTCCCAGCGAGCGGAGGGCGATGACGGCGATCACGGCTCCGACCGAGGCCGATCCGAAGGCGAACATCACGATGAGCGCCCCACTCGTGAGCGCGATGAACAGATCAGCGAAGATCATCGTCCGGCGACGGTCCCACCGGTCGACGAAGGGTCCTCCGAAAGGCCCGAGCAGACCCTGCGGGAGGATGGCGGCTATTGACGCGTAGGCCAGAATGGCTGTGGAGCCGGTCTCCACAGCAAGCCACCACACGAGTGCGAAGTTGACCGCGGCGCTGCCCAAGAGCGAGAAGGCCTGTCCAGTGAAGATGACGGCAAAGGTGCGGCGCCAGGAATGCGATGTGTTGCTCGAGTCTGTCTCCAAGCCCCTACTCCAGGTAGATCGCGTGTGAAGTCGGTGATGTTACCTGAGTCACCCAGGACTGTCCGCCGCAGCACTTCCCTGCGGCGGACATAATGATAGGCCGTCTTCATCTTGCCGGCGTGCTCGCCCTGAGGCGAGTCGGTCGGACGACCACAACCCCGATCCTGGTGCCATCTTGATGGCAAACTCCCCGGGTCCCGGGGGTTCGAATCCCCCCCTCTCCGCTTAGGAAAGCCAAGAACGGTATGTTGGAACCCGGCCCGTGAGGCCGGGTTTTCGCGTCCTTCGGGCGGGTTCGGGAGCAAGTCGGCGGCAAAGTCGACGGCGCTCACGGGCAGCAGATGGATGGTGCAAAAACGGACCAAGACAGACGTATGCAGCTAACACTGCTTGACCGGAGAGCCGGTCCGTCATAGGCTCGTAGACACGGGAGCGCCACACATGAGCGGGGGCAGCGATGTCAGCGGAGGAGAAATACGATCCCGTGAAGGCCCAAGCCACGGCCGAAACCTACGACGCGGAGGCAGAAGCCACCAGCTGGCTGGGGCCTCAGATCGCGTTCGACTTGGTTTGTGAGTACGTCGAGCCTGGTCAGTCGGTACTTGATCTGGGTATCGGAACCGGTCTGGCATCGATGCCATTCCGCAAGACAGGCCTCCACGTCCACGGCATGGACACCTCCCAGGAGATGCTCGACGCTTGCCGTTGGAAGGGGTTCGAATATCTGACGCGGCACGACCTCACGAGTCGGCCCTATCCCTACACCTCAGGAAGCTTCGATCATGTCGTTTGCCTTGGTGTGCTTCCCTTCATACGTGATCTGTCACGCTTGTTCGCCGAGACACAGCGTCTGCTCAAGACCGGGGGGGTCTTCGTCTTCATGACCGCTGATCGGATGGACGACGAGGAAATCGAGCTGGAGGTGAGTCCTGAATACACTGACAGTAATGAGAGCGTGACTCTGTATCGTCACAGTGCTGATCAGATCAGTCGGTGGTTGGAGGAAGCCGGGCTCGCACTCCTGAGAAGTGTTCCCTTCGTCATCTACATGGACTCTGCCAAGAGGGGAACCATGCCGGGCAAGTGCTACGCAGCAAGGAAGGCCGCGGTGTCAGACCGTGAGAGGCTCTAAGCTAGAGAAGGAAGCCCTCTATCGGAATGGCGATCTACTGCTGTGGGTGCGAGGGTGAGCGGATACCTCCCGCGCTGACCAGAACGCCAACGCTCTGAGCTGGGATGTCGGCGGAACCAGGGTGGAGATACTCACCAACCTTCCGGTGGAGGAACTGCTGAGGGTGTCCGAGGGACTCTACTTGGACGAATAGGATGCCTCACAGGCCTCAGGCTTGTCGCCCTCTGCTACTCGCCGCTTCTCAGCGACCGGAGCACCTCTTCCGACGGCCGGTTGGGGACGGCGGCGACGACCTCGGCGTCGTATTCGAATATCTCCTCCTCGCCGGAGGTCACGTCTCCTATGACCGCGACATGTTCGGTCTTCGCGCGTATGGCGGCCACCACTTCCTCCACATCCTCGGGCGACACCTGGACCACGTACCGGGCCTGAGTTTCGCAGATGAGGATCTCCTGCGGGGTGATCCCCGCCACCGAGACCGGCGCCTTGGACAGGTCTACCTTGGCACCGAGCCCCCCATACCTGGCCGATTCGCAAATGGCAGCTCCGATGCCGGCAGCGCCCAGGTCCGAGCAGGCGTTGATCTTGCCGGTGCCGAAGGCGGCCATCGCAGCCTCCAGAGCCTCCCTCTCCTCATCGAACAAGGCCAAGGCCGGACGCATCTCGTCCACCAGACCAGCCCTGAACAGGGTGTCGTTTCCGTCGTTGCCGGTCACACCGATGATGATGATCTTGTCGCCGACGTTCTTTGCCGGTTTGGTGAGGGGCTTCTCGGTCACCAGCTTGCCGAACACCGACACCACCACTGCCGGCACGATGTCGGAGAACGAGGTGGAGAAACCCCCGCCCACGACGAACACGTCCATGGCCGCACACATGTCGCTCAACCCTTTGATCATGATGTTCAGCCTCTCTTGGCTGGTCATCACCTTGCACTTGCCGCAGGTGCACTTGCCGGCAAAGCCGCAAGGCCCCACGATGACCTCCTGGTCCAGCGGCCTGGTGCCTATGAAGTCCAGGAGGAAGACGGGACGGCCGCCCATGGCCACCACGTCGCGCATCGCGCCGCCGGCGCCGGTGGCGGCGGCGTCGTACGGCCTGGGCACGCAAGGGGAGCAGTGACTCTCCATCTTGGCCACCACATAGCCGTCCATGCCTGGGACCTGGAACACGGCGGCGTCATCGTTCTTCTCTGGTCCTATGACCAGCGCCCCCGGCCAGACCTTGTCCACCCGCTCGTTGAGGTCCTGGAACGCCTTGAAGTCGATCACCTTATCGATGTTGTGATGTAGATGCACGAACAAACCGTGCATCAGCGCCCTCTCTATGGTGTTCATGCCTTCTCCCGTGTTGTGGCCGTTGCCGGTCCTACGCCGGTGCGGCCCTGGCCCCCAAAGCACCAGGGCCTCATCTTTTTACCGTCACCACCATAGAACATGGAGCCTCGATTGTGCCAGCGGCTCAGAACTCGAACGCGCTGGCCGTCGGACGAACGCGATAACACGGCCCGGCCGGCCGCTGGTCTCTCCAGGTCTCGCTGCTGCACGTCGGCCGCGCTGATCTCGAGGATTGCCCCATTCTTGACCTTCCGTTGACCGTCCTTTGACTTTGACCTCTCACAATGAAAGCAGGGAGTCCAGATAAGGATACTGCCGAAGCTCCAGATGGGGCTCGGCGATCGAGAGGAGTGGGGCATGAAGGTCACGGTCACAGTGGTATTAGTGGTACTGCTCGTATGTGTGATGGCCTGGGGTGCGGTCGCGTGCAGCTCCGACAAGGGCGCGGCCACTCAGCCGGCCTCTCATCCGGGCACGACGGTCATGGGGTTGCAGACTGAGCCTACCTGGTCGCCCCAGATCATCATCGACGGTGACGTGCCGGTCCTCACTGAACGCGCCCCGTCCCGTCAGGTCATCGAGTAGGAAGGCCGGTCGGCGGTCCACTCGGACCCCTCGCGCCGGAGACGGCTCCGGCGCTCTGTAGAGGGAAGCCCGCTCCTCGGAACGGGCTTCTTGCATGAGGACAGGGCCGCTACGGAGACCCCGAGTCCACTCCATCGGTCCAGCCCCCGCTACACTCCCGTCTGCCGGACTGAGCGCTGTGATTCCCTCGCGCCTAGGCGATTTGCGCCGGTAGTGACAGTGTGCGCTCACAGGGATACACTTGAACTGATGTCCCTGGGTAGCCAGCGGGCGCGGGCAACACGTCGGCCCAGGCAGGCGGGCCCAGGCACGAGAGCGCAGTCGGGTTTCGGCCTTTGGCACGGGAGACGCCGGTGGATGGGTCTCCAGTGATACGGGTCCTGATGGTGGCTCGGCGCGATTCTCAGGATCCTCTCGGTGCGGGCCTGAAGCGTGCAGGCTATGCCGTTCTGCGGGCCGATAGCGGAGTGGTGGGGGCTAGGTCTCTCGAGCGATCTCGCGCGGACGTCGTCATCGTGAATGAACGAGGATTTGACCGCAAAGAGGCCGACCTCGTTTACGCCGCGGCCGCGCGACACGACGTCCCGATACTCGCCATATCCCCGCCAACGGCGGGCGCTCCCAGCGTCTCCTCGGACGCGATCGTCCGGCGTTTGCAGGCTCTGCTCGCCGGGCCAGGCGAGGGGCGAGCGGAAGCATCCGCAGCTCACGAGGAGATCAAGAAGCTCACGGTCGGCGTGCTCGTCGTCGACCTCGAGCAACACATCGCTGCGATGGGTGGCACTGCTCTTCAGTTGACCGCTCGGGAGTTCGATTTCTTGTGCTGTCTCGCGCGGCAACCGGGCCGAGTCTGGAGCCGTCAACAACTCATCGATCTGGTCTGGGGACACGATTACGTCGATCCGCACTTGGTCACCGTCCATATGGCTAATCTCCGCAAGAAGCTGGGTCGGGCGGCGGAGCACGAGGGAACGGCGGGCATTCCACGGCTGGAGGTCATGAGGAGCGTGGGCTATCGGCTTGTCTGCCCGGACAATCCTCCTCTCGGTCCGGCGACGGTTGCCCCCGGTGATCTCACTGTCGGCGACCCGGCGGCACCCTTTGGGAGCCGTCAGCCCGGCCGCCTCCCCTTCGTGGGGCGACAGCAGGAGATGCAGGTCCTCCGCGGGATGATCGACACGACGCTGGCCGGAGTGACCCGGAGTGTGGCCATCGTCGGAGACCCCGGCATCGGCAAGACCCGTTTGGCCGAGGAGGTGGCCGCCTACGCGCGCGAAGCCGGTGCATGCGTCTACTGGGGTAGGTGCCGGGACGCCTCCGTCAAGCCTGCATACGAGCCGTGGGTGGAGATACTGCGGCAATGGAGCCGGGAGGATCCCAAAGGCGGATTCGACCAGGTCTTCACACCGTCTCCGGGCGACATCAGATTGCCCTCGGACGGCGAAGGTGCCCGCCTCCGGCTCTTCGAGAAGCTCGCGGACGCCGTCCGCCGAAAGTCTGAGGCAGGTACGCTCTGCCTGATCCTTGACGACCTGCACTGGGCCGACCCCTCCACCCTTCTGGCCCTTCAACATGTGCTTGGCCATTTGGGGGAGGCTCCCGTGGCCCTCCTGGTCACCTACCGGCCGCACGAAACCGCCCCTTCTCCCTTTCTCACAGAGGTGATCAACGACTTGGTACGCGGCGACCTGGGACCCGTGCTTCTCCTGCGGCCACTTTCCCAGAGTGAAGTCAATCGGTTCGTGGAGTTGAGCGGGTTGGAAGACCGAGTACCGGCACCCCCTCCGGGTACGCCGCGGGTCGAGTATGCCGCCATCGACGGCGTCCACGACCTGGCCTCGGAGGTCTACCGAGAGACCGAGGGCAATCCTTTCTTTCTAACCCAGCTCGTGCGGCTCCACCTTCTCGCGGGCGAGTCCCCAGGATCTCTACCGGATCGACGGACTCTGAGCCGGGAGGAGGGGGTGCGGCGCGTCGTCCTCAACCGCCTACTGCCTTTGTCACAGTCCTGTCGTGAGACTTTGGACGCGGCCAGTGTGATCGGTCGCGAGTTCACGCAGCCGGTGCTCGCGGGCACGATAGACCTCGCCCCCAAACTGCTATTGGAACGGCTGGGCGAGGCTGTTGACGCCAACTTGGTCCTCGTCCAGGAGGACGCTCCCGAAGAGTGTCGTTTCGTGCACAGCATATTCCAAGAGGTGCTGCGGACCGAGCTCTCCCCGCAGCGCCGGGCGACCCTGCACGCCAAAGTGGCAAGGGTCCTCGAACACCTGCATGGCCACGAGCTGGACGCCTATGCGGCGGATCTTGCCTACCACTTCTCCGAGGCCGTTCCGGCGGGGTTTGTGTCTGAGGCGATCGACCACTGTTTGCGCGCAGGCCGAGTCGCTGCCCATCGGTGCGCCTGGGAGGAGGCTTGCTTGCGGTTCCGGCGGGCTATCGATCTCCTCGAACTGCTGCCGGCCGAACCCCCGGACAAGAAGCGGGGGCTTGCCACGCAGGCCTGGGAAGAGCTGGGTGACGTGTACTACGTACTGGTTGACACCGTGAATGCGCTGGAGGCTTACGAGCACGCCCTTCGTCGCATCCCGTGTGAAGAGCGGTTGCTGCGGGCGCGTCTGCTGGAGAAGATCGCCGAACAGCACACGGACCACCATCATTACGACCTGAGCACGGCCTGCCTCACCGAAGCGGAGACCCTTCTGGGACCTCCGCGGGAAAACGCAGAGGTAGCGTGGTTGGATACGTGGATGACCGTACAGTGGACCCGCGGGTGGGTCTACTTCCACGAAGGAAGACTCGATGAGCTGTATGACCTGCTGCAACGGGTGGATAGGGAGGTAGTCGCTCGCGGAAGCCCGCGGGAGAGGGCACAGCTTCAGGACCTGCGTATGCACGCCGAGTGGACGCGCCATCGGTTCGTGTCCACGGACGATATCCTGGCACTGGCCGAGGACTGTGCGAGAAACTTTGGAAGCACCGGCTCTCCCGTAGATGCCATGCGGGGCGAACGTGCCCTCGGCCGCGCCTACTTGTGGTCGCCGGAGAGGAGGCGCGACGCGCACGATTACCTGGTCCATCTCTATGATCAGGCCAAACGTGAGCACTCCGGCTGGGATCGGCTGGTCTCGCTCTGGTACCTGGAGATTTGGCATCGGCTCGAAGGTGAGGTTGACGCCGTTCGTGCCTACGGCCTGGAGACGTTGTCCTTGATGACCGATCCTCCCGGAGTCTGGAGCGAGTTCGGAGGAGAGGCCAGGGGCCATCTTTCCTGGGTGGCTTGGCGGGAGGGAAATCTCGGTCAGGCGCGTGAGCTCGCCATCAGGGCTTTGAAAGAGATCCGGGGGGAGGCGTTCTCCCCTGTCGAATGGCAGGCTCGCTGGACGCTGCTCGGGCTGGCCCTACGCGACCAGGACTGGGCCGAAGCGGCCGGTCAGGCCGCAGTCATCCTTGACCCGGTGCAGCAGAAGATGCCCGATGATCTGGAGGAGCTGATGAGGCGGTTGGTCGACGAGCAGGCGCGGGACAGGGCACCCGGACCAGGGACGGTGGAGGCGCTGACCGCCACGGCCCGAACATGCGGGTATCTCTGATACGTGCCACCCACGGCCGAGAACCCCAAAGAGACAAGTGGGCATCCCGGACTGCGCCACGGGGCCAAGGCTATGTGTGTTGAGATACCACGACTCTCATTTGCGGACTCAAGCCCAGCTGAGTCTTGACCGGACAACCCCCCGCCGCCCTCAGGATGGCCTCCTCGTACTTCTCCGGAAAGTTCTCCGGCACAAGGATATCGATGGCCACATTCTCGAGAAGATGGGTGGCTTCGTTTTGCTCGGCATGAATCCGCAGCCCGGCCTCGCTGAGAGAGAACCCCCGTTCCTGAAGAAAGGCCCTCGCCCCGGCAGCCGTGCAGGTAGCAAGAGCGCACAGAAGCATATCGAACGGTCCATACGCACCGGGGTCCCCGCCCCGAGCTGGAGGCAAACCGACCTTCACCACAAGATCCTTCGCCTGGGCGCGCATCCACGTAGAATCTACGAAACTGACTTCGGCTTCCATATCCCATCCTTTCGACCGGTGCCGGCACGCTAGAATCCGGCCCGTTCGCCTGGTGTGCACGAGTGGGCAGCCGCTCACAGCCTACCGGTGGGGCAATTCACTCTCAATAGTCTCTACGGCGGGCAGCCTTGTGGCTTCCTCTCTCGCCAGCAACGCCGCCCCCAGCGCCCCCACGATCTGCGGCTCCTCGGGCACGTGCAACTCCATCCCGATGGCCTCCTCCAAGAACTTCTTTACCGCCGCGTTCTTGGCGACACCCCCGGTAAACACCGCCTCGGGCCTGATTGTCAGAGCTTTGGCCATGACCGCCACGCGAGAAGACACCGCCCTGTGCACGCCCGCTATCAGGTCCGCCCTATCCTTTCCGGCACCCCGCAACACCACTACCTCTGTCTCCGCGAAAACGGTACAAGTACTGCTTATCGAGCACGGGTGCCTGCTCGACAAAGCCAATGGGCCCATATCGGCGATATCCTCCACATCCAGCACGTGTGCCATAACCTCCAGGAACCTTCCGGTGCCCGCCGCGCACTTATCGTTCATCACGAAATTGACGACGTTTCCCTCGTCGTCTACCTCGATCGCTTTGGAATCTTGACCGCCCATATCTATGATGAAGTGACAATCGGGAAATAGAAAATTAGCCCCTTTGGCGTGGCAGATAATCTCGGTTATAGGTTTGTGGGCGAATTGTAGAGTCCTTCTCGCATAGCCTGTGGAGACGATATAGGCGAGGTCTGACACATCGACGTCCAAACCCGATTTCTCCAGGGCTTCCTGCATCACGGCATCCGCTGCAATCTTTACATCGTGTCCGGTGGACCTTACGGCATAGCCCAGTATCCCGTTATCGCCAATGATCACCGCTTTAGCGGTCGCAGCGCCCACGTCCACACCGGCAAACAGCTTCGGGTCGTTCTTCGTGCTTTTAGAATTCATATTTGAGCTCTGTTCACGATCATGACTTCACGTCGATTCATACGCAACCGTCATCCGGCCGCCAGAGATATTATCCTAGCCGCACCGGTCCAATCACGTGGGCCACCTACGACAAACCGGCCCGCCGCTTCACGCTTCTGCTCTCAGTTCCTCGATGCTTCCTTGCGTTTCTTCAGCATGTAGGCGAAGGTCTCCACTTTGGTCCTCAATGACTCGGCACTATACGTTCGGGAGTCGAAATTGTCAGTCTCAAGAGCGAGAACCGGCAGCCCGGTGGTCCTTTCGAGATACTCCTTCTGAGTATGAGAGGTCAGCGACGCAGGCCGGCAGTTGAACAGGTAGTTTGCGATAAAACCATCGAGTTTCATCACCTTGGCCCCCGACTGGAACATTTTGATCATGGCGTCCGTGCCGTGGACGGGGCCGCTCGCGAGCTCATGGTCCGCTATGGTTTCACCGGGCGTGGAGTAGGTCTTTTTCGGCGGATGCTTGGGCCCTCCGACCTGCGCCAACACCATGGTCAGAGGCACAGCAAGACCCGCGTCCTCCACAAGGCTGGTCACCCTGGGATCAGACGTATGACCACTCGCCATCATGACCCTAGGCGCCCCTTTCTCCGTGACGCCCTTGCCGGCCTTCACTCTCTCTTCGAGTTCGGATATCAGGATATTCATGGCCTTAATGCCTTCACGTATCCCCCGGCCGGTGGATGAGCCGGACAGCGCCTCCAGCAGTTCCAGCTCCACAACGCTGATCGGTACTGGATCCGCACGCATGAGATCGAGCAGCTTCAGCAGGTTGTTTATGTAGCCGCGGCTGTCAATCTGAGACTTCTCCCACGCGTCGGGCGCGACCTCGATGCCAAGGACTTCTTCGGACTTCTTGAGTGCCTGATTGATTTGAGCGCCGAGATAGCTCACCCTCTGCGGCAGGTACCGAGGGTACTCACCCCACCTGGAATCCATAACCCCGTCTATATAAGCGACAGGCACACCGTACAGCGCCGTTACCAGGTCGTCGGCCTTGGAGCCCATGTCGCAGAAGTAGCTGGAAGCCAGCGCCAAGTCGGGCATGGGGACCATGCCTTTGATGATGCCCCCGATCTTCGCCTGCCACAACGAACACAAGGCATGTCCGGGCGGCAATCCGTTGGCCTCCCCTGCCTCCAATATGGGGGTGAGCTTGTTGAAGATCTGCCCCATGGTGTGGTCGAGAACCATATCGGGCGCACTCACAAGCACGTCATCGGAGGATGCGCTCAGCATCAGTCCCGGCCCCAGTATGGCGGGAAAGCCGAAGTACACGACCTTCTTGCCCTCGTCCTTCGCAAGAACCAGGTCGATCAGCTCCTTGAGCCAGGCTCCCAGAAGCTTTCTCACTCCTACCAGGCTGAGATCGTGGTTCTGTTTGACCCAACTCTGCGCCGAGGGCATGTCATCGGGGACGATCCCGAGACGCGCCAAGGTCTTCTCTATCCTGGGCCTTTCCTCTTCTATCTCTTTCTCCTCGAACCCGCACAGCTTGAAGAGCTCGTCATAGTAAGCCATGGCTCAAGTCCTTATCGTTTCGATGTATGTCTCGATACGTGTTCTCATCGTACCCAGCTCGGCCGCAGTGTCGTACTCCGACTCCAGAACCAGCATGTTCAGCCCTGTCTTCTGCTTCAGTATCTGGGGGAAGAAATAGGACTCCACCTTGTACGACTCACGGTACATGAGTTGGTACCAGATCAACCCGGAGGCCCTATAGTCCCCCACCAACTCGACGAGGAAGTCAAGCCGCTCCGTCCCAGGGCGGAACCAGCCGGGGCACACCCGCTCCATCAAATACGCCTTTGCCAAGGCTGCCATCGGGTCATCTTCGAGTCCAACGCTCGTCCAATAGGGGCGAAGCCCCTCAGCGAACTCCTCCATAACGACCATGCCGCCGCAGTCTTCGATCAGGTCCAGCACCTTGGTGTCACCGTCGCCCAGTGTCGACCCGGTGAGCAGTACCCGGGGGACGTTGTCGGCTGAGGGTTCCCTTTTCTTCGCCTCCTTAAGGTAAGACTCGAGAACGTCCACCATGACTTCCTTGTCGGCCAAGAAGGAACCGTGGTGGAGGGCAATGAAATCCCGGCTGGGTACAACGTTGCCGTTGGCTTTGCGCAACATGCTTATCTGTGAAAACAGCTCTCTTTCGCGATTGCACAGCTCGATCGCCTTCTTGAGCCCTTGCTTGCCGATCCTGATGCCCGTGAATCTCTCGAGCTTGTTCTTGAGTCGTTTCAATCCATCGAGATAGTAGCCCAGGGCCAGTTCGTCCTTAACGTGCGGCACCCCAAATACAAATGACTCTACTTCGGGAGTATAAAAAACAATTGTGTTAGAAAAGGCCCGCGCGTGATTATCAGTAATGGGGACAACAATCAGATCTGCAATACTGTAGTAAAGGTCTTTCCTTGAGGTGAGATACCCTATCTGACTACGCCAGAAGGGGTCTATCCATCGACATATATACGACCCGGCATCCCTCAGGATGTTGTTGTCGCCGGCCCGTACGTAGCCTATGGGGATGGCGTCGCAGGCCAACACCAGTTCTTCCGGTAAGTAGCCTCCGGCCGTATAGCCGATGACCTTGCGGCCCTGTCTCTTGGCCTCCTCGAGACTGCCGAGCCTTGTTTCTAGATGCGCACCAAGCCTCTGTAAAGCATCCATCCATGCCTCCCACATCTCTTGGGATCTTGTTCGAGAAGCCCCCGACCCACTCGATGGGGTTGGTGGCGATGCCGTCGGCCCGGGTGATTCTCAAGAGCAGCGTCGAACCGGCCACCAACACACCAAACCTGACTGCGAGAACCCCGCGCGTTTCATGATAGACCTTCGCCGAGCCATCTGCAGCCGCGCATGGGGCCCCATAGCCTGCTTCTAACCGGACGACCTGAGCGATGCGGCTTTCCCTTAAGCTCCCGCGCCCGGCAAGTACGGCCTCACGTGCATCTTCAGCCAACTGGCCCCCGTGCGAAGAGGCGAGGCGCGCGCTTTCAATCAGGACAATCTCGGCTGCTGAGGGTCGAAGGGTCTCCTCGGATTCATCCCCGCGGAGGCTGATGAGCGGACCGTCGACTTCATGGCCAATGTTGAGAGATACGAGAAGGGTCCTGAGCAGGCGAGGGCTATCGATGACCCCGCATGGTGTCGTCGCCCCGTTCTGCTCCGGTTGCGAGATACTTATCGCTTCTCCCATGAAAGAACCGGAGTCGGAAGATCCCAGGGCTGTCATCGGTCTATTGGATCCGAGCGCGAGGGCCCATATCACGCCGAGTCTATTGAGCTTTTCAGCCCCTTGGCCCAGGTTCTTGACCATGCTCGAGAACATGGGCGCTTCGTTTCTCATTACGTATGTCTGGGAGGATATCCGCAGGCGTTTCGGCCACTAGATGGGGTGTGTGCTCATCATCCGAACGGGCTCATGTTGGCGGATGTCACCTTAGCGCCTGTCGGCATCCTGACCCGCCCCACGAGTGGCGCGAGGCACTAGACTGCTGTACAGTGACAAGCCAAGCGACGAGGGGAGCGTAATGAGCAAGTTCCGCAGTGTAGTGATTCTGGCCGTCATCCTGGCGACCACCCTGATGTTGGCAGCGTGTGGCAACGATGCGACCGGCGGTGACAACACGACTGCGGCGCCCGAGGCCGCAGCGCAGGCCGTCTCCACCACTGCGGCGCCCACGATGGAAGCGCCCACGACTGACACGACTGTCACCGACACCACAGCCGCCGCGCAGCCACCTGCAACTTCGGCATCTGCCGACCAGGGCACGGGTGAGGACGGCTGGAAGACGGTGGTCGCATTGAAGTCCGATGCCGCCCCCTGGCAAGACCTGCCTGGGCTCCTGGTGAGCGACCCCTTCACCGTCAAGGGCGAAGCGCGGCTGGTCCTCGACATGCCTGACGCCGGTGAGCTGGACGGGGTCCTTCTGGCCATCATCCCGGCGGACCGGCTGACCGATCTCATTACCATCACTGAGGCCATAAGCGACGGGATAGCGCTTACCCTGATCCCTGCCTACCCCGTGAAGGAGGTCGACGACCTCGACGGTACGTATGTGCTGCTCAACTCAGTCCCCGCCGAGATCCCCTGGACCGTGGAGCTGCAGACGCCATGAACGCCGAACCCATCCTTGCAGTCGTTCACACGCCACTCTCTCCTCCGGTTTGATGTTGTTGAAACCAACCCCACGGACCCACCGGCATCATTCTTGGCTCGGCGGTTCGTACGGACAGGCAGTGGAACGCCAGCCGGCGAAACCACCTAGCATGACGGTTGACTGAAGGCCCCTTCCCCGCGCCAGTACACTCGCCGCTACACCCGAGCGGACCCCGCTGCCGCAGAAGATGTACACGTGCCGGTCAGACGGTACTTCATCAAGCCGTTCCTCAAGTTCTTGTAGGGGGATGTTGTGAGCGTTACGGATCTCACCCTGCGTGGCGAGCTCTGTGGGGCGGCGAACATCGAGCAGCCAGCTGGAGGCGTCTTCATCCAAATGAGTACAAGCGTCCAAGACGGTCATAGTGGGCGTTCGCTCGGCCGGCAGCGCCGCAGTGTGCCAGGCTATCATTCCTCCCGCCAAGTAAGCCTCGACCCGATCCACCCCGAGGCGGTGAAGCAGAGTGACGGTGTGTTCCAGTAACCACGGCTCACAAACCAGCAGCACTGGGAGGTCATAGGACAAGAACCAACCGGCATATGCGAAGAATCCCTCGGGATGAAGGGAAAGCGCGCCGGGGATGTGAGAAGTGACAAAGGAGGTCGTTGGGCGGGCGTCCACTACCTGGGCCTGGGGGATAAGACGGGCGAAGTCACCAGGAGACAGTGCGGCCGGCCGACGAAGACTGCCAACCGGCCGGCCCCCGAGAGTATTCAAATCGCGCATAATGGCCAGATAGGGCGGGAGCCGGTCCGGGGCTGCGGCAGCCACGAAATCCGCCTCATCCATAGAGAGCTTAGGATTTGTCCGCCGCTCGAAGCCCAGTGTCGTGAGTGGCCTATCCACGATCGCAGCACCACAGACTGAGCCGGCGCCATGAGCCGGCAGCACTACGACATCGTCGGGCAGCGGCCCCAACATGTTCATGATAGAGGCATGGAGCGAGCGCGCCATGTCGGGAGCTTGCTCGGGACCGAATAGGTCGGTACGCCCCACTTCCCCGGCAAAGAGCGTATCTCCCGTGAACAATGCCCAAGGCCCCCCCTGGCCCTCGTCGAGCAGGAAAGAGGTGCTACCCGGCGTGTGACCGGGCGTGCGGACCGCACGTAGTACACGAGACCCCACGGCCCACTCCTGCCCCTCACTCAAGGCCGAGGCGTAACCCTCCACCCCATCATCTGCGGCGCGCCAGACGGTGGCGCCCGTCCGTCCGGCCAACTCCTTGGAGCCTGAGACGAAATCCTCGTGACGGTGAGTCTCCAAGATGTCTGCGATGCGAAACCCTTCGGATGCGGCAATATCAAGGTAGAGATCAACGTCACGCCGGGGGTCGATAACCAGACCCGTGGAGTCATCGGCCACCACGTAGGAGTAGTGCGGATAGCCTGGGCTTTCAATCCGCCGCAGCAGCATGATTCACTCCTGTTCGATTCGAGCTTTCCCCTGCATGCCGATGCCGCCCTTCATTACCCGCGGCATAAGGCAGCCTGCCTTTCACAGCGATCTGTACCCCGAGATCGTCAACCCGAATCGGCTCCGTCCCGGACAACAGACCGGCGTTCGTCCAGATGCAGCATACCGTGGTACCTTGAACCGGATTTCGACAACGAGAGACTCTCTCGCGAGGAGACAAGATGAAGCGTGTGCCAATCAGCATCCTCATCCTGATTCTCTCCTTCTCGCTGTTCGTGTGGACCACGCTGCTCTCGGGCTGCGATGACGAGGCCGCCACGACAACCCTCATCGATCCGCGGACCACGACCACGACCGCCCCTCTACAGAGCACCACCTCGATGCCGGCTCTTGACCCTGCGGGCTTCTCCGCAACGTTCACAAACGAGTACTTCGCGGCCACGCCGGGTCTCGTATACCTTTACGAACGTCGCGACGAAAAGGGAACCGCCAGAGTGACGCTGGCCCCGACGACCCAGACGCAGGTCGTGATGGGGGTGGAGTGCGCCGTGTTCACGGGATACGCCTATGTGGACGACCCCGCAACGAGATCCTACACCGATACCGTCGCCTGGTACGCCGAAGACGGTGTCGGCAACGTGTGGTGTTTCGGCCGGCGGGTCACCGAGCATGAAGGAGATGAGGTGGTCGGCACCGCCGGTTCGTGGCAGGCGGGTGTCGACGGAGCGGTTCCGTGCATAGTCATGAAGGGCAAACCACGGCCTGGCGATATCTACCACCAGGGGTATGCTGACGACCGGGCAGAGATCATGGCTGAGGTGCTGGAAGTGGATGCCACCATCGAGATCGAGTACGGATCGTTCGAGCGAGTCGTGAAGATCAAGGAGTCGACTTCTCTTGAACCCGGCATATCCAAGGTGAAGTACTATGCACCGGAGGTGGGCCTTGTCCTCATCGAGCAGGGCGAGACAGGCTCGATCATCGAACAACTGGTCGATCTGTTCTCGCCTTGAGGCGGGCCGTTCTGCGGCGAGTTCCGTCGTCAAGCTGCCGAATGGAGCTAAGCGGTTGGCGTGTTTCCTACGTCAGAGGGAACAGCCGCTCCGATCTCGCCTCTCCACATCGGGCGCATTCGGTGTCATACCAACTCATGGGCAGGCCGCACCGAAGACACCTCCAACGCTCTTCCTCGTACTCAACCCAGTCCTCAACACCCATGGCACGAATCTTCCCAAGGTTTGTCATGTATTCGGCACGGCGCAACAGACCAGTATCGATCATATCCGTGATGCGATAGCAGGGTAGTTCTTCACATTCGGAGCATCGGATCACGCTCGGTCTGTTCGCCGCGCATACCTTGATACAGCACTCTCGGCAATGGGCAGCAATCTCACCGCCGCCAAGGCACCCTCGCAGAGAAGGCCATCCATCCAACTCGGCTCCGGAATGGTCTCTCGCGCGGTTATCGGTTTGGAGATGCTACTATCGGAGCGCTTCGGGCCGTGGGGATTGCCGGCCATGGTTCAAGCACCGCGCTTCACCAGAACGGAAGGTGACGAAGCGTGCAACCCAACGCTGCGCGATCAGCTCGCGATACCTTTCTCGGCGCTGCGGCGGCCACATTGGCGGTCGCCTATCTTCTCGCTGCGGCCGCCAACATCGAAACCTACGTCGACAACCTCGCGCGCGAACCAGCCGGCCTGTTCGACAACGCGTACTACGCGGCCAGCCTCTGGGTTACTGTGTCCCTCTACCTACTGCTCGTCGCTGCATTCGTGGTTATAGCGGTCGCCTTCTTCAGCGGAGGAGCAGCGAGAGGGCGTCCTTGCCATCGCAGCGACCCTGTTTCTCCTGTATCGGCTACTTGATCTCATCGACCTGAGGCATCAGGCTTCCTGGCTCTGGCGCTCAGAGTCGGTCGCTCTAACAGTTGCGGCGCTCTGCGTCGCAGCCGGCTTTGTAGTCTCGCGTCGGTCGTTCTCGGGTCACAACGACCCGTAGTCGGTCACAGTGAGCCGAGTGCCGGAAGCCCCCAGCCCGACCATCTTTGACAACTACGAATCTCTAGTCAGAGCCCGCCCGGATTACCACGGTTGTCCTAGCTCTGGTTCTCACCCTTGACGAGCAGCCGCATCAGTGAGCGTACGTCCTCGAGGTCTTCAAGCCGGTCGATCATTGCCATGGCCTGCTCCGCCTTCACAACGTCCAGGCCCGCGAATCGAGCGTTCGCAAGGAACTTGGCCTGCACGTCGCTTAAGTTCACGCTCCCCTCGCGCATGTCTCCCTTACCCACAAGGGTGTGAGCCGAGAAGCTCCTGCCGTCGCTCATGGTGACTTCCATCCTGACCTGATTGTCGCCGGGCTCCCGCTGGGGTAGATCAGCGACCACCTCCATGCAACCTGCAAGGTGCCTTATCCTCGGATCACGCAGAGACTCATCGGTAAAATGCAGCGGCGCCACCTCTCTCCAGAGCAGAGCCGCAGCCACGCAGTAACGAATGCTGAAGGCGGCATCGGGCTGCCGTATCTCCGAGGAGGGTAAGGGCTGGGCGCAGAACGAGTGAGCCCCGAACTGGGTCCCATGAATCGTTATCGCCGCAATCCCTCCGGCGTCAACGTCGTGACTCGTCGCTATTGCGAGGGCGGAGTCGATGAAAGGATGGGTTATCCGGCAGGCCGAATAGGGCTTGATGACGCAATCGGAATAGAACTCTCTGCCCAAGTCCTTAGCTACTTGGTCGGCCGAGTGGTTCCGGCAGAACATCGAGAAATAGCCACGCGGCCCCACGAACGGGTCGGCCACCCCCTGAAAACCCCTTTGCGCCAATTCGGCTGCGAAAACCCCCTCGCGGGACGAGCAGGCCATGGGCAACTTGTAGCAGAGGGTCTTGTCGAAGATGCCCGCTATGCTCCCCGACAGCCGGTTGAGTGCGATTCCCAGCGCATCGAAGATCTGCTGCTCGTTCAACTGAAGCAGCTTGCAGGCTGTGGCAGCGGCCCCAAACACATTGACGGTGCCGGTTTCGTCCCAACCCAGATCAAAATCGAAGCCCGAGTTGACCGCCAGTCTGGCGGCGATGTCGTCGCCGACAATGAGAGCGGTGAGGAGGCGCTTCCCGTCGGCTCTCTGTTTCTCGGCCATTGCCAACGCCACCGGGACGGTGGTTCCGCTGATATGAGCCGGACTGCCACGACCCTCGAATTCCGCCTCCACGGGCTCGTAGTCGTGTGACCGGGCCATCAGGGTGTTCAGCATCGCGACATTGTGGGCCGGGGCCCGACCACCATGAGCCAGGATGGTGCTCTCCCCCGCCCCACCCCAATCCGTCACCAGATCCTTCATCATGTGGCAACCGGGTGCTTCCGCTCCCGCGAGAGCGCACCCGCACACGTCGAGCACGCGCCACTTGGCCCACTCTATGGCGTCGGCATCGAAGGACGCGAAATCGGTGGCCACGATGTATTCTGCCAGGTCTTGAGCGAGCCCCATGTTTCCGCCTCCAGAACCATCGTAGGATAAACGAGAGACCTTGCCCCATGTTACTACCGATCAGACGGCGTCCTTACGTCAGAAGGTCTGCTCCTGTTCCGCTGCCCCGCATACTCGACGAGGACCATGAGCACCACGAAGACAAGATAGACAGCGCAACCGACCCATTGCACCAGCCCGGCTTGGCCACGTATGAAGACAACCATAGCGAGGGCAGCAGGTGCCGCAAGGACGATCATCACGTATCCGAGCGCATGGTTGATGGCCGTCCCGCCCGTCAAGACCCTGGAGATGAACGCGGCGGACTAGAGGCAATTGACGGCGTTGACCACGGCCCAAACGGTGACGACCGCCCACCAGGGACCTTGAGTTACCGGAGTCTGCACGCTCCCACCCCGCCGCGGCTGCTGTGGCACCTCCATGCTGCCTCGCACCCGGTCGACAGTCAACACGAAAGACAGCCATCGCCGACAGTCTCCTCCTGCCCTTTGGGCCATCCCCACAGAGAAGTAGTCTGGGTCAGGAATTGCCCGGCGGTCGGCCTGGTACACTTCATTCA
>ENA-UOUL01002447-UOUL01002447.1-bioreactor-metagenome-genome-assembly--contig:-NODE-2447-length-21673-cov-5.145999_pt1 | contig 21673 bp, 18 predicted proteins | sample MGYA00249838_ERZ747220 | MGnify/ENA primary metagenome ERZ747220 (study PRJEB28778, sample SAMN05720191) | bioreactor metagenome | isolation source: Anaerobic biogas reactor | place: USA:Washington...
AATTGTTGGATCTTGGTAGGGGAAGGTTTATGCGCTGATGTTTTCTAGGTAATTTCACTCAGCAAACCTTCCCCTACGCTGGCTGGGTGCTATGCATCCGGATGTCAGGGGTAATAATTACCAGATGTTTTGTGTGATTTAGATACCTGCGGTCAGCCCGTCGCACTGGTTCGGTCCCGCTACGCTGCGCGTCGGGGAAAATTAAGACAAACGCGATCAAAGATGTAGTGGCAGACACGGAGGTCTGCCCCTACTGCTGCGGGGATACCAAAGAGAAAGTAGGTCAGGTATGGTTGCTGTGCAACCTACCTGACATGTCAGGTTGCAAACCTGACCTACAAACCTTTGTCTTGCTCAAATGCGTGGAATTGGAGACCTGCGGTCAGGCTGTCGCACTGGACAGGAGTCCAGTGCGATCTGAGCGCTGCGGGGATAATAAAGACCAGAACGATAGAAGAAGGTGAAAGTTGAAAGGGCCAAGCTGAAAGGAAGTGAAACAGATTGGAAGTTAGCGCTGCGGGGATAGTAAAGACCCGAACGATCAAAGTTCTCTGCTGTCGCAATGACAAGAGTCTTCTAAATAAAAACATGATTAATGATTAGGTCAGATTATAAGAGAAGGACGAGCCAAATAGGGGCTCGTCCGGTGTGATTTAGATTTGAGATACTATCCCTGAAGGAGGCGTTTGACCAGCTCCACCAATTTCTTGAGCAGGTCGAGGCTGAGCACAACCAGCAGAAAGATTAGGAACCAGCGCACGAAGTTATTATCCAACAGCATCTGGATACTGCTGACAGCCTCGGCAGGGAAGCCGCTCGCGACTGCCTGCTGGGCGTCCAATGCCAGCAGCTTGCCCGCCCGCAGCATGAAACCAATAAGGCTGATTTCCGAGATCTTGATAATGATCTCAACAATGCGGGCGATAAGGCTGCGCTTGCCCTGGATGGCCAGGATCATATTCAAAACGATGTCCAGGCCGGTGTTGATGGCTATCCAAGGGATGAACTGGGTGAAAGCCTGGGTGAAAATCGGCACCATGTGCCACTGCTCATCCGCACGCCACCACATCCCGCCCCAGTCTTTGAAGAGGAACAGCCAGAAAATGAGCCCAATAAAGCCAAGTACGATCCCAAATACCGGTTCCCAAACGTGCACCTTATCGGTCTCGCGCACAATTTCGGGCAAGTCGCTCACTTTCCATTCTTTGCGCTTATCATCTAATAGTTCTTGGGCAAAGGCTTCGTTATTGACCTGCGGGAAGAAGCGGGTCAGGATCATCAGTACAACGGCAGCCGTGCCGATGATGCTCACGCCCACATTCCAGGCATTACCAAAAAGTTCCCAGATGCTCCAGAAGGGGCTTTTACCGCCGCTAAGCGCAAAGGAAAGCACGCCGGCAAAGAACACAGCCCCTACCACAATCGGTACCAGGTACTGCACCACCAAACGGAAGATAATGTTGTGCTGCGGGCCAATCAAGGCATCGGTTTCAAAATAACTCGCAGCAACCGTGGCTGGTGCGCCAAACTTGCGCAGTTCGGTTTCCAGCATTTCCTCGCTCAGCACTTCGTCTGGGGCATAGTGGTCTTCGAGTGTGTCCAGCAGGTTGGCGCGGATTTCTGCGATCAACTCCTTACGCCCTGTCCAGGGCAGGCGGCGTTCGACTGCCAACAGGTAGCGTTCCAATAAGGTTTCACTTTTTTCTGAAAGTTTCATTTGATAATCTCCTCAATAATTTCTAATTCTTTTGACCAGGCCTGGCGCAGCGCTTTCATAACAGCTGTGCCAAGCTCGTTCAACTGGTAGTAGCGCCTTGGGCGGGATTCGTCAACCTGCCAGTCACTCTGTAAGTACCCCTGGCTTTCCAGCCGCCGCAAAAGCGGGTAAAGGGTGTCCTGCGAAATCTCAAAGCCTTTCTCTTCGAGAGTGCGGAGTAGGGAGTATCCGTACTGCTGGCTTTCAAGCTGACTCATCACCACTAAGACGATCAAGCCGCGTCTAAGTTCGCTGCTTAATTTTTCAACATGCTCGTTTATTGTCTCTATTTCAATCATAGGGTCATTATACTGTATAACACACAGTATTGTCAAGGGGCAATATAGTGAATTTACAATGAAAAAGATCAAATTTGATCCAAAAATGAGGGCAGTTGGCGAAATTTGGCAACCAATTTCAATATTACGCGGTCAGATTTGGCTGAAACTGAAAAAAGAGGCTGCAAACATGTTGCAACCTCTGTATGGTAGTCAGTAAACGTTAAGCTGGTTTAAATCTCTTCGTCGTCGAGCACCTCGTCCTCACTATCGCCATAGGCGTGCGTGAAGGTGCCGCTGAGGGCTTGCTGGCGGACGGCATTGTCAATCTCAGCCATCAATTCTGGGTTTTCGCGCAGGAAGGATTTGGAATTTTCGCGACCTTGCCCAAGCCGTACATCCCCATAAGAGTAGAACGAGCCGCGTTTCTCGACCACATCCAGCTCGGTGGCCAGGTCAAGCAGGTCGCCAGCACGGGAGATGCCTTCATTGTACATGATGTCAAACTCAGCCGCGCGGAAGGGGGCGGCCACCTTGTTTTTGACCACGCGCACGCGCACGCGGTTGCCGGTGATCTCTGCGCCGACCTTGATGGACTGAATGCGGCGCACGTCCAGGCGTACGGAGGCATAAAACTTGAGGGCCATGCCGCCGGTGGTGGTTTCGGGGCTGCCAAACATAACGCCGATCTTCTGGCGCAGCTGGTTGGTGAAGATGACCGCTGTGCGTGTCTGGTTGATGGCACCAGAGAGCTTGCGCAGCGCCTGCGACATCAACCGGGCTTGCACACCCATGGTGGGGTCGCCCATATCGCCTTCTATTTCAGAACGCGGTACTAGCGCAGCGACCGAGTCGATCACCACCAGGTCAATCGCGCCAGAGCGCACTAGGGTTTCGGCGATCTCAAGGGCTTGCTCACCCGTATCAGGCTGGGAAATGAGCAGCTCATCAATTTTTACCCCGCAGCGGGCTGCGTAGACGGGGTCTAGGGCGTGTTCCATGTCGATAAAGGCAGCCGTGCCGCCCATTTTCTGGCATTCCGCCACAATATGCTGGCAGAGGGTGGTCTTACCGGATGATTCCGGGCCGTAGATCTCGGTGATGCGCGCCTTTGGGATGCCGCCAACGCCCAGGGCGACATCTAAAGAAAGCGCGCCGGTGGGAATGATTTCCACTTCCATGTGCCGGGCTTCGCCCAAGCGCATGATGCTGCCTTCGCCGTAGCGTTTGACAATTTCTCCCAATGCGCGGTCGAGCACAGCCTTTTTGGCTTCGCTCACGTCTGTGCCGTCCTTATCGCGGAAGGTGTGGGTAGTGACAGTTTTTTTCTGTGCCATGTGTTACTCCAGTTGGTTGCTGTATTTTTATATTCTTATTTAGCTAATTTTAGCACAAATGTTCAGTATGTCAAGATTCGCGCCAATTTAACTCTTTAGCGGATCTTGCGGCATTCCATGTAGAAGCGTTTTTCGTGCGCCGCGCCCATGGAAAAAGTCTTGCGCGGCAGGGCACCGTCTAAGATGACCGTTTTAAACAGCTCTTTCTTATCCATGGCGGGCAGGTAGAAGCCAGCGTTGCCGGGTTGGGTGCCCAGGCGTTTAAGCACATCCGAGCCGTGCACGTAGTCAATTTTGACCTGGCGATTTTCTTTCAGGTAGGCGTCCAAGAAAGCCTGCAGGCTGCCTACGGGTAAGTTGCAGTCAGGTTGTTTAATTTCAATATGCTCAAAGCCGTCCGTGGTAATCAGCGCAAAATGATGATGCAGGCTTGCCATGCTGTCAATTTCATGCAGCAGTTCGTCCAAATCATCGATTTTGTTGAAGATGATGCGCTTACCAAACCAGGCTTGCAGGGCTTCTTTAATATTCCCGGGCAGGTTGAAGAGCAAGCGGTGAATTGGCTCAAATTCTAAGGCAGGGTCGTGCAGGTTTTCTATCTCAACCAGGGCGTACCTGGCCGGGTGCTGCATGCCGACCTGGGGTTTGATTTCTTCCCAAATGGCTTTGGCGGTTGCTAGGGAGTGGTTGCCATCGCCCATGGCAAACAGCAGGGGGCGCTGGTTTGCGGGCAGGTGGTATTTATCTTCAAAAGCTTGCGGATCTGCCAGGCCTGCCAGAGCAGAGAGCACTTGCTCAATCATGGCGGGGTCTTCCACGAGGCGCCCGATCAGGTGCCCGCTGCCCATCATCAGCTCGAAATCGTAGCAAATGGGCAAGTTTTCTTTTTGTGCCAGCAGGTTGCTCATGACGGTATACTGCGGGTCGTCATATAACACCAGGATATGGGGCAGCTCAAGGGGGGCATCTTTGCGGATGCGGATGCGCGGGGGAATGCGCTCTAAGATGGTGCCTTCCGTAGCGCGGATCAGGGTTTGGGAGCCTTTGTTGTAATCGTAAGCTTCCAGGTCCAAGGCTATCATCAGCCCCTGGCGGGTGCGATTGCCAATGGTTCGCTCGACCAATACCAAACCTTTGAACGCTTTGAAAACGCCTTCAGCAAGGTAAGCGCGCATGGCATCTTGCGTGTGCTGGATGCGTTTGTCTAAACCTTCATCTTCCAGCCAGACCTCGGGTAAGATCATGTGCAAGGTGGAAGGGGACTCGCCGACCTGGTCTGCGACTTGCTGCCAGTATTCTGGCTGCGAGGTGAACTGGTCACAGGCGATAACCGCCCACTTGGCCAGGTCGATGCCTCCGACCGGCAGGAGGATTTCTGGGATTTCTACACCGATTTGTTCTTTGATTGTCATAATGAGTATCCTTTAGATGAGTTTTGGATACCCATATTTTATCTTAAGATTTTACATTCCGGTCAGAAAAGCCACCCCAACCGTGCCAGGCCCGGCATGGGTGCCCAAGACTGGGCTGAGAATCCCGCTGACGATCTCATCGGGGTTGAAGCGCGCCATGCTCTCGTTATAGAGGTACTCGGCCGCTTCGGGTGCGTCGGCGGCAATGATGCACATGAAGTTCATGTGTCTGTTGCCATTCAGGTTAGTTTCGACCAGTTCGATCAGGCGTGCATGGGCCTTCTTGGTGGTGCGGATTTTTTCGACCGCTTCAATTTTGCCATCCTGCAGGGCGAGGATGGGCTTTAGACCCAGCGTGGTACCCAAGAAGCGTGCAGCGCTGCCAATGCGGCCGCCCTTATGCAGGTATTCGAGGGTATCCACGGCAAAAAATACCTTGATTCGCGGGATGGCACGTGCCAGTAAATCTTTGACTTCAGCCATGCTGGCGCCTTTTTCAAGCGCACGGGCTGCCATCAATACCAGCATAGACAAAGGGATTGAGGTAGAAAGCGAGTCGACCAGCTCGATAGTGGCGTTTGGAAATTCCTTCTTTGCCTGGATGGCTGAATCGAAGGTGCCTGAAAGTTTGGATGAAAGCACGATGGTGAGGATGTCGTAGCCCTGGCTGGTGAGCCGCTGGAAAATTTCGCTGAAAGTGGCAATGGTTGCCTGGGAAGTGGTGGGGGTGATGTCACTCTGCACCAGCTTTTCATAAAATTGCTCTGGCTGGATATCGATCCCATCTAGGAAGACTTTGTCGCCCCAAATTAATTGCAGGGGTGCGACGGTGATGTCATACTTGGCTACCAGCTCAGCTGGTAGGTTGGCGGTGCTATCGGTAACGATGGCGATTTTCGACATAATAAATTCCTTTAATAAATTAATGAAAGATTAAATTTTACACTAGTAGTAATAAACACAGGCTTGCATAAAAGGTTGCGCAGGCAGGCAGTTTAGGCTTAATTTAGCCTGGGGCCTGGGCTTTCTCTTGATTTTTGGGGTTGATAAGGTAGAATTATTGTTTGGCATTTTATTGAATTAGGTTGACATTGTGTTTGAGAATTTAACTGAACGACTGAATACTATCTTTCAAAACCTGCGCCGGCGCGGCAAGCTCTCTGAAGAGGACGTGACCGAGGTGATGCGCGAGGTGCGCATGGCGCTGCTTGAAGCAGACGTGCAGTACGGCGTTGTCAAATCACTGACCCAGCGCATCAAAGAGCGCGCGGTTGGTTTCGAGGTTTCCAAGGCGCTCAACCCTGCCCAGCAGGTGGTTAAGATCGTCAATGAAGAGTTGATTGCCACCCTAGGCCAGCCAGAAGCGCTCAATTTGAAGGGTGAAAAGCCGCATGTGTTGATGATGGTTGGCTTGCAGGGTTCCGGCAAGACCACCGCCAGCGCCAAGCTGGCAAAACAGCTGCGACAGAAAGGCGAGCGGGTATTGTTAGTGGCAGCCGACCCATACCGGCCGGCTGCGATTAAGCAGCTGCAGACCTTGGGCGAGCGCATTGACGTGCCTGTGTTTACGCAGGAGGCGGTCAAACCGCCCCAATTAGCCAAAAACGCCCTGCAGACTGCCCAAAAAGGCGGCTACTCGATCATGATCATCGACACCGCTGGACGCTCACAGCTGGATAACGCCCTGATGGATGAACTGCGGGCGATCTCTGGCTTTGTCAACCCCAAAGAGGTGCTGCTGGTGGTGGACGCTATGACCGGCCAGGAAGCGCTCAACATTGCCCAGGGGTTCCGCAGTGCTGTCAATATCAGCGGCCTGATGATGACCAAGATTGACGGCGATGCCCGCGGCGGGGCGGCGATTTCAATACGCGAGGTCACCGGCGTGCCGATCAAATTTTTGGGCACAGGCGAAGGGGTGGACGCTATCGAGGTGTTTGACCCGGTGCGAATTGCTTCACGCATTTTGGGCATGGGTGACATCTTAGGCTTGATTGAAAAAGCCGAAAGCACCTACCAGGAAGCCCAAGACACAAAAGCAGCAGAAAAGATGCTGGCGGGTGATTTTAGCCTGGAAGATTTTGCCAAGCAGCTGCGCCAGATGCGCAAGATGGGTCCGCTTAGCCAGATATTAGAGATGCTGCCCGGCCAAATGGGCACAGTTGCCCGAAAAGTGGACCCACGGGATGCAGAAAATCAGTTAAAATCAGTAGAGGCGATCATCAATTCCATGACAAGGGAAGAACGCCGAGACCCTAAGCTGCTGAATGCCAGCCGCCGCAGGCGCATTGCCGCCGGAAGCGGTAAGGACGTGCAGGAAGTAAATCGCGTCATGAAGCAGTTTAGGGATACACAAAGAATAATTAAACAGTTACAAAAAACGGGCGGTCGTGGTAATATTGGACGTCTGTTTGGTTAAACCGTGCAAGCAGTAAGAAGGATACGCCCCCTTCAGCGTACTCTCAACCTTTGGATGTAAGCAGGGAAAAAAACAATAATAACAACTAGAAATTAAGGAGTTGAAATTAAATGGTACGTATTCGATTACGCCGTGTCGGTTCAACCCACCAACCTCATTACCGTGTGGTGGTGGCTGATAAGGAAAGTCCACGTGATGGGCGCTTTATTGAAGTTATAGGTCATTACAACCCGCGCACCAAGCCGGGAACGATCGTCTTTGAAGAAGATCGCATCTATTATTGGTTGAGCGTTGGTGCACAACCCTCAGAATCAGTAGTTAAGCTTTTCAAGATTGTCAAGCTGGATGAACGTTATGAACGCTTTAAGGCTGGTGAAGACCAGGCAGTTTTGCTTGAAGAAGCTGCCACAATCTACAAGAATAGGGTTGAAAGCCCCAAGACAACCCATCCAGTTAATTAGTAAAGGATCAAAACCGCATGAATGACGATAGTCTGCAGGGGTTAATTGAATTTGTCGTTAAATCCCTGGTTGACAACCCTGACCAGGTCTCTATCCGGCGCGTTAGTGCCGGCGAGCATAAGGTGCGCTATGAGTTGCGCGTTGCAAAAGAAGATATGGGACGCGTGATTGGCAAAAGGGGCCGTGTGGCAAACTCCATCCGGCAGCTTTTGAACGTGGCAGCAGCCCGCCAGGGTAAACAAGCCTCTTTGGACGTGATTGATCCATTGTAGGCTGTCGCAGTTTTCCTGATGATGGACCCCAAGCAAGAAACAACAGGCTCGCTCAATACAGGCGAGCCTGAATTTCTCCAGGTCGGACACCTGCAGCGTTCACATGGCGTTGCTGGTGAGATTGCCATGCGGGTGGTCACCGATTTCCCAGAACGGCTGCGCAAAGGCAAAACCGTATACCTGGGCGAAGCACATAAAGCCTACAAAATTGCCAGCAAACGCTGGAAGCAGGCTTTGATGTTAATTCGCTTCGAGGGTATTGAGAATTGTGAGCAGGCTTCGGCGCTGACGAACCTGGACGTGTTTGTGCAGACCTGGCAGGTGCCAGCCCTGCCCGAAGGCAGCTTTTACCATCACGAGTTGATCGGGCTAAGTGTCTTTGAGGGTGAACAAGCACTGGGTGAACTGAGCGAGATCTTGGTGACAGGTGCGAACGACGTCTACGTGGTGAGGCTTTTAGAAGGCGGTGAGCTATTGCTGCCTGCCATCCCAAGCGTCATCTTAGAGGTGAACCTGGCGGCAAAATCGATGCTGGTAAGTGTGCCGGAAGGACTGCGGGGTTAGGACAGGCGCCATGCAGGACGAAAAAAAGTACTGGGTTGGGTTCAACATGGTCAAAGGCGTTGGCTCAATCCGTCTTAAACGCCTGCTGGATTTTTTTGGCAAGTTATCTGTGGCCTGGGATGCGCCGATGGACGCGCTCTTGGCGGCAGGGCTGAGTGAGAAGATCCTTGATCACTTTCGCATGATACGCAACCAGGTCGACCTGGACCTGTATATCAGCAAAATCCTCGAAAAGCACATCCAAATTATCACCTGGCAGGACGAAAATTATCCAAGACGACTGATGGAAATTGAGCAGCCGCCGCCGGTGATTTACGTGCGCGGCAGCCTTAAGCCCGAAGATGATTGGGCAGTAGCGATTGTGGGCACCAGGCGGGTGACCACTTACGGCAAGCAGATCACGCGTGACAGCGCGGAATACCTGGCTGGCAACGGCATTACCATCATCAGCGGTATGGCACGTGGGGTGGATGCCCTGGCGCACCAAGCTGCGCTGGACGTGGGCGGACGTACCATTGCGGTTTTGGGCTGCGGGGTGGACGTCATTTACCCACCCGAACACCGCAAATTGGCCGAGGCAATTATTGCCAACGGGGCACTGCTGAGCGATTACGCACCCGGCACCCCACCAGATGGGGTGAACTTCCCGCCTAGGAACCGCATCATCTCTGGTTTGGCGCGCGCGACGATCGTGATTGAGGCTGGCGAGAAGAGCGGCGCTTTGATTACGGCCAAGTTTTCCGCAGAGCAGGGGCGGGATGTGTTTGCCGTGCCGGGGTCGATCCTCTCACCGATGAGCCGCGGCACGAATAATTTGATTGCCGAAGGCGCTACACCACTGACCAACCCTAAGGATGTGCTGGTGGCACTGAATTACACCCAGGTGGCAGAGAAACAATCTGCGCGGGCAACCCTGGCAGCCGAACCTGAAGAACAAGCGATTTTAAACGCCATGGGGTACGAGACGATCCATGTGGATGAGTTATGCCAGAAGCTGGCGCTGCCGGTGGAAAAACTCACTGCAACCCTGACCATGATGGAATTGAAAGGCATGGTAACCCAATCGGGCGGCATGCAATACCTAGCCATCCGTGAAGCAGGGCAAGACTACCAAGCCTAAAACCGCAGCAAAAATCACGTAAAACCTATACAACCCCATCGATTTTTGAAAAGCAAAATTTTGGCTTGCTTTTGTTATGGTATGATAGGCACGTTTTATTTTTGAGTAAGCCTTTGAAATATATGTTATTGATTTGGCAATTATCGCTGCGTTAATTAGAGCAGTGGGAGGAAGTAAATTATTTTGGAAGCATATTGTTTAAAATGTCGAGAAAAACGGGAAATACAAGCCCCTAAAGCTGAATTTAACAAAGCTGGCTCGCCAGTGACGCGCGGAACTTGCGGCGTGTGCGGCACACAGCTTTACCGCATGGGCAATACCGAAGCTCATGCTGGCTTAGAGAAGCCGGTGCGCGAAGTGAAAAAGCCTGAACGCAAAGGCAAACTGGTGATCGTTGAATCCCCAGCTAAAGCCAAAACAGTCGGGCGCTTCTTAGGTAAAGGCTACACCGTCAAAGCCTCGGTAGGGCACGTGCGTGACCTGCTTAGATCGCAATTATCGGTTGAAGTGGATAATGACTTTGCCCCCAAGTACCGCGTGCCTAACGAAAAGAAAGCGGTGGTCAAGGAACTGAAAAGCCTGGCTGCCAAAGCCGAGCAAGTTTACCTGGCTACTGATCCTGACCGCGAGGGCGAGGCGATTGCCTGGCACTTGATGGAATCAGCGGACATTGAGCCCTCAACCGTGGAGCGGGTTGTATTTCATGAGATCACCAAAGAAGCGGTGGCGAATGCTTTTGCGCACCCGCGCCAAATCGATATGGACCTGGTGGATGCGCAGCAAGCCCGGCGTGTCTTAGACCGACTGGTCGGCTACAGCATCAGCCCTATTTTATGGGCAAAGGTGCGCAGCCGTCTTTCAGCTGGCAGGGTGCAATCCGTGGCGCTGCGCTTGATCGTGGAGCGCGAACGAGAGATTGATGCCTTTATCCCAGTTGAATACTGGAGCATTGCCGCTGAGCTGCTGCCAGAAGGCGGGCGAACCAGCTACGTGGCGAAGCTGAGCAAGGTTGACAAGCAAGACCCGCAGCTTGGAAACGCCGCTGAAGCCCAAGTGCTTGTTGATGACATGCAGAAAGCCAGTTATGCGATCTCTTCGATCAAGATTGGCACCCGCAAACGCAACCCCTCGGCGCCATTTATTACTAGTACCATGCAGCAGGAAGCCTCGCGCAAGTTGGGTTACACCACCCGGCGCACGATGGCCTTGGCACAGCAGCTTTATGAAGGCATTGACATAGGCAACGGCGGCGCAACCGGTTTGATTACCTACATGCGCACCGACTCCACCCACATTTCTGAGCAAGCCCTGCACGAGGTGCGCGGGTTTATCGGCTCGCATTTTGGGCAGGAGTTCCTGCCAGCGCAGGCACCAAAATACAAAACCCGCAACGTGGCTGCCCAGGAAGCGCACGAAGCCATCCGGCCAACCTCGGTGCACCATCACCCTGACCAAGTCAAGGACAAGCTGACGCGCGATCAATACCAGCTTTACCGCCTGGTCTGGCAGCGTTTTGTGGCTTCCCAGATGGAGGCAGCGGTCTATGACACCATCCAGGTTGAAGTGAACGGCAATGGCAAGGCGCATGAATATTTACTGCGCGCATCAGGCTCTAAGCTGCGCTTCAAAGGTTTCTTGGTGGTATACGTGGAAGCGAAGGATGAAGATAAACCGGATGAAGACGCGGATAACGTGGACATCCCGATTGAAGATATCAAGGAAGGTCAGACCCAACTGCTGCAGAAATTAATCCCAGAGCAACATTTCACCCAACCCCCGCCAAGGTACAGCGAAGCCTCGCTGATCCAGGTCATGGAAGAAAACGGCATCGGGCGGCCTTCTACTTACGCGCCAACCCTGACGACCATCCAGGCGCGCGGTTATGTCCGCAGTGAGAGCAAACGGCTTTACCCAACCGAAATTGGCTTTTTAGTTAACGACCTGACTGTGGAATACTTCCCAAATGTGGTTGATATCGGTTTTACCTCCGAAATGGAGGCCCACTTAGATGACATTGCCGAGGGTAAACGCGAGTGGGTGCAGGTGATCCGCGAATTTTATGGTCCCTTCAAAGCGAGCGTAGACGTGGCCGAAAAGCACATGCCTGAGAAGAAAGCGGAACTAGATAAGCTAGACAGGCAGTGCCCAGAGTGTGGGCATGACTTGATCATTCGTTACGGCCGCTTTGGCAAGTTTATCAGCTGCAGCGACTTCCCCACCTGCCGCTATACCGAGCCCTGGCTGGAAAAAATCGGCGTGAGCTGCCCAAGTTGCCATGAGGGCGAGGTGGTTGAACGCAAAACCAAGCGCGGCCGGGTATTTTACGGCTGCACGCGCTACCCCGAATGTGATTTTTCTTCCTGGAAGCGCCCAGTTTCAACGCCCTGCCCAAGTTGCGGGGGGGCTTTGGTGCTCTCAAACAAACGCGAAGTGCAGTGCCTGGCCTGCGAAAAGGTTTTCTTGCGCGAAGGCCTGGGAATCGACCAGGAATAAACACAAGGTGGTATGATTCATGCAACATTATCTTGTGCGAGTTAGTTGCAGTTTAGGCAAGCATGTTCTAAAATTAAACTAAGTTGAGTTGCAAAAATTTGACTATTGAAAGGCGCAGGAGAAAATCATGGATCTGACAAAGTATAAAGAACTCTTAAATAAACCGAAATATATCTTAATTGCAGGCATCATCCTTGGGTTAATCCTTGGCATGATCCTGTTCTGGGGTCTTTTCCCAGTTAAGTGGACCGATGCCTCCGCAGAGCATTTGCGTGCGGATTTGCAGCAGGATTATTTGCGCATGGCAATCAATTCCTTTGCTGTTACTGGCGACGAAGCCAAGGCGCAGCAGCTTTACCAGGAACTGGGCGAGGCCGCTGAAACAACTTTGCGGGCTATTAACCAAGCTCCTGAATACTTGAGCGTGGAGCAGGTTTTAAAATTCAGCCAGGCGGTTTCGGCCGAGCAGGTCATCCTCGAGGCAGTTGAAGCACAGCCTGAAGCGGAAACCCCTGCGGAAGAACAACCCGAAGCAGAAGCCCCTGTGGAAGAACAGCCTGAAGGTGAGGAAGTGGCTGTTGAAGAAGAAATTGAGGAAGAGCGCTCCGGGTTTTCTAAGTTCCTGCGCTGGTTAGGCTTTGCCTTTATCCTGCTTTTAGTGGCTGCGGCGGTTTTGGTCTACTTGATTTTCTTCAAAGACCGCGTGCGTGTGCGCAAGGAACCCCTACCTGAAGCGCCACTACCAGCGATTGATCCAGTAATCCCAGCACCAGCCCAGGCGGGTAAATCACCCAGCATGGCCATACCCGGGCAGGAAAGACCCGTCGCGCAGTTCATGACCACTTATATGTTTGGCGATGACCTGTTTGACGACTCCTTCACCTTTGATGCCCCTAATGGCGATTTCCTGGGTGAATGCGGCGTGAGCATCTCCGATACAATTGGGGTTGGCGAACCGAAGAAGATTTCAGCTTTCGAGGTCTGGCTGTTTGACAAGAACGACGTGCAAACGGTCACCAAGGTGTTGATGAGCGCACATGTTTTTGATGAGCCTGCACTGCGGCAGCGCCTGGAATCCAAGGGCGAGCCGATCATGGCCTCACCCGGCAAACAGATCCTGCTGGAAACAGCGACCCTGCAGCTGCAAGCGCGCATTATGGACATGCACTACGGCGAGATCCCCCTGCCAGAGCAGAGTTACTTCCAGCGCCTGAGCATTGAGCTGGCGGTCTACCAGAAGTAATTTTGAAAAATTAGCATAACAAAACAAGCTTGGGACAAAATGCCCAGGCTTGTTGATTTAAAGTGGTTTTGCTTATTCAATCCTGTTAATTCTTAGGGTTAGCATACTTTAATCAAACCAGGCCTGCTAATTCTCCAAAGGCAGCACTTGGATACATCCTTCGGCCATGCCTACCGTCACAGTCTCTCCCACGGGGAATGGTTCCATGATGTATGGGTCGGTCTCAACCCCAATCATCAGCTGTCCCTGCACCTCAAGGTCATATTCGATCACATCACCCAGGTAAGCAGCCCGCTGGACAACACCCTCAAATAATTCGCCTTGCTTTTTGACACGGATCATTTCTGGACGAACGATCAGGGTGACCCTATCTTGGGCAGAAAAACTGCGCATCACATTTTTTAGGTGGATCACCTTTCCCAGGGCGTCCACTATTAGGCTCTCACCGTTCTGTTCGATCACCGTTCCTTCCACAAAATTCGCCCTTCCGATGAAGTTGGAGACAAAACGGCTGTTCGGGAAGCGGTAAACCTCTACCGGTGACCCGATCTGTTCAATAATGCCCTGGTTCATGATTACAATCCTGTCTGAAAGGGTCATTGCCTCAATTTGATCGTGGGTGACGTAAACGCTGGTGATGTTCAGTTCCTTCTGGATGCGCCGAATTTCAGTGCGCATTTCTTCCCGCAATTTGGCATCAAGGTTCGAAAGCGGCTCATCCATCAACAGCACCTTGGGCTCCATCACCAGCGCGCGCGCCAGGGCTACACGCTGCTGCTGCCCGCCGGAGAGCTGGGTAGGCGCCCGATCGCCAAAGCCTTCAAGGTGAACCAGTTCTAGCACGTTATCTACACGCTTCTGGATTTCGGGTTTGGACAAATTCTGGACATTGAGCCCGTAAGCAATATTGCCAAAAACCGATAGGTGCGGGAAAATGGCGTAACTCTGAAAAACCATCGACATATCACGTTTGTGGGGAGGCAGGGCGTTGATCTCCTGACCATCCAGGATGATTTTTCCTGTAGTTGGAAATTCAAAGCCTGCGATCATGCGCAGGGTGGTCGTCTTGCCGCAGCCGCTAGGCCCCAGCAGGGTGACCAACTCCCCTTTTTCGATTTCAAGGCTGATATCATGAACCGCGGTGACTTCAGCTGTTCCTCCGCGCGGAGGAAATACTTTGGTGATATTTTCTAAACTAAGATACATTGTTTTAACCTCATTGATAATCTCATTAAAAACCCTGTGTCATATCGACTGAGCCCCTGCCTTTAAAGAGCTTGTTTACCAGCAGGTTCAATACAAAGATAGCGACCAACACAAAGGCGATGATCACGGTTGAATAGGCTGCAGCAATGCTGACACCGCCTTGCTCCCATTCGCTTAATATTGACGCTGTGACGATGCGCCATTTGGCACCGATCAGGAAGATGATGGCAGAAACACTGGTCATATGCCTGGTGAAACTGAAGATCAGGCCTGCAAAAAGGGCCGGTAAGATCAGCGGCAGGGTAACTTTGCGGAAGGTCTGCTGGGCGTCTGCGCCTAGGATATTTGAGGCTTCTTCAATGGATGGGTCGATTTGCTGCAGGGCAGCTACACCCGATCGAACCGAAGCCGGTACACTGCGCACAATGAAGGCAGCCATGATGATGTAAGCGCTGCCAACCATGGCAAAGGGTACACCCAGGAAGATCAGTGCACAGGGTGCCGTTAGGCCCAGGATTCCTAACACAATGCGCAGCCACTTCCCCTCTGTGTTTTGAATCAGCAGGATGCTGGCAATGATCAATGCGATGGCTAAAAGGGCCGGCGTAGGTTGAATCAAAACCTTGATGTGGTCCGAAAACTGGAAAATAGCATTGCTCCAGAAACCGAGAGGCACAGAACGGCTCAAGTTGGCGATTGGCCTGCCAATGGCTGTAGCCCAGTTGGTTGACATGACATAGACCCCAATCAGGGCTGCCAGCAGGGAACTACTGATTTTTTTTGTGGTTATGAACTTTATAGCGGCGATAATGACGTATAGCCCACCAAGAATGTAGAACATGATGCGCTCATTGATTAAGGTCAGTGCCACCCCGAATGCTGTGCCTATAACGAGGATCAGGATGCGTTCCAACCCATGCTTGCCGATGAGCTGGGCGTAAAACAGTGCCAGGATGGCGTAAATGATAATTGAGAGCGCAAGTGGCGGCTTATTGAATGCCAGCACGAAGCCGATGCCTAGGATTGTGCCGGGTACCGCGCCGCCCAGGTTGGAGGAAAAATCAAGCACATCCTTGCCGGTGAACTTTTTACGGACGACTAGCCAAGCGATGACCATGCCTAGGATAGCTGCGAAGGGCGTTGCCAGCGCGCTCAGGAAGGTGGTATCCAAAATGGCTTCGATACCACGCGTCACAGTCATTTCCCAGTGCCTAAGTGTGGGTGTGAAGTCTACTCCCCAAGAACTGGCAAAGGATCCGTAGACGATGGTGGCATAAAGCAGAATAATAAAAGCAATGATGATATAGGTGATGGTAATTACAATCCAGCGGATCAGTGGATCTTTTTCCAGGATCTGGGCACCGGCCGGTTTGCCTGTCACCGAGATATATACCTTGCGGTTGACATAATATCTCTGTACCAGGAAGATCACCAGGGTGGGGATGATCAGCACCAGCGCCAGGGCAGAAGCTTTTTGGTAGTTGTATTCACCGATCACCGCCAGGAAAATCTGGGCTGAGAGGACCGTGCGGTTGCCGGCGATGAACAAGGGGTTCCCAAGATCAGCCAGCGATTCAACAAACAGCAGTAGGAAGGATCCTGCGATCCCAGGCACCAGCAGGGGTAGCGTGATGGTGCGAAACAGGTGAAAACGCCCGGCACCCAGGCTGGCAGCAGCTTCTTCCATGGCTGGATTCAACCTTTCGAGCATGGCCTTGATAATCAAGTACGCAACAGAAAAGAAGGTGATGGTTTGAACGATCACCAGTCCATCCAGCCCATAGACATCGTTCATGCCCTGCACAAATTGAATGCCAAGCAGCCTGTTGCTAATCAACCCGCTGCGCCCAAATAAGAGAATCATGCTTAGGGCTAGGGCAAAAGGCGGCGAAACTGTGGGCACCAGCGCTAGCCAGTGCACAATGCGCTTGCCAGGGATATTGCAGCGAACAATGGCATAAGCAAATATAAAACCTACCAGCGTGCCTGATGTGGCTGTCAGCAAACCCATCAGCATCGTATCGAGAAATGCCTTGCGCAGGGCTGGGCCATAATAACTGTCAAAATATCGCGCAAAATAGGTCAGGTCGAAGGCTCCCTCTTTTGAAATGAATCCGCCCACGATAGATCTGAAGAGGGGAAAAATGACAAAAACAAAGATAAAAATACCGGAAATTAATAGACTAATTGAAAGAACAGGGTCCCTGCCGAGAAAAGTAAACTCACGCAGTCGCCTGGTTATCCCAGAGGTTTTTCGGGATGGAGGTACCGGACTTGAAGGGATGGTCTGCATGCTCCTCCTATTATGAAATCTGGGCGGTTTCATAACCGCCCAGATTTAAAGTTGAAACTTTTTACTGCTTCAGATTATCTGCGCTCTGAATTTCGTTGGTGAATTTGTCAACGTACTCAGTCTTGTGCTCACCCGCCCAGATGAAGTCATAATCAATCAGGTTAACTTCCAGCAGCTCTGGGTGTGAGAGTTCCACGCCCTTGACGGTTGGTGCTTGGTAGGCAGCGTACTTGGGGCCTAAAGCCTGGCCTTCTGGTGAAATAGCCCAGTCAAACCAAAGCTTGGCAGCCTGCATATGCTTTGCGCCTTTCAAGATAGCCTGTCCGCCGATTTCATAACCGGTGCCCTCTTCGGGGAAGCTCAGCACCAGCGGCATCTGGTTATTCTCGATCTCATTGACCGTGTCATGTGAGAAGACAATGGCGACAGCAGCTTCACCTAAGCCTACGAACTTGGCAGGGGCTGCGCCGCTCTTGGTGAATTGAGACACCTGTCCGGCGTACTTTTGGATATATTCCCAACCAGCTTCCTCACCGCGCAGCTGCAGGATGGTGGCCAGTGCGGTATAGGAGGTGCCTGAGGTGGAGGGATGGGCAACCATGATCTGTCCCTTGAACTCGGGCTTCAGCAGGTCATCCCAGGAGGTAGGTGCTTCCACACCAGGATTATCTGCCAGCCAGTTGGCGTTGGTGGCGAAGCCCAGGCTGCCGACATAAACGCCCACCCAGTAGTTATCTACATCCTTCATCTTTTCAGGTTCACGGATGTTTTTGTAATTGGGGGAGTCATAGGCTTCCAGGAGGCCTTTGCCCTTGGCAGAAACAAAGCTATCGATCGGGCCGCCCCACCAGATATCAAAGGTTGGGGCATCTTTCTCAGCTTCGATGCGTGCCAGCGCCTCACCAGAGGACATACGGACATAGTTGACGGTGATACCGTACAAGGCTTCAAACTCCTGCTTCATGCCCTGGCACCATTGTTCCTGGGGAGTGCATAAAACATTGAGTTCGGTGTCGGTGATGACTTCCTCGGTTTTGCATGCGCTCAACAATGCAACACCCAGGAGCATAACGACTAGTAAAATACTGACTTTCTTAGACATTTTTATCTCCTTATGATATGGGTTGTTTGATTTTGACTAAAAATGTGATCTTTCATATTTGAGCACCTATTATTATATCATTCAAAAAAGCTAGTTTAGGGGTTTTTTGGTGCATCTTGCAGCCAATTTAATAATCGGACCTATTCTTATAGGCGGATTCGAGGATTTAACAACCTCCGCAGGGCAAGCGGGTTTCGTTGTGCCTTTGCAAGCGAAATTTCAATTAACAGTTAGAGAACCTGTCATTGCCTGGGGATCATGCTGTTCTATTCATATGTAATCAAAAAACAAGCCTGGGTCAAAATGCCCAGGCTTGTTATTTTAAGTATGTTTGCTTATTCGATCTTGAGGATTTTAAGGTGCAGGATGCCATTAGGCGTTATCACATCGACGGTCTCGCCAACCTTGTGGTTCAGCAGGGCGCTGCCGATGGGGGATTCGTAGGAGATTTTTCCCTGGCGTGGGTCGGCCTCTTTGCCGCCAACCAGGTGAAAAACTTCCTCCGGGTAATCGTCTTCCTGCACTGTTACCTTAGAGCCAATATTGACCTGTCCGGGGATGTGGTCATCTTTTTCGACGACTTGTGAATTTTTGAGGATCATCTCAATCTCCTGGATGCGTCCTTCTAAAAAGCCCTGGTCTTCCTTGGCGGCCTTGTAATCGGCATTTTCCGAGAGATCGCCCATTTCTATGGCATGTTTCAGCCTTAGGGCTAACTTGGTCCGCTCCGGGCCTTTCAGTTCAGCCAGTTCGGCTTCTAACATCACTTTACCTTCTTTGGTTAAATAAAATACATCATTCATAACAAACTCCGATTGGATGGTAGTGTTGGATCTAGGGCAGGACGTCTGGGTCAAACAAGCGCTTATGCTCGTCGATGGCAAAGCGGTCAGTCATGCCGGCGATGTAATCGCAGACTGTTCTTTCCAGCCCGCGCTCTTCAATTAAAGCCTGGGCAGGTTCGGGCAGCATGGTAGGGGTGTCGATATAAGCTTTGAAGAGGTCTGCCACGATTTTCTCAGCCTTATTGGCCATGCGCACCACGCGGTAGTGGCGGTAGAGGTTGGCAAACAAGAAGTCCTTTAACTCGCGGTTGCGGTGGTGCATGTCTTCGCTGAAGCCAACCACGTTGAAGGGCAACTGCTGCAGCGCCAGGGATGATTTGACATTGCTCTTGCGCAGGTAGCGGTCAACAGATTGGATCAGGTCAGTCACTTCAAAGCCGATCAGGCGACGGATGATTTGGTGGCGGGCCAAGTCATCGATGGTATCGGACTTGCGGCGGCCGATGCTCTCGTTGACGATTTCCCAAATGGCGATGCCTTCCAACTGGGCGGGGGTAATCATGCCCGAGCGCAAGCCGTCATCCAGGTCGTGCGAGGTGTAAGCCATCTCGTCGGCAGCGTTGGCAATCTGCGCTTCTAGGTGTCCGCGCAGCTGGGGGTCGTAATCACTGGCGTCCGAAACATCATAATCTGTTTCGTGCTTGACCATGCCCTCTATGACTTCCCAAGTCAGGTTCAGGCCGGGGAAATCTGGGTAGCGATTTTCGAGGAGGGTGACGATGCGCACAGAGTGGCGGTTGTGGTTAAAGCCGCCATGATCTTTCATCAGGTCAGCTAGGATGGTTTCTCCAGAGTGCCCAAAAGGCGGGTGGCCGAGGTCGTGCGCTAAGCAGATGGTTTCCACCAAGTCTTGATTAGCGCCCAGCGAGCGCGCTACCGAGCGGCCGAGTTGGGCGACTTCGAGAGAGTGCGTCAGGCGGGTGCGGTAGTAATCGCCCTCATGGATGATGAAGACCTGGGTTTTATATTCCAAGCGTCGAAAAGCGGTGGTATGCAGGATGCGTTCACGGTCGCGCTGGAAGAGCGTGCGAAAGTCAGGTTCCTCTTCAGGATACTTGCGGCCTTTCGAGTCTTTGCTGTGAATAGCATAAGGCGCTAAGGCCTGGTCTTCCAATTCTTCAAGTTGTTGGCGGGTGTAGATCATCTATCATTCTCCTCGTTCGGGGTTTATTATACTGGAATAGCAGGTTAATGAGAAATCCAGCAGGGGAATGAGTAGTAACTGGGGAAATTGACAACGATGAGTATAATCATGAATGTATTTTAATTACTTTTCTTAACTTAGGCGAGGATTTATGGAAAAATCAAACCTGCTCAACCGCTTAGAAACCACTTTGACCCCGCTATCGGAGAAGATCAGCGCCAATATTTACCTGAGCGCGATTAGCGATGGCTTTATGCTGATCTTACCGATTATTTTGGTGGGGGCGCTGTTTTCGCTGCTGAGCGGGGTTGATATCGGCGCTTACCAGGATTGGATCAGGCGGGTGGGGCTTAAAGATGCGCTGGTGCTTGTGCCGCGTTTTACCTCAGACCTCTTATCGGTTTACATTGCTTTTGGGATTACTTACAGCCTGACCAAAAAAATAGGTTACCCGCAGGACGCTGCCATGACCGGTACGCTTGCCATTATGGCATTTCTGATCCTGACGCCACTGGGCAGCGATGGGGACGGCAACCTGGCCATCCCTTTTACATGGATCGGTGGGTCAGGTGTGATCACTGCCATGCTGACGGCATTCCTGACAGCCAAAATCAATGATTTTATCCAAAAGCGCGGCTGGGTGATCCGCATGCCGGAGAGCGTGCCAGAAATCATCGGGCGGTCCTTCTCTGTGCTCATCCCTGCTTTCCTGATCGCGGTGGTTTTCCTGCTGGTTCGGGCGTTGATGGGCTGGCTGGGGTTGGGCAGCATGCACGAATTCATCGCCGGCATCATCACCGGTCCACTGAAGAGCTTACAGACCAGCATCTGGTCGATGTTAGCGCTTGTTCTGCTGACCAATATCATGTTTGCGATGGGCATCCACGGCTTTGGCATTTTGCTGCCTTTTTTCCTGGCCTTGTTTATGCCCAATTCGATTGAGAATATGAATGCCTTTGCGGTAGGGGAGCCGCTGCCGCACGTTTTGACCCTGGCGCTGTGGCGCTATGTGCTGCTGGGCGGCTCAGGGATGACGATTGGCTTGGTTTTGATGATGCCATTCCTCGCTAAATCCAACCGCTACAAGCAGCTTGGCAAGCTGGCGCTGCTGCCGGGTTTGTTCAACATCAACGAGCCGATTATATTTGGCTTCCCAGTAGTGCTGAACCCTGTGATGGCCGTGCCGTTTATCCTGCTGCCGGTGGTGGGTCTGTTGCTGCCTTATTTTTTGATTGAGCTGGCGGTCCTGCCCAGGTTGATGGGGGCGTTTCTGCCGATTGGCACACCGATCGTGTTCAATGGCTTTCTGCAGGGCGGTCTGCGCGTAGCCATTTCGGAAGTACTGATCATCCTGATCAGTTTCGCGGGGTATTACCCCTTCTTCAGGATAGCCGATAAGCGGGCCTTGCAGGCCGAACAAGCCCTTACGCAAAGCACAACTGAAGTGACAAGCCAGGGCACATAACATTCCAAAGATTTCGATTAATCTGGCACAGGCAAAGTTAAGTTTGGGGATAAGTTGAAATGAGTAATGGCTCAGGCGCTGATGCGCGTGCCACTGTCCGCGCCTAAGATGATCTCAGCCAATGCGTTTGGCTCGAGGGCGGAGAAGATCTGGGCCTGCAGACCTGGCACCTGGCGGCAGAGTGCCATCATCAGGTTGACTTTGCTGCGCATGCCCCCGGTCACGTCTACGCTGGCAGAACCCTGCAGGGTATCTTCATGATA
>ENA-UOUL01002448-UOUL01002448.1-bioreactor-metagenome-genome-assembly--contig:-NODE-2448-length-21672-cov-4.164621_pt1 | contig 21672 bp, 23 predicted proteins | sample MGYA00249838_ERZ747220 | MGnify/ENA primary metagenome ERZ747220 (study PRJEB28778, sample SAMN05720191) | bioreactor metagenome | isolation source: Anaerobic biogas reactor | place: USA:Washington...
GTTGTGTGAATATGCAAACACTTTCTCCACAGCGCGTGAAGTTTTTTTCTTCACACAAGCGAATCAAGGCGCTAGCCTTTGGGCACCATGAAGAGATGCAAGCACTGCGTCCGGTCCTATCGGCATTGGGTCAAGAAGCGCCTCACCAAGAGGCAGCAGCGCGAGCTAAAAGCTGAAAAGCAGAGCCTGCCCGATTGGTGCTTTCACAACGAACCAACTAAGCTTTGCGCCAAGCACCATGCGGCAGCCGGCCGGCATCGGTTGCCGCTGTTGATCGTCGCCGACGAACAAACCGCCGGTCGCGGGCGAGGGGTGAATCGCTGGTGGACCGGCCGCGGCGGCCTGGCGTTCAGCCTGCTGCTCGATGCAGCCAGCCTGGGTGTCAGCCGGCGGCGATCACCGCTGTTGGCCCTGGCGGCGGCGATCGCCGTCGTCGATGCGGCGGCGCCGCGGCTACCGTCGCACCAAGTCGGCCTGCACTGGCCAAACGACGTCTATGTAGACGGCCGAAAGCTTTCCGGGGTGCTCGTCGAGTATCTCGCCGATGGGCATGTTGTGATCGGCGTCGGCATCAATACGAACAATACCATGACGGACGCTCCGCATGAGTTGAAACGCACCGCCACGACCTTGTTCGACTTGACCGGCATAGAACACAACCACACCGAGCTGCTCGTCGCGGCAATTGCCGGCTTGGAGACGCTGCTGGAGCGGCTGGTCGACCACCCCGAACTCATCGGGCGGCGTGCCGACACGTTGTGCCTTCAGCGCGGACTGGCGCTGTCCGTCGACCTCGGCGATCAGACGATCCGCGGTCGCTGCGCCGGGATCGGCGAGGACGGCGCTCTGCTGCTGGATACGGCCAACGGCCGGCAAAAAGTGTTCTCCGGCGTGCTCGACTAACGAGCGTGAACGGGGCGCCGTCCAGGAAGTTTCTTCTTGGCCGAAGCCGTGCCCTCGGTCAACACCTTCTGGGCCCGGGCCAGGTCGTTGACCTTGACGATCGCGATATTTCCTTTCGTGCCGTTTCCACTGCCCAGCGCGCAGTAGGCGTAGTCGATATTGAGATGGTCGGCGGCCAGTTTCTCGCACACTTTTCGGAACGCTCCGGATTGGTTGGAAACCTCGACCATCAGCACGTCGGTAGCGTCGTATCGTATGTTCATGCCCTCCAGCACTTCGGTTGCGGCCGTAAAGTCGTCGGTAACAAAGCGGACCGTGCCGCGGTCGCCGGAATCCATCACCGACAGCGCGCGGAAGTTGACTTTGACCTTCCCCAATGCCGCCAGCATAGCGGCGAGGTGGCCCGGCTTGTTGACCAGGGCGCGGTCCACTCCGATCATACTGGGGTGAAACTGGGCGTACTGGTAGTAGACGTCGCGGAACAGCTTCATGTGGCGTATCTGTCCGTCGAGGCCGGCTACGGAGACATTGACGATCGGCGCAGCGGGTTCCCGTCCAGCCTTCTTGATCGCCTGCGGGTCGGCCTGATACTGCTGCGGTGTGGTGGTCAGAACGGTTCGGCCGTCGACGAACAGGCGCACCCGGTGGTCCACGTTCTCGAAACCGATCACCCGCGGTTCGTCGGTGGTCAACGGGTCGATCTTCGCTTCGGCGAGCCGTTGCGGCTGGCCCTGGCCCTGCTCCATCGCCTGGCGCGAGCGCCGCTCGAGCGACACCGCACCGTCGGCTGTGATGACGGCGGTAAAGACGTCGTCGCGTTTGCTGAGAGTCAGGCTCACCCGTCCCTGCGGGTTCACCCGGCCCGGAACCAGCACGAACTCCATCTTCAGGTCCGAGACGGTGTGGAGATTGCCGTTCTGGGTGTCCGCGTCGTCGTAGGCGTAGAAGTCCTGGACCGGACCGGCAAAGCGGATGGCGGCCGGCGAATCGGCGTCGGCGGCGTCAAAGCGAAGGACGCGGCCGGAGGTGGTCCATATCTTCGCCGCGGCGTCGTCCGCAGCCTGCCAGCGGGGCGCAGCCAGCGAAGCCCGTCGCGGCAGTCCCCGCGGCTGGTGGTCGATGTCGTTGACCAGGAACCAGAGCGACTGCTGGGCGTCCGCGGTCTTTTCGGGAATGCGGTCGTTGACGAACAGGTCGCCGTCGATGATCTCAATCTTCTCGCCGGGCAGGCCCACCAGACGCTTGATGTAGTTGATGGAGGCGTCGGAGGGATCCTTGATAATCACCACTTCCCAGCGTTGCGGGCCCAGATGGCCCTGCAGGACGGGAGCGACGGCGGCCAGTTCGTAACCGAGTTTGTTGGCGACCAGGTAGTCGCCGCCGCGGACTCGCGGACTCTTGCGAAGCAGGCGCGGGTCGGGAGGTTCGGCGAACCGGCAGTTGGGGCAGACCAGTTGTTTGGGCAGCCGAAGCTGAATGCCCGGCTCCGGCGAGGCGTCCTCCACGCCATAGACAAAGCGGTAGCCGCAGTCGCGGCAGCGATGCTCGCGGTTGTAGCCCAGCAGGGTCGGGCCCATCGAGCCGGTGGGAATGCCGTAGGTCCGGGCGATGAAGGTGGTGAACACCAGGGCGAAGATAACCGGCATGACCGCGAACTCGGCTATGTAGTTGGCCAGCCTCAACACGGAGAAACCGCCGTCGTTCGGTTGCTTCTTGACGCTCATTCGCCCGACTGCTCCCCTCGGTCCAGGACCGCGATGAAGGCCTCCTGCGGGATCTGCACGTTGCCGATCTGTTTGAGCCGTTTCTTGCCCGCCTTCTGCTTTTCCAGGAGCTTGCGCTTACGCGTGATATCGCCGCCGTAGCACTTGGCGGTGACGTTCTTGCGCACCGGCGGGATGCTCTCTCGGGCGATCACGCGGGTGCCGATGGCCGCCTGCAGGGCCACCTCGAACATCTGCCGCGGGATTTCCTGCCGGAGCCGCTGGATGACCCGCCGGCCGCGGAACTCAGCCTGGCTGCGGTGAACGATGATCGAGAGCGGATCGACCTTCTTGCCGCCGACCAGGATGTCCAATTTGACCAGGTCGGCCTGGTGATAGCCGGTCAGCTCATAGTCCATCGTCCCATACCCCCGGGTGATGCCCTTGAGTTTATCATAAAAGTCGTAGATGATCTCGGCCAGCGGAAACTCGTACTGGAGCATCACGCGGGTGGGCGAAAGGTACTCGCTGTGCTTGAACGTGGCGCGGCGCTGCTCGGCGAGCTTCATGATGGCCCCGACGCAGTCGCTGGGACTGATCAGGCTGCAGCGGACCATCGGCTCGCGGATCTCCAAGACCTTCGAGAGGTCCGGGAGCTTGGCCGGCGAGTTGATGTTGATCGTCGTGTTGTCCTGCAGCAGGACCTCGTAGTTGACCATCGGCGCGGTCTGGACGACGGTGATGCCGGCCTCGCGCTCCAGACGCTCCTGGATGATCTCCAGGTGCAGCAGGCCGAGAAATCCGCAGCGGAAGCCGAACCCGAGGGCCTCGCTGTTCTCAGCCTGATAGGTGAACGAACTGTCGTTGAGCTGGAGCTTTTCGAGGGCCTGCTTGAGGTGCGTGTACTCGGTCTCCGGACCGGGGAAAAAGTCGCAGAAGACCATCTGAAGCGGCGGCTTGTAGCCGGGCAGGGCCTTGGCCGCGGGTCGGGCGGTCAGCGTGATCGTGTCGCCGATCCGCACGTCCGAGAGGGTCTTGATGTTGGCGACGCAGTAGCCGACCTGGCCGGCGTGCATTTCGTCCAGCGGCGACATCTGCGGGCACAGCTGGCCCAGTTCGGTGATCTGGAAGTTCCGGCCGGTGCCCATCATGGTGATCTTGTCGCCCTTGCGGATGGCTCCGTCAAAGACGCGGATGTAGGTGACCACGCCGCGATAGTCGTCGTAGATCGAGTCGAAAACGAGGGCCCGCAGTTCGGTCTCCTCGATGCCGCGCGGAGCGGGCAGGCGCTCGACGATGGCGTCGAGCAGTTCGGTGACGCCGTTGCCGGTCTTGGCCGAGACGAAGATCACGTCGTCGGCTGAGAGGCCCAGAACCGTCTCAAGCTCCTGAGCAACCAGTTCCGGCTGGGCCGCGGGCAGGTCGATCTTGTTGATGACCGGAATGATGTCCAAGCCGTTCTCGACGGCCAGATAGGCGTTGGCCACCGTCTGGGCCTGGACGCCCTGGGTGGCGTCAACCACCAGGATCGCGCCTTCGCAGCTCGCCAGGGCCCGCGAGACCTCGTAGTGGAAGTCCACGTGGCCCGGCGTGTCGATCATGTTCAGCTCGTAGGGCTGGCCCGTGTGGACATAGCCGAGGGTGACCTCGCTGGCCTTGATGGTGATGCCGCGTTCGCGCTCCAGGTCCATGTCGTCGAGCAACTGCTCGCGGAAATGGCGGTCGGCGACCCGGCCGGTGAGTTGGATCATCCGGTCGGCCAAGGTGCTCTTGCCATGGTCGATGTGCGCGATAATCGAAAAGTTGCGTATCCGCTCCTGCCGCATGGATTCTTCCAAATTATAATCAGTGAAACCTATAAGTATACGCTGTGGACTCCCCTTTTGCCAATGTCTTCGGCGCGTAAATGACGCCGATTCGGCGGGTTGGAAGGGAGGCGGCGGAGGCCTACGGGCCTCTGTACATCGTCCGCCCGGCCGGTTAGAATTCCGTAAGATCGCGGTTTTCATCATCGGAGGTAGACCGATGGCGCTGGTCAAGGATATCCTCGCGGACAAGGGGCACGACGTGGTAACCATCGAGCGGACCGCGTCGGTGACCCAGGCGGCCCAGCTCATGACCGAACGACGCATCGGAGCCCTGATCGTCGTGCACGATGAGAAGGTGGTGGGAATCATCAGCGAACGGGATTTGCTCTCGCGGGTGCTGGGCGCCCGGCTCGACCCGGAAAAGACGCCGGTCGGGGCGGTGATGACTTGGCCGATCGCCTGGTGCCGGCTGGAGACCTCGCTGGAAGAGTGCCGCGAGGTGATGACCAAGATGCGGATCCGCCATCTGCCGGTGGTCGAGGCAGGCAAACTGGCGGGCATCATCTCCAGCCGGGACGTCCTGGCGTTCGAGATCACCGACAATCTGCGAACCATCGAGTACCTGCACGACTACATCCAGGGCAAGTACCGGTAAGAGAAGCTGGGGGGCGGACGGCTCGGTGAAAATGCGATGGCTGGAGAAGGCGGCGCTGAATTCGGCTGTTCGGGGGTGGCTGCTTCGGCGGTATGAAGCGCCGCGGGTGTTCAAGGATCTGAGCCCGATTCCCGGACGGACGGTGCTGGAGATCGGAACGGGCAACGGTCTGGGGGCGATGCTGATCAGCAAGCACCTGGCGCCGGCCACAATCGTGGCGATCGACCTGGACCCAGCCATGCTGAAAGCGGCCCGCGCCAAACTCTCCAATCCGCCCGCGTGGGCTGAAGGGCTGCCCTTGGGCTCGATCAGGCTGATCGAGGCCGACGCGAGTCGGCTGCCGTTTGAGAACGAGACCTTCGACGCTGCGTTCCTGTTCGGCGCGCTGCACCACATCGAGCCGTGGCGGCGGGTGATCGCCGAAACGTACCGGACGCTCAAGCCGGGCGGTGTGTTCGCCTTTGAGGAGGCGCTGATCGGCGAGTCGCCTCTGGCGATGAACCGCTACTGGCGGCACGTGCCCTTTGGCCTGCAAGAGCTTCGGGAAGCCCTGACCGGTGCCGGGTTTCTCGTGGAGCGGCTGAAGGTCAGCGGCCGCGGATACTGGGTGTTCGGCCGTCTCCGAAAGCCGGAGTAAAGCCAAAAGCCGGTTCAGGCGATAGCGCCGAGCAGCAGCTTTACCTCCGCGGCGATCTCATCGACGGCTTGGCGAAACAGCTCCGGGCCGTCGAGAATTCCGAAGTCCTTGTAGTAAATGGACTTATCCGCCGGCGGGAGAGCGGTAAGGTCCACCCTCTCGCCGTGGTAAAACATGGTCAGGCTGGTCTCCGACCCGGTGGCGTGGCCGATGCCGCCCGCCGCCGAGTGCTACCGGCAATCCGCCCGCGATAAGCTGCGTTTGGGATTGACAGGGTCGCCGAAGACAGATATGGTCAGCGTTTGCTCGGCAGTGCATTCACGGGGCGCAAAAGTGTGGAGGCCTTATGGAAGCGATCGGTCACAGAGCGGGTTTCGGCAGTCGGCTGGCGACGTTGGCGTTGGCGGTGTCTCTGGCGGTCATGACGGGCTGTCCGTGCTGGGAAGTCCCGGACCAGACGCCGTACAAGTCGCTTGAGGAACTGGGATTCGAGGATGACGCGATCGTGCGGCTCTATGGAGCCCCGCTGCCGTTCGTCCAGTGCTTTGGATACCATTCATGGGTGGTGATGAAACCCAAGGGCTCAGCGGTGTTCGACCGCTGGGAAGTCGGCATCTCGTGGAAAGACCCGTACGGCCACCTCTGGAAGAACGGTTACGAAGCCTACGACTACGACGCCAATCCCGGTCAATTCGTGCTCTCGGAAGTCACCGGCGAAGCGGCCGAGGCGATCATCAACTTCGTCGAGACCCAGTCGCCCAACTATCCGCTGCAGGAGCGGTTCACGCTGCTGCCCGGACCCAACTGCAACACCTACACCAACTGGGTCGTGACCAACAGCGGATGGGACTACACCTGCCCGGACCAGATGATCGGCAAAGACTTCCCCGTCAACTGGCCGCCCGCGGACTAGACCAGCACGGAGCACCCGGACCACGCGGAGACAGGCAAGAACGCGTAGAAATCCGCAAGCCGAAACAGGCTGGCGTCACTGTCACAACCGGCGGCGATCTGCAAAGATCACGTGCCGGCAGCGAAGCCCGGTGACCGGCAATTCGGGGAGATTCCGGGAGAAGTCTCGTATCAAGGGGGCTAAGGCAGAAGTTGAGAAGAAACGACGATTTCCTACGCGGAAAGCGGCGCCCGCATTTGCCGTTTATACGGCCTGTATGATCATTGCGGTCTTCCGCAATGAAGTACCGGAGACAGGAAACCATGTTCGTAGAACTTAATGACAAATGGGTAGAGCGGATCAACTCCCCTATGGGTTTTGTCGCTGGTGCTCTTGCCGGTGTTTCGATTACCTTTGCACCGTTGGGAATGTATTTCGCCGGAAAGGCAATGGGACCGAGCGCTGGCTTACCGGTCGCAGCTCTGTGCATGGCTGTGATCCTGTATTCCGGCTTTTTCCACTACAAGCTCGCACAGGCCGTCATGTCAAAGGTCCATGAGGCACAGAAGTCAGCCCAAACGCGGATAGGGACAGATGACAACGGCAGGCAGGCGGACGCCACATCGCACCGTTGAGGTCGGGCGATTAGGCATGTGCGATGGAGGCGGCCATGACCTGCACCCGCGCCAAAGCGACACCACGCATTTGCCTTTTACACGGACTGTTTGATCATCGTTGGCGATAGCGATCGGAAAGGGATCCTATGGACTATTCAGAAGTCAAAGGCTTCAACTACCAGCCAAGCTGGGGGAGCACCGGGTTCGAGATATGGCGCAACTTCGACGGCGAGCGCATGGGGCATGAATTGTCGCTCGGCAAGCTCTACTTTCCCGGGATGAACGCTATTCGCCTGTGGCTGTCACATGACGCATGGGCGCGCGATCCCGAGGAGTTTGCAGCCGCCTTCGAGGCGGCACTGTCCATTGCGGACAGTCATTCCCTCGCGGTCATGCCGGTTCTGTTCAACCGCTGGCATGACGGCACGTTGGACTACGGTGGCATCTACGTCGACCATTTCCTGCCAAAGGTGAGCTGGGTCCAAGGCAAAGACCAGCCAGGTCGTTTTGCGGAGACGATCCTCGGGACGCATGCGACGGACTCCCGTATTCTCGCATGGGACCTCTGCAATGAACCGTTTTCCTACGGTTGCTCCCCGAAGGAGATTCCTGACATCGTCGCAGCGGAATACGCGTGGTTGAAGACAATGCACGGCATCGCCAAGCGGTGCGGGGCACGGGCGCCAATTACTGTGGGGATTCATGCGGTACATGGCCTCGATGGAATCCAACAGATTGAACCGATCAGTGATATTCTCAGCATCCATCCCTATTGGACATGCGACAGCCCGGTGCACGAAAAGGATGCCTACGAGAAGTCATTGGATGACTATGTGCGATTTGCCCGCAGTGTCGGCAAACCTCTGATCGCAACGGAGACGTGCTGGGGCGCCACGGACGACGACAAGCGGGTCGAGATCATTCGCTATACCCTCGAACAACTGAAGAGACGGGGTATCGGCTGGCTCGTCTATCTCCTGCATCACAGCCTCATCGCGGATGCTCATCGGCCCGAGTTCGGACCGCTGAGCGCGCCGGGCAATCTTGCCTTCATAGAAGCCGACGGAAGGCTCCGTCCCGGCCATGGGGTTTTCAACGAGTTCTGAGGCCACCTTCAGGTTGGCCATTCAGGCCTCAAGCGGAAAACAAGCCCGCGGACACGCCAGAAGGCACACCGCTTCGCTCTGCACCTTCCAACGCGGGTACGATGGAGCTCGCGCCGTACCCGGAGAGCATGGCCAAGCGAAGGTGATCACGGTGAAAATCACAGCCGAGGAGGTCGGTCGGCAAGCGCGGAAGCGTGCACCGCATGGCCGGTCCGCACATCCGCCGACCCGCCCCAGCCCCGATCGAACCCAGTTGCATGGTCTGCGCGCTCATCGCCTCTTCCGATCCGAAGAATCCGGCACTGTGCCATTGCCTGACCCACCGGATGGCCCTATACTCACATCACCGGTCGGCAAAACGAAATCTCTGTGCAACAAGGGCCTGCGATGGACATTCGCGAACAGAAGGCGATCGACGTACACGGACACTACGGGATCTACACCCAGGAAAACGCCGGCATCAAGAACGAGCTGATGACCGGCGGGCCGGAGGTGGTGGTGGACCGGGCGAGGCGGGCCCGCGTGCAGGTCACCGTGGTCTCGCCGCTGCTGGGGCTGATGCCACGAGGCAAGGCGGACGCCGCCGCGGGCAACGAGGAGGCCGCGACGGTGGTGGCCCGGTGGCCGGAGCTCCGCCAGTGGGTGGTCGTCGACCCGCGCCAGCCGCAAACGTTCGACCAGGCCCGCGAGATGCTGACCCAGCCGTGGTGCGTGGGCATCAAGGTCCATCCGGAAGAACACGAATACCCGATCACCGAGCACGGCCGGTCGCTGTTCGAGCTGGCGGCGGAGCTGCGAACGGTCATCATCACCCACAGCGGCGAGGAGCGGAGCCTGCCGAGCGATTTCGTCAAGTTCGCCAACGATTTCCCGGACGTCCGGCTGATCCTGGCACACCTGGGCTGCGGGTTCGACGGCGATCCAGGCCACCAGGTGCGGGCAGTCCAGTCAAGTCGGCACGGCAACGTGTTCGTCGACACCTCCAGCGCATCGGGAATCACCGCCAACCTGCTGGAATGGGCCGTCCGGCAGATCGGGTCGGACCGCATCCTGTTCGGCACCGACACGCCGCTGTATTCCGCCCCCATGCAGCGAGCCCGGATCGATCACGCCGAAATCGCCGACCAGGACAAGCGCAAGATCCTGCACGATAACGCCGTGCGGCTGCTGGGACTCTAGCCGTCAACCGGCAATGGCGGTGCTTTTTGCAGTGGGCCGCAACGGGCGATCAGCCGATAGAATAGAAGTAGCGGTTGGTGCGCGCCGCATTCGGGGTGCCACCCGTCACCGTGGCCAGCCGCAGCCGGTCCTGAATTGAGGAACGGAAGCATGTCCTGGAGCGGATACAGATCGGTTCTGACTACCGCCATCGCAGCGGCGATGCTGGCCGGCTGCGGTCGGCAGGTCGCCGAGGTGGAGTATCAGCAGCGCATCCAGGACCCTCAGGCAGCCGAGCGCGTGCGGGCGATCGTTGAGGCGCTGGAACGGGACGATCGGTCGGCCCTTCCGCTGATCGTGGACCGGCTGGACGATGAGGACGCCGCGGTGCGCCTGGCCGCCGTCTCCGCCCTGCGAGAGATGACCGGGCAGGACTTCGGGTATCAGCCGTACGGGCCGCTCCACGAGCGGGTCGAAGCGGTCGAACGCTGGCGGACGTGGCTCAAAGAGAATAGGATCAGCGGTTCAAAAACCAGGCCGAAACCAGCCGGCCCGCCGGTCACGACGGGCGGCTCGGAGTAATCGATTGTGTCGATCAGAACGGAGAGCAAGGTGATCCGGATGCGGATTGCCTCGGATCCCAAGCAGATCTGCGTGGTCAGGGCGGCCGCCGAAGCCTTTGCCAGCCGGGAAGGGTTCACCGGGCAGCAGGTGGGCCAGATCGGCCTGGCCCTCAATGAGGCGCTGGCCAACGTGATCGAGCACGGCTACGAGGGAAGCACCGAGCAGCGGATCGACGTGAGCATGGAGATGGTGGTGTTGGACGCCCGCCGGGCCCTGAGGCTGGTCGTTCGCGACTTCGGCCGCCAGGTGGACCCGTCGGCGATCAAGGGCCGCGATCTGGACGACGTGCGTCCGGGCGGTCTGGGCGTGCATCTGATCCGGGCTGCGATGGCCCAGGTGACCTATCGCCGCCACGAGCAAGGCGGGATGGAAATGACCATGGTGAAGTTTCTCGATGAAGGGCAAGGGAGCGAGTCATGACGGCACCCGAAGGTGGTCAGACGGGCGGACCGGTACGCGAGATTCAGGACGCGGACGGGACCACGCTGGTCAAACTCCACGGCGACATCGACCTGTACTGCTCGCCGGAGGTGCGCAAGGCACTGCTCGAGGCGACGCAGAGCAGACCGGCGACCCTGGCGATCGACCTCTCGAAGGTACCGCACATGGACTCCTCCGGAGTGGCCACGCTGGTCGAGGCCCTTCAGCGGGTCAAGCGCTACAAGGGACGGATGGCCCTGGTCGCGATGCAGGAGCGGGTGCGGAACGTCTTCGAGATCGCCCGCCTGACCGACCTGTTCGAGATCCGCGACACGCTAGCGGAGGTCCAAAGCCGTGGCGGATAGCGCTGTTTCGTCACAGACCCGTTGGCTGGCCCGGCCGTTCGTGCTGATCGGCCGAGGCGTCTACGCGGGTCTCGACGGCCTGGAAGGCGGGGCGCGGTTCCTCGGCGGGCTGACCGTGCTGCTGGGCCAGACCCTCTGGTGGACGCTGGCCGCAACCTATCGGCGGGACGTGAAATTCCGCCGCGAATCGGTGTTCGCCCAGATGGTGCGGGTGGGCTATCGCAGCATTCCGATCATCGTGCTGGTCCAAGTCTTCATCGGGATCATCCTGGCCCTGCAAATGGCGCCGACGCTCAAGGACTACGGGCAGTTGGACAAGGTGGCCAACATCATCGCGGTGGCGGTCTTTCGCGAACTGGGGCCGCTGATCACCGCGGTAGTGCTGTCCGGATTTGCCGGAGCGTCGATCGCCGCGGAGATCGGGGCGATGGTCGAAGCCGAGGAGGTCAAAGCCCTGCGGGCCCACGCACTCAACCCCATCAACTTCCTCGTCGTGCCGCGGTTTGTGGCCACCGTCTTCATGCTGGTCTGCCTGGCCGTGATCTCCGACGTCGTCGGCATCATCGGCGGCGCGGGCACGAGCATCCTCATGCTGGGCATCGACCCGCACGTGTACCTGCAGAACACCCAGGACGCCCTGGTGGTCCGCGATTTTATCACCGGCCTGGTCAAGGCGGGAGTCTTCGGGCTGCTGATCAGCCTGATCGCGTGCCTCAAGGGCCTGCGGGTCAGCGGCGGCGCGGTCGGCGTGGGCCGGGCGACAACCGATACGGTGGTGCTCAGCATCGTCTCCCTGATCGGGACCGACTGCCTCTTCACCGCCGCGTTCTACGTGTTGGGATGGTAGCATGGCCGAAGCCGTGATCGAGGTCGACAACCTGGTCAAGACGTTTCCCGATCCCAATGGCCGGCCGGTCAAAGTGCTGGACCGGATCAACCTCAAGGCGTTCCGCGGCGAGACGCTCGTCATCATGGGCGGCAGCGGTTGCGGCAAGAGCACCCTGCTGAACTGCATGATCGGCGAGTATCCCGTCGACGAGGGGCGCGTGCTGCTGTTCGGTCAGGACATCACCACGATGGATGAACAGCAGCTCAACGAAACCCGCAAGAAGTTCGGCATCCTGTTCCAGTCCGGCGCCCTGTTCAACTCGATGACGTTGGGCGAAAACGTGGCCCTGCCCCTGCGCGAGCATAGCGACATCGATCCGTCGGTGATCAACATTATCGTGACGATGAAACTCGAACAGGTCAGAATGCTGCCGCACCGCGACAAGATGCCCTCGCAGCTCTCCGGGGGCCAGAAAAAGCGCGGTGGACTGGCCCGCGCCACCGCCCTGGACCCGGAAATCCTGTTCTACGACGAACCGTCGGCGGGACTCGACCCGGTCACCAGCGCCGCCATCGACGAGCTGATCCTCTCGCTGACCAAGAAGCTGGGCGTCACGTCCGTGGTGGTCACGCACGAGATGAGCTCCGCGTTCCGCATCGCCGACCGCATGGTCATGCTGCACGCGGGAAGGGTGTTGCGGGAAGGCACACGGGACGAGTTTGACCGCCTGCGGAAGGCCGATCCGAAGAGCCTGGAAAACCCGCAGGACCGCCTGATCCGACAGTTCCTGCTGGGCGAGGGCGCCGGGCCGCTGACCGATGTGCAGGGATTGAGCGAATACGAGAACCTTCTGGCATCCGGCTAACCGGTCAAGAGGAAGCGATATGCGACAGGAGCGTAACGAATTGAAGATCGGGATCACCGTGGCGGTGGTCATCCTGCTGTTCCTGGCCGTGCTGGGCTTTGTCGGCAACTGGGACCGCATGTTCACCGAGACGCAGACCATCACCGTCCGCTTCGAAGAGACCGGCGGACTGCGGGTCGGCGACCCGGTTTCGGTCCGCGGCGTCAACGTCGGACAGGTCACCGCCATCCAGCACCGCCAGGACTCTCAGACCGGCAAACTCGCGGTCCTCGTCCAAGCCCAGATCCCGGAGCACTTTACGATCCATCGCGACGCGGCGATCGGCATCGGCACCGCCGTCCTGGGCGAGGGCGGCAGCCTCAAAATCACCGACACCGGCGACGAGGGCCCGCGGATCGACGCGGACGTCGTGATCGAGGGCCAGCCGCCGGCCGGCATGAACCAGTTGCTCGAAAAAATCGCCCGCGAGCTGGACGAAACCCAGCCGGACAGCCTGCTGGCCCAGCTCAAAGGACAGCTAAACCCGGACAACCCGCAATCGATCATCGCCAAAATTCACCACAGCCTCGACGACGTGAACGCCATCTCAACCAGCCTGCGCCGCGAGATGAACCCGGAGGAACAGGCGGCCCTGATGGCCAAGGTCCACGTCACCGTCGATCGGATCAACGCCCTGACCGACGTGCTGCAGGGCGAACTCGACCGCGGCGACAAGGAGGCGGCGCTCGGCCGGGTCTACGCCGCCCTCGACAAGCTCAACGAGTCGCTCGCTGCGACCCAGGCGATGATCGAGGAGAACCGGCCGAAGATCGACCGTACGCTCAACCATGTCGAAACGACGGCCAAGCGCCTCGACGAGGAGATATCCGCCCCGCTCGCGGAGGAAACAAACCGCGAGAATCCCAACAGCCTGCTGGCCAAACTCCACGAGTCGATGTCCCTGGCCCAGACAAGCCTCCAGAACGTCAGGGAGATCTCCGACACGGGCCAGCAGTTCGTCTCGCTGAATCGCGACGCCCTCCAGTCCACGGTGGACGATTTCGCCGAGACCGCCGCCCACCTCAAGGCGACCGCCAAGGAAATCCGCCAAAATCCCTGGCGCCTCTTGCACAAACCCGAGCAGGAAGAGGTCGAATACGCCAACCTGATGGCGGCGGCCCGGTCCTTCGCCGACGCCGCGGGCACCCTGGACCGAGTCAATAACAAGTTAACTCAACTGATCAAAATCGCGGGCGAAACGCTCGAGGCGACCGACCCGCAGCTTCAGCAGATTCGCGAACAGGTCAACCAGGCTTACTGCGAGTTTGAAGAGGCCCAGAAGAAACTCTGGGACTTGCTTAAGTCCCGCAGTTAGCGGATGATACAGATAATCCACTGGCCCGGCAAGGCGGCCGGGACCGGTCGGCCGACGCGGCATTGTGTTGACCTGGCGCAGAGGCCCGAATATGATCTACTTTGGATAACGCCCTTTGAGATAAGGATTTGACCGATGCTGTGCCAGCGCTGCAAGAAACACACCGCCACGGTCCACCTGACCGAAATCGCCAACGGTGAGAAACAGGAAAAACACCTCTGCGAGCATTGCGCCGGCGAAGAAGGGGTCATGGCCAAAACGCACGAACCGATCGACCAGGTGGTCAAGAAGTTCGTGCTTCAGCAGGCTGGAGCCCAGCAGATCGCCCAGTTGACCTGCCCCGAATGCGGCATGACGTTCCTGCAGTTCCGTAACTCCGGGCTTCTGGGATGTCCGAACGACTATGACGTGTTCAAGCAGCCGCTGGAGGGTCTGATCGAGCGGGCCCACGGCGGCCGCACCCAGCACGTGGCCAAGATCCCGGGCGGCAAGGAAAACCGGCACAAACGCCAGCACGAACTGATGCGCCTCAAAAACGAGCTGGAGGAAGCGGTCAGCCTCGAAGACTACGAACGGGCGGCGGCTCTGCGCGACCAGATCGCGTCGCTGGAACAGGAGTAGGCATGGATGTGATGAACCTCAGCGATTTGGCCAAGACCCGCGGAGAGTGGCTTCGAGGCAATGGGCCCCATTCGGATATCGTGATCTCCAGCCGGGTGCGGCTGGCCCGCAATCTGGCTGGGTATCCCTTCCTGACCAAGTGCTCCGAGCAGCAGCGCCTCGACATCCAGGACCTCGTGGTCGCCGGCGTCAACGGCACCGACCTGGCCGGCAAGTACCACTTCGTGCGGCTCGACGAGGCCTCGACCCTCGACCGCCTGCTTCTGGTCGAGCGCCAGTTGATCTCGCGCAATCACGCCGAGGCCGAGGGGTCGCGAGGCGTGGCGGTGGCCGCCGACGAGACCGTCACCATCATGGTCAACGAGGAAGACCATCTGCGGATGCAGGTGCTCCTCAGCGGCCTGCGACTCAAAGAGGCGTGGAGCCGGATCAACTCGCTGGACGACCAGCTCGAACAGCGTCTGGAGTTCGCCTTCCACGAGCAGTTCGGCTATCTGACCGCCTGTCCCACCAACGTGGGCACGGGCATTCGCGTCTCCGTCATGCTGCACCTGCCGGCCCTCCGGATCACCGGCGAAATCGAACGCGTCCTGCGGGCGGCGAGGGACATGAACCTGGCCATCCGCGGCCTCTACGGCGAAGGCACCGAGGCGATGGGCGATTTCTACCAGGTCTCCAACCAGGCCACCCTCGGACGGACCGAGCAGGAAATCGTCGAGGAGTTCATCGACGAGGTCGTCCCGAAGATCACCGAATACGAGATCCGGGCTCGCGAACTTCTGGCCGACCAGAAGCGGACCGTCCTCGAGGACAAGGTCTTCCGGGCGATGGGACTGCTCAAGTACGCCCGCACCATGAGTTCCGAGGAAACCATGTTTTTGCTCTCGCAGGTGCGGATGGGCGTGCACATGGGCCTCTTGAGCGAGGTGACGCTCGAAACGGTCAACGACCTGTTCCTGAGCATTCAGCCGGCGCACCTGCAGATGATCGCCGGCCATAAGCTCGACGACGAGCAGCGAAGCAAGATGAGGGCCGAGTTCGTCCGCAAACGCCTCACGAACCATCAGAACAACTAGCCGGGCCCAGACAGCGAGACGGTATCGATGCAACTCAGCGCGGTCGCACCCTTCGGTTTCAAGGACTTTCCCGAACCACAGACGCTCGCGTTCATCCGCGAGCAGGGCATCGTGCGCGTCCACGTGGTGCGGGACTACGAACACACGCTGCCGGCCCAGCGAATCCGGCGAATGCTCGACGATCAGGGCATGGCCGCTGAGTCGTTTCACGCCGAGCACGGCCCGCAGGTCGACCTCTCATCCCCCGACGCATCGATCCGACAGAAGGCGGTCGATCTGCTCGCCCGCGAAGCCGAGGTCGCGTTGGGAATCGGCGCCACGGTGCTGGTGGCTCACTCAGCCGGAGCCGAGGCGCCGTTCGATCCCGCCCGCAGCCAGAGCCTCCGCCAGGGCCTGCAAACGCTCGATGCAGCCGCCGAGCAAATGGGCGTGCGATTCCTGATCGAGAACATGCCGCCCAGCTACGCCTACGGCCAGGACACCGGCCAACTGGCCCGCGACATCCAAGCCGTCGATTCGCCGCGAATCGGGCTGTGCTTCGACACCGGCCACGCCCACATGGTCGACCGGGCGCCCGCCCGGCACATCCTCGGCACCAAGGGCTTCCTCCACTACATCCACGCCCACGACAACGACGGCAGCGCCGATCAGCACCTGCTGCCGATGACCGGCGCCATCGACTGGCCGCCCATCGGCCGGGCGATCCGGCAGATCAACGCCGATCCGGTCTTCTGCCTCGAAGTCTTCGAGTCGATCGAGACGCTCAGGAAGAAACTCACGCCGTCGTGGTGGGAGAATCTTCAAAGCCTCCTGAACGGACGCGCCGAGTAGAAGCGGCACATGTGAATCAAAAACGCCGGGACTTGGATCCCGGCGTTTTGTTGTGTACTGACTTCGCGCAGCGTCTAGAACTTCCGCCAGACCGCGCTGCCGTAGACGGCCTGGCCGCCCAGTTCCTCTTCGATCCGAAGGAGCTGATTGTACTTGGCCACCCGATCGGTCCGGCACGGAGCCCCGGTCTTGATCTGCCCGGCGTTGGTCGCCACCGCCAGGTCGGCGATGGTGCTGTCCTCGGTCTCGCCGCTGCGGTGCGAGATGACCGCCGTGCACCCGTTGCGAATCGCCATGTAGACCGCGTTGAGCGTTTCGGTGATCGTCCCGATCTGATTGACCTTGATCAGAATGCTGTTGGCCGAGCCTTCCTTGATGCCGCGGGCCAGACGCTTCGTATTGGTCACGAACAAATCGTCGCCGACAATCTGGACTTTCTGACCGAGCTCGGCGGTCAGGTCCGCCCAACCCTTCCAGTCGTCCTCGGCCAACCCGTCCTCGATCGAGACGATCGGGTAGTTGTCCACCAGCTTCTTCCAGAACTTGATCATCTCGTCGCTGCCGACCCACCGGTCCGGATCGCTCTTGAAGAAGTGGTACTTTTTCTTCTTGCCGTCGTACAACTCGCTGGCCGCCGGGTCCATCGCGATATAGACGTCCTTGCCCGGCTTGTAGCCGGCCTTCTTGATCGCCTCGACGATCAGGTCGAGGGCCTCTTCGTTGGTCTTGAGGTTCGGAGCGAACCCGCCCTCGTCGCCGACCGCCGTGCTGTACCCCTTGGCCTTGCAGACCGCCTTGAGCGAATGGAACACCTCAGCCCCCATCCGCAGGCCTTCGGAAAACGACGCGGCGCCGAACGGCATGACCATGAACTCCTGAAGGTCCACGTTGTTGTCGGCGTGCCGGCCGCCGTTGAGGATGTTCATCATCGGCACCGGCAGCGTGTGCGCCCCAGCCCCGCCGATGTAGCGGTACAGCGGCAGGTTGCAAAACGCCGCCGCCGCCTTGGCCACCGCCATCGAAACACCCAGGATCGCGTTGGCCCCGAGGTTGCCCTTGTTCTCCGTCCCGTCGAGCTCGATCATGGCCTGGTCGATCGCTTCCTGGTCGCGCGGGTCCATGCCCAGCAGTCGCGGTGCGATGGTCTCGTTGACGTTGGCGACGGCTTTGAGGGTGCCCTTGCCGCCGTAGCGCTTCTTGTCGCCGTCGCGCAGCTCGACCGCTTCGTGTTCGCCGGTCGACGCCCCGGAGGGCACCGCCGCCCGGCCGAACGTCCCGTCGCAAAGGATCACGTCCACCTCAACCGTCGGATTGCCACGCGAATCGATGATCTCACGCCCTTGAATGTGTTCAATGCAAGACGACATAATCAGCCTCCATACGCGTCAGGGTTACTGGTCAATGCTTCCGCAAATCTGGAAAACGACCAATATACGAACCGGCCGGGACCGAGGCAACAGAAATCAGCCCGCCGGCACGGAGCACGCGGAACATGCGGAAAACCACCTAATCCAGGTAAAACGCATAGATGCGGCTCTCAGGTGCGCCCCACGTGGTCATGAGGGTGAAACGAACCCCTTCGACGGTCCGGCCGATCGGCAGGCGGACCAACCGCTGGTGGTTGCCGCGCACCTCGTGGAGCGTCCGCCAACTCCCGTCGTCAAAGACCTCGATCCGGAAGTCCTTGGGCGTCACGTCGGGAACGCGGGTGACCTGGCCGTAGCTGCCGTGAAGGCTCATGATGACCTTCTTGTCGAATCCGCTGTCGAGAACGAGCGAGACCTCGTTGACGGTCCGCGGCGAGTCGAATCGGTAGGCGATCCAGTCGCCCGGCCCGGCGGTCCAGGCGTGAACCTCGTCGCCGACCGGGCGGCTCGTCCCGTCGCGGACCGGCGACGGATCGCCTCGCGAAGCGGTCAGCTCAGCCGACGTGGTCAGGGCCGAGAACTCCTGACGGATACGCGGCAGATAGCAGTCGTCGCGGAGCAGGGCCTGCTGCAACTCGACGATGTGGCGCTGGCCGATCTGGCGAACCGTGACCTGCCTGGCCGTTGCCATCGCCGCCGCCGTACCCGCCGCCTGGCCCAGCACGCTCGCCGTGCCGGAAACCCGCGTCGAACTAAGGGCGGCATGGGTGAAACTCGCGCAGCGGCCCGCGAACATCAGGTTGTCGATGTTGCGCGAATAGAGGCAACGATACGGAATCCCATAGGGCGAAGGAGCGGGATGGAAGATCGTCGCCGGAGCTCCGAGCTTCACCGCCCAGAAACCCGCCGGGTGATGATCGTCCATCGGCCAGCCGCCGTAGGCCACCACGTCCTCGAACCGCCCTTCCGCTTCAACATCGTTCTGCGTCAGAATGTGATCGCCCACGCAGCGGCGGCTCTCGCGTTTCCCGGGCAAAAAGCCGATCCAGTCGAGCGCCCAGTTATCCGCCCCGTGGTCGCCGTGGTTCTTGATATGATCCCAAACGCCAAAGACGATCTTCAGCAACTCGTCCCGCAGCTTCTCGGTGTCGTGGATGCTGTCGTGCTCGCCGCCGACCTCGACCCACCAGTAGCCCATCTCGACCCAGTCGTGGCCGCTCGTTCCGTACGGCAGATCCTCCTCGCGCGGGAAATCGTGGGCCCACGCAGGCGGCTCGAACGGCTGAGGCGTATCGTGTCTGGCCGCATGGAACATGCAGGTCATGCCCATCGTCTGCTTGTCAGCCTGCTCCGGCGCAATCGACTCGTTGAACTCCGACCTCGCCTCGCGCCCGATGCGGTGCTGGGCTCCGGTCAGCGGCGCGAGAAGCCCATCGCCGGAACAGTCGATAAACACCCTCGCCTCCACCGTGTGGTATGTCTCGGTGGTCAATTGCCAGCCGGTGAGGTTGGCGATGCGCGTGCCCGCCGTCTCAGCCTTCAGGCACGTGCAGTTCGACAGCAGCGTCAGGTTCGGCTGAAAGTGCACCTTCTCGTAAAGCACCAGGTCCCAGATCGAGTAGTTCTGATGCGGATTCCGTCGGAGATTGTCGAGACGCAACTCTTCGAGAATACCGGTCTCGCGCATGTTCGGAATGCGATTGTTCCGGTCGGCTCCGCAGATGTGGATGCGGATTTCGCTGGAGGTGTTGCCGCCGAGCACCGGCCGGTCGTGGATCAGCACCACCTTCGCCCCGTGCCGGGCCGCAGCGAGGGCGGCGCAGACGCCCGCCATGCCGCCTCCAACCACGCACACGTCCGCCTGATGCCGCAACTGCTTCATTCGCAAATGACCTCCGGCGGCATTCCCCGGCGTTGGCTCACCGCCGCACAGCGTGATAATTCGGTATCAAAACGACCCGAAACGATGGTACAGGAGACGCCACGTGTCCGCAAACCCGTTTTATCCGGCGGTGGTCAATCCCGCGGCGGCCGGCGACGCAAGACGCCGCCTCAGACACATGCTCCGTGTGGTCCCGATTTGGCGAACCACCGGCGACCAGGCCGGACCCGCCCCGGAAAACCCCGATGTGCTGCGGCGTTGGGCCACCGAGGATCGGGTTTATGCGGCTGAGTGCCAAATCGGACGCGGCGAGATGATCGTGTGCAGCCTTCGTTTGATGGCCGACCCTGCCGGACGATTCCTGCTGGAGCGTTTGGCTCGCTACATCGCTCGGTAAACCACTGCTTGCGAAAGCGAGCTACTTGCCCCTCTTGCGGGGTGCGCCCTTCTTCGGCATCAGGAAGCGAAACTCCTCGTCCTTGGCCTTCAGATGATGGTTGCCGTTGGAGACCTTGCCCGCGTGCTTCTCGATGAAGTCCGCCGCCGCCGCGATGTCGTCGGTGATCTCGAAGAGCAGCACGTCGTCCTCGTCGATCGCCTTGTACTGCTTGAACAGCACCTCGCTCATCCAGTCCCGCAGGCTCGACCAGTAGTCGCTGCCGATGCACACCACCGGATACCGCGGCGACTTGCGGGTCTGAATCAACGTCAGCGACTCGAAAAACTCATCGAGCGTGCCGAACCCGCCGGGAAAGCAGACCAGCGCCCAAGCGTACTTGACGAACATCATCTTGCGGGCGAAGAAGTAGTGAAAGTCGAGCGCGACGTTGGTGTACGGGTTCGGCGTCTGCTCCATCGGGAGCGTGATGTTGAGGCCCACGCTGATCCCGCCGGCCTCCACCGCCCCCTTGTTGGCCGCCTCCATGATCCCCGGACCGCCCCCGGTAATGATCGCGAACTCCCGCCGGGCCAGCTCCGCCGCCAGGTCCTCAGCCATCTTGTAGTAGCGGTTCTGCGGCTTGGTCCGCGCCGACCCGAAGATCGAGACCGCCTTGCCGATGTTGCTCATCGTCTCGAAACCTTCGACGAACTCGGACATGATCCGGAACACTCGCCACGTGTCGGTCGACTGAAAATCCGCGGTTCGTTTGGTCATCGCCTGTTTCCTCACGTTCTGCGCGCACGGAAGTCTGCCACATACCTTTATCGTCAAAAGGACCGGCCGGGCTCGACCGTCCGGACAAAAAACACCCGGAACCCCCTGAGGGTCCCGGGTGTGATGATAATCTACACGCTGCGGCTTGTTCACGTCGCGTCGGTCATGCTCGGCGCCGGCGATTCTTCCTTCGGCGCCGTGCTGCTGCCTTCAAAGACGAACTGGCCGTCCTTGACCGAGCAGACGATTCGGTCCATGCCCTCAAACTCGCCGCGCAACAGCCGTTCCGAAAGCTGGTCCTCGACGTGCTCCTCGATCGCCCGACGCAGCGGCCGCGCCCCGAAGTCGGGATTATACCCCTTCTCGATCAGGGCCTCCTTCGCCTCGACCGTCAACTCCAGCGCCAGGCCACGCTCCGCGAGACGCCCGACCACCTTCCGCATCTCGTAGTCCACGATCTGCTGCAGGTCGTCCCGGCCCAGCGGCTTGAACACGATGATGTCGTCCACCCGGTTGATGAACTCGGGCCGGAAGTGCTTCTCGACCTCGCGCTTCAGGATGTCCTTCATCTTGGCGTAGTCGGTCTCGATGTTGCGCTTGCCGAAACCGAACTGGCCGCTGTCCTTGATCATCTCCGCGCCGATGTTGCTCGTCATGATCATGATCGTGTTCCGGAAGTCCACGTGCCGACCGAACGAGTCCGTCAGCCGCCCTTCCTCCATGATCTGCAGCAGCATGTTGAAGATGTCCGGATGGGCCTTCTCAATCTCGTCGAGCAGGACCACCGCGTACGGACGACGGCG
>ENA-UOUL01002449-UOUL01002449.1-bioreactor-metagenome-genome-assembly--contig:-NODE-2449-length-21665-cov-9.082361_pt1 | contig 21665 bp, 28 predicted proteins | sample MGYA00249838_ERZ747220 | MGnify/ENA primary metagenome ERZ747220 (study PRJEB28778, sample SAMN05720191) | bioreactor metagenome | isolation source: Anaerobic biogas reactor | place: USA:Washington...
CGGTGTTTGATAATGCCATATTTAATTCTCCTATCCCTTAAGTTCTTTAATGGCTAACGCTATAGCCAACGCAGAACCCGTTAAAGTAAGTGTAGTCCCAGCAACATCTAATGTTTTTTTAGCAAAATCTCGCCCCTTTGAAATACTCGGTGCAATTTCGGGTGCAAACAAATTATTATACTGTTTCTCTAAAAGCTCACGATTGATGCGGTCACGCAGTTCTTTATCCGTCATTTTAGATAGGTCCATTTTTTGTTTAGTGGATCTCGGACGAGTTTCTTTTTGTATATTTTGCATTTGTTTAACTAGTTCAGAACTTGTATCGGTTATTCTTTTTTTGCGTTCTATGTCTTCTTTGACCCACCGGTTCGGATCAGGTTTACTAGTATCTATCCTGGAATCTTTTTTTTTAGATAGATTGGTTCGAATGTCTCGTTCATAACGTTTTCGACCAGCTGGTGTAAGAGTTCCGTCTTTGTTCTGGTAACGTCTTACGCCCCATTTCATACCGAGGACGCCGTAATGGGAAAGAGAATCATCGAATGAATGCTTAAGTTTAGTCAAATCATATTCCATATGTTTAGCCCCTAATTCATAACTAGTTATTCTGTCCATTATGCTCATTTTGGAAGTATCAGTATAAGTGAACCCCAACCGCTCATACAATGGACGTGGCTCTTTTAATGCATTCATTTCTACTTTTGAATACCCTGCGTCTTTAGCTTTGGTAAGCAAATCATTGATGATATCGGTCGCATATCCTTTTCCACGCTGACTCTCATCAATCGTGATCCAATCCATATAAGCTGTTTTTGCATTCTTGCTAATTAAACTTAACTCTCCTATCTTTTCTCCTTTGGAATTGTTTAAGGTGTAATTAGCATCTCCACGGCGTCCCATTTGGTCCTTTTCCGATATACCAAGCAAAGCATTTACTATTTTAGTTCCCTTGGATAACGGCTTTACGGGTTCCACAGTTATCAATTCACCTTCTCGAGTTTTTACAGTAAATCTTGATGCTGTCCCGAATATAGATTGCTTTGCGGTATCATTTGCCAGGCGTTGCCGTCCTGCAGGAGTTAGTGAGCCATCTTTATTCTGGTATCGACGCACCCCCCATTTCATTCCGAGGACGCCGTGATGAGATATTGGTAATTGTTTTTGAATATTCAAAAATAGAGTTTTTAGTTTGTTGTAGTCGTCCGGGGATAGATCACTTTCCTCAATAACAGATAAACCAGCGTCGAAATCTATTTTCTCTAATTCTTCGTCTGTTAAAATAGATAAGCGACCTAAAACATATCTAAAAACAGATTCATTCATTTTGTTTTACCTCCTCTTCGATTGTTTTTACAGGATCCGCCGCAACTTGAATTCTCCATTCAAGCTCTGAAATAATTCGGTTCATAGATTCGATTACGGAAGAGCTAAGAGGAGGATCGAATAACAGTTTTACCTTCATATATGTATAAGACTTTACACTTTCCAACCTTTTATTATCCTGGATAAAGTCAGTCCATACATCGGTATCATCTTCGATCGAGAAACCTTCAGAGGGACCAACACCAATCTGGGTTAGAATTGCAAATACAGAATTGATGTGCATGATAAGGTCCGCATCGAAGTGTGTATACTCTTCCACAATTCCAAGCATTTTTTTAATTGATGTTAGTATACTCTCCATAGCGTTTCTCCTTTACTTCTGGATTGTAATAAATTTTTTCATGCAGAATCCTTCAATTCCGGCAGCCGTAAAAACTTTATAGAATTCTTCTGTCGATTCGTTTTCGTCAATCATGAGTTCCGTTTGATAATCAACTTCACAAACAATAGTAGCATCAGTTCTTGGTTCCTCTCGAATATTTAGCTTTTTACAATTTGTAACAAAACCCATTTTTACATCTTCAGAGTTTTGAGACTCTTCGTGTTCCTCGATTCGATAATCATTTTTAAGAAGATTATCTTGATACATTTTTTGCTTTCCTCCTTTTATTTATGTCTCCATGGACATGTATCATTTTTAGTTCGTTCTATCGGTGCTAGAATCAATAGACTTTCGTCGCCATAATGGATTGCATTATGTGTTGAAAGCTTTGTTGAAATTACATTCTCTGGGTCAAAGACGACCGGACTTCGATTTATTAAATCATCGTAAGTAATCGGATTAATATGATGAATAATAATTGGTCCATAAATATTAAAACCTTCTACAGCCAAATCACATCCATTATCTCGAACGATTATCTTATCCCTAAATCTTAACCAATCATCTGAATGATAAAATTCTTGATTGACCCATCTTTGAAAACCAAAAGTTACTTCTCCTACTTTTCCGTTTAACTTTAAATATCGATAACGCTCTTCAAAAGTAGGAAATTTAATTAATTCCGAATATGTCTTAATAGTCATCCGGATCACCTTGCCCACTATAATTTCTCATAGCATCAAGAGCATTCTTATATAATTCCTCTATTCTTTGCACCGACTGTAACGATTGAGTCTTGGCCTCAATCAACTCTTTCTGTTTCATGAGAATTTCTTTTTCGATCTTCTCTTTAGTTGAACCAAGTTTTAAATAATGAGTGATGACCTGAGAAGAAGCAGTACCGTCTCGCAACTGTTTTTCAGCAAGATCCACAGCCAAGGACACTAACTGATTCTCTCTGGCTTCTGGAGATAAAGCCGGTCTCATTTTTCTCGAAGATTCTGAAGAGGTTACAGCCTTAGCTTTCTTCATCCTTACTGCCTCCTCTCGTTTAATATTTACTGAATTATTGTCATGTTTTGCTTGGAATTTACTGAGTTCATTAATACTTCTACAGCACTTAACAGAGCCCATAAGGCTAACCTAAAATCCTTTGAAAGGAGAAAAGAAAGATAATATAAATGGTTAAACCTTATGAGCCCTGTTAAGCACTGTAAAAGTATGAGAATGATACCCAAAAATACCCTCCGGAGATTTTTTTAGGACCGGCGCGATGACAGAGGGGGTGCAGTTTTAGCGACACCCCCCTATATCATCCACCGTCGAGAGTCATAACCGTTTTTGTTTAGAAAATTATCTAGAAAAATCTCTTTTTTCACAAGAATAGCTTCCTTTCATTGACGACTGAATTCCAATCCATAAGTTTTATTGTACCAGCCGCTATCGCCTGAGAAAGCTGATACATTTATTAAATAGTAAATTGGCTACATTTAGGTATCAGTATCTTGCCTTGTGACCTTCTTGTAGATGTTTCTGAAATCGTATTTAATGATTTCATCAATTGCTCTTTCGATTTCCAATTCGTTTTCTTCTTCTGACAATTGATCTGAAGTTCGAGCAATTCTTCCTAAGTAAGCACAAGAATCATAACCTTTTTCCACATCGAACAAAAACCAAGAAGTGAACTGTTCGAATGGGTCGTAAGGGTTATCAAACGTTGTTAACATACATCTTCGCATAAACAGATCACTCCTTTCCTTTTAAGTATTTAGATACGGTGGTTGTTGAAATCCCAAGAGCATCAGCAATTTCGGCAGTGCTGTAACCAGAAGCGTTCATAGAAGAAATTTTGTTAATCTTAGCTGTGCTCAATGAGGTCGTATTTTTTGGTGTAGCTCGTTGTCTAAGATCGTCAATGTCCGCGTTATTTAGGATCTGCATGAGTTTGTTCTCGCTGATGGCTCCTGCCTGGATGGCTTCCCATTCACGATCAGTAATCTTTATGGTCTCTCTCTTGGCTCCGACAGCGGCACGTGCTTTAGTTAACTCTTGTTGACTGAGTTTCTTTATTTCGCCGGGCTTCATGTCGGGGTTAACCTGTTTTTTAGCATTGACGGAGGCATTAGCTATCACCTGGGCCTGCCGCTCGCGAGGGGCGTTCTTAAGGGCTACGTTAAGCTTAGCCAATAGGGAGTCCACCTCTGCTTGATAAGTAGCCTTTGCTGAAGAAGAGTAAGCAATTTTACCAGTAGTAACCATCTCTTTACGGGCCTGGTTTGCCAGTGACTTCATCTTATTAGCATACTCGGCATAGGCTCTTTCGGCCGGAGTGTTAGCATCTGACACAAGAGTAAAAGCATCGTCAGTCTCTGCCATTTTAGTGGATTTCTGAGTCCTAACACGGGTCTTTCCAGTCTTTGGGTCTGTGTATTCCTCATAGACCTCTTTGTAAATCAGTTTACCAGTTTCCTTATCAATGATTGGGCTGCCTTTTCTCTTTAAAACAGAAGTTTCCGATTTTGCTCTCGAGATTAAAGTAGACGCTCCTTCACTGTATCGGCCCTCTTCGTCATAGGTACCTTGGTATTTTTTCTTAAGAGACGCGATACCATTGTCGAGTTCGCTTTGTTTATAGTCTAATTTATGTTTTTCAGCATCGATGACTACCATACTATGACGAACGGCTCTTGCTAATTCGTCTTGAGTCGCTCCTTTTAGAGTCATATCTGTAATCAGATTACTAATTTTACCCATCTCCGTCTGGGTGTTTTTCATTAGTTTAAAAGTTCCTTCTTTTTTACCACCATACTCTAATATTGGATCAAATCCCTCAAGACCTTTTAATGGTGGAGTAGATGTTATTTTAACTTTACCCCCAGTAGGTATAACCATAACCGTATCACCGTCGAAATCAGCTCCCGATAAACGGGCAGCAACTTTACTGTTAATTCCGATAGCATCTACTGGAGCGTTTCCCAAAATCCTACGAGCTTCAGCATGTTTATTATTAACGGTTAGGATTGGAATCTCAAATGTTCCACCATGAGGAAATCGTACAAGTGCTACTTGTTCGCCATTTTTATAGTTAGGAGCATATACTTCATTATCTTTCATAGACGTAATAGGTAATATTACCTGATACTTTTGTCTTGGTAAAGCCGCTGCCTGTAAATGTATAGCGGCGGCATCGCAGTCGTCGGAAAAAGACTTTAATAGCACTTTTTTAACTGTCGGATTCGTTAGCGACATGATCTCATCAAATTCTGCTTGTTTATCAGCCGATGCCAAATTAAGTTGTTTTTTTATCAAAGTTATACTTTGTTTAGAAAGAAACTGGGAGGGTAAATTTTTACTCCATTCGCCCCAGTCTCCTTCTTCAGCTCTCTTATTAATAAGCGATAGTTGACGTTTTCCATCCTTGTCAATGTAATAGCTTTGACCTCCTGCTTTAATCAAAGAACCGAAAGGATTATCAGGATCATTTGTAATATTTTTAAATACGTTCTCTTTAGGGGTTCCTAGTTTTTTATTGGTATTAAAAACGATATCAACTCCATCTGGTATATTGTCAGAGTATACAGCCATTCCTTTCATGTATTTATTGTTGTCTACCAGAATACGAACTTGTGCGTAATGGGATTCTCCTAAAGAAAGATCATCTACTCCTCTTCGAATCTCAATTAAACCGTCTTTGTCTATCCCGCCTTCTTCCGCGTAACGGATTTTAATACGTTTAGAATCCATACTTTTTGGATAAACAAAAGTGTCGAAAGTATCGCCACCATCATGAGAGACGTAGTCTCTAAGAGAATGAACTTTGCTAAAATCGTATATCTCTTTATGTTCAGTTCCAGGAGGGCATAGGACTTGAATATTGGTTTGTTTTCCGGGATTAGTTACTTGGGGAACTCCTCCTCCATAAACCTTATAACCTTCCATCTCCAAAATATAAAGAGCCTGTTTCATTTTTTCTTTAGAGATTCCTAATTCACGCTCAACACCAACACCAACGTCGATCATACCTTTTTCATCAACTTGTTTCTTTAAAAATTCGGCAGTTTTTCTAGCTTGATTCATGCGAGCTTCAGCATCTTCGTTAAGAAGGGAGCGAATCGACGAGTCGTTTTTATAACCCATCTTTTCTGCAATTTGATTAAGAGAATATCCCTTCTCTCTTAAACTTTTAGCCGTGGCAACTTCGAGAGATCTTCTTTCATCTTTTGCTAATCCGACTTGTGTTCTGAGCTGAGTAGTTGTTAAACCCATGTATTCTGCTATTTCTTTCTCGCTCATACCGGATTTTTTTAATTCATTTACTCTGCTGAGAAAATCACCGCTACGCTGATACGGGTTTTTACCTGAACCCCAAGGATAACGTCCAGAACGTCTCGGCATACCGTAATGTTTTAAAATATCTTCCGCAATGGGATTCATGTTTTAACCCTCCTATTCTTTGATTTTGTTGATTATTTTATCAAAGGTGATAATCTTATCCATGATTAGAACAATATCCTCTGCTGTAGGTTTGTGATGTAAGATTTCGTCAGACTGATAAATTCTCAATTCTATGTCAATATCCGAAGGTTTAACTTTGTACTCCAAACAAAAAAGAGCAGCATATATTTCAAGCTGTTCCATTCGTGCAGGGATAATGCCTGATTTATAGTCGTGAATCCTTAACAAATTATTTCGAAAACAAATTGCATCAGCTGTTCCAAAACAGTTCTCGGAATAGAATAAAGGTTGTTCAACTGTCATTCTAAAACCGATTGCATCATTCACATACATGTTTAAGGTTTTTCTTGACTTCGGTAATTTTTGTCCAAGTCTAATGCATTGAGCTGCAAAGTCGTGTAACATCGTACCTCTTTGTGCTGCTGTAAATTTCGAATATGCTTCAATTAGTTTAGTTTCATCGTAATTAATCCAATGATATTTACTAGCACCAAGAAACGCATGTTGTCCCTCAAGATTTAAATGCTTGTTGAAGTTCATGCAATACCTCCTCTTTATTCTCCGGATATATAAATCTTGAGAATGACATCTCATCCATAAGACCAACATAATATTCTTGATTTGGCTGCTTCTTAGCACCAGCGCGCTTTTTACATTCTAGGGAAGCCCACTTATTTTTATATAAAATAAGTAAGTCTGGAATTCCCTGAATTTGATCCATTTTAAAAACCATACATCCCGGAAATAAGTCTTTAAGATTTTCAACAAGTCGATCTTGAAAACCACTTTCCAGTTTAGAACATCTTGACACAAGCAGGCCTCCTTCTTTTAAAAATTAAAAATATGCAAACACAAAAGAGAAAGTAACGCCGGTCGCGTTATAACCCTTTCTCTTCATAAAAGAGCATGTTTTTTTCGCGAAGCTAAAAAATAACCAAATAAAAATAAGAGTCCATTAAAAAATTTATTGACATTTAAACTTATTTGTGGTAATGAATTTTTATTGTAAAATAACAGCTTTTTATGCTTGTGGTCAAAAGCCCACTTTTTTTCGTTAATTATATATATATATTAAACTTTTTATCACAATTAAATAAGAGAAAAAAGTGGGAAAGTGGGCAGAAAACCCGCAAACCCGCATGAATACGGGGTTTTTCCAAGCCCACTTTTGTTTTTAAAAGTGGGCAGAAAGTGGGCAAATGGCCACTTTTTCTCCCAAAATCGTCCGAAAACGCTTCAAAATTCTAACCAAAAGTGGGCATAAACTTCACAAAACTGGCCAAAAACCAATTTTCCCAAAATAAAAGTGGGCAGAATTTTTTTAGCTTATTTTAAAGGTTGTACATATTTTAAAGGTTCACGGACGAATTTTGCAAAAAGAAGAGCCCTTGTTTAGGACTCCTCCTTTTTTGTTTTAATACTTTTTTTAATAAATAAAAAACTAATAACAGCTATTACACCCGAAACGCAACCAACTGTAAAATATTTTTTTTTAGTAAAATTAGATCCTGTTTGGTAATCCAACGACAGGGCCTCGATTAAGTTATCTCTAGCTGTACCAACTATTTTAGTACCATCAAAATTTCTACAATCAAAATCCACCGCTGCTTCCGCTAGGTCTCTAAATTTACTACCGTCTAAGTTGCTTGCAAATTTTCTAAATTTTTTCTCTGTCATTTTCTTTTCTCCTTTCGAAAATATAGTTTTCATAAAAGGAGGTGTAAAAAAAACGCGCAAAAAGAAAAGAGGTTTTAAACCCTCTTTTCATTTGTTTGGAGATATTCATTATATTTTCCTTCTAATAAAGCCATCGTTTCATTCAAACTGTTTAGTCCATAGAAATTAGTTAAATCAATCATTTGTTTAATGTTCAGGTTTTTCTTTAGATATTCTCCATCCGAGTTTTCATATCTCGAATAGGTACCTTGATCCACACCTAAAACTTTTGCAATCTTACTTTGACTAATTCCAACATGTTCCCTCAATTCTTTTAGATTATTGATAACTTTTCTTGTTAAATTATTCATAATAATTCACTCCTTTCATAAAAGGAGGTGTAAATTTAGCGTATACTACATAAAAATAACCCACATCTCATTCTCATCATTTAAGATAAGTAACAAAACATGGGTTATAAATATGCGATTTACTAATTAGCTGTTGTTTCTCAGATACCGAATCACAATCCAAACAAGCCACAACCCACCCGTACAAATCGTAAGAACAAAATCAAAAATAAGACCGACAGTGCTACGCTTTCTCGTACCTCTGTTCATATTTTTATCTTCTTTCGACAAATATAATAAGAGAAATGAAAAGATTATTAAGCAAGACAAAATTACTATTTCAATCACCTCCAATTTTTCAATTTGCATCTCTCATGAAATAAATTTATAAATCTCGCTAAGGCCAGAATACTTTTTGTCACCTTTTACAAGCGTGGGCGCCTGCATAATACCAAGTCTCTTTACAAGCTCCACATTATCCTCGGCCAATACCTTTTTGAAAGCTATATTGGCTTCTTTTAAAATTTTCTCGGCCTGTTTACAATTTGGACAAGTACTGGTAGTAACAAGGATTAATTCCTTGTTAGTTTTATTAACATTGTACGTACGACGGTCTTCAAACTCCTGCACCTTTCCGTCATTCCAATTCTGTACAGGGCGATAGTAGCCGGTAATACGGCTGTATATTTCAGTGCCCTCACCACAAACCGGACAAGACTTTACTTCTCCGGCTAAATATCCATGGTTCTTACAAATAGAATAAGTAGGGGAGAGGGTATAGTAAGGAAGCTTGTAGTTTTCGGCAATTTTACGAACCAGATTAGCAGCCGATTTCCAATCAGGAAGTTTCTCACCAAGAAAAGCATGAAATACGGTTCCGGACGTATACAGTGTTTGAAGTTCATCTTGAATATCAAGAGCCTCAAAAATATCATCAGTATAGCCTACAGGCAGATGGCTCGAATTGGTGTAATACGGAGTCCCGTTTTCATTCGCAGTGATTATGTCTGGATATAACTTCTTATCATGCTTAGCAAAACGGTATGCTGTAGACTCGGCAGGTGTAGCCTCCAGATTGTAAAGATCACCATAAAACACCTGGTAATCGCTTAGGCGCTCTCTCATATGATTCAGGACATCCTTAGCAAACTGCTGCACCTCAGGAGTAGACAAATCTTTATGCAGCCATTTAGCATTAAGTCCCGCTTCGTTCATACCAACAAGACCAATGGTAGAGAAATGGTTATCAAATGTTCCCAAATATCGCTTAGTATATGGATACAGACCAGCATCCAAAAGCTTAGTAATAAATGTCCGTTTAACCTTAAGAGAACGAGCGGAAATATCCATCAATTTATTAAGCTTAACATAAAAATCCTGTTCGTCCGTAGCCAGATAAGCAATTCTCGGAAGATTAATTGTCACTACTCCAACTGAGCCTGTAGATTCACCAGAACCAAAGAATCCTCCAGATTTCTTACGAAGCTCTCTCAGGTCAAGTCTAAGCCGACAGCACATGGAACGTACGTCGCTCGGCTTCATGTCAGAATTAATATAATTAGAGAAATATGGAGTACCGTACTTTGCTGTCATTTCAAACAGAAGTTTATTGTTTTCCGTCTCACCCCAGTTGAAATTTTTTGTAATAGAATAGGTTGGAATAGGATATTGGAACCCGCGTCCGTTGGCGTCGCCTTCAATCATAATTTCAATAAAGGCTTTATTAACCATATCCATTTCCTTCTGACAATCGCCATAGGTGAAGTCCATTTCTTTTCCGCCGACGATAGCCGGGAGATTAGCCAAATCATCTGGAACAGTCCAATCAAGAGTAATATTACAAAACGGAGCCTGCGTACCCCAACGGGAAGGAGTATTCAATCCAAATACAAATGACTGTATACATTGTTTAATTTCTTTCTGTGACAGATTATCCACCTTTACGAAAGGTGCTAAATATGTGTCAAAGGACGAAAATGCCTGAGCCCCAGCCCATTCGTTCTGCATAATACCTATAAAATTAACCATCTGGTTACAAAGCGTTGAAAGATGGCTTGCGGGAGTAGAAGTAATTTTACCAGCTACTCCACCAAGTCCTTCCTGAATAAGTTGTTTCAAGCTCCAACCGGCGCAATATCCGGTCAGCATCGATAAGTCATGCAAATGAATCGCGGCACTTCGATGTGCGTTGGCAATCTCGCGGTCATAAACATTTGATAACCAATAGTTTGCGGTTACTGCGCCTGAATTAGAGAGAATAAGACCTCCGACAGAGTAGGTAACAGTGGAGTTCTCTTTTACGCGCCAATCATTAAAACTAATATAGTTATCAACCAAATCTGTATAATTCAAAATGTGTTCATTATTTATCATATCAAGTCATGTTCCTTTCTTAGATATATTTTAAGAAAAAGAAAGAGTCCTTGTTTAGGACTCAATCTCTCTTACCTCTATTAAATTTGGATTTGATTCTTTCTTTTATCTTTTCTTGATTACTTAGAACAAGACTTCCACCGATAAGAACTGCATAAACTGCTACATTAAGTAGAATTATTTCCTTTCTGTACATTTTATTAAATTCTTTTCTCGGTTCAACCACCATTGTTTTATAATCTTGAAACATTTCTTTCATCATATCTGTGTCCTCCTTTTTAATATTGGTTTCCATAATAGGATCGGTCAATTCTTTTGGAGTTGCCCAAACAATATTACCACTCTATCTTGTTTCATTTTATAACACCTCTCTCTTCGTTAAATATTTTAGAAAAAGAAAGAAAAAAAAAAGAGTCGTTGTTTAACGACTCCTTCTTCTGGTTTTATTTTGTATAGATTCTTTTACACTTGCTGCTTTTGTTGCTATCATTTGTCTAACTTCTGGTATGGATAACGTTGCTACCACCACGCTTGCGGCGGGAACAATTATTTGTCCAATCCAAAGTCTTACCTCGCGACTAGCTTCAATTTGCTTATAAGTCATAATAATAAACCTCCTATCAAAATATAGTCTTCCATAAAAGGAGGTGTAAATTTAGCGTACAATATCATTTTTTATCGTATTCAGACCATTCTTTTTCAGTGGCCCACATAACATTACCATATTCTTCTATATATCTTGCTGTATAAGTAGAACCTAATTTAGTAGTAAATTTCGATTCTGGATTATTTTTTATTGACTCCTTCATTAATGAGCTAAGTTTTTTAAAATATTCTTTTTCATATTTTGAGTATTCAGGAGAGTCCTGCCAATTATCATAACCTTCAAAAACTTTACTCCATTTTTTATTAAAATCATCTAACCATTTACCATTTATACGCTTTGCGGCATAATCATTACCTTCAACCCATAATTTAATATTTCGTTTAGTAATTTGTTTTTTAGCTTCTTTTTTGTCCCTTTTTTTACCAGCCTCAGTCAGCGTTCCATCTGGATTTTGGTAACGACGAACGCCCCACTTCATTCCTAATACACCGTAATGTTTCAAATAATCACTCATAATATAACCCTCCATTTTTAACATCGATAATTCTTTGATTACTACTACCGTACATCTTCCCTGAAACTATTTTATCCTGTTCAAATTTTCCATCGACGATATAATCAGCCATCTGTGCAAGCTGAGTATTTTTAATTTCCTCATAATCAAATCCCGTGTAAATCCATACATCCAAATGCTCGGGTAGAAGTTTTAAGAGGGAGACACATTCCTCTTGTTGATAGAATGGATCTCCCCCTGATAAAGTAACTCCGTCGATATGCTTATGTCTTTTAATGTCTTCAGCTAATTCCTCTGGTGTGATTTCTTCACCTCTGTTAAAATCCCAGGTTTCCGGGTTTTGACAACCAATGCAATGATGTGCACACCCTTGGCAAAATATCACATAACGGACACCATAGCCGTTAACTAGTGAACAGGATAAGGTTCCTGCTATTCGTATGGTAACGACCTCCTTATGTAATCCAATTCTCCTTAGCGAAGAACAAATGAAGTCCCAATATCAATGCAAATATAAAAAAGGTGCAGTCGTATTCAATGAGAATACTCAGAGCACCAATTATAACAAGCAAGAGAGCATATAACTTATTTTTCAGTAGTTTCTGCTTCCACATTTTTATCCTCCTTTAAATATCATCTGTTTTTCTGTTGACGCTAAGCTCGGAATCAAATCCGTCCGGATAACGATCCTTGAGTTTATTGATGTTCATTTGAAAAATGGTTTCCAAGTCATAGCCAATTGCATCCGCACTAATAGCAAGATACCATGCGATATCTCCAAGTTCCTTTGCAATATGTTCTTCATTAAGAGTATGACCTTGAAAGAGATGCTTCTTAATCAGGTCAATACATTCACCGGCTTCACCATTAAGACCCATTATTCCGTTTTGAAGCTGCTCCATCTGTGTAAGAGCCGGATTAGCGGTTCGCAAAGCGGCTACTTGATATTCATTAATTGTCATAATTAACTTTCCTCCTCTGATACACTACATGTAATAATTTCGCTCCACGGAAGCCCTTCAATCCACTTGCAGAATTCTTTCCACTCATCAAGCTTATGGTTTTTACGGTATTGATAGATATTAGCCAGCACTTCGTAATTCAGCATGACAGTACGCTTCTGATTATAAGAAGAGGGGAGAAGCTGAATCATCTGCCACCAGTAGTCTTTTTTATTACGACCTTCGTACTCTGGATTAGAGTCGTCGTACTCCAAATATAAATCTCTAGCCTCGTTCAAGGTTTTTACTGTAAAACCGAGACATTTAAAAGACGCAGGGAGTAAGTGATCAGTGCTGAAATCAGACATTTTAAATCTCTTAGCATGAATTTTATGCATAGTAGAACAGGAGTTGGCAACCGTACCCACTTTATAAGTGTCAAATTCTTTCCACCAATATAGAGGCGCAGTAATATCAACGTAGACAGTAATCATTCTGCGGAACTTGGCATGAACAGGACCACCTTTAACAAGCTTCATCATAAGCTCATGGTCATTATTACCGACCTGAAAAGAGTGGTCGTATGTATACCCGCAGTCATATGCCGCACAGTTGAAACAGCCAATTCCATCATCGCCGCCCTTACAAATACCGCTGTCGGATTTATCCCAGCTATTCATTGGGTTCCTCATCCCACGGATAGCATGCTCAAAACCGGTAACCTCTGCTTTTTCAATTAGAATCATTGTTCTACTCCTTTCAAGGTTTCCAATAAATATTCTTTTATAACTTCCGCATGACATCTCTTAGGAGCACACCAACAAAAGAGATTTAGTTTTCCATATTTAAGAAGTATGTCATTTAGAATGGAAAGTTCAGCTTGCATAGCGGAATCGTAAAGTTCATTATAGAACCATTTTTTGTATAATTCACAAACCTTATCTCGCTCGGATTCGTTCTTCATTTTAAACCGATTCCCGAACCATGAACTTCTATCCACTTTAACGTCCCAAGGGTGTATTGGTTTTTCTGTTCTTAGGTTCTTTATAGAAATATTAATCATAACATCCCTCCTTTAAAATAAGAAAGAGTCTAAGTTTCCCTAGACCCTATCTCAAGTTAACAAATATTAAAGTTTAATAGCTTTTCTTTCGTTATACTCGACTTCATCAATTTCATCCCAACCATCTTCAGACTCTTTAAAAAATCGATTAATTAAGTACAGTCTTTGAGTTTCTGATTTAATTGCGTAGAATATACCAACAGTATCGAAGTCACCATTTTTTCGGTCGGTCAAGAAGTCTTCGCAGTAAACCTTAATTGGTTTCCCGGGAAAATACGGCATAGTGATTGGGAACATTTCATCAATAATTCTCTGAACCAAACCACTATAATAAGCTACTTCTGTATTATTAATATTGACACAATAGTATCTATTGACGTCTTTGTATTCCACAGTTCCATCAGCGTAGACGTATTTGAATAAAGAGCTCATTCTTCTACATTGGAAACAAATATAACCTTCTTCGTCGTTTCGGTCGATAATATCATCCCAAATATCTTCGGTATCCTCGATAGGGGTTAAAGGTTTACCATCAATAAGCCTATTCAAAATATGTTTAGTCATCCCAATACTAAATCCGCTATGACCATCACTCATAAGACTCTTAAAAGCTTTTAGAGCACTATCATAGCAGGAACAACCATAATCCCAATCATCATTTTTTACACCAGAAGCTTCTCGTTCAAGTTTACAAGCAATTTCAATTTCTTTTTCAGCCCAAGTTTGCATACTCATTATTTTTTCTCCTTTCAATACTCTCCGGGAATTAGTAGTTTTTCAGAAGGGTTTCGTCTACCTTATCCCAGTCGCAATACTCAATAATAATATAATCCTCCGGGTCAATATAACCACCGCAGCAAAAGCAAAGAATAAAACCATTTTCGAAAAGTACCCCATAATGCTTTTCCGGCCCTTCTAAAGGATCCGCAAATAAAACAACATCTATCGCTTTGGACTCCATGATCTTTCTCCTTTCAAATATAAAATTACCACTTAACGTATTTACTCTCGTTAAAGTTCTTCTTCTCCTTAAGAGCCTTACTGATAGCCAGGTCAATCCCACTCCGAGATTTAAGATGATAGTAATATAAATCTGTATAAGGCGTATTAAGCCTATCGATTCGTCCTGCGGCTTGTACCATGACCTTATAAGAGTAGTTCTGCGAGTAGAATATAATAGTATCAGTTGTTATACAGTTCCAGCCTTCACATCCGGCTGTATATTGCACGAGGTAAACCCAACTCTTACTGTTCGGGATTGGTTCATGTTTATGGCCGTTCCACTCTGCAATCTTAACCCCGCTACCAAATCCTAAGTTTTTTAATATCTCCAACTCATAATCAAAATTGTAGAAAATAATAACTTTAGGATGATTTTCAAATATCTCCAAAACCGCAACCTGTCTTGACTCGTCTGAATTAACAATTTTTCTCCAGACATAACAAAGCTCGCCTGCGTTCTGAATTGGCTCGTTTTTATAAGGATTCCATCGAGTTCGAGATACATCCTTATAAGTTTCTATGTTATACGAAACATAAACGTCTTCGTGATGAGGAATCGTTTCTCGTTTGAAATCCATATCGATAAGGATACTTCGACGCAGTTTTAAGAGTTTTCCGGTTCCGATATAACGATCGATTTTCGGAAACTTAGTAAAATGACTATAGACAATATGTTCTCTAGTAAACTCCGTCCGGTTTTTATAGAAACCGTTTGCGATGAAGACCGGAATATAATCCTGCCAAGTATCACCCGGGGTTGCAGATAGCAGAATCCAATCGTTGGTTTTGGTTATCTTAAGAAAAGACTTCACCCAAGCTCCACTTCCTATTACCCGCTGCTCGTCAAATATAAAAAATGCATCGGTGACTTCAACGTATTTTCCGATGTTGTTCCAACTATCAACAATTACTTTGTGGTTATAATAAAGATTAATTTCCGGATGAGTAGAAAGAAGGAAGGGCGAAAGCTCACCCTCCCATTCTAAGATATCTCTTTTTCTTGCAGTTGTTATAATGTATAGGTCTTTAGGAGGATCGTCCATTGGAATATAATCACCACCAGTCAAGCTGCTAGGATCTCCGCCATTTTGGAGGTAATAGTAGGATAGGGCTACTAAACTTTTTCCGGAACCAACTCCGCCACAGAGGATACACCCGTTTTTCATCTGCTGAACAGCTTTCATCTGGTAATCAAATAACTTAACGGACAATCGTCAACCTCCTTTCGTAAAATATAAGAGTCCGAAAAGTCGTTAAACAATCCGGACTCTTTACCCATTTGTTTAAAAAGGAAGATCTTCAGGACCTTCCTCTTCGGCATATTTAGCCGCAAACTCGTCCTCCTCGATGGTTACGTACATAGTTTTAAGATACGCCTTAATTCCCGACTTACCATTTACTTCCCAAGAATATGGGCGAATTGTCAGGTCCACATTACGGATTTCAGCGAAGTCTAGAGTATCAATGGATTCCTCATCCAGAGGAGTTTGTGAACGCCTCGTAACCATAATTACTTTAGGCGGAATATTATCGAACCTAACGGCGACCTGAATATAATGTGTTGCATCGTCATCCTCGTTACGGGGAGCCAGAATTCTCACATTCCAACCATCTTCAGCCAATTTTTGGGCTTGTTCAGGGTCATCAATAATTACACAGAAGTTACGGTTTCCAGCTCGATTGTACTTCGATTCCTTTCCTGAAAAATTTCTAAAAATAATACGAGCGTTTTCAATAATGATGTTGTCTACATTTTTAAATGACATAATTATTCTCCTTTCATAAATAACCGATCAATAAGTTACCTCATCAAAATATAATGGTTTTCCATCTACGAATTTTGGACCAATATAAGGATCGTCTGAAACAAACCATTCAAAGTCTCCATACTCTGATATAGATTTAACCGCTTCATCAACTAGGGAGTCATAATAAGACCTGTCAATATCAGCTTCTTTTCCGAGCTCAGTAACCATTTCGGACTCCAACCACCTGTACCCCTTAGAACCAGTAGCGGCATAATACTTACCGTCTTTCTCACGCATAAGTAATCCACCACCACAACCAGGTTTAATAGGGCAGAATCGACCAACTTTTCCAATGAAACGATAGTTGTGACCTTTATCGATTAGTTTTCTCAACTCCTCAACTCGTTCACACTTACGCTTCATTTCCTCGTCATTATGAAGATCTTTATTGTTGATATCCTTCCAAAGTTTTTGGTACTCTTTTTCATAGTCGGATACGTCTGGCAAATCTTCATTCATATCCAAATATAAAGCCGACGTAACAGATTTGGTTTCGCACATGTCGTCAAATGTAATCTCTTCTTTACTGAAGAGTTTCTTAAATACATACGGAACCTGGAACTGAGTACCGGTAGCCGTCCATTGACCAGCGTTCTTTTTATTGTCTCCTGGAATATAATCATACAAATCCTCACACTGTTCTTTTGAAGCGTATTTAGCAATATAAACGGCATCGTTAACCAGACACATCTTATCGTACGTAGCCTCGTGTTCAAAGGTGTAGCCATACATTTCACCGTAATCCATGATAAATTGTATAAGCTCAGGGGTCGCATCTGGGATCTTGATAGAGTCTGTTTTAATATGGGCAACAGTAAAACCCCGTTTCTGTACCTCGTGTTTGAGATTGATCATAAACAAGGCTCCGCGTTTTGCTACAATATTATCCTTGTTGCGAGTGTCTCGGAATGGATTATCGAAACTCGCTGATGTAAGACCATATACCGAGTTAATTGCAATCTTTAGAGCCGTAGACAAATCTGCTGCTGCGTTTTCATCAGTTAAGTATTTTGCCAAAGCTCCACCCAGCATTTTTCGGGCCTTATCAAAATCCTTATGTTTAATCGCCATACGAGCATCAAGAATTTCTTTAAATCTTTGGGTGTACTCATCGCCGAATAAATTTTCAGCAACAATACTAGACGGATGCATGGAGGCGATATCTAACAATGCAACGTTACCATACATGCCCGGTTCAGAATACACATAACCACCTTCGCCGACTTCCTCTCCGCGATAAGTAGATTTACCGCCTTCGAATTTATAACCGGGAAATATGGGGCGGCCTTCCTTATCAAAAACATTATACTCTCCAGGTGCTATTTCAGAATGAAAATATGTTCTAACGTTAGAAATTGGTTGCTCATCTCCCATATCTCGATAGACAAATTGATCCTGAGGTTTTCTGTTGTTACCAAATATAATTTTGGTAGTTAATGTGTTGGTGGTATCATTCACCGTCATGCCAGCCAAGTCTGCCAGAATCTGCCTCGCCAAGAAATCTCCTTTTCGAGCATTGAAAACGGCTTCTGTAGCAAGAACGTCATTATCGCAATATTCCGCAACCTTAGTCCAAAGCTCTTCTGGTACAGGTTGGTCCCATGGTATTCCTAATTCTTGATGATGAATACCTAATTCAATTTCCCATTTCTTTAAACTTTGTTTCTTTGAGCAGAAGTCATAGACGTCCGTATAAGATACGTTATAAGCCTCGCCAAAGAAGCAATTAGGACTACCTTCAATAATTTTCTGAGACAGCTTATACAGTTGCTCGTTGTCATATCCCATTAACCTCGCGTAGAGAATATGATTATCATATCTACGGCAGTTGAATCCTACCAATCTGAATTTCATCAGATCTTCAATTTCAGAAGAGGAGGGGTTAATCATTCGTACAACAGGTTTTCCTTCACCTTCGATCTTCCAGTTAACCAAGAATAAGTTAGGAAAGACTTCTACGTCATAGAAAACCAGTTTAGCATCATCGTTTTTTTCTCCGGAGGATATCTCTTCCGATTTAAAATGCATCTTATTTACCAACTTGATGCAGTAGTCGGACTGATTTGTGCTATTTGCAGCAAATGCTAATATCGCATTGCGCATATCAGTGATATCGTAATTCAAATCACTAGCATACGCATCCTCCAGTATTTTATAGATGAAATCAATACTAGGCTTAGTACCTGGATGAATTTCTTTATTGAGATTTCGCTTAATCAGTGTTCTAAGCGCTCTCTCGCTTTTCACCCCTTCAAAATTAATCATTTTATTTTCTCCTTTCAGTGGTAGACCAGAGCTGATAGTTGAGATTGGCAAGTCGTTGCATTTTGTCAATTTACGTCTCAACGAACTATTACCGGTAAATACCTTAACCTCTATGTGGTCGTCATAAACTCGGCTCAGTTTTGAGACATCTCCTGTATAAATATAATGGAGATGGATCCCGCTACCGCTTTTACTGAGCTCCGCATATGTCGGCGGCCATTTACTGGCTTCTTCAACGTTCCTTTCAAAGCATTTGTTTCCTTCTTCGTCTGGGATATCAAAGTCTATAACAATATGGTTTTCAGGAACTCTAACATAGTGAAGTCTAGATGTATCTAATTCTGATAATTTAGTCGATACGTCTTTCCACTTCATCGAAGGGATTCCTTTTTCTGTAGCATATTGAGCAAGACAATTTGCACACTCCTTATCAAATATAGACTTTTTACTGTCAAACCGGATTAATTGCACCTTTTCTTCTTGTTTATTCACGGTTTTTTCTTCGAACTTTTCAGTTCTGAAACCGCTGTAATAGCTTCGTACTCTAGACCCATCATCAAGATTGAAACGGTCTTTATAATCCCTAAAATAATTTTTAAGCTCCTCTTTAAAGATTCTCTTGGAAAACGGAAATGTTATTTTTGCCTCATCACAGTAAGTTTTGTACATCTCCCAAGCGGCTTTAAGCGTCGTTCCGTCTTCTTTCTTAAATATGTGATACGAGTCAATCACGAAATTATAGAAGTCGTTTGATGCGCCAAGCATAGCTACGGGAATATAATCGTCATACTTGCCAGGATCGTTCAAATATACCTGTAAGCAATGATGAGCAATAGCGCCAAGCTCAAAACTCACCTGTTTCATGATTGTTTTGTATTCCTTTGGACTTAGCTTGTTGCCGGAAGGAGATACATCAATCAATCTTCTAATAAGACCTGACTTTGCATCTGTAATCTTTACCGGTTTATTGGTGCCTATAAATAGAAAACACTTAAAGCGATTGGAATAAGTCGATTTGAATTTTTCATTTACTGTCATAAGCTCGTGAGAAACTAAACTGTTAAGTCTCGTGTTATCTTCGATTCTTGATAAATCCCCATCATGTTGAATTGCTACAAGCGGATTTGACTTAAATGCTTCCAACGCAAATGAATTACTGGAAGAACCAAGTGCCCGAGCATCAAATACCGAATAATATCCTTCGAAGAGCTGCTGGATGATATTGAGTATGGTAGATTTACCGGTTCCGGCCGCACCATATAAAACCATAAATTTTTGTATTTTTTTAGAATCTCCCGATACAATCGACCCGATTGCCCACTCAATTTTATGTCTTTCCTCCTCCGAGTATAGAGTTGACATCAACTTGTCGTAAGCAGACAAATCGCCAGGTTCAAGCGGATAACTCAGCTTTTTACTGGCATAGTCTTTTTTGTTGGTCTCGTAGTTAGAGAATATAAGTTTTTCATCCAGCATGTGAAAGGAATCTCTCATCTGCTTTTGACAATATTTATGCCAAGAGTCAATCATTCCGGACTCAGCGTCCCACATATGCAGAACTTTTACCGGAGAATCAAATTTATGACGGTTCTCTTCAGCATATTTATCGAGCTCGCGGTCTATAAGCTGTAAAGCATCCTGTTCGTCAGTAGACCATAAACCTCGTTCTTCAATCCATATAGCATAAAAATCGCCGCCTCGAATCATCAAATCGGAGCTTTTTTTTATGATAAACTTTGGATAGATTTCTATTACACCACGCTTTGTGCTGCGTGTTGAAATCATTAGAAAGTCGACCATCGCGCATTTATTCTCCCTTCATGCGTTTAAGCTCCTTTATCTCATTATCGAGGTTTTGAATTTTCTTGTTTTGTTCATAAGTATGGATTTCTAAGGCTATTGTATAGGCAGCTACGACCAAAGCAAATGCTACAACCGTTCGATTAATTCTTGCCTGGTTTCTAAGTGTCGTTTTAATTGTTTTTATCGAATTTTCTGATTCCTTTAGACTCCCGAAAATATAACTAAGCATTTCTACCATTCTCTTTTCCTCCTTTCTTTGAATTGTTAATATAACTTTGGATGGTTTCAAACCTCCAATCTTTTTGAGAATTGTAAGTAAAGATGAATTCTTGTCCGTTGGTTTGTCTAATTCGAATGCTATTTTTACCGTTTTGAAACCATGCGGCTACATTATTTCCGGCATATAATTTGAAATATAATTCAAACCATTTATAGATATCATTGTGATTCATTTATCTCCTCCCATTTTCTAAAACCCCGTCTAAATACCAACACATTTGATACCAGATTTCCACAGTTCGTAGATCACTTTTACAATGTTCGACCGTAAATAATCCACCTTCGCCATTCCGTTTATACTTTCTATCGAGGAATCGCAAAACAACATCTTCGACATAATTCTTGTCAAACATAGAGTCATACATGGAACCCAAACCAAGATTGATAATCATGTTCCAGAACCATTGTCCTGTTCTGTTGCCAATATCCGGGTCATTCATAATATGTTCTTCACAACGAATAGCGAGAGCTATTAACATTTCCAGAACGCTACAAGGTCGGTTGTCTAGGAGTGTAGAAATCGTTTGATTATCATACCCTTGCTCATATCCAAAACGATACCGGAGGTCTATGCCATCTTCCGCTCTGTTACCGTCCATTTCGATAATATAAATAAATTCTACATTATACAGATAAGAAAAAAGCTTCCGATAGGATATCCTCCGGTTATTGTATACGAGCTGGTACATCCATTCAAAATATTTGTTGTTCAGCTCGTTCCTGGTCATTTAATCCTCCACCTCATGCGGCCTTCTTTTTATTACGTCCGAATACTTTCTCTGGTCAAGCAGAATTTCGTAGTCGCATTTCAGTCTGTCATTTCTGACAAATACTGAATCATCCT
>ENA-UOUL01002458-UOUL01002458.1-bioreactor-metagenome-genome-assembly--contig:-NODE-2458-length-21569-cov-6.079704_pt1 | contig 21569 bp, 28 predicted proteins | sample MGYA00249838_ERZ747220 | MGnify/ENA primary metagenome ERZ747220 (study PRJEB28778, sample SAMN05720191) | bioreactor metagenome | isolation source: Anaerobic biogas reactor | place: USA:Washington...
TTGTCCGCCTCCAGCAGTGCCTGGACCGCTTTCGCGTTCTTGGCCTTGGCCTGGGTGAGGGCGACCTGGATGGCGGCATCCTTGCGTGCCTGCAGCACTGCGCCGTCCTTCTGCTTGAGCTGTTCCTGCAGGTCGGTGATGGACTTGGCGGCGTCTTCGCCTGCCTTCAGCTTCGCGTTGAGGCCGTCAATGGCCTTGTCGCGCTCCGCCAGCTGGCCTTCCAGCGCCTTCTTGTCATCATTGACCTGCTTGAACCGGTCGTAGGGGATATGGTCTTTGAGCACCTTGTCGGCGGCCTCCTCGTTGAGGCCCAGCGCCATCAGCTCCTGCTTGGTCATCCTGTTCTCCTTCGCGCACGCTTTTTACGGGGTTGCATCCCGGTCGCGCGTGAGGGATTACCGCTCCCTCGGGCGAAATGTATTTATGCAAAAGCCGCCGGGTAAAGGGCGGCTGGTTGCCGGGGAATGAAAAAGCACCCTGCTTTCGCGTGGTGCTTGGGATTTGTTTGGGCTGTCTTAGTCTTTGGGCTCCCAGAGGATTTCTGCCACCTGGCTCCGGGAAACTGTTCTTAACCAGTCTGGATGCAAAGGAACAGCGGGATCTGAGTCAGCGGTATCTATGAGATATCCTTCTGATGAATCCGTGAAGACTTCTACAACATCGCCAACTGCGCCGTCAACTAACTGCACGCGGCTATACTGCTTAATGTGCACTCGTATCCACCTCCTTGATCAATGCTGTAGCCAGCCATGTTTCGTTTCCTTTGCTCTGCCATCCGAGGACCACATTAGCCGGCCGCCCCCTCTCTCCCCAAAGTACAACCTTTTGCTCGTAGTTCCTACCGTGCTCTCCCTGTTGTCTGAGCGTCGCAGGGTATTTGGGGGCTGCTTGCAAAATCTTGCTTTGCAGGGACTGCCAGTTACTTGAATCATACCCCAGCCTGCGCGTAAAAGCAACGCCTTTTGCGATGCCGCCAGCGTTTTTTGGATTGAACAGGTATTCTGTGAATTTCGCGTCAGCCGCGGTCGTTTTCACGGCATTCGGCAGAGCCAGCTCAGGGTGTTGGAGCAGCTTGTTTTGCCTGGCATAGTCCAGCCGCATGAATTGATAGTTCTCGCTATCCATCCGCTTCATCGCCCGGAACCCGCTCAGCGTCTTGGGCGCGTCATCGCCCAGCACCGCCTTGTACCGCTCCCACTGCTTCCGGTCGCGCAGCCGCTCGGCGTTCTCCCGCTGTGCCTTCTCATAGCGCAGCCGCTCCGCCTCGCCGCGCGGGTCCAGGTCGAAGGGCTTCTCCGCCTCGCCCAGCGCCTTTTGCTGCTCGTCCGCCTCCTTCTGCGTCCAGATGTAGGGCAGCAGCCGGTGCGCGCAGTTGTGTGTTATAATGTCATTGGCAAGATACCAACCAGAACGGGTGTGGAGGTTAAAGACATGGCCGCTAAAAAAATTGAACTCAACATGGACCACATCAAGAAGCTCTACCTGTCCGGAAAGACTGTTAAACAGGTTGCATCCATCCTCGGTGTTAGCGTCGGTAGGATTGAAAAACAAGCCAAAGCTGAAGGAGTTGTCTTCAGGGAGCTCAGGCCAACTATCGCTGGAAAACCAAGAAGTGATAGAAAGTCGCTCCCGGTCGAGGAAATTGTCAGAATGTACGAAAGTGGTATGTCCAAGCATGCAATTGCAGTCCACTTCAAGGTTGGGGATATGACCATCAGCAACCGGCTTTCTGAAGCGGGTTACCCACCTGCGAAAACTCGTTCTAAAGCGACTAAGCAGATGATGGCAAGACTGCCCCCAGAGGAGCGGATTGCGCGTGTAAGCGCCGCTCATGACGCGGTCCGGGGTATGACTCGGACGGAAGAAGATCTGAGAAAACGGGCGCTTGGCAAAGAGCGGGCAGCGAGATTTAAGTCTGTTTACGAATTGGCTTTCAAGGATTTTCTTGTCACCAAAGGGTTCTCGTTCGTTCCGCAAAAAGCTATTGGCATCTACAATTGCGACTTTGCCGTAGGAACCGTCGCCGTGGAACTGTTCGGGGGTACCTTCCACGGTGTAGGTAGACACGCTACCCGCCTTCCTGAGCGCATGCGGTACATCCTCAATGAGGGTTGGAACTTGTATATCGTTTGGGTCCTGTCCAATGAAAAAGTCATCTTTCCTAACGTACTTGACGACTTTATCGCCTTTGAGGAGCGCTCCCGCCTTGACCCAACCTTTCGGGGTCAATATCGGGTGGTTTGGAGTGACGGTGAGCTTGTTTCCACCGGAGACGGAAATAGTAACAACTTCGCCAATGTAATTCCTGCGGGTATGCGCCATGACGCCCTTAGCAAGAACAGACGTCCCTGATACAAAGCAGTTGGGATGCACCGTCTTATAGGTCGGCCAGCGCGGCATACCCTCCCGGATGTGGGGGAATTGTCGCCTGGGATCCCCCTCCGGCAGCTCCTCCGCCTCCACCGTGCGGTACACCCGCCCCTGACGGGGCGCGCACACGCGGCAGGTGGTGTTGTGCGCGGTCATCTTGACCAGCACCTGGCCCATCTCGCCCATCATGTTGAGCGTGCCGGTGTTGGTCGCCTCGGCGGTGGTCGTTCTGGCCACCAGCTCCGCGTAGCTGTCCAGCCGCATGCTCCCGCGGCCATCCCTAAAGGGCACCCTGGCAAAAAAGCCCTCTTCGTCCAGCCGTGTTTCCAGCAGCTTGGTGGTCTCTCGCACGGTCAGCATCTCTGAGAATTTTTTGGCGGTCACCTCAACGCCTACCCGGCGCACGACATCCTGGGCCTGTCTGGCCACCAGGCTATTGGTGATTTGCAGGAAGTCCTGGGTGTTTTGGGCCATGATCTCCACTGCGCGCGTGTTCAGCCCGCCAAAGGCTGCGATGGCGCGGGTGTCCGCGGACACCGCCTGATACGCCAGCCGTGCTCCGCGCGCATAGGCGGCAGGGATGGCCTCCTGCGCCCAGGCGGCTGTGTCCACGTTCAGCCGACGCAGCTCCCGGTCAATCTGCCTGATCAGCTCCTCCTGATAGTAGGTGCTGGTGCCGTAGACCCTTCGGCGTCCTATATCGGCCAACAGCCGCTTGCGGCTGTCCTGGTAGATTTTCACCAGCCGCTCCGTCTGCGTCATACGCCCTCGCTGTTCTCATCCCCCGGGTCGTCCCCGTTGTCGGCCTGTCTGCTGTTCAGGCTGTCGAGCATGGGCATGGCGCTTTCCTGCTCCTCCCGGATGCTCTCCAGCTCCGCCTCCGCATCGTCTTCATCCAGGTCATCCAGCTCCATGATGGCGCGCTTGGTGCTCTGCGTCTGTTTGCCCCCGGTCCGCAGGTCAGCGATCTGCGCCTGCTCCAGGGGGTCCCTCGGCAGCACATCCGGCCAGTCGATGTAGAGCGGTTTGCCCTTCAGGTCAGCGCCTGATAGCGCGGCCGCGGCGACCAGCGCCTGCTTGATGGCCGGGGTGAAGCGGTTGCGCAGGCGGCTGATCTTGCTGATTGCGCCGTACAGCATCCGCCGCATGGCGGCGCCGGAGGGCACGGCGCCCTGCTTGTCGGTCATGTCAGAGAGCAGCGCGCCCATCTCGCTGATCACCCGGATCAGGCTCAGAAGGCGCTCAATCTGCACGAAGTTGGCTTCCAGCTGCGCTTCCCAGGTGGTGTACTTGATCTCCCCGCCCACGCCGCCGGAGCTGTTGATAAAGTATTTGCCGGGGACAAAGACGCGGTGGGTCTCCCTGGTGCTCGGGTCCGTGTAGTCCGTCAGCGCCTCCTCCGGCCCCTGCATCGTCGGGTCGGTGTGCCGGTCCAGCACGCGGCTGATCTGCGCCAGGCGCACCTCCAGCTCGCATACCAGGCTCTGGATGTCGCTGTAGTCGTCCGTGCCGTGCACCTGGTCGCTGCTGCGCAGGTTGTTGACCGGGATGACCGCAAAGCCCTCGATGCCGGTCTGCTCAGTCCTGGGTGTGCCCAGCATCGCGCCGATGGAGCCCTCCTGCATCAGGTAGTCGCGCACCTCCACGCTGCCCTTGCCGTGGATCTCCACGCGCAGGTATTTCTGGGTGCGCGACAGGCCCATGACCGCGATCTGCTTTTCGTAGGGCACCGCCAGCACGTGCCAGAGGATCCGGCGCAGGTTGGCGGCGTCCACGACCGGGAACCAGCAGTCCGGCCGGCTGATGTCGATGACGCCCTTGCCCAGTTCATCCCGGTGCACATACAGCAGGCCGTCGCCAAACCGGCTGGCGTCCAGCGCGCAGGTGAACAGGGTGTCCTGCAGGTCGCTGCGGTCGTCGATGTCCTGCACGGCCTGCATCATCGCCTCATCGCGTTCTTCGCCCGCCACGATGCCCGGCGCCTTGTTGAACAGCATCCCGGCGGTCGTCACGCTGATGAGCTTGAAGTAGTTGACGCACAGCTCATAGCTGGTGGGCAGGGCGAGGCCCAGGCTCTCCGCTGCGCGGAGGGTGCGGCTGAGCGAGTCCTTGAACACGGACGCGTGGTCCGCCTGGAACAGCAGGCGGTTGGCCACATAGGTGTCCAGGCGTTCCTTTTCGCTGGGCGGCGGCCAGGGCTTGCCCCGGTCCAGGAAGCTCAGGTCTGTCAGCATCGATTACCTCACAAAGATTCTGTCGGTGGGCGTCCTGGAAGACAGCGTCGGGGCAAAGCCCAGGCCGGTGCCCCGCATCGGCTCCAGGCCGTAGCGCAGGGCGTCGAGGTGGTGGTTGAAGGCATCGACCGGCTCGTTGAGGTATTCGCCGCTGCGCTTGTCCTTGACCCAGGTGTAGTTCTCCAGCTCGTTGATGACGTGGACGCAGCGCTCATCGACGACCAGGTCGTGGCTGAGCACCCACTTGATCCCGTTGATGAGGCTGTCGGGGCCCTTGGCTGCGGGCTGCAGCCGGGTCAGGCCCATGCGCCGCAGCTCCTCGTTGCTCTTCTTGTCCGCGCTGTCGGCCACGATGCGCGCCCGGGACAGCCCCAGGTCGCAGATGGTCTGGTACAGCTGGTCGTTGAGCATCTCGTCGCGGCGGTACTCCCCGGTCACGTAGATGCGCTTCTCCCGGGCGGCGTAGTGCCCCCAGGTCAGCGCGGCGGGGTCGTTGTAGCCGTGGTCCAGCCCGCACCAGGCCGGAAGCCCCGCCACCTCGTCCAGGCTGACGATGCGCTTCTGCCAGAGCGGGTAGACCAGCTTGTCCAGCGTCGCGAACTCCCCCAGCACGTAGATGCGGTAGTGCGCGGGGCTGGTGCGCTGCAGCCGCTGGATATCCTCCACATACTCCCGGGGCAGGTAGCGGTTGTCCTCCCAGGTGGAGTGGAACACCGCGGCGTTGGCCGGCGGGTCCAGAAAGAACGTGCGGTACACCCAGTTGGCCTTGCTGACGGGGTTGAACATCAGGTGCAGCTGGTTGTGCTCGCCCTGGCTTCTCAGGCGCAGGCGCAGCTGGGTGAAGTCCTCCTCCAGCAGCTCCGTGGCCTCTTCGATCACGATGTCGTCAATGCCGACAATGGACTTGATCTTCTCCGCGTCGTCCATGCCGGAGAAGAGGTACTCCGTGCCGTTGACCAGGGTGATGGTCATGTCCGTTTTGTTGACATTGCGCACCGCGGGCCGGAGGGGGGAAAGCACCTGCAGGAAAAGCTTGAACACGCTTTCCCGCAGCGTCCTGGCCACCTTGCGCACTACCAGCACCCGGCGCTTTTGCGCCAGGCCCTTGATGACCACCTTTTGAACCACGAAATGGCTCTTGCCGCTGCCCGCCCCGCCATACTCCACGATGATGCGCGGCTCGTACATCCGCAGGCGGGGCAGGAAGGCGGGGTTGACGGCCTTCTCGATCCCGGTGAGCTTAATGGCCATCGGGGCTGCCCCCGGAGAAGTCCAGCACGATGTCCTGGGTCAGGTCGATCTTGTCGGTGTACATCCCCAGGTGCTTACCCAGCAGCTCCAGGGCCTTGAGCTTGTCCGCGAACTTGATTTCGCGCTCGGTAAAGTCGCTACCGCTTTTCACCTTCACGCTGGCAATGGCCGCCCGGTCATCCGCCGCAGCGTTCTCCAAAATCTTGACTTCATCCAGGTCCGCCAATGCAGTCGGATCCAGGAAGGCGATGCGCGCCAGCTCACGGACCACCCGGTCCTGGTTGATGCCGGTGCGAGCGGAGCGGATGGCCAGCAGCTCGTCAACGCGCTTGCGCACGCCGGGCTTGGCCAGGAGCATGCTGGCGCACTGGCTGACCGCCTTGGGGCTGTAGCCCGCGCGGATGTAGGCCTGCGTGGCGTTGAGGTCCACCAGGTACTCCTGGCAGAAGCGCTCATGCCGCTCGTTCTTCAGTTTGCCCATGCGCCGCTCCTTTCGTTAAATCCAGTTCTTGTAGTCGTCCTTGGTCGCTGCGTAGAAGGGGATAAACCTGGGTGTGAACTCGCTGATCACGCCGTCCTCCCGCAGCTTCAGTTCCACGATGACACCGCCCATGTGGGCGCTTAAGCCCTTCCCGCGCATGAACACCGTCTGCGCCGCGGTGGTCCCGCACAGCAGGCTGTGAATGCTGCGGTACTCCATGTACATCATCTTGTGATAGTGCCCGATGGCCATGATGCTGGGCTTCTCGCCGCCGGAGAGCGCCTCGATGATCTTCTGCGGCTTGTAGCTCATCGCGTAGGCGCTGCCGTCCTGCGGGTGCCGCAGCTCCAGGGTGCAGCCGGGGCTGAGCTGGATAATGGCCGACATGTAGCCGGCGTAGACCAGGTCCTCGCGCTGTGCGGCGATCTGGCGCCCGATGTCCAGGCCAAGGGTCTTCACAAAGGAATAGTCGTGGTTGCCGGTGATGAAGGTGGTCGTAATGCCGGGCCGGCTCGGGTACACCTTCACCGCGTGCTCCGCCTGGGCGTCCGCGCCGTGCATGTAGATTTCGTACTCGTGCCCCGGCCGCATCTTCTCGCCGTCGGTCAGGTCGCCGGCGTGGTAGACGTCGGTGATGCCCTCCAGCTCAAACTTGTCGTACAGGTGGTGCAGCAGCGTCAGCTGGGTGTCGACGCCGCCGATGTGCGTGTCAGACACCAGGCCGAAGCGGACGGTCTTCTCCCCGCCCCAGGGCTTCACCACCCAGTTGTCCGTCGGCGGCAGGATTTTGCTCAGGCTGTGCACGCCCTGCTTTTCCTGCAGGTTGTAGCCCTGCTCCCGGATGTCCTGGATCATCGCCTCGGCCACCCGGGGGGATACGCCCATCTGCCCGCTGATGTCCTGGATGCTCCCGCCGCGGCCCAGCAGCTGCAGCAGTTTGTCCGCCGATGCCTCGCCCGTCGGCTGCGGTTTCCTGCCGTTCCCGGCCGGCGCGGGCCGTTGCTTGCCGTTCCCGGGTGATTCGGGCCCTTCCTTGCCGTTCCCGGCCGTTTCCGCCCCGGCAAGCCCGCACAGGCGCTCGTTTGCCAGCGCGTTGCGGCAGCGCGTCCGCACCTGGACGAGATCCAGATGCCCGAATTCCTCCGGGTGCTCCCGCTGCATGCGCACGGACAGTTCCGCCCAGGTCAGCCCGGAATCCTTCAGTTCCTTCACCTTCCGGCGGATGTCTTCCGGAATCCTCGGCCCCGTCATCAGCTGTCCCCGCCTTCATCGTCTCCCGCTTCCAGCAGCGCCGGGTTGTCTTCCAGCAGCTGGTACAGCTGGTGCGCCAGGCCGTCCACCAGGCGCTCGTCCTGGTTGGCCTCGGTTAAGCCGAGGGCTTCCAGCATCCCGTGGAGGCACTCATGCAGAAAGGTGATTTTCGCGTAGTCGGTGTCCGCGTCCACCACGGTTATCACCTGCTCGCGGTAGCTGATGAGGCCCTCACGCTGCTCGCCCAGCAGGCTGGGCGGCACCCTGCTCACCGCGTACGGCAGCCCGCCGATGTGAACGATCTCAGGAATCCTCATGCAGCCTCCTGTCGTATTGATTTGAAATTGATTGACCCCAGCCCCGCCACACTGTGGTCCATGCGCACAAAGCGCCCCGCCGATTGGGTGAGAGGAATAGCGCCCGCACGGCACCCACATAAATCCCTGAAAGCATATGCCAGAATGCATATGAAAAGAGCCGGGGTTCTGCCTCCAGCTCTCGCGATTGTAGGATACCACAGGCGGCTGTCAAATGTCTGTCGGTTTTTGTCGGGAGATTTTCCAAATCTCCTCAAACGCCTCAATCGCTGTTGTTTTCAGCTCATCCCGGACATGGGATTCCGAGTAGCCCAGCAGCTCGCCGACCTCCGCCCAGGTGCAGTTGTTCAGATACCGGTGCACCAGCAGCGCGCGTTCACGGCTGTTTGGTAAGCCTTCGATGAGCTCCATGGCCTTCTCTTTCAGGGCGACCCGCCTGTCAATCTTCCGGTTGATCAAGTCCATCAGCGCCTTGTGCTGCTCAAACAACTGCTCCGGATCCGGCGGAACAAGCGTAGCCAGCTGCACACCCAGCGCCTCGGTCTTGCTGCCAACGCTGTGCTGCACCACCACGCCCAGGTTCCCGCTGGGGTAGGCCCGGTCCAGCAGGCTCTGGCGCTGGTCGCCCAGCCTGTTCTTCTGCAGCTCCAGCGCGTTGATTTCACAGTCCAGATGCCTGATGCTCACTAGAAACTTTTCTCCCGTCATACCACAGACCTCGCTTCCGTAATTCGCGCCTTCAGCGCGGCCAGCAGGGCTTCCTGGATGCCGTCCTTCTGCTCAAGGGCCTTTGCCACCGCCTCGTCCATCCCGCCCTGGGCCAACAGCCGGTGCACGATGACGGGGTGCGCCTGTCCCTGGCGGTGCAGCCGCGCGTTGGCCTGCTGGTACAGCTCCAGGCTCCAGGTCAGGGTAAACCAGATCACGTGATGCCCGCCCTGCTGGAGGTTGAGGCCGTAGGCGCAGCTGGCCGGGTGCGCCAGCAGGACGTCCACCCGCCCCGCGTTCCAGTCCTCCGCGTCCCGGGCGCCCTGGTACACGCGCGCACGGATGCCCGGGTTCAACTTCCTCAAGGCGGCCAGCATCCTGGGCACCTCGTGCTGATAGCCGTAAAACAGCAGCGCCGGCGCGCCGTCCAGGCCCTCCACCAGCTCCGTCAGGGCGTCCAGCTTGCAGTCGTGCACCGGCACCGCGTTCCCGTCCTCGGCGTAGGCCGCGCCGCTGCACAGCTGCAGCAGCTTGTTGGTCAGCACGGCCGCGCTGGCCGCGGTGACGGTCTCCCCGTCCAGGCTCAGCAGCATGTCCTTTTCCATCGCCCGGTAGGCCGCGGCCGCCTTCCGGTCCAGCGCCACCGGGATGTCGTCGACGACCAGTTCCGGCATCTGCAGGTAGTCCGCCGCGGACAGGCTGATGGTGATGTCGCGGATTTTCTCCCGCACCTTCTCCTCCGCGCCGGCCAGGGGCTTGTACTCGTGGGTGTAGGGGTTGAAGCTGAAATACTGCTCGCGGTAGCTGGTCAGGGTGCGGCCCAGGCGTTTGCCCTGGTCCAGCAGATAAATTTGACTCCACAGGTCGGCGATGCCGTTGGGCGCCGGCGTGCCGGTCAGGCCGACCACGCGGCGGATGGCGGGCAGCACGGCCTTCAGCGCGCGGAAGCGCTTGGCGCTGGCGTTCTTGAAGCTGGTCAGCTCGTCGATGACCACCATGTCGAAGGGCCAGTCCTGACGCAGCTGCGCAACAAGCCATGCCACATTATCCCGGTTGATGACGTAAACGTCCGCGTTGACGTTTAGGGCGGCATTTCGCTGCGCCTCGCTGCCCAGCACGCGGGACAGGCGCAGGCCCTGCAGGTGATCCCACTTGGCGGCCTCGTTGGTCCAGGTCGCCTCCGCCACTTTCAGCGGCGCGATGACCAGGGCGCGGCGCACCTGGAAGCGCTCGTACTTCAGCCGCCGGATGGCGGACAGGGTGATGACGGATTTACCGTAGACCAAGGCCCATCTCCAGATAAAGAGCTATTCCGGGCTCTTTCACGATTCTGTCTTCACAATATTGCTGATAATCGTGCGGGATGTACCTCATGTTGGCATCACCTCCTCCCCGAAGAAACTGTTCAGCTTCACATGCCACGCTGCGTGTTCCGCTTGGTTTTTGAAAACCATTAGGTTTGATGGCGTGTTATTTCTTTTGTCACCATCAATGTGGTGTACCACCTCGCCGGGCCTTAATTTCCTGCCAAGCATTTGCTCAGCGACAACCCTATGTGTATGCCTTCCGTAAGTCTTCTCGTAATACTCACCGGTGCCCGTACCCAGTCTGGAATGCCTCAGCTTTTCTTTAACTTGAGGGGTCATGCGAGTCGGGTTAAGCTCTCTGTTCAGCCTCTTCATGTGTTCCGAAACCCCTTTAAGGCTTTTGATTTTCATATATCCTTCTGGATTTTTATCCTTGCTCGCAAAATCCCACATGCACCGTCTGCAGCAGAAATAGTGTTTTTTGCCTATCATCTGGGATGGGTAGTTCATGAAAGGCTTTCCGCACCAATTACATTTGTACTCAATTTTCATGCGCATTCCCTATCAGCTCACGCACAATCCCAACCAACTGCTCCGCATCCTCCAGGCCATGCAGGGCGAAGGCCAAACAGCCACGCTTGCGAAGGCGCCTCAGCTGGTACTGCTGCATCGGCGTGGTCTGCCCGAGGTCGGTCTTCAGCTCCGCGAAGACGACGTGCCCGCCGGGCAGGATGATGATCCGGTCCGGCACGCCGTCGTTGCCCGGGGAGACCCACTTGTAGTACAGGCAGCCCAGGGCCTTGACCTGCCGGCCCAACCAGGCTTCGATCTGCTTCTCGGTCATCATCTCAGCACCCACTTGTGTTCCCCGGTGGGCCTGCCGGAACGGTCCAGGATGTTGATGGTCTTTACTTTCAGGTCCTTCCGCGCCTTGCTCAGCTGTCCTTTTGTGATGCCTGCCGTTCTTGCGTCCAGGCGGACATCCGCGCAGTGCGCGCCGTAACGGGACTGCAGGCGGGTTTCTAGCCACGCCCTGATTTCAAACTCACGCATTCCAAGCTCCTCTATTCTTCGCACGGTGCGGGTGACAAACTCTTTTATATATATAATCCACACGTATTAGGCGATTTAGGCAATTACTGTTATTCTCTAATTTCTCAAATCGCCTATATTTTCCTTCCAGGGAATTAATTGTCACTTTTGTCACCTTTTTCTTATTTTCGTTGTGGCGCAAGGCTTTTTCTGGTGACAAACCGCGGTGACAGCGCGTTTTATTTTGTCACCTCTTGTCACCGGCGCCTGGTGACAAATTTTTGAATTGTCACCGCGGAATCCCCGTTTTGTCACCTTGCAGCCGATCATGAAGATTTCCTTGTAAATCCGCGGGTTTTGCCGCAGTAGCCAAAGCTGACCGTACGGCTGTCTTCCCACTCACCGGTGCCGCGAATGATGCGGTTGATGTCCCGGACATCCCCTGGCCGCATGTTCCTGAGGTCCCCGTTCAGGCACTCCAGGAAGACCTCCTGGGCGCAAACGCGGTCGCGGGGGAGCAGGTCCAGGGGGTCGCCCTCCGGCGTCACCTCCCTGCCGCCCTGCGCCAGCCAGAGCTTGCGCGCGGCCAGGTCCATGTGCAGCCAGTCCTCGGGCACCTGGCGCTCCAGGAAGGCGCGGATGATGCCCTCCTTGGTGTTCGGCGTGTTGTGCAGCTCCTGCTGGCGGGCAGCCTCCAGGGCGACCTCGCCCGTCAGGTACAGCGGCTCGCCCAGCTGCCAGCGCGTGTAGGCCTCCGCCCAGATCTGTTGCTTGTCCTCCTCCAGCTCGTCCCAGATGCTCCTGGTGGGCTTCTGCGCCAGCACATCGATGGGCAGGAAGCGCCGGTTGCCTGTCGGGTCGGAGAGGTACTCGAAATCGTTGCTGGTGCCCCAGAAGACGCAGCGCCGCGGGCGGTGCTCCACCACCCGGCCGTAGGCGGCGCGGTAGTCGTCCGCCTCTTGGGACAGGAAGGTCTTGACCCGGTTGATGTCCGTGCGGTAGAGGGCGGACAGCTCGGCAATCTCCACGAACAGCTTGCCCTGGATGACCTCAGCGGCGTTCTTGCCCTCGAAGTCCGTGACGCCGTCGGTGTACAGATCATGGATGGCCAGCTTGCGGATGAAGGTGCTCTTGCCGGCGCCCTGGTGCCCGGTCAGCACGCACATCGTGTCGTACTTCACCGGCTTCTCGCTCATCGCGCGGGCGACGGCGGCCACCAGCATCATGCGGGTCACCTGCCGCACGTAGGGTGTGTCCAGCGCGCCCAGGTAGTCAATCAGCAGCGTGTCCAGCCGCCGCGTGCCGTCCCAGGGCGCCGCCGTCAGGTAATCGCGCACCGGGTGTACGCCGTTGGTGACCGCGTAGCCCCGCCGCGCGTCGTCGATCATGCCGTCGTGACGGAAGCCCAGCAGCGCCTCGGTGTACATGCGCAGGCCGCCGTCGTCGTCGTCCGTCCAGAAGAACTCGCCGTCCTCCTGGGCGCGCTGGTTCCAGGGCAGCGGCGCGCGGCCCAGCACCTGGCCGGAGAAGAGGTTCTTGTAGATGCGGCCCTTCAGCCGCGGGTCGCCGACCAGCATCACGAGCACGTTGGTCGCGGTCTTGGCAGGGCGCCCCGTGCGCGGGTCCACCGCCAGGCGGCCCATCCAGCCCGCGGCGTCCTCCGCGTCCCCGGCGTCCGGCGCGGGGGTGAAGTCTTTGGTCGCCTGGTTGTAGCGCTCCTGCTGCACGGCTGCGAGGACGGCCGGCAGGCCCATCGCCAGCTCGCACATCTTCTGATAGGAGGGCAGCCGGTTGACCGGCGCGCCGGGCGCCGCGTCCTCGTCCTCCTGGCCGTAGAGGTGGATGCGCACCAGGTCGAAGGCGGAAACGCCGCGGTCGCCCACCGGGTCCGTCGCGTGGTGGCTGCACAGGTAGCGGTTGTCGTCGTAGACAATCGCGCCGCCGGTCGTACTGCCGCCGGCGTAGGTGAAGCGGTTGGGGTCGCCCTCCACCGGGGTGTAGACGCCCGGGAGGAAGGCGGCCATGGCGTCGGTGATGGTGTACTCGCGGTTGAACGCGCCGATGGGCCCCATCTTGGCCGTGGGGTCCGGCTTCTTTGTGCCGCTGAGCCGCGGCGCGTCCGCGGTGCCGGGGACGGTGGGCCAGCTGCGCACGTCCTTCCAGTCTGCGTAGGACTGCAGGATCCGGTGCCCGTCCAGCAGCGGCCGGTCACGGTAGTCGAAGAGATACTCCGCGTCCAGGCAGGCGCTGGGCCAGTACATCATGCGCTCCGCCTGGAAGGTGGTCGGGTCGCACCAGATCAGGTTGATGCCCTCGGCCAGCCGGCGCGCGATGGGCTCGTATTCCTCCGCGTTGACCGTGTTGGCCAAAGGGATGATGACGCGCACGCGGGGCTTGCCTGGTTGGTGGCTGCGCGTTGAGTAGAGCGCCCAGGCACAGCCCAGGGCGTCCAGGCGGTTGATAACGGTCTGAACGCCGTCAGCCGGCAGCGCGTCCATGTCCAGGGTGATCAGGTCACGCCCGGTGACGTCGGCCTTGCGCCGGCGCTCGCCGCGGAAGGTGCCGCCGACATAGCCGCCCACGTCCTTGCGCTTGTCCTGCTCGGGCCGGGTCATGCGCAGGTACTGCTCATAGGTTTCCGTGCCGCGCACGGGGGTGCGCAGCCGCGCCGCGAAGGCGCTCCAGCTGGTGAGCTCCGGTAACCAGCTCAGGGCCTTGCTGGAGCCCGCGGTGCTGATGGTGATGGCCCGGTCGTGCGTCATGGCTCCACCGCGTGCTTGACCCGATCATGCTCCTCGGCCCGTTTGGCGTTGTTGAAGCGGTCCGTGGTGCCCACCAGATAGCCGGTGATGCGGCGGATGCGCTCAAAGGGCGGGGCGCAGAAGGTGTAGTCGATGTCCACGTAATCGCCGTCCACGGTGATGTGCATCCGGAAGGGCGCCCGCCCGTACACCTCGACCGCCCTGCTCACGTATGCGCGCGCCTCCTCCAGGCTGAGCTCCCCGCCCTTGACGGTGATTTCCAGCAGGCGTTCCCCGATGCTGTCAAACACCGGCAGCGTGCGGTCGAGCCGGTCGGTGTTTGGGTCGATGCCGGAGGGGTTCAGGTAATCCTTCATGGTGTCCTCCTCAGTCTTTCATGTAATATTCGTTTGTTGTGAACCCGGCGCCCCGGAGCACCAGCCCGGGCGCCCAGGGGATGGGCCGCGCCATGACGTCCAGCACCGGCTGAAGTTCCGCGCCCTCCGAGGCTTCAAGCACGACCTCGTCATGCACGTGCAGCACGGCCCGGTACCCCGCGTCCTCAAGCCGCGCGAGTGTCAGGGCCAGGCAGTCGCGCGCGATGGCCTGGACGACGTTCTCGACGAGCTTGCCTCCGAACGTGGCCGTCAGCTGCTGCTTGCCCCCGCTCATCGCGTTCAGGTAGTGCAGCGAGGGCCGGTTGAACTTCCCGCCGTCCAGGATCTGCGGCGCGAGGTAGTACAATTGCCGGCCGCTGGGCAGCAGGAGGGTCATCGCAGGGATGCCGCCCACCTGCCTGATCCGGAAGATGAGGTCGCCCAGGCCCTTGGGGGCGCAGTCCTGGACGCAGCCCAGCGCGGCGTCCTCCATGTCCTGCCAGAGCTGGACGATGCGCGGGTTGGCGGTGCGCCAGCGGCGCACGATGTCGGGGAGCTCGCTCTCGTCCAGGCCCATGCGCAGCGCGCCCATCGCGGTCAGGGCGCCGGTGCCGCCGGCGTAGCCCAGCGCCAGGGTGGCGATCTTGCCCTTCTGCCGCAGGGCGTACTCCGGGTTGCCGTGGCAAATCCTGTCGACGGGCACGCCGAACATGGCGGCGGCGGTGGCTTCATAGATGCGCCCGTCGCCCGCGAACACGTCCATCACCCACTTCTCGTTCGCCAGCCAGGCGATGACGCGGGCCTCGATGGCGCTGAAGTCGGCGATGAGGAAACAGTGCCCGGGCGCGGGGACGAAGGCCGTGCGGATGAGCTGGGACAGCGTATCCTTCACGTAGCCGAACAGCAGCCGCAGGCCCGCGGCGTTCTCCGCCTTGACCAGGCGGCGCGCCAGGCCCAGGTTGTCCAGGTAGTTGCGGGGCAGGTTCTGCGGCTGCACGCCGCGCCCGGCGAAGCGGCCCGTGCGGCTGGCGCCGTAGTACATGGTCAGGTCGTGCACGCGCCCGTCCAGCGCCGCCGCCAGGATGGCGGGGTACTTCGCGAGGGAGCTCTTGCCGCCCTGCAGGCGATTGGACAGCAGCTTTTGGAGTGTCTCGTTTTCTGGGTACTTTTCGAGCAGCGCCTTCACGTCCGCCCGGCGCAGGGCGGTGATCTCCTCCGCGCCCGCCAGCGCTTCGTTCACGGCGGCCTTCAGCTGCTGCAGGCTTTTGGGATTGGCAAGGCCCAGGTCCGCGGCATCAGCGGCCAGCCGGGCGTCCTCGTCCTGGGTGATGGCGATGGCGCCCTGGACCAGGGCTTCGTCCACAGCCACTCCCCGGGCGTTCATGCGGCAGGTGTGCCGCCACAGCGCCAGCTCCTCCTCCGGCATCCGGTGGGCGCTCAGCAGCCGGTGGATGGCGCGCTCTGCCTCAACGTCCTGGCGGCAGTAGTCCATGAACAGCTGCCACTTCTCCGGCTCCTGCTGTGGGGTCACGCGCGCGCCGGCCAGCGCCTTCTTGGAGGGCTTGCAGAAGACCTCGATGAGCTTCTTCCCGATGGCCATCTTCTGCTTGTCTTCTGGCAGCCCCAGGGCTGCGCCGGTCGCGCTCAGGCCAATGGGCAGCCCGCAGTAGGCGGCTTGTGACATGGTGCAGGTCATCCGTTCAAGCAGCCGATTTTTCCACTCCCGGGTTACAAGGCGATCCAGCCAGGCGCAGATACAGGTCCATTCAAAACTGGCATTGTAGGCTGTGATGGTGGCTCCCTTCTTCATCCACAAGTTAAGATGAAAAAGCAAGTTTCGCTTTGGGTCCCGAATTGACGTGAAATCAATCAACTCCACGTCGCCGTCATCGACGGCATAGGCCATCATCAGGATGTCAAAGTCGAGCGAAGCGGCGTACTTGGTTACGCCTGTCACCGACAAATCCACGTTGGAAAAGGTTTCAATATCGATGGATACGTTCATTTTTCCCCCAGTTGGCAAGGAGGGGCGGCTTTGCGGGCGCGCCCCTCCCGGGGTGTTATCTAATCAGTAGGGCAGGCCGGTCAGCGGATTGATGCCTCCGCCGGCTGGAGCGTGAAAAGGCTGCGCGAAGGCGGTACTCGCGGGGACCGCGTCTCCGAAGTCATCCTCGGCCGTGGTCACGCTGCCCAGGGGCTCGCCGTCCGCCAGCTTTTGCACGTTGGTTAAGCCAAAAGCGATGCCGCGCTTGCCGGAGACGTTATAGGGGTAGGCGTCCACGCCCACGCGGCCGTAGATGCCGGAGTAGAGCGCGTTGGGGTCCATGATGTCCTGAACGGCGGTATCCACGACACGGGGCTTGCGGTCCGCTTTGGCGGAGGCGGTGAACACCCAGCAGCCCTTGCATTCGGGGCCGAAGTTTTCACCGTTGGGGCGGACGCCGTCGCCGTCATAGACTGGGGTCGCGATGACCGGCGGTTTGGTGCCGTTCCACTGCTTCTGGATGCCCATCTGGATGGCGACCTGGATGGCGGCATCGATCGCGGCCTTGGTCTTCAGGTCGGTCTTGGGCACCAGCACAGTTACGGAATACTTGGCCTCGCCGCCGTTCTGGTGGGCATAGGGCTGGTTGAGGTGGACATATGACAGGCGCGCGGGTCCGGTGACAAAATGGTTGCTTTTCTGGTTTGACATGTTTTCTTTCCTTTCGCTTTTCGCTTATTTCGCAAAATCGTCTTCGGCCGTGGGCTTGGACGCTAATGCCGGTCGTTTGTCCGCCTCGGGCACCAGCGCAGGCTTGCCCGGGGGCACGGTGACAAAGGCGTTCAGGGGCAGGAAGGCCTTCTTGCCCAGGGTCTTTTCCAGGGCCGCCAGGGTGACGGGCTTGCGCTCGTAGAGCACGGCTTCCGGCACGCCCAGCTCCAGGGCTTTGGCGAAGGCGGCCTCAGCATCGGTCCAAGAGCGGATGCTGCGGCCCTCGACGGCCTTCCATCCGGGGATGGTCTTGCCGGTGAGCGTTTCGCTCAGCGCGTATTCCTCCAGGTCGGACAGCCATTTGACCAGGTCCTTGCCGCGGGTCAGGGCGTCGGAAACCTCCTGGGGGGTCAGCAGTTTGGGATCCTTCTTCTCAAAGCCCTCCAGGGCCAGGTTGTGGTCGCTCCGTGCGCGGCAGGTGGCGCGCGCCTTGCAGAACCGGCACCACTCGCCGGGGTTGAGAGGGGCGTCCGGATTGTCGGCCAGGATGGCTACCGGCTTGACGGTCTCTTCTGCCCATTTGAGCAGGACATCGGCGGTCATGTCCGGCGCCTGGCTGACACCGCCGTTTCGCGGTTGGACAATGCTCCAGCGCACCGTGTGGATGAAGTAGAGCGGCTGGTAGCGCATGAGGGCGCCCAGGGCGTAGAGCATCAACTGTGGGTTGCCCTCGGCCTCCACCCGCACGCCCTTGCCATGCTTGTAATCGATGACGTGCAGGATGCCATTACCGATGAGGATGCAGTCCGCGGTGCCGAAGCCGTCCGGCACCCACTGCGAGAAGTCCACGCGCTGCTCCAGCGCGATGTAGGGCGGGTCTTCAATTGACAAGCCCAGGCCGGCGATAGCTTCAAGAATTGCGTCCAGATAGACGTTGGCGCATTCCAGCATCTCTTGGTTGTCCTCCGACGGCTGCACCGCGCCGGCGTAGCTGACCAGTTGGTATTCCTTAGCCAGTTCCATGCGTGCCACCGCCTCACACACGGCGTGCGCCTGGGTGCCCTCCTCGGCGTAGGGGGTGGTCTGGTCGGGCATGTCCGCGGTCAGCAGGGCGGACCCGGGGCAGTTGAGCCAGCGGTGCGCGCTGCTGGCGCCCAGGATGGCGTGCTGGACGTCGCTCATACGCTCACTCCGTGCTCGCGCAGCCGGGCGGCGAAGAGCTGCAGCTGGTCCGGGCTCAGCTGGGGCAGCGCCTGGACGCCCAGCTCCGCCAGGAGGCCCTGCAGGATGCCCAGGTTGCCGGGGGATGCGTCCATGAACGCGCCGGCGGCAGCCTGCACCTGCGCGGAGGTGACCGGCTTGGGGACGGCCGCGGCGGGTTTCTCCTCAACGGGGGCGGGTGCCTGCGGCGCTTCCGCGGCGGGGGCCTCCGGGATGACGGTGACGACCTTGCCCTCGGGCCGGGCTTCCACCTGCACCTGGGCGGCGGGGTTCGGGTTGTCCCACATCCGGGCCAGCAGGCCCATCAGCTGCGGGATGCCCTCTTCGGTGATCTTGACGGTGAATGTGATGTCCATGGCTTTCTCCTTAATACTCGTTCCTGGATACCGTCCTCTCGTACTCCGAGACGACGATGGTGGCGCCGGGGAAGCGCAGCCGCCTGCGCTGGCTGGGGTATTTCGCCTTCAGGTGGCGGGCCTCCAGCTGCGGGTCCCGCCGGATGGCGAGTGTGATCTCGCGGGCTAACCGGCACTTGGGGATGCCGGTGCGCCCGCTGATCTCGCCGATGGTCTTCCCGGACAGGTAGAGCGTCATGGCCAGGTCCCGATGGGTGCGCCAGTTGTCGTAGCCTTGCATGTCAATCTCCTTTTGTGGTACAGTCCAGGTGGTTGTGGTCCCCTTTTATTTGCGCTTGACGGTTGCGACGTCAGGCGCCTTTTAGTCTGCCCAGTCGTCGATCACGATGGGCGGGGCAGTCAGGGGCAGGGGCAGCGGCGCTTCGTCGTCCTCCTCCTTTCTCGTCAGCGCCAGCACGTTGTCGGGGGACAGCCCGGTCGCGCGGTAGGCGGCCAGCTCCTCCAGCTCGGCGTCCACCTGCCGGGCGCGGATGTCAGAGTAGATTCGAGGCATGGGCCCTCCTTTCGCGGTAATCCTGGTCCATCAGGAGCAACTGCCATTCCTGGGTGGTCATCCGGCGGAAGCAGTAGTTCCGCCTGCGGTCGCGCCAGCGCAGGAAGCGGGAAATCAACGGGAAGCGGCTTTTCACTCTTCTGTTTCTCATTTGGCGAGCAGCTCCCTGAGCTCCTCCAGCATGACCGCCGCCTCGGCCAGGCTCATGCACAGGTAGGTCTTGCGGTTGTCCTGCCGCTTGATGGACAGCTGGCTGTCCGTGATGCGGTATGTCATCACCGCGCCGGCGGCGTGCTGCTGGGTGGTGATGGCCAGCCGGGGCTTTTGCTCCCTGGCGGCCGCGGGTGCCTCCGGCACCGGCCTGCGGGCCTGGGGCATCGCTTCCTTGATGCCGGCGTCCTGCCGCGCCTGGATCGCTTCCCGCATCCAGGCCTTGCGCTCAGCGGCCTTGGCGGCCGCGGCCATCTTCGCCATCGCATCGGCCGGAGCGGACGCGGCCTTCTCCCCCTGCAGCTTGACGCGGTAGGCGCTCTTGGCGCTGTACCAGGCCTGGGGGGACTTGTAATCGCAGGCCTCGATGATTTGCGCCACCGTGTATCCGGCCTGCTCCATGGTGTAGGCCTTCCTGGCCTTCTCCAGTCCGCGCGGCATCATAGGAGCCTCTCCGTCCTGCACCAGGTGCGCAGGTCTTCCCGGAACACGCGGGGGAGGTCGGTGCCGTTTCCGGTGCTGAGGTAGACGCGGCCCACCTGCTCCATCACGTGCAGCGCCAGCTTGGTCGTGAACTGCAGGGATTCCTCGATGTCTGCCAGGCTCATCAGCCGGCCGTAGCCGCGGAAGGGGTCGTCCTCAATTTGCCGTGTCATCTGTTTCCTCCTTGAACCCGAGGTCGTACAGTGGGACGGGCTTGAGCTCCAGGTTGTCCATCGCGAAGCCCAGCATCACGTCAATCGTGTCGATGGTCGTCATCCGGCATTTCACGCACACCTCGCGGAGTTTCCTGTAGGTCTCCGGGCGGATGCGGACGGGACTGCCGTAGTCCTTCCCCTTTTGCGTTTCCGGGGGTGTGTAGTACAGCACCAGCTTGTTTTTCATGTTCGCTTCTCCTCTTCTGTCGCTTTTACCAAGTCTCTTTTAGAATCTCCGGGATGTCTTGCTTCGGTTTGGGTTTGGGTTGCTTCTTCTCCTTTCTGAGGCCGTCCTCGTACTGCTTCATCCGCTGCGCGAACAGCCGGGCGATGTCGCCGGTCAGCTGTTCTTCAGCTGCCCGGGCGCTGTCCGTGGCCTTGATATACAGCGGCACGGCGGGCAGGAAGCCTCCGGTGGCAGGGTCGCGCAGGGCGGTGACGCCAATCTGGATGTACTCGCTCATGGGGCCTCCTCTTGCGGGTGTGGGTCGGTCAGAAGGTAGGTGGGGTGGCGCATTATACACTCTTAGTGGATTGCGAGGTAAACAAAAAGCCGCTCGCAGGATATTGATAGACGGCACTCATCTTCTCAACGATTTCCCACGGCGGCGAGGTGCGCCCCGCTTCGTAATTGTTCAGCGTGGCGCGTGAAATTCCCAGCTCTTCAGCAGCTTTCTGCATGGACAGCCCTGCGTTTACGCGGGCGGCTTTCGCAGTAATTGGCCTATAATTCTCCATTGGTGTCTCTCCTTCCTTTGAATCCACCAAGAGTGTAATACACTAAAAGAGGACTGTCAAGCGGTTAGTAAAAAATATTTTTCAATTGTATGGCGTTCAGTACATTTTTAGTATATTATGACCTTGGGGAAATCTACGCAGAGAGGAGACGGCCATGACGGACACACGCACGATCTTCGCCAAAAACCTGTCACGGCTGCTCGAGGAAAGAGGGGTTGAGCAGCAAACGGTTGCTTCAGACCTTAACGTCTCGACTTCCATCGTATCCGCATGGGTACTCGGGAGACGTTTCCCGCGTGCAGACATCATGCAAAAACTGGCAGCCTACTTTCATGTTACTGTTTCCGACCTTGTGGACTTGCCCCAAGAAGCGCAGAACGGTGACCTCTCCGCCCTGCGCGAGCGCCTGCGCCGGCAGCCCGGGATGCGGGTGCTCTTTGACGCCTCCGACAACGCCACGGAGCAGGACCTGCTGGACGCCGCCAAGCTCATCGAGGACTTCAAGAAGCGCCGGGAGGGCAGGGAGTGATGGACAGCGTCCCCGCCCGCCTGGTTGACCTGCCGCACCGGGTCCACGGCCTGCTCGCCCTGGATGAGGAAGGCTATCCGAACATCTACCTCAACGCCCGCCTGACCGCGGAGCAGCACCGCCTCGCCTATGACCATGAGCTGCGCCACCTGGAGCATGATGACCCGCACAATGACGCGCCTATCGAGGCTGCGGAGGCCCGGGCCGCGGGCAAGGAAGCCCTGCCGTCCTTCGCGGAGCAGTGGGAGGCCATCTACCGCCGCGGGAAGGAGCTCTACGGCATCGAGCGCGACGCCTGGGTGTGGAACTATCTGTTTGACCTGTGGTTCAACCGGGACAGCAAACTCAGGTATACGACCATCCCGACCCACGTTTTCAAGGAGTACGGCAAGGTAAAGCTGGGCACGATGCTCAAGCGGATATTTCACGACTACTTCATCAGCATCGGACGGGAGCCATAGAAGGAGGAGAATATGAAAAAGAGAAGAGGAACTGTTCTG
>ENA-UOUL01002460-UOUL01002460.1-bioreactor-metagenome-genome-assembly--contig:-NODE-2460-length-21551-cov-5.571249_pt1 | contig 21551 bp, 9 predicted proteins | sample MGYA00249838_ERZ747220 | MGnify/ENA primary metagenome ERZ747220 (study PRJEB28778, sample SAMN05720191) | bioreactor metagenome | isolation source: Anaerobic biogas reactor | place: USA:Washington...
GGTCGTCGGCGCCGGCATCACCGGGTTGACCACCGCGCTATTGCTGCAGGAAGCGGGCAAGCAGGTTGTGGTGATCGACATGAACCGCGTGGGCGTCGGCACCACCGGCCACAGCACCGGCCATCTGGACGCCACCACCGACCAACTGCTCCAGAATGTGGAATCGAGCTTCGGCGCCGACGGGGCCAGGCAGGTGGTCGAGGCTAAACGGGCGGCGGTCGACCTGATCGAGCGGTGGAACGGGCGGTTCAATCTCGACTCCGAATTCACCCGCGTCCCCGCCTTCTTCTACACCGAAGACGAAGATGGCGAGGACAGGGTCGAGAAGGAGTTCGAGGTCAGCCGCGAAGCGGGCTTGGAGGTCGAACTGGTCGACGGCTGCGGACTGCCGTTCGGCATCCGCCGGGCCGTCCGTTACGCCGACCAGGCCCGGTTCTCGCCGTGGCGTTACGTCTGCGGCCTGGCCGGGCGGTTCATCGAACACGGCGGACGGATCTTCGAGGACACGCGGGCGGAGAACATCGAGGAGACCGACCGCGGCGGCCACGTGGCCACCAACCGCTGCGTTCTGCTGGCCCCAGCCGTCGTCCTGGCGGGCCACGCCCCGCTGCTCGGCCTGTTCACCCTCGAACCGCGTATCCATCCCTTCCAGTCGTACGTCCTGGGCGTCCGCGTCCTCGATGAGGTGCCGGACGGACTGTACTGGGATACCGATGATCCGTACCACTACACGCGGATCGCCTCGAGCGGCGATCCCAAGCTTCTGATCGTCGGCGGGGCCGACCACCGCACCGGCACCAGGATGGACACCCACGAATGCTTTGAGGAACTCGAGCGGTACGTCCGCGACCGCTACCGGGTCGAGGCGATCGAGTACCGCTGGTCGCACGAGTTCTTCCTACCCGCCGACGGCCTGCCCTACATCGGCCAGGTTCCGGGCATGGAGTGCATCTTCCAGGCCACCGCGTACGCGGGCGACGGCCTGACCTACGGAACGGCGGCGGGAATGCTGATGAGCGACCTGATCCTGGGCCGTGAGAATCCGTACGCCAAGCTGTTTTCCGCGTCGCGCCGCCAGGCCCTGGTCGCCGCCGCCCAGGTCGGCCGCGGAGTCCTGCGGATCAGCAAGCACTTTGTCGGCGACTGGTTCGGCAGCGGCGACGTGGAGTCGGTCGATGATATTCCCTGTGGCGAGGGGCGGCTGGTAACCGTCGACAGCGAGCCGATGGCCGTCTACCGCGACGACGAGAACAACCTGCACGCCATGTCGCCGGTGTGCCGGCACATGAAGTGCATCGTGCACTGGAACAACGCCGAGAAGACCTGGGACTGCCCGTGCCACGGCGGCCGGTACGACCGCTACGGCAACGTCATCATGGGCCCGCCCAAACGGCCGCTCGAGGCCCGGGTGCTCACAACGTAATCCGCCAGGACAGGAGGAGCCATGGACCGGAGACTGAAGGGAAAAGTGGCGATCGTGACCGGGGCCGCGACGGGCATCGGCGAGGCCATCGCCCACAAGTTCGCCAAGGAAGGGGCCAGGGTGGTGGTCAACGGCCTCGAGACCGATCCGGTCGATGACGTGGTCGAAGCCATGCACAAGCACCAGGCCGAAGCGGTCGGATACAAGGGCGACGTCGCCGACGAGGAACATGCCCGCCGCTGCGTCCAGCGGGCGATCGACGAATTCGGCCGGCTGGACGTGTTGGTCAACAACGCCGGAACGTTTCAGACGGTGGCGGACGTGGACGACTTCCCAGCCGAGGATTTCGACTACATGACCCGCATGAACGTCCGCTCGGTGTTCCTGATGACCAGATACGCCATGCCCCACCTCCAGAAAACGCGAGGCGTCGTGCTGGCCACCGGCTCGGAGGCCGGACTGCTCGGCCAGCCCCGCTGCGCGCCCTACGCGGGCTCGAAGGCCTGGATCCACGCCTTTGTCCGCAGCATCGCCCTCGAGCAGGCCCGCCACGGCGTCCGGGCCAACTGCGTCTGTCCCGGCCCCACCGAAACCCAGTGGCACGACACCGACGTCAGCCCGATGACCGACTCGATGGAGGCCGACATCCTCAAAGCCACGCCGCTGGGCCGCCGGGCCACCGCCGAAGAGGTCGCCAACGTCTTCGCCTTCCTCGCCTCCGACGAGGCCAGCTTCGTCACCGGGGCCCTCTGGTTCGTCGACGGCGGGATCTCCATCAGCCGCGGGCCGGTCGGCGATGAGGTGCCCGAAGAATTGCGCCACCAGCCCGAAATGCACCTGCACGACCTGCACCATACGCATGAAGGCCTTGAAGGCAAGCGGGTGCGAACCATCGAATAGCCGTCCGGCCGACGGCGGCCGCGCCGCAAAAACCAACCGCCGGCCCGATCGCCACGCTTGCCCTCCGCCGTCGCCGGGCCTATACTACCGCTTTCGGACGGCAGGACCATGACGACGAAAACCGCATCGCGATTGCTCTACGTCAGCACCTGGCTGACCGATTTCACGTTCATGCTGCTGGTGTTCACCATCAGCCGCGACCTGGCCGAAAAGGACGCGGACCTGCTGACGATGGGCTTCGTCGGCGGGATGCTCTCGCTGATCTACGCCTTCAGCGGGATCTTCCTGGGCCGCCTCTCGGACCGCTTCGGCCGCCGCAAGTTCATCCTCTCGGGCGTGGCGGGCCTGCTGGTCTGCTGTTTCGGCTGTCTGGTCCTGGAGGCCAACTCCTGGCCGTACCTGATCGCCTACTGGCTGGCCGGAGCGGCGTTGGGCATGATCTACCCGGCCCTGATCGCGTGGCTCCAGCAGGGCCAGCATCCGGACCATCAGGCGCGGCACGCCGGCCGCGTCGTCCTGCGATTCTGCGTGGCCTGGAACCTGGGTCTGATCTCCGGCCAACTGACCGGCGGATTTCTCTTCGATCTTGGCCGCCACGTTCCGATCGTGCTGGCCATGCTGCTGTCGGCGGCCAATCTGGTCATGATCCTGCTGACCGGACGGACGTCCAGCAGACCCGCGCCGCACGCCTCGCCGCCTCAGGAGCATCACCTCCAGCGGCAGGCCCTCACCGCCGGATTCGCCAAGCTCAACTGGATCGCCAATCTCGGCACGGCCTTCTCGATGAGCATGATCTTCCATCTGTTTCCCAAGCTGGCGGTCAATCTGGAAATCGCACCGGAGACCCATGGCACGGTCCTGGCCGTCATGCGGGTTACCGTCATCGCCACGTACCTGCTGCTCTACCTTTCGAACTTCTGGCACTTGCGGTTCGACGTACCGCTGATCGCCCAGGGGCTCGGGATCATCGGTCTGGCAGCCCTCGCCGTAGCCCACGGCGTGACGCAGGTCACGATGGGACTGATGGCCTTCGCCGTGCTGGTCGGATACAACTACTTCGCGGGCCTCTTCTACAGCACCACCAGCCGCGGCGACGAGAAGCAGGGATGGGTCAGCGGCATGCACGAGGGCACGCTGGCCGTCGGTTTTACCGGAGGTTCGATGGGCGGCGGACTGGTCGGCGTCTACGGCGGACCGGGCGCTCCGTACCTGCTCGGAATTGCGGTGATCGTGGTCATGGTGGCCGTTCAGATCGTCATCTACCTGCGCGAGGTCCGGCCGATGCACCGCAAGACCGTTCTTCAGCCCCTGCCGCCCGCCTGCCCGGACTGACCATCCGCTGCCGCGGATCGGTCAGCAGCAGACCGAACATCCCCAGGGCGGCGATCACCAGCAGACCCGGGTCGCCGCAGGCCCACGGCGACTCCTGGTCGTTGTCCTCGATCGCCACCGTCAGCGTGCCGACCACCTGGCGGTTGTAGCTGCCGTCGCGGCTGTGGGCGATGTGCCAGATCGTGCCGCTGTGATCGCCTTCATTGAGCCAGTCGTCAGCCGCGGTCACCGTCACCGTCTGCGGCACGTTCCAGTCGGCCGGCGTGAAGAACAGGCTCATCGCCACGCCCGCCCCGCCGCCGACGTCAAGTTCGAAATCCGGCTTGACCGCGATCTCCACGTCGCCGGTGATCGGCGTGGTCAGCACGACCTGGTACGTGTCGGCGGTCGGACCCTCCTCGCTCACTCGCGTGCCTCCCTCGGTCTCGATGATCGCAATCCCCTGCCCGTCGTTGTCGGCGATCTCCACGGTCAACGTCCGCACGGTGATCTCGTTGTACGCCACGTCCTGGCTGGAGACGCGATGGGCGATCCGGCCGGCGTGCAAGCCTTCGGCGTAGGCATCGTCCACCGCCGTCACCGTCACCGTCTGCGGCTGATCCCAGTCATTCGGCGTAAAGGTCAGCACCAGCGCCGCTCCCGGTTCGGCCCCGACGTCCGTCTGCCCGTCCGGCTCAACGGTCAGCGTCACGTTCGAATGCGGGACCGTATTGAGCACCACGCTGTACCCATCGCTGGTGGCCCCTTCCTCCGCCACCGCGGTCGATCCATCCGTCTCGGTCACCGTCACGCCCGCCACGTCGTCATCGGTCACCGCCGCCACCACCTGCCGAACGGTGATTCCATTGTAGGCCGGATCGCGGCTGGACGCGGCGTGAACGATCGTCGAGCAATGAACGCTCTCGGCGCAGAGGTCGTCCACGCATGTGACGGTCACGGTTTGCGGCTCGTCCCAGTTATCCAGCCGGAACGTCAGCGCAACCGGCGTGCCCGCGCCCGCTCCCAGATCGACTTGCCCGTCGCAGATCGCGGTGACCACCACCTCCGCCGTCGGCGGCGTGGCCAGCACCAGCGTATAGCTGTCGCTCGTGGCCCCGTGTTCCGCCACGTGGGTCGAGCCGCCCGATTCGGTGATCGTTACCGCCGCTGCGTCGTTGTCGGTCAGGTTCACCGTCACGCTGCGAATGACGATCCCGTTATAGACCGCGTCCTCGGATTCGGCCCGATGCACGATCGTGCTGGCGTGAATGCCTTCCGCGTAATCGTCGTCCACCGCGGTCACGGTCACCGTCTGCGGCGTCGACCAGTTCTCAGCCGTGAAGGTCAACGCGACCGCGACGCCCGGGCCGTTGCCCAGGTTCACCTGCCCGTCCGCCGCCGCGGTGACTGTCACGTCGGCTATCGGCCGAGAACCGAGGGCGACGGTGTACGTGTCGGTGCCGGTATCCTGTTCGTTGACGTTCGTGGTCCCGCCGCTCTCGACGATCGCCACCGCCGCCGCGTCATTGTCGGTCAGGCTCACCGTCACATCCTCGGGATGCAAGCCGTTGTAGGCCAGATCGGCGCTGCTGAGCCGATGGCGGATGATCGAAGCATGCGGTCCCTCGGCCCGGCGATCGTCCACCGCCAACACCGTGATCGTCCGCGGCACGTTCCAGTTCGCCGCTGTGAACGTCCGCTCGACCGCCACTCCCGCTCCTTCGCCCAGATCGGTCTGGTCATCCGGATCAGCGATCAGCACCACGTCATTGACCACCGGCGTGTTCAGCACCACGGTGTACGTATCGCCCTCTTGCGATCCTTCAGCCGTCGCGGTCGAGCCGCCGGTCTCGGCGATCGTGGCGCCGGCCACGTCGTTGTCCGTGATCCGCACCATCACCGAAGCAATCGCGATGCCGTTGTAGGCGTTGTCCAGAGCCGCCGCGTGGTGGGCGATCGCCGTCTGATGCAGCCCTTCCGGATACGAATCGTCCACCGCCGTCACCGTCACCGTCCTGGCCACGTTCCAGTTGGCCGTGGTAAAGGTCAGGTCGACCGACTCACCCGCCCCGCCGCCGAGGTCCACCTGTTCATCCGGCGTCGCGGTCACGACCACGTCCGAGGTCGGCGCCGCGGTCAGGACCACGGTGTACGTATCGCTGCCCGGTCCGGTCTCGGTCACCGCCGTCGAGCCGCCGCTTTGGGCCACGCTCACCGCCGCCACGTCATTGTCGGTGATGACCGCCTGCACGCTCTGGATGGTGATGGCATTGTAATTCGAGTCGGAACTCGCCGCCGTGTGGATGATCGTCGAGGTGTGCCGCGCCTCGGCCACCTGGTCGTCCACCGCGGTCACCGTCACCGTCTGCGGCGTATTCCAGTCGCCCGTGGTGAAGGTCAGCGTCACCGCAGCGCCCGCACCAGCGCCCACCGTGGTCTGCCCATCCGGCTGAACCGTAATCAGGACCGTCGCGGTCGGCGGCGTCTCCAGGTGGATTTGATAGCTGTCGGAGCTCGGACCCTGTTCGCCCACCGCCGTCGAACCGCCCGACTCGGTGATCGCCACGCCGGAGGTGTCGTTGTCGGTCACGAAGACCGTCACGTCCTGGATCGTGATCAGGTTGTAGTTCGGATCGGCGCTGGCCGCGGTGTGGCGGATCGTCGAGTTGTGCTGGGCCCCTTCCGCCACCTGGTCGTCCACCGCGCTGACCGTTACCGTCTGCGGCGCATCCCAGTTGGCGGGCGTGAAGGTCAGGTCGACCGGCACTCCCGGCCCAGCCCCCACGTCGGCCTGGTTGTCGGGGTCCACGCGGACAACCACGTTGGCCGTCGGAGGAATGTTCAATACGATCGTGTAGCTGTCGGACGTCGGCCCGGTTTCATCCACCGCCGTCTCGCCGTCGGACTGGGTGATCGTGACGCCCGCCGTGTCGTCGTCGATCATTGCCGCCGTCACGTTGCGGATCGAGATTCCATTGTAGTTGGTGTCCGAACTCGTCGCCGTGTGCGTGATGGTCGAGGTGTGCGCCCCTTCCGCCGCCGTGTCGTCCACCGCCGTCACCGTCACCGTCTGCGGCACGTCCCAGTCGGCCGCCGTAAACGTCAGGTTGATCGCCAGTCCCGGACCCGCCCCCACGTCCGTCTGCTCGTCCGGATCGACCGAAATCGTCACGTTGGCCGTCGGGGCGATGCTCAGCACCACCGTGTAGTCGTCGCTGCCGGGCCCGGCCTCGCTGACCACGGTGCCGCCGTCCGTCTCCGCGATCACTACCGCCGCGCTGTCGTCGTCGGTGACGTTGACCGTCACGTTGGCCACCACGATCGCATTGTAGGACGGGTCGATGCTGGCGATGGCGTGGGTGATGATCGAGTGGTGCGGTCCCTCAGCGGCGGTGTCGTCCACCGCGGTCACCGTCACCGTCTGCGGCGTCGACCAATTGCCGCTGGTGAACGTCACGATCCGCGCCACGCCCGCGCCGCTGCCCACGTTCGTCTGGCCGTCGGGATCGACCGTGACCTGGACGTCGTCGGTCGGCGGCGTGCGCAGCACGATCGTGTAGGTGTCCGAGGTCGGACCGTCCTCATCGACGTCGGTCGATCCGTCGCTCTCGGCGATGATCACGCCCGCCATGTCGTTGTCGGCCACCGCCACCCGCACGTCGAGAATGGCGATCGCGTTGTAGTTGCCGTCCGTGCTGGCGGCGGTGTGCGAGATGACCGAGACGTGCGCGCCTTCGGCCTGCAGATCGTTCACCGCCGTCACGGTCACGATCTGCGGCGCGTTCCAGGTGACCGGCGTGAACGTGAAGGCCACCGGCACGCCCGCACCCGATCCCAGATCCGTCTGGCCGTCCGGAGTCGCCGTAATCACCACGTCGGCGGTCGGCGCGGTCCTGAGCACCAGCGTGTACGAGTCGCTGCTCGGGCCAACCTCGCTGACCTCGGTCGATCCGTCCGATTCGGCGATCGTCACGCCGCCCGTATCGTTGTCGGTGATGTGCGCGGTGACCGAACGGATCGCAATCGAGTTGTAGTGCGAATCGGCGCTGGCCGCGCTGTGGCTGATGGCCGAACGGTGGGCCCCTTCGGCCACCGCGTCGTCCACCGCCGTCACCGTCACCGTCTGCGGCGTCATCCAGTCGTCCGTCGTGAACGCCAGATCGACCGGCACGCCCGCTCCGGACCCCAGGTTGGTCTGGTTGTCGGGACTGACCGTCACGGTGACGGTCGCCGACGGGGCCGTATCGAGCACCACCGTATAGCTGTCCGAGGTCGGACCCTGTTCGCTGACCTCGGTCGAACCGTCGAGTTCGGCGATCGTGACCGCCGCCGCGTCGTTGTCGGCGATGGTCACCGTCACGTTCCGCACCGCCGAACCGTTGTAGTTCAGGTCGGTGCTGGCCGCTGCGTGGACGATCGTCGACGTGTGCCGCCCCTCGGCCGCCGCGTCGTCCACCGCCGTGACCGTCACCGTCTGCGGCGTCATCCAGTCGCCCGTCGTGAACGTCAGCGTCACCGGCACGCCCGCGCCGGAACCCAGGTCCGTCTGATCGTCGGGCGTTGCGGTCACCTCCACGTCGGCCGACGGGGCGATCGTCAGCACCACGCTGTAGTCATCCGACGTCGGCCCCTGCTCGGCGACGCTGCTCGTACCGTCCGTCTCGGTCACGCTGACCGCCGCCGTGTCGTCGTCGGTCACGTTGACCGTGACGTTGCGAATGGCGGCGCCGTTGTAGGCCGGGTCCGTGCTGGCGGCGAAGTGCCGGATGGTCGCCTGGTGCGATCCCTCAGCCGCCGCGTCGTCCACCGCGACCACCGACACCGTCCGGGCCACCGACCAGTTTCCGGTGGTGAACGTCAGGGTGATCGGAACACCCGCTCCGGAACCCAGGTTCACCTGCCCATCCGGGTCCACCGTCACCGTCACGTCGTCGGTCGGCGGCACGGTCAGCACCACCGTGTAGGTGTCCGGCACAGCGTCCGCCTCGTTGACGTTGGTCACGCCGCTGGACTCGCTGATGCTCACCTCGGCGGCGTCGTTGTCGGTCACCGACGCCCACACGCTCCGGACGTACAGGCCGTTATAGGCGGTGTCGCTGCTGGCCAGGTGATGCGTGATCTGCGAGTGGTGCGCCCCTTCCGCCGCTGCGTCGTCCACCGCCGTCACCGTCACCGTCTGAGGCAGATTCCAGTCGCCGGTGGCGAAGGTCAGATTGATTGCCACACCCGCGCCGCCGCCCACGCTCGTCTGGGCGTCCGGCATCACCGTCACCGTCACGTCCGACGACGGCGGCGTCTTGAGCACCACCGTATAGCTGTCCGTCGTCGCCCCCTGTTCGCTGACCGCGGTCGTACCGCCCGATTCGTTGATCGTCACCCCAGCCGTGTCGTTGTCCGCCACCGCCGCCGTCACGTCGCGAACGCCCGCCAGGTTGTAGGCCGGGTCCGTGCTGGCCACCGTATGCTGGATGCGGGCGGCATGGCTGCCTTCCGCGATCGCGTCGTTCACCGCCGTCACCGTCACCGTCTGTGGCGCGTTCCAATTGCCCGTGGTGAAGGTCCGGCTCACCGCCACGCCCGCGCCGGAACCCAGGTTCACCTGGCCGTCCGGGATCACACTCACCACCACGTCGTCGGTCGGCGGACGGGTCAGGACGATCGTGTAGGTGTCGCTGCTGGGGCCGGTCTCGCTGACCGAGGTGGACCCGTCGGTCTCGCTGATCGTCACCCCAGCCGTGTCGTTGTCGCTGACCGTCACCACCACGTCCCGAACGCCGCCCAGATCATACGCCGGGTCGGCGCTCGACACCGTGTGCTGGATTCTCGAGACATGCTCGCCCTCAGCCGCTGCGTCGTCCACCGCCGTGACCGTCACCGTCTGCGGCGCGTTCCAGTTGCCCGTGGTGAACGGCACCGTGATCGCCACGCCCGCCCCGGACCCGAGGTTCACCTGCCCGTCCGGTATGACCGTCACCGTCACGCCCGCGGTGGGCGGCGAACTCAGAACCAGCGTGTAGGTGTCCGACGTAGGCCCTTCCTCAGCCACCGCCGTGGACAAACCCGACTCGGCGATGATCACCGCCGCCGTGTCGTTGTCCGTCACCGTCACCGCCACGTCCGGGATAGCAATGCCGCTGTAAACCGGGTCCGTGCTGGCCGCGGAATGGCGAATGACCGAAACGTCTTCGCCCTCCGCCGCCGCGTCGTCCACCGCCGTCACCGTCACCGTCTGCGGCGTGCTCCAATTCGCCGTGGTAAACGTCAGGACCCTCGCCACGCCTGCCCCGGAACCCAGGTTCACCTGGCCGTCCGGGTCAACCGTCACCGTCACGTTCGCCGTCGGCTTCGAGTCGAGCACCACCGTGTACGTGTCCGATGTCGGGCCTTCTTCGTCCACGTCCGTCGAACCGTCGCTCTCCGCGATCGCCACGCCCGCCGTGTCATTGTCGGCGATCGTCACCGCCACGTCGGCGATCGACAAGCCGTCGAACCGGACGTCGGCACTGGCCGAACTGTGCCGGATCGTCGAAACGTGCTCGCCTTCCGCCGCCGCGTCGTCCACCGCCGTCACCGTCACCGTCTGCGGCTCATCCCAGTCGCCGGTCGTGAACGTCAGATTGATCGCCACGCCCGCGCCACCGCCCAGATCGACCTGCCCGTCCGGCGTCACCGTCACCGTCACGTCGTCCGACGGCGCCGAGGCCAGCACCACCGTATAGGTGTCGGAGGTGGGACCGGCCTCGCTCACCGCGGTCGAACCGCCGTCAGTGATAACCACCTCACCCGTGGCGTCGTTGTCGCTGATCGTCACGAGAACGTCCCGGACTCCCATACCGTTGTAGAAGCCGTCAATGCTCGAGACCGTGTGCTGGATGATCGAGGTGTGCGATCCCTCCGCCGCCGCGTCATCGACGGCCGTCACCGTTACCGTCTGCGGCGTGCTCCAATTGCCCGTGGTGAAGGTCCGGCTGACCGCCACGCCCGCGCCGCCGCCCAGGTTCACCTGCCCGTCCGGGATCACGCTGACCACCACGCTGGCCACCGGCGGAGTGGTCAGCACGATCGTATAGGTGTCCGAGGTCGGCCCGTTCTCACTGACCGCCGTCGAACCGTCGCTTTCCGCGATCGTCACGCCGGCCGTGTCGTTGTCGGCGATCGTCACCGCCACGTCGGCGATCGCCGCCCCGTGGTAGACCGGATCGACGCTGGCCGCCGAATGACGGATCGTCCCGCTGTGCTGCCCCTCCGCGACCGTATCATCCACCGCCGTTACCGTCACCGTCTGCGGCGTCGACCAGTTAACCATGGTGAAGGTCAGCGTCGTCGTCGCCCCGGTATTGACTCGGGTCTGGTCATCGGCGGTCACCGTCACCGTCACGCTGGCGATCGGCGCCGCCGTCAGCACCACTGTGTACGTATCCGAACTGGGTGCGGTCTCGCTGACCACGGTCGAACTGCCCGACTCGCTGATCTGGATCGTCCCACCGCTGTCGTTGTCCGCGATCGTCGCCACCACGCTGCGTACGCCCAAGCCGTTGTACGCCGGATCCGTGCTGGCGACGGTGTGGCCGATCAGGCCGGTGTGCGAACCTTCCACCGCGGCGTCATCGACCGCGGTCACCGTCACCTCCTGAGGCACGGACCAGTTGAGCGGCGTGAACGTCAGGATCGCCGTCGCTCCGCCGTTCACCGTCGTCTGGCCGTCCGCCGCCGTTACCGTCACCGTCACCTCAGCCACGGGCGGCGCCGTCAACACCACCTCGTAGCTGTCCGACGTCGGGCCCGCCTCGCTGACTTCCGTCGAGCCGTCGCTCTCGGTGATGGCGACGCCCGCTTCGTCATTGTCCGTCACCGTCGCGATCACGTCGCGGATGGCGATGCCGCTGTAAACCGGGTCCATGCTCGATGCCGAGTGGCGGATGGTCGAAGTATGCTCCCCTTCCACCCACGGATCGTTCACCGCGGTCACCGTCACCGTCTGAGCCGTGCCCCAGTTGGCCGTCGTGAAGGTCCGGGTCACCGCCACGCCCGCGCCGCTGCCCAGGTTGACCTCGCCGTCCGGATCGATCGTCACCGTCACGTCGGCCGTCGGTTCGGAGGTCAGCACCACCGTATACGTGTCCGAGGTCGGCCCCTGCTCGTTCACTCCCGTCGAGCCCGCGCTCTCGGTAATCGTCACGCCGGCCGTGTCGTCGTCCGTGATGTGCGCCGTCACCACGGCTGAGTAGCCGTTGTACCCGTTGTCGCCGCTGGTCGCGATCAGGTTGATCAGAACGCTGTGCTCCCCCTCCGCCACGTCGTCATCGACCGCGGTCACCGTCACCGTCTGGGCCACGTTGTAGTTGCCCGTGGTGAAGGTCAGGGTCTTCATGACGCCCGGCCCCTCGCCGATATCGATCTGATCGCTCTCGGGGTAAATCCGCACCGTCACATTCGAACTCGGACCCGTTTCAAGAACCACCTCGAATGAGTCGGATGTGGGACCGGCCTCCGAGACGCTCGTGGAACCATCGGTCTCGGTGATGATCAGCCGGTCAAGCGCCGCCGCCTGACCCGTCCAGAACAGCACCACTGCCAACACCACCGGAAAATGCGAACGCAACGCCCCCCTTCTCCAGCCACCCCAGTTCATACCAGCCATTCCGGGCATTCGCGTCTGCATTGGTCGTCAGCCTACTTTCTCGCTCAGGCTTCCTTCCGACCCTCCATCCCAGGCCACGCCACCGGTTCATGTCGGCGCAAAACGATACACCGTTGTCCTAGAATTCATCGGCCCGTTCCACCGCTCACATAAGATAGATAGATGAGTGCCCCTGCCAGCACACCCCTTGCCACCCGCACGTCCTATAATCAACTCATCTTCAGACGCTCGCACCGCCGCCGGGAATCCATCGAACGCGGCGTGTCGAACCCTTCTCACCGTCCCACGGCAGCCGCTTCTGGCTTCTCACTCTGAATTCTGACCACTGAATTCTCAATTCCTCTTCACTTCCCATGCCACCACGGCGTCTTCTTACGGAACTTCTCGTGGAACTTGTTCTCCAGCCGCCCTTTCTGCTCCAGGTGCACCATGCACGCCCGCATACACCCTCGCCCGTTGCACATCGCTGGGTAGTACGAGTTCGGCGGCACCATCGGGTAGTGCTCGCGGACCCGCTTGAGCACCTCGAACGCCTCGGCAATGGTCACTTTCTTCTCGCCCTTCATGATCTTCTCGCCGTCCGGAATATCCTTCAGGGCGTCCGGCGGCAGGAACGGATTGACCTCGCTCAACCCGCTGGCGTAGGCCATCCAGCACTGCCCCTCATCCAGACGCGACCACTCCAACTCGCGCCCAGCCACCGTCACCTTGACCGTCTCGGTCGCGCTGAGCGCGCCGGGACATTCCTTCACGCACGCCATGCAGCGGTCGCAGATCGGCGGACCGTCATAGATCGGATCGGCCACCAGCGGGGCGTCGGTCAGGCAGAACGCGAACCGCTGACGGGGCCCGAACTGCGGCGTCAGGAAGATCTTGCTGAACCCGATCTCGCCCAGCCCGCTCAGGTACGCAGCGATCCGAAAGTGGAACTGAACGTCCGGCGCGGGCAGGTCGGGCTTGACCGGCCGGGTGTGCGAGACGCGGCCAAACCAGCCGCCGTCGCCGATCTTCTTGTCGCCGGCCAGACCATCGCCCTGGAACGAAATGCACGACCACGGCCCGGTATCGCCGCAGTTGCGAATCCCCGCCGCCTCGTAACCCAAGTCCTCCAGATAGATCATCAGCCCCCGAAGCGCCATCGGGGCCGCGACCTCATTGATGTTGGCGTACCCCAGGGCTGGGTACTGCCAGAAATGGGTGCCCTCCTCCGCCCCGCGATAGACGCCCCGCGGAATCCGGAAAGCCAGTGTTATCAACGCCTTAGCGTCAGGAAAGATGTACCGCGGATCCCACTGTTTCGGAGCCCCCTCAAAGCGATCGAGGCTGGCGATCCCCACCAGATCCGCCCCCGCGCCCCGAGCGGCATCCTTGACCTTCATCGTCAGTTCAGCGTCCATTTCGGCGTCTCCAAGAGGTTTTTTGGAATTTATCTTGTCTTATGTGGCAATATATGCTACATAAGTATAGATAACGTATCAAACGCGGTTCTGGGAGTCAAGGGAAATGGCGGTGGCGGAAGGCCCAAAGCAGATTCAGTCCGTCGAGCGGGCTCTGGAAATCATGGAGCTGCTCGCCAGCTATCCCGAGGGCCTGAAACTGGGGCGGGTCTGCCAGAGCCTGGGGCTGAACCTCTCGACGGGCAGGAACCTGATGCGGACGCTCGAGGCGCGAGGCATGGTCGTCCACGCCGGCAAGGGCCGGCCGTACCTGCTGGGCCCGCGACTTCACCAGCTCTCCCGCAAGTGGATCGACTACCGCCGGCGCGGGGCCACCGCCCGCGACGCCGCCGCCAGGCTTTCCCGCGACATCGGCGAGTACGTGCTCCTGGCTGAACTACGCGGCACCTACACCGTCGCCCTGGTCGAAATCCAGTCCGATCAGCCGCTGAAGGTCGACTTCGGCGAAGGCGTCTACACCGCCCTGCACAAGATGGCCACGGGAAAGGTATTCCTGGCATTCTCACCGCCGGACGTTCGCCAGGAGCTCATCGAAGCCCTCAAACGCCTCGGCGACGCGGACCTCAGCGAGTGGGTGGATGTCGAACACCTCGAACAGGAACTGGAGCAGGTCCGAACCCAGGGCTACGCGGTCAACCTCCAGCCGCAACTGGGAATCGGCTCGATGGCTGCGCCGATACGCGACGCCCACGGCCTGGTCATCGCCGCGATGGGCCTGTCCGCCCCGCTGGTGCGGTTCGACCCGGCGCGGCGAGACGAAGTGCTGGCCAAACTCCGGCAAGCGTGTCAGGAAATCGAAGGAATCTGGAACGGCTGAGGCAGGAAGGGAACACCATGGGCGGCCAAACCGCAATCGAGGTCGGCAACCGCAAGCAGCTCTTCATCGATCGACGGTTCATCGAACGGGAGCACGGCATCACGCTCCGGGTCAATCCGCCGGTGAAGGCCGAGACCATAGCCCTTCGGCCGGAAAAACCCTGGGAGGTCATGCGGACCGGCGATTACACCACGGTGATCGAGGACGGCGGGGTCTACCGGATGTGGTACGACGCCTTCGTCGGGCTTGATCGCTATCAGGAAGTCCCGCGGGCCCTCGCCTACGCCGAGAGCACCGACGGGATCGAATGGAAACGGGTCAACGTCAACCTCTTCGACTGGAGGGGCCACAGAGAGAATAACATCGTGATGCCCGGAGGCGACGGCTGTGTCATGCGCGACCCCAACGGCAAACCGGACGAGCGCTATAAGGCGGTCGTCGCGATCTTCGCCAATTCGTTGTGGCCCGAGTCGCAGGGCGCCCACTGGGACCTCTCGGGCGGAGCCGTCTACCTATGCACCAGCCCGGATGGAATCCGCTGGAAACGAGTGGACCAGCCCGCCTCGCCCATGTTCCACGATTCCCAGAACAACCTGCTGTGGGACGACCGCATCGGACGCTATGTCGCCTACCTCCGCACGCACGAGCGGGGCCGGACGGTGGGACGCATCGAGCTCGATGATCCCACGCAAACCCCATGGCCCTTCCGCAAACCGCCGGCCGACGTCAAACCCAACGAGCATGGCCTCTACCTCTGCGCCACTCACGGCGAGTACGATATCGCCCTGGCCACCGACGAAATGGACCCGCCGGACACCGACGTCCAGACCTGCCCCATCGTCAAATACCCGTGGGCCCAGGACGTCTACCTCGGCCTCTGCGCGCTCTACCGCCACTATTCGGAGACTCAGCCGGGGGTCTTCCGCAACGACGGCCCCAACGACATTCACCTGGTCGTCAGCCGCGACGGCGCGACCTGGACCCGGCCGCAGCGAAAGGCCTACATCGGCCTGGGCCCGCTGGGCGGTTGGGACGCCGGATGCGCCTGGCCCATCCTCGGCATGATCCGCCGCGGCGACGAAATCCTGCAATACTACAGCGGCACCAGCCACACCCACGGCGACTACACCCCGGAAACGGTCGGTCAGGGCGGCGTCCGCGCGGTCAGGCAGCGCCTCGACGGCTTCGTCTCCGCCGACGCCGACTATCACGGCGGCGCGCTGGTCACGCCGCTGCTCCGCTTCGACGGCTCGAAACTGGTGCTGAACGTCGATGCCGGCGCGACCGGCTTCCTCAAGGTCGAAATCCTGGACGAAGCCGACCGGCCGATCGAAGGTTTCTCCCTCAAGGACGCCGTCGAGATCGACCGCAACCAGATCGCCGCCGAGGCGGCCTGGTCCTCCGGCAAGAACGTCGGCCAACTCGCCGGCCGACCGGTGCGGCTGCGGTTCTCCGGCCGCGGATTCCGCCTCTTCGCGTTCCAGTTCGAGCAATCCTGAGCAATTGTGCAAATCCCACGGACAACGTTTGACAACCCGACCGCCCCTCGCTAAGCTGTCATGACAGTTTGCGACGAGGCGACATTTTTGAGCAAGGAGTAAAGCATGGCGCGGTTGACAGCCAAAAAGCTGCACGGAATCTGGGCGGGCGTAACCATGTGCTGGGACGAGCAGTTCCGGTTCGACGAGGAAACCTACGCCAGGAACGTCCAGCGGTGCATCGCCGCCAAGGTCGCCGGCGTCTACACCACGGGCAGCACCGGCGAGTTCTACGCCATCCGCTTCGACGAATTCAAGCGGATGGTCGATATCGTCTCGGACCTCTGCGGCAAGGCCAGAATGCCCCTTCAGATCGGCTGCTGCGCCGATGTGACCTTCAAGACGATCGAGCTGATGGAATACGCCGCCGGCAAGAAGGCCGTCGGAGCCGCCCAGGTCAACATCCCCTACTGGATGGAGCTCGACGACCGCCAGATGCTTGGCTTCTTCAAGGATATCAACGCCGCCTGTCCGGACCTGCCCATCGTCCACTACAACATTCCGCGGGCCAAGCGATTCCTCCTCGGCGGCGACTACCGAAAAGTGATGGAGGTCTGCCCGAGCCTGATCGGCGTCAAGTTCACCTTCGCCGGAACCCACTTCGGCCAACTGCAGGACGCCATGATGGCCACGCCCGATCTCTCCTACTTCGTGGCCGAGAACCTGCTCGTTTCGGCCATGCAGCTCGGGGCCCGCGGCTCGTGCAGTTCGCTCGTGGCGACCAACCCGAAATGGACGCTCAAGATGTACGAGCTCGCCTCACAGCGCAAGTGGGATCAGGCCATCCGCATGCAGCAGCACGCCTCCAGGTTCTTCAACGAGCTCGCGGCCCTCATCGAGGAACGCGGCGAAGGCACCATCGATCCGGTCTTCGACAAGGGCCTGGCCGTGGCCTCCGGATGCCTCCTGGGCCACCAGCGATGCCGAGCGCCCTATACCGGCTGGAGCGACGAGACCGTCAAGATCGTCCGCAAGTGGCTCCAGAAAAATCACCCGGAGTTCCTCTTTCCGGGGTAAAATTGATGCAATCGGGGCTGGCGATAGGAGGGGGCTGCACCACACGGTGCAGCCCTTCTCCATTTTTCCGCAACCGCACTCATAAAAACCCGTTCGCCGTCCCGCGCCGCTACTGCGGCACATTCACCGGACGCGGCTGGACGACCATGTTCCGGTCATACTCCATGGTATAGCTGTACGTCACGACGGTAGCGTTCTCGCCCGTCGAGTTGGCCGGCAGTTCCAGGTCCCACCGCAACACGCCCTTGTCCCTGCCCGTCCGCTGATACTCCCGGTCGCCGCTGAGCTCCGGACCGGTCGAAACCAGCTCAACCTTGATCGTCGAATCCGCCTCGGTATAGGGAATTCGATCCAGCAGCCGCAGCTTGACCGGCTGACCCTTGTAGCTGGCCACCGTGATCCGGTAGTCGTACGTGTCGATCTTGTTGCCGCCCTGCACGCGGGTGGTCTTCTTGACCAACTCGCGCGACGCCTGCACCTGCGAGTCGATGCCGAACCCCGCGGTGAACCGCTCGCCCGTGGTCACCAGCGCCACCTGCCCGCGACCGGCGAACTCGCCGTTGCGGAACATCGAAGCCGGACCGGGCAGCAGCACCGTCTCGCTCTGGTTGAGCAAATCGGCCTGGAGATAGACGTAATCGGTCAGGATCGGCGTCGCCACGAGCGTGAACTCCGCCGGCGCGCTCACCGCGGCGATCGTCACAAGCTGCTGATCCGACCGGCTGGGCAGGCTCAGCCGTCCGGGCAGCCTATAGCTCACGCTCACCCCTTCGACCTGGGCCGTCTCCTCGAGCTGCTGCTGAATGCGCTTCAACTGATAGCCATCCACGTTCAACTCCAGAAGCTGATTGCCCATCGCGATGGCGTTCAGGTCGCTCTCAGCCATTTTGCCCTTGCCCGATTGGGTCTTGCGCGACATCTGAAGCTGACGCGCGTTCTCACCAACATCGCCGCCCAGCCCGGGCACGCCGGGAGCGGCCTGCTGGTTTGGCTCCGCCTGCTGCGGCATCTGGACCGAACTCAGCATCACGTGCAGCGGGTCCAGCGTCGGCGGCGAAGCCACCATGAACGGCTCAGCCGTCGAGAGGCTCAACGCCACGCCCTTCCAGTCCTCGCCGCTGGTCTGATTGACCACCGCGTTGTACTCCACCAGCACGCCGCCCGCCGCCGGATCGCCGCGAAGGTTGTACTGCGGCTGCCAGTTCGCCTCGTTGACCAGGTAGTGCAGCCGCACCTGGGCCGCCGCCTTCTCGTCGGCCGAGATGAACAGCACCGCCTGACGCTCCGTCCGGCCCTGACCGCCCGCCAGTTCCTCGCGCTTCCGCTGAAGGAACCCCAGCTCCTTCTCCAGGTCAGCCTTCGCGTCCTCCAGGCGGACGTTGTTCTGGTGCCACTGAACCGATTTGCCTTCGAGATAATCCGCGATCTTTCGCACCATATCCGCCTGAACGATCGAACGATTCAAATCCACGTTCGTGGCGTCGACCGCCCACTTGCCCAGAGCCATGTAGAAGTTGAACACGTTCTCCGAATTCTGCCGGTCACGATCCGCGTGGTAGATGTCCCGCTGCACCTTGGCGATATGCTCGTCCACCTGCCGAATCTCCTCGCGAACGTCCTGCCGCACCGCGTGCTCGCGATACCGAACCGACAGCACGGTGGCCGTCCCCGAGCCCTGGGCGAACAGGCTCTCCGGCACGATCCGCACCGGCAGACCAGTGACCACAAACTCGTTGTAGCCCGGCTGCAACTCAAGCTCGATCGTCCGCGTGACCAGCGTCTGCCCGCGATACACCGTCACCTCGGTCACCTGGCCCTGGAGACTCGGTACGTCGGCCGCGTCCTGCGCCTGCGCCATCGCGGGAATCCCCAACACCAGAAAGATCACAACCGCCTGCTGCAACACCGAACCGGTCATGGTCGACTCCTTTCCGAAGCGGATGATACTTGACGCCCTCGCCACGCCTTCCATCATGCTGCGCCGCCGCTTGCGGCCAAAGTAAAATGGGTGTAAAATCACCGCTGCGGAATTTACATAGGTTTTACGAAGCGCAGCGGTCCGCCTATCCTATAATGAACACGGTGGCGCGTATGGAGCCGAAAACGACAATCCTGGTGGTCGAGGACGAACCGAAGATCCGCATCGGGCTTCGCGACTTTCTGGAGTTCCACGGATTCGACGTGGCTGAGGCGGTCGACGGCCTTGAAGCTCGACGGGCGACCGCCGAACGCCGCTTCGACCTGATCCTGCTCGACCTGATGCTGCCCAAGGTCAGCGGCGAGGAACTTTGTGCCGCCTGGCGGCGCGAGGGCCTCGTCACGCCCATCGTCATGGTCACCGCCAAGGGCCAACCAAAAGAACGCATCGACGGCCTCGACCTCGGCGCCGACGACTACGTCACCAAGCCCTTCTCCCTCGAAGAACTCCTGGCCCGGATCCGGGCCATCCTGCGGCGGGTCGATCCGTCGCGAACCGTCGGCCGCCGATTCCAGTTCGGCGACCTCGAGGTGGACGCCGCCGACCTCAAGGCCTGGCGCGACGGCCAACCGATCGAACTCAGCGCCCGCGAAACCAAAATCATCCAGTATTTCACCGCCAATCCACACCGGGTCATCAGCCGGCCCGAACTCTACGAAAAGGTCTGGGGCGAACCCTACAGCGATCTCGGCACGCGAACCACCGATATGCACATTGCCAAGCTCCGCGGCAAGATCGAACGCGACCCAGCTCACCCGGAAATCATTCAAACGGTGCGCGGCGCCGGCTATCGGTACGGAGGGTAACGGCATGTACCGGCGGTTTGCGGTCTTGGCTGCGATCATCCTCGCCGCGGTGGCGGGCCTCAGCGGCCTCGGCTACCACGCCATCGACATGCGGGCCCGCGGTCTCGAAGGCGAGCGCCTCGGCGAGTTCGCCGCCGTCGCCGAACAGATCCGCCGCGACGTCAAGCGCAAGCTCGATGAGTTCATCCGCCGCGAGCAGAAACGCCCCTACACCGACTATCGCTACTACTACGTCCCCGAAAACGTCGCCACCGTCCAGCAGGAAATGCCGCTGCTGCGTTCGCCGCTGGGCGAGCGCCTCGAACACGGCCTGGCCTACGGATTCTTCCAGATCGAGCCGAACGGCGCCGTCGCCGGCCCTTATCCGCCCGCCGACCCGCAACAGACCATCAGGGACAAACGCCGCACCGAGATTGAGGCCCTGCTTGCCAACGTCGGGGCCAACCTCCTGCCCGCCCTCGGCCCCGAATCGGGCCAAGTCCAAACGGTGGACCAGCCACCGCTTCCACAACCCCAAGCCGAACCGCCGCGGGTGAATCATGACCAGCAAGAGCAGATCCAAACCCCGCCGCCGCAACCGCAAAAGTCAGCCGCCAAGGTCAACCGCGTAAGGCAGCAAAAACTTGAGGTCGGTACCCTCAACGAACGCAAACCCGCCCAGGTCTACACCCAACAGCGGGCCATCGCCGAAAGCAACGTCGAACCGTACCAACGAACAGACGTCCCATCACAGCATCTGGCAAAGGAACTACCGCTCGCCCAGATGCGGGACTCGCTTTCACTCCACGAAAACCAAGCCGGCGGTCCGGATGTGATCCCGAACCAGCCCGCTGACGCCGCCAAGCCGACCGACGTCGTCCAGGTGCGGGTCGAACCCTTCGTCCCGATCCTCACCTCCGGCGGCCCGACCGATAGCTGGCTCGGCGGACAGGTCTTCCTCGTCCGCCACGTCCAGATCGACTCGCGACACTTCGTCCAGGGCTTCCTGCTCAACGAGGCCAAACTCATCGAGGAAGTTCGCGAATCCGCCTCGCGCTTCGTCCGCGAAGGCATGCGGATCGACCTGGCCACCGAACCGGACCCAGCCGCCGCCTACGCCGCCGTCCTCGACTTTGGCTTCGGCGAACTGGCCGTCAACCTCGCCGAAAGCGACCCGGATCGCATCGCCCGACAAATCCGCCAGCTCCGATTCTGGTACCTCGGCATCGTCGCCGTCGCCGTCGCCGCCGTCTCGCTGGGCCTGACCGGCTTCTGGGCCGGCATCCGCCGACAGATGGACCTCTCGAAGAAGAAAGACAATTTCATCTCAGCCGTCTCGCACGAACTGCGAACGCCGCTGACCTCCATCCGCATGTACACCGAAATGCTGAAAAAGAACTGGGTCCGCTCGCAGGACAAACGCGACGAATACTACCGCAGCATGCACCAGGAAACCGAACGCCTCAGCCGCCTCGTCGAAAACGTCCTCGACTTCTCCCGCATCCAGCGCGGCCGCAAACGCTACGACTTCCGCCTCGGCGACCTCAACGAGTGCGTCAGCCGCGCCCTCGAAATGATGGCCCCGCAGGTCCGACAGGCTGGCTTTGTCCTACGACCGGATCTGACGGACATGGCAACCGTGGCCTTCGACCACGACGCCGTCACGCAGGTCGTCGTCAACCTC
>ENA-UOUL01002463-UOUL01002463.1-bioreactor-metagenome-genome-assembly--contig:-NODE-2463-length-21518-cov-4.352082_pt1 | contig 21518 bp, 15 predicted proteins | sample MGYA00249838_ERZ747220 | MGnify/ENA primary metagenome ERZ747220 (study PRJEB28778, sample SAMN05720191) | bioreactor metagenome | isolation source: Anaerobic biogas reactor | place: USA:Washington...
AGGCTGGCTCCTCCTTTTGTCGAGCAAAGACCTTCTACAGAGATCCTGGAGACCGGGATCAAGGTCGTCTACGACACCTACGACAACAACGAGAAACAGGACCCGTTCTCGGGGAGTCTGGCGTTCAACCCGATCTATCAGGAGATGCCGTATCACCTGAAGTGGGGGTTCGGATCGAAGTATCCGTGGCGGTTCGTGCTGGGCGAGAAGATCGGCCTGGCCGGCCAGCCGTACGACATTACCACCAACGAGGGCTTCCGCAAATACTACCTCGAGGAGGCCAGGACCGAGCCGGAGCACATGAACCACGGCATCCTGTACATGCAGTCGATGTACCGCAACGGGATGGCGGGCAAGATGCTGCCTCCGATGGAGGACGGGTGGCTGGAGAACTTCGCGAAGGTGTTGATGGACGATCAGGATCCGGAGACGGGTTACTGGCACGATGGGGTCAATCTGAGCCTGGGCCTGACGTTTCACCTGGTGGACATGCACTTTCGCTACTATGACATGCCGCGGCCGGACCGCGAGGACCAGGTTTCCCGCGGCCACGCGCTGGTCCAGTACATTCCGCGAGCGAAGGAGATCATTCTCACGTCGCTGGCTCAGCAGTCGTCGTACACCGACGAGCAGGGCGTGCATCGCAAGGCGGCTTGGAACTGGCCGGCGTACCGGCTGACGACCCAGCCGGACCAGTACGAACAGAAGTGCTACCTGGGTACGACGTGGGACGCGATCTGCCTGATCCGCCGGTGCTCGCGTTATGTGGACGAGGACCTGCAGGAACAGGTGTACGAATCGGTCAAGGCGGCGTTCCGGTACGTGCTGCACGAGATGGTCTACGAGGATGGGACGTTTCGCCAGCGGGATACCGACGAGCATCCGACCAGCGCCAGTTACATGGGTCACATCCTGCAGGACAGCAGTTGGCTGGAGCGGCGGATCACCGCCGACGTGCCGGTTCCGAAAGTCGAAGCCGCCGTCGACGAGAAGGGACGGTGCAGGTTTCGATGGGTCGAACCGAGCGATCCGCAGAACTCGGTGCGGATATACGTGGCTCCCAACGGCACCGCGGCCGACGCGATCAACGAATCGCACCTGGCCGGGATCATTCATCGGACGGGCGAGAAGGTCTACGAGATGGACCCGCTGCTGGCGGTGCAGAAGATTCGCAGAGGGACGGCTGAGCGGTGGGGCGGCACGATGGAGTTGCCGCCCGCGAATGACTGGCGCGGCCGCCGATACCTGCCGTGGAAGCTGCGGATGGTGGCGTACGACGCGGATTACTCGCTGCCGCACGCGGATCAGGCCGGGCCGCTGAGCCTGACGATTGAGGAGCCGCGAAAGAAGGCGGTCTACGTCTCGGCGGCGACGTGGTACGGCGAGGAGTGCACGCCGGTGAAGGTGGAATTGACCGGGCGATAATCAGGGGTGAAAGAAGGCGACGAGTTTTTCCGCTGCGGCCTTGTAGGCCATTTCCTGGGATTCGTAGGTTACGCCGCCGAGGTGCGGGGTGATGATAAGGTTGGGGTGCATCCGCTCGTAGGCGATCAGCGGGTGTTGCGAGAGGTCTTCCCGCCATTCGCCCTCGATCACGTCGAGTCCGGCGGCTGAGAGCTTGCCGCTTTCGAGGGCCCCGACCAGGGCCTCTTCGTCGAGGATCGCGCCGCGGCTGGTGTTGATCAGGACGGCTCCGTCCTTCATCATCGCGAATTGGTCTGGTCCGATCAGGCGGCGGTTTTCCGGAGTCAGATGGATATGGATGGTGAGGATATCGGATTCGCGAAGCAGGCGCTCGAACGAGACCATCTCGACGTCGGGCAATTGCACGTTGCGGCGGTCGCAGCCGATCACCCGCATGCGGAACGCCCGGCCGTAATCGGCGACGATCGCGCCGAGCCGTCCGCAGCCGAGGATGCCCAGCGTCTTGTAGGCGATCTGGCGGCCGCGCAGGGCGTCGCGGGCCCAGATGCCCTTGCGCGAGTGCTCAACCGCTTCGGGGATTCGGCGGGCGCAAGCGAGGAGAAGCGTCCAGGTCAGTTCCGCCGTCGCGGTGATCCGGTCGAGCAGAGTCCGATCGTCCTTGAGGCCGAGCACGGCGATGTTGCGCTCCTCGGCGGCGTCGAAGTCGATGTGATCGAGGCCGGTCGACGGGGTGGCGGCGGCTCGCAGCTTGGGGGCCAGGGCCATCAGTTCCGCGGTGAGCCGCACGTGGAGCGAGGCGAAGTAGGCCTCGGCGTCGGGAAGCTCCTGGGCCAGCGATTGCTCGGTCGGTTCGACGTAGCGGACGTCGAAGGCGTCTTCGAGCACGGCCTGCGTTTCCGGCAGGTGTCCGATATCGGCGGCACAGACCACGACGGGTTTGCTCATGGCGCTTTCCTCACAGGCGAATCGGATAGTCGCGATGCTCGCGCACCCAGTGCGAGACGAGCTTGACGTGCTGCCAGGACGCTCCGGGCATGATCTGATCGGCCACGCCGAGCATGAAGCGGTCGCCCGGGGCGAGCTGGCGGTAGATCATTTCCAGATGGTCGCGCAGTTTCTCGATCGGCGTGGACGGCTCGAACATCGGCGAGGGGATGCCGCCCCAGATGGTGATCTTGTCGCGCCAGGCGCTTCGCGCCTGGGCGATCGTGCAGCGGACCATCGGAGCGCAGGCGAGACAGTCGGCCACGTCGAACCCGGCCTCGACGACCAGGTCCAGCAGATCGCTCATGTCGCCGTCGCCGTGGAAGGCGACCTTCTTGCCGGCGGTGTGCATCGCCGCGGTGAACTCCCGCAGGTACGGCAGGAAATGCTCGCGGAAGACCGGCGGCGAGGTCATCATCGAGTCGAAGTTGACCCCGTGCATCACCAGTTCAGCCGGCGACTCGGCGACGATCGGCCACATGCGCCGCCAGGCGCGGTTGGCCCTTTCGACCGCTTCCAGCACCACGTCGGGCCGGTCGAACAGGTCGAGGTAGCCGCGCTCGTAGCCGGTCCAGCGGATCAGCAGTTCGTGAAACGGGATTGCCCCGAGGATGACCATCGGCAGTCCGGACGGTCCGATCGCGGCGTCGTAGGTCCGGTACGTATCGTAAGCGGGAACGAACTCGGCGGCCTCGGCGATCTCGGCGAAGACGCGGTAGTCATCGAGCGTCCTGATCGGATATTCGACGATGGTGGGCGAAAGGCCGGCCTCGCGGTCACCGGGGCCATAGCTGCGCACGCAGCGGACGTTGCCGGAAGCGGTGCGCCATTCGGTGATGACGCGGTCGCCTTCCTGGCGCTCGATGCGTTCGACCGGCGGGCGGTAGCGGATATCGTAGACTTTGGCGCCTCGGGCGGAGCGGGCAAAACCCAGATGGTCTTCGACCTGTTCGATCGACATGCCGCTCAGTTCATCCGGCAGGCCGGTGCCATGGATGCAGGCGTTGTACCACTTGTCGATCCGCAGGACGGCTGGGATCGCCTCCGGCTGATCGCCGGAGATGGCCTTTTGTATCTGCTCTCGCCAGTTGACTGAATGTGCCGCCATGGGTCATTCCGAGATGTAGGTCCGCCGCCCACGGCGGACTCTTCGTTCAGTACGGCGAGCCGGCGGCGCCGGCTTGCTTGGATGCCTGGCCGCCGAGGGCGTTGCGCATGGTCTGTGCCTTTTCCGCTGAGGCGGCCGGCAGCAGCGACGCATCGGCGCCGACGACGATCAGGCGATAACCCAGTTGGACGGCTTCGTTGAGGGATTCCGGTGTGGCGAAGACGCCGCCGGCGAACTTGCCGTGGCGTTTGGCGGCGTCGGCGACGGTCTTGAGGGCCTTGTCGAAACAGCCCTTCGGTCGCGGTTTGTCCATCGCCAGCCCTTGCCGCATGGCCATGTCGTCGGGCCCGAAGAAGAGGACGTCGACGCCTTGGACGGCGGCGATGGCGTCGGCGTTTTCGACGCCGGTCTGGGTTTCGATCTGGCAGACCAGCAGCGGCTGAGTGCGTTCCTGATGCGAATAGCCGCGGCCGAACAGGTCGACCGCGCGACGGGCGCCGTAGGATCGCGAGCCGAGGGGCGGGAATCGGCTGGCCTCGACGGCGGCTTTGGCCTGCTCGGGCGTGTCGATGACCGGGACCATGACGGCTTCGCATCCGGTATCGAGGGTCTTGCCGATGTAGCCGGGTTCGTGGCCCGGCACGCGGACCACGGTCGGCCGATCAACGAGGTTGGCCGCCCGCACGCCGGCCAGCACGTCGCGATAGTCGAGTTGCCCGTGTTGACCGTCCAGCCAGATCCAGTCCCAGTCCGGGCCGATCCGCTCGATCACGCCGCTCGTCGGCCACATGATCCCGAAGCCCAGTTGCGGCCCCTTGGCCAGGGCCTCCCGCATGTCCATCAGTTCACGTCTCACGTCGTCCTACCTTTCCAGTGTGATTTCGACCGTTGTCGGTTGTTCGATCGGCTGCGGCAAGAGCACGAGCCGCCGATCGCGGCCGAAGGGTTGTTCGAGAAACTCGTCGCCCGGGCGAAGGGCCTGGCCGTCGATCCTGCAGCGCAGCGTGGCGCCTTCCGACATGCCGCGCAGGCAGAACGCGGTCATCCGCCGGCGGATGCCGTGTGGATCGAGCTTCACTTTGACTCGTCCATCCTGAGGGATCAACACGTATGTTCCGGTGTTGCGGTCGAAACAGCCGTCGAAGCCGATCGCCTCAGCCGGCTGTTCGCGTTGCATATCGTAGATGAGCGCCGTGCCGATTTCGGTTTCGACGGCCATCGGCTGGTACCAGTCGTCTCGCAGATTGAGAACGTCGGCCTGGGCGGCGGTGATATCGTCGCCTCGCTGCCATTCGGTGACGATGGAGAAGCCGTATTCGCGGCCGGGGATGGTCGGGCCGGCGCGGAAGTCGTGGCTGGCGGTCAGACCGCGCGGGCACCGCCAGGCGAAGATGTTCGCTGGGTGGTCGCCGTCGACGTTCAGCAGGCTGCCGATCACGGCTTTGAGGAACCACTGCTGCCCGCCCAGATCGAGCGGGAAGACCACCGCCAGCGGATAGGCCTGTCCGCAAGTCTGCTGACCGAGATGGCTGAAAGCGCCCTGTGGCCAAAGCGCCCACTCCATGAACGTGCGGGTGTTGCCCAGGGCCAGGCGTGCATGGCCGTTGACCACGCGGCCGAGCAGGTCGAAATCGGGTCCGTCGCTGCGGCAGACGAGAGTCAGCACGTAGTCGGCCAAAACGATCCGCTGCGGGTAGAAATACGCTGTGCCTCTGGCCCAGCCGCGGACGTCGTCCGACTGCTCGCCGCTTTTGGGCATCGGCCCGCGCCAGTCAATGACGTCGGCGACCGGACCCTCGCCGACCATGTGCAGGTCGGCGCCCTGGGTGTACTTGAGCTCCGATCCGCCGATGTGGCCGTGCTGCAGGCCGCTCTCCCAGAAGAACGTGAGGTTCGGCGCGGCGCTCTGCTTGAGGCGCATCTTCTGGATGTTGCCGGGGCGGACCAGGGCTTGGTACTGGTCCTTTTCGATCAGGTACTTGGGCACGGCTTGGCTGGTGGTCATACGGAAGGTCTGCCAAGTCGTAGTGTGCGGGTCGGCGAAGAGGCCGACCACGGTGACGCCTCCAGCGGCGGGTGCCTGGGCGGCCAGGATCTGCCGGCCGTTGACCAGCAGCAGGTGGGCTGTGCCGTTGGTCTGCCAGACGACCTGGACCTCGTCGCCCGCGGCCAACGGGCAGGCGGCTTCGGCGAGAAGGTTGTGCGAACAGGCGGCGTTGCCGGACGGTGTGACCCAGATGAGTCTGGCGGTTTGCCCGTCGAAGACCATCTGCATGTAGTAGGATGCGTTGTAGTGCTGCGTGATCAGGCCCCAGGTGCGGCCCTGTTCGTGCTCGCCCACTCGGAATGCGGCCTCGACCGTGCCGTGGATTTCGCCGTCGGCAAAGACGTAAACCGTTTGGTCGGCTGGACTGATGCCGTCCTTTTCGCATCGCCACGTCCCGTCGGCGTGCCAGTCGGCATAGTCGCCGAACCATTGGGCCTGCGGACGAGTGAAATCGCCGCGAAAGAGCTCCTGTTCCTCGACCGCAAACTCTTCGAGCGGTTGAGTTTGGCCGTTGCGTGCCAGGACCGCCCGGTATGACCCGCCGGGCAGGACGCTCCAGCCGAGCCCGGCCTCGATGAACCGGCCGTGCCAGACGTCCACCCGCACCGCGTCAACGTCGCCGGTCAGGATGTGGCTCTGCCAGACCCTGAACCCGCCATTCTCGTACACCACCAGACGCGCTCCGCTTGGGTCAAGACGCCGAAGCGGAAGGGTTGGGCTGCCGTGCATTTTGTCTCACTTGCCAAGTCACTGGGTTGGTGGCCATGCGCCCTGCTCTCTCACAGCCAGAGTTCTGTGGCCGGCTGTGAGGTCGATCCATGTATAGGGTCAAATTCTACAGACTCCTCGATCCGGCTGAAAGGTCTTATCCGGACCGGCCTCTGCTCGGTGCATCAAACAGTGGGTTGAAGATGCGAAGTCATTAACGATAGTTATTAATAGCGATTCAGATACATGGTTGGTTTGGGTATTGACAGGTCATTCGGGACTTGGTAGACTTAAGCCGGCTTAAGTCGGCTAGAGGATTGACGATGGCGGGTATCGAACTCAGTAAGGACTCCGGGACGCTATACGGCGAACTGGTTGACCGGCTCAAACGGTACATTCGCGAGGAGGGGCTTGGTCCGGGCCGGCGTTTTCCGTCGCATCGGCAGATTGCGGACATGGCTGGAGTAAGTCGGGTGACGGCGCGGCTGGCGGTCAAGCAGTTGGAAAAGGAGGGGATTCTGGAGAGCTGTGCGGGGCAGGGGACGTTTCTTCGGCGGGTGCCCGCCGACGATGGCGGGCAGGGCGAGCGGCGGATCACGCGGCAGGTGGGGGTGGTGCTGTCGATCTGGGATCGGGTGGGGGCGTTGAGCTGGAACGACTCGCGGATCATACCGGGGATTCTCGAGGAGGCGGCGAATCACAACGTCGCTGTTCAGTTGATTCCGCATGAGTTGGCGGTGGGCGATCCGGGGCGATTTGACCGGTATCTTCTTGACCGTCAACTGGATGGGCTGATCTGGCTGGAGATGCAGATTGGGATGGCGATCACGGCCGCACGGTGGGTTGAGCGGGGTTTGCCGCAGGTCTGCGTTCAGCGCCGGGTGACGGGGATTCAGACCCCGTTAGTTTCGGAAGACAATTACCGGGCTGCGAGACACGCGGCCAGGATACTGCTGGATGAGGGGCATCAGAGGGTGCTGGTGACGCATCCGGAGGCGAACACCTCGAGCATTGCGGAACGTCTGGCGGGCGTGCGGGACGAACTGGACGGGGGGGGCGTCGGCTGGCCGGCGGAGTGGTTTGTCCGGGTTCCCGAGTGGCCGTATCCCCGTTGGCTTCCGATGCATCTTCGCGAGGCGCTGGAGCGGGTTAGGCCTACGGCGGTGCTCATGCTGGAGGGCGGCACATCGGAACTGGTGGAGGCGGGCGGGCCGCTGGGGCTTGAATTCGGCCGCAACTGCCGTCTGGTCAGTTTTCATCCGCCGGCGGCGGTGGAGGGGGCCAAGCCGAAGCGGTACACGTATTTCTGGCCGCGGCTCAGGGAGATCGGGCAGCAGTCGGTCGCGCTGTGGCTTCGGGCGGCGCGGGAGATGGAATCGCAAAAGGACTTTCGGCCGGACTGGACCGAGTGGGTGGAAATGGAGGCGCGGGAGTTTCCGCCTTCAGCCGCGGAGTTGCACGCTGCGGCGGTTGGTCGGCGTGAAGGAGCAATCATGTCGTTGAATGGAAGAGAAAGCGGCGGGCTGCAAAGATGAAGACGAGGAGTTTTACACTGATTGAGCTTCTGGTGGTGGTGGCGATCGTCGCGGTGCTGGTCGCGATTCTGCTGCCGGCGCTGACGGCGGCGCGAGACCAGGCCCGGAGCACGATTTGCGCGACGAATCTGCGCCAGGTCGGCACGGCGTATCGGCTCTATGCGGACGAGCACAGCGGGAGGCTGCCGCCGAACTGGGACCCGACCATTTCCAACCCCGACTGGTATCACTGGCACGAGTACGTGGGCAAGCAGATTCCTTCCGATTCGAACGTGTGGGTATGTCCCACCAATCCGTGGCATAGCGGGCAGGTGTACGGCATCAATGTGCACGTCAGCTACGCCAATGACTTTGAGGCCCTGAGCGTCTTTGACGATCTGCTGACCAGCGAGGCGTTTCTCTTTGGCGACGGGCCCAACGGCTGGAAGAATCTCTCGTGGACGTACGGGGTTCCTGGAGCCGATTACGGGGCGGGTGGTCTGCACCTCCGTCACGCGGAGCGGGCGATGGTGGTGATGCTGGACGGCCACACGGAGGCGCGAACGGACGGGGAGATCCCGGCGGCTCACGTGTCTTTCTGGTCCGGTCGGTAACAGGAGTTCTCATGACCCGTGCAAGGTGTGCCCTGACTGTGCTCATCGTTTTGGTTGCTTCCTGCGTTGCTTTTGCGTCGCGTACGGTCGTGGTGCTTGACCATAACTGGCAGGGCGTGACGGTGGAGGGTCGGTCGGCGGGGGAGAGTGTGCCGGAGTCGGGCTGGTCGGCGGTGGAGGTTCCGTATTGCCACGGCGGCAAGTCGGTGTGGCTGAAGCGTGCGGTTCGCGTGGAGGAGGCTTGGCGCGGTCGGCGGGTCGCGCTGTGGTTCGAGCAGGCGAACTACCGGACGCGGGTGTGGGTCAACGGCCGGTTGTGCGGCGGGCACGACGGGGCGTTCGGGTCGTTCGAGATCGAGCTGACCGAGGCGGTGGAGTTCGGCAGGGACAATGAGATTGCGGTGGCGATCTCGGGTCCGCCGGCCAATGAGCACGGTCAGTCGCCGGATGCGCTGGGGTACGGTCAGTCGTGGGTTTGGGGCGTGTATGGGCCGATCGAACTGCGGGTGACCGACCCGGTGTATATCCGGGATGTGTTTATCGTGCCGTCGGTTCGGAAGCAGTCGCTGACGGTGGAGGTGGAGGCGACAGCGGCAGAGGCACTGGCGGCACAGTTCGTGGTGTGCGACGCGGAGGGGGCGGTGGTACTGGAGAGTCCCGCGGCGGCGTTGGACGGGCAGGGAAAGGGGGAAGTTCGGGCGGCGTGGCCCGATCCGCGGCTTTGGAGTCCGGAGGATCCGTATCTCCACGAGCTGACGCTGCGGCTCCTTCGCGACGGGAAGGTCATCGATGAAGTTAGGCGGCGTTTCGGGTTTCGGGAGTTCTGGACGGAGGGGGCGCAGTTTCGACTGAACGGTCGGCGGATCAATCTGCGCGGCGACGGGTGGCACTGGCGAGGACTCGTGAGCAGGGAGTGGATTCGGACTCTGTTTACGACGCTCAAGCGGGCGGGCATCAACATCTATCGCGGCCACGGGCCGCACGAGGACTCGTGGCTCGAGATGGCCGACGAGATGGGGATGCTGCTGGCGGCTGAGGGGCCGGTACACCAGATGCAGTATCTGGACGTCGGTCATCCGGCGTTCTGGTCGAACGTGCAGCGGACGTATCACGAGTGGGTCCGGCGGGTGCGGAACCATCCGTCGGTGGTTTTGTACAGCGCGGACAACGAGGTGGCCAACGGGTACGAGTCGCTCGGCGGTTATTCGCCGGAGAAGGAGGCGGCCCATCGCGCGGACGAGCGCGTCGGCTGGGTGCTGCGGTTTGCCGGGTTCATACGTGAGGTGGATCCGACGCGGCCGATCATGCACGAGGGGGACGGCGGGCTCAATGGCGAAGCGGACGTGATCAACCTGCACTATCCTCACGAGGCGCCGTTCTGGCACCTGTATCCGCAGACGACGTACTGGCTGGCGGATCAGCCGGCGGAATGCACGTGGAAGTATGAGCCGCCGGACGGGCGGCGGCCGGTGTATATCGGGGAGTTCGGGCGGAACTTCGACGCCTCGCCGCGGTCGGTGGCGTTTATGGTGAGCGATAGCGCGTATGTTGACGTGAAGAGTTACTATCGCGGGCTGGGACGGATCATGCGGGAGGCGATCATCGGGTTTCGGGCGTGCGACGTGGCGGGGATTGCGCCGTGGAACACCAGCGTGTACGGGTTGTACTGGCCGGACGGCGGCGAACCGCAGCCGAACGGCTTGTATGAGGGCATCACTGAGGGGTTTGTGCCGGAGGCGGTGTTCGTCAAGGAGCATTACACGCGGTTGTATGGGAATGACAGGCTCAAGCGAACGGTGCTGGCGTTCAACGATACGCTGGCGGATCGCGAGTATGAGCTGGTCTGGCGGCTGACGGATGAGGCGGGCGGTGTGGTTGGCGAGGGAAGGCGGGAGCTTCGGCTTGACGCGGGCGAGCATGCCGAGGTGACGCTGGATCGCGAGCTTCCGGACTGTAATACAACGACGGCGCTGAACCTGGTGATTGAGTTTCGGCGAGACGGGTGTGCGGTTGGTTCCACGACGCAGGCGTTGCGGTTGTTTGCCCGGAAGGCGGCGGGCGTGGCGGACCGGGAGGTGTTGCTGTACGACCCGGCCAAGGCGGCCGAGGCGGCGCTGAAGGCGGCTGGGCTGCGGGTTCGGACGGTGGCGAAGATGCCTGAGACGATGCCGCGAGGCGGCGTGCTGGTGGTCGGGCCGAATGCGTTGACGGATGAAGTTGCGGCTGAGTGTGAACGTCTGGCGGGTGGTGGGGCGCACGTGATCGTATTGGCTCAGGATCGCTGGCCGGACGGATGGCTGGGGCTTTCTCAGCCGGGTTCGCCGATCGCCTGCACGCTGGCGTTCGCGATCGATCCGGCGAATCCGGCATTTGCCGGTCTTGAAGCGGACGATCTGAAGTATTGGGCGGCGGATCACGTGGTGTGCCGGAACCTGCTGGTCAAGCCGGATCGCGGGCCGCTGGTGGCGTTGGCGGAGAGCGGGGGGAATCGGCTTGGGTTGAAGTTGACGCCGCTGGCGCAGGGGCGAGTCGGGTCGGGTCGGATCAGCGTCTGTCAGTTGGACGTGACGGGCAAACTGGCGGTCGAGCCGGCGGCGCGGCAGATTTTGTTGAACCTGATTGGTCAGCCGGTTGAGGTGCGGGCGGAGCGTCGGGTGGCGGTGATTGCGGAGGCGGCGGATTTGATCGCTCCGCTGCGCGATGCGGGATTGATCGGGATGGACAGCGTCGCGGCTTCGCAGCCGGTTCCGCAGAGCGCCGATCTGGTCATTCTTGACGGTCGGCTGTTGGCGTCGATGTCGGAGGCGAGGGTTGATGCGTTGGCGCGGAGCGCGGAGGGCGGTAGTACGATCCTTGTCACAGCGGTCGAGCCGGCGGGGGTGGAGCGGTTGTCGCGGTTGATCGGTCAGCCGGTTCGATTGAGCGGCTGCGAGTGTTTCCAGGCGGCCAAGGCGGGCGATGATTTGCTGGTGAGCGGGATCAGCCACGACGATCTGTGCTGGGTTGTTTACGACGAGTGGGGCAGCGAGTTTCGCAACGAGGACAACCGGCGGTGGGCGATCGCCAGTCACGCCATCGCCTCGCCGATCGAGGGCGGGCGGGTGCTGCTGACGAGCGCCGAGGTGATCCTCAACGGTCAGTGGTACGGCGACGGGATCGTCCAGCGGCCGCCGACGTACCAGTTCACCGATGGCGGTCAGCCGCTGATGGTGAGCGTGATTCGCGGTCGCGGGCGGATCGTCCTGTGCCAGTTGAACCTTCACGATCCGGCGCAGGCGACGGAGATTCCGTTGCCGGGCCATCGGCTGTGGGAGCAGGACCGGTACGACCCGCGTCGGGTGCGCACGCGGATTCTGGCGACACTGCTGGCGAATCTCGGGGCGGATTTGAAGGGAGCGGAGTAGTCAGACGACGGGCGGCTTCATCTGAGGTTCGGCCGGCGCACCATGCTGATTGGCTCGGCGAACGCTGCGGTCGAGCGGGGTCTGGCCGTTCCACTACTCGACATGGAGTTCCATCATGTCGTGGGCGAATTCGAACGCGAGGTGGGGATATCTTTGAATGATGGCCTCCATATAGTCCCACCCAAACATTCGGAGTTCTTCCTCTTCTATGTGCGTGAAGATTGTTCTTCCGGGGGCAATCTCTTCGATGCGGCGCATGGCCTCGTCCATGCCGATTTCGCGCGGGTAATCGCTGAAGCATCCACACTCGGTGATCCAGAGGTCAAGATGACGAAACTCGCGGTAGGTTCGGAATGAGAGGGTGTCGCACGGGGAATAGAGGACCGCGTGCTTCGCCTCGTTACGGATGAGGTATGCGAACGTGTCCGACTCCGCTTCGGCGAATCCGATCGGCTGAATCGTCGTGGCGCCCAAAGTGACCAGTTCACGGTCCGCCAGGAGCCGAAGGTCGGCTGTGTGCAACGTCTGCAGTTGATGGGTGAGGGCGGGATAGACCTTGATGAGGGTCGGGTATACCTTCTGGGGGACAAACAGCGAGAACCGTTTTGTCGCAACGTCGCGGTAGACACCGTATCCGGACTCCATGAGCAGCCGCAGACCGAAGCAGTGATCGGGATGCCAATGGGTCAGAAACAGGGCGTCGATGCGCTCGATGCGACCGGCATTGACGGACGCGCTGATGTCTTCCGGGCAATCGAACAGTGCGTTGGCCTCGTGGAGGAACATAGCGCTTGAATGCCGCGCATACGGCGCACCGATTGTTCTAGCCTTGGTGCAGACGGGGCACGAACAACCGATCCTGGGCGTTGGCAGCGAGCCGCCGGATCCGAGTATCGTGATGTGCATGGGATCGTCGTTTTGGTCACGGTTTCCGAATCAGATATCCGTACGGGCTATCCTACCTCACGACGGGACGCCGTCGAGCTTTCTTGCGGTGCGTCGGGACGACGCACCCTACAACCTGAGGCGGACCCGGGTCGCGTGGGATGTCAGGCGATGGGTTGGCCGCTGCTGGCGCGGATGAGCAGGTCGCCTCTGATTCGTCGGCCGGGGGTGGGGCCGGAGTTTCCGGCGATCTGGTCGAGGAGAATGGCGGCGGCGGATCGGCCGAAGTCGTAGCGGCGTTCGCGGATGGTGGTCAGTTCGCACATGGCGTATCGGCTGAAGTAAAGGTCGCCGATTCCGACGAGGGCGAGGTCGCGGCCGACGCGCAGGTTACGTTCGAAGAGTCGGTGCATGACCTGGTAGGCGACGGCGTCGTTGATGGCGAGGATCGCGGTGGGAGGGGGCGTGAGGGCGAGGGCCCGGTCGACGGCGTCGTAGACCGTCTGTTCCTGGCCGGTTTTGCTGAAGATCATCAGTTCGGTCGGGTCGGTCGCAGTTTCGGCGAAATACTGTCGGGCGGCGGCGTAGCGTTCTTCCTGGGTGACGCTGGGGCCGTCGGGTCCGATGAGGGCGATGCGGCGATGGCCGAGTTGGGCCAGGTGATCGAGGAGTTGGCGGACGGCGTCGGGTCCGTCGAGCATCACGAAGTTGTCGTCGAAGCCGGGCAGGGTATCGCAGACAAAGACGACGGGGAAGCCGCGGTCGCGGAGTTCCTGATAGAACGGCAGGTTGTCACGGTGCGGGATGGAGATGAGTCCGGCGACCTGCTTGGCGAGCAGAGCTTCGATTTCGCGGCGTTCGCGTCGGGTGTCCCAGAACCAGCCGGCGAGGAATGTGGTCTGGACGAGGCCGTCCTCGGCGGATTCCTGGAGCATGGCGTCGATGCCTTCGACGGTTTCGTGGGCGCTGCTGATCCGCAGGTCGGGAAACAGGACGCCGATGCCTCTCGGCTGTTGTTTGACGAGGGACTGGGCCCAGTAGTTTGGGACGAAGCGGTGGCGGCGAGCGGCCTGGAGGACCCGCTGGACGGTTTCGGGGGGGATTTTTTTCTCGGTGGCTTTGCCGTTGAGGACATAGCTGACGGTGGCGTGGGAGACGGACAGTTCTCGGGCGAGGTCCTGCATGGTCACGCGGTTGGCGGATCGGTCTGGGTTATTCGGCCGGCTCATACGTGTAAGTATATCGTAAACGGCGTTTTCGATCAATCGGTAAGGCGGGTGGGCCGTCGGAGCCGGGTTGGGCGGATTGTCAGGACCGGTTGCCGCCCTGTTCTCGGGAGATGAGTTCCTGGGTCAGGCGGAACAACGGGCCAGGCGGGCCGGGGTACATCCAGGCTGATCGGGCGAGGGCGCCCCTGGCTTCGTTGATGAGCAGGAGGCTGACGCCGCATTTTTCCGCTTCGCGGACGCGGGCGTGGTAGTTTTCTTCGGTGAACTGTTCGGCTGACATGTAGCGAAAGCGGCTGACGATGCGGATGTTGTCGCGGACGGCGGCGGGCAGGGCGTCGACGTCGCGGAACGACCAGAAGGCGAGGGCGTCGACGAGGCGCTCGCGGGCGAGGGTCTCGATCTCGATATAGGCGGGCATCGCGCCCCAGTTGGGCAGGTTCTCCCAGCCGATTTCGGGTTCGCGGTAGCCGGGTCTGGCGATGCCGCCCTGGCCTTCAATGATCAGTTCGATCTTACGGCCGGTGGCGCGTTCCTTTTGGCGGACCAGGTCGTTGACGCGGCGGACGAAGGCGGTGAAAAAGCTTTGCTGGTGCTTGATCCAGCGCGGGTCGTCTTCGGGCAGGTCGAGCGGATCGAGGCTGTGGGTCTGTTTGAAGCTGTCGCGGACGGGCGGTTCGTAGCCGAGGCCGAGGCATGCGACCAGGAACAGGCCGTCGAGGCCGTAGTCGAGCGCTTCGTCGATCAGGGCGAGTCGGTAATCGACGACCTGCGGGTAGGCGAAGGAGAGCTGGGGGTCGATGCTGACGCCATCCGGCCGGGTGCAGTAGACATCCATGAAGCCGCGCGCGATCAGCTCTTCGTGATCGACGTGGACCATCGTCTTGTCGAAGGTCGTGCCGTCCTTGCCGACCAGGCCCAAGGGTCCATCCATGCGGACGCCGTCGCGGCTGACGATGCAGAACTGCGGGTGGTTCAGCGACCAGGCGGTGGGCAGGCCGGCATGGCCTTCGGTCATGTCGAACCAGCCGAGGACGCGGAGGCCTTTGCGGTGGGCGATGTCGATGCCGTCCTTGACCATGTTCCACTGGCCCATGTCGGGCTCCAAGCCGAGCTTGCGGGAGTAGATGGCCCAGTTGTGAGGCGTGGTGCCGGGGACGTTGGAGGGCCACATGGGGCCGGGGGCGTGGACGCGGAAGTTGACGGTCCTGACGCCGGCGGCGACGGCGGTGTCCATGGCGAGCTCGATGCCGCGCGGACCCCAGGTCTGCTCGCGCCAGGCTTGGACGTCGCGGATGCCGAGGTCGGGGCCGAAGACGGGAAAATCGGTGAAGCTGATGTCGAAGCCGATCTCCATGGGTTGGTCTCCAAGAAAACGACAGCGGATCCAATGATAGTCTATTGGCCTGTTGCCTCAAGGTCCTCGACCCGTCGGCCTGGATGGTGGGTGAAGTGGGAAAAGGCACGGTAGTTTTGGGTCCAGGCGGGATGGTCGGCTGCGACTTCGCCGTGGGTGACGAGTCCTTCGAGGCCGGCGCGTGAGCCTTTGGCGGCGGCTTTCTGGATGGTCTCAATGACCGGGTCGTATCGGCCGAAAGGTCCTTTGCCGCCGAGGGCGGCGAACCACTGGCTGCCCTGGTGGAAGAAGCCGACGTTGTGGCGGGCGGGGAAGAGCAGGTCGTCTTCCCAGGGGAAGTCGTGGTCGTCGTCGAGCATGTGGGTGAGCGTCCACTGGCAGATGGCGTACTGTGGGATCGGGTCGAGGAAGCGGCGGACGGCTTGGGCCATGTCGCTGCGGTAGCCGCAGTAGGTGGAGTAGACCTGCCAGAGGTCCGGCTTAAGGGTATGGGCCTGGTCCATCAGGAGCGGGTACACGTGGGCCATGGTGTCGAAGGAAACGTTAATCTTGTCGGCGGGCTTGCCGGGCGAGAGGACGTTGACGCCGGCTTTTTTGTCGCGGCAGAGGTCGCAGTGGCAGACCGCGTAGTCGCCGGTTTCGTAGTTGATCCCGCCGATGTCGAAGTTGTCGATCAGCCAGCGGAGGCCGTTGAGGTTCCACTCGACGTTGGCTGACCGGGAGGGGCAGAGGACCTGCATGTGCGGGCCGTCGGGCGGGAAGGCGGTCCAGTTGTAGGGTTGGCCGTTCTCGTCGACTGCGCTCATTTCGGGATAGCGTTCGATCCATTTGGCCATGGAGAACTCGTGGTCGCCCTGGTAGTAGAACCCGCCGTAGGCCATGACGCCCACGCCGGGCAGGATGCGGACGTTCTTGCGGCGGGCGTAGTCGCAGAGGCGCTGGGCGGCTTGGACGCCGCCGTGGGCGTCGCGGAGGAAACCCCAGACGATCAGGCCGTTGAGGTCGAGGTCGGCCATGCAGTCGATCAGGCGGGTGTAGTCGCTCAGGAACGCCTCGGCGGGCTTGGTGTAGGGATTGCCGCAGCCTTCCTCCTGGCCGCCGGGCTGAGCGGGGTCCCAGTTGGTGGAGTGGTCCCAGGTCCACAGGAGGCGGTAGGGCAGAGGTTTGTTGGAAGACATGCTTGGTCCTCCCGTCATTGGGCTCGGGATAATTCATCTTCGGTCTGTCAGAGGTCTCTCTTTCGCGGATCGATGCTGAAGGGGGTTCCGTCGAGCGGCGGGTTGAGGAAGGGGCCGACCTGGATGGTTCCCGTGGGTCGTTGGCGGCCGAAATAGTCGTGCGTCAGTACGACCTGCGGCGAGGCGAGCGGCGGTATCGCTCGACCGAGGAAATCGACAGCGGCGGTCGTTTGAGCCGACGTCTCCGGCAGTCGGTCAAAGGCGGGCCAGGTCGATACGCCGGGCGCGCGGATGCTGAGGGTCAGATCGTCCGGGTTGAAAAAGACGCTCAGCCGGGCCACCTCGGAACGGCGGTCGAAACCGATGTCTCGCCAAGCGTCCAGGTCCACCACGGTTCCCTCCTCGCCCGCGGCGGCGTCGGCGAGGAAGGCGTCGCGGAAGCGATCGAACCGCTCGCCGAACAGATTCAACTCCGAGTGGCTGGTGCGGTTGGGGAACTGGATGTACCTCGGGAAACCGGCGATGACGTTGGCGAAGACCCGATGCTCGTTTTCCAGGGGCGGATTGACCCGTTTGGGATCGCCGCAACGCATCATGACGGCTGTGTCGTCGCCGTTGGCGATCAGGTTCTGGATGAGGTAGACCCGCTCGGCGTCGTGCTCGTAGAATCCGTTGCCGCCGCTGTTGACCAGGACGTTGTTGTCCACCAGGTTCGGGCCCTGGTTGATTTCGAGGAACACGTGTCCGAAGGCGGGATGGGCGGCGTCGGCGAAGAGGTTCCCCGTCACGCGGGTGTTGAAGATTTCGCCGTCGAGCCACAGCGAGGCGCAGTGCGCGGTTCGCAGGACCACGTTTCGCCGGATCACCGAGTGTTCGGTGCGGTGGATTTTGATTCCGGCGGATTCGTAGTGGTCGGTGATGGGCATCCAGCAGCAGTCGGTCACGAGGTTGTCTTCGACGAGCAGTTTCTCGTTGGCCATATTGTGCCAGGCGGACACGGCGGAGACGCCGCAGTGGTGGATGTGGTTATTGCGGATGATATGGAATCCCTGCATTTGGCCTTTGCCGTAGCTCCACCACTGGCCGCCGAGGTCCATTCCGAGCGTGTTCGCGTAGCCGATCTCGCAATCCTCGATGATCCAGTGATGGCCGGCGGTCGCGCTGAGCAGCCCTCGCTGCGGGGGCGGGATCGGCACGCCGTTGGCGGCGTGGAACATCGTGAGGCCCTTGACGCGGATGTAGTTGAGGTATCGCTGGATCGGGGCGAAGACCTGTTCGCGGGTGGTGATCTCGAATTCCAGGTCGTTCGGGTCGGCGTCGTCGGCCAGGCGCAGGTGGATGGTCATGCCGTTGTCTTCGACCCAGAACCGGTCCTCGTTTTCTTTCAGGGCGTCGGGATTGTTCACCTGGGTGATCGGCCGGCTTTCGATGAACAACTGCCCGCGTCGGAGTTCGAAGGTTGGAAATATCCGCCAGTCCGGATGTCCCTGGTCCGGGAAGTTCGGCAGGCAGAACACGTTCGCCCCTTCGAACATGTCGGCGGAGAGCTGGGCCTGCCAGGTGGCCACACCCTCTGGTGCGTAGAACCTTGCCCGCTCCCACTTGGATTTCCAGAGGTCCGAGCCTTTGATCACGACCTGTTCGCCTTCGGCTGCTTCGTAGGAGATCATGGCGTCCGGGCCGGTTCCGCCTCGCGCGGGCTTGACCCACTCGCGATAGACGCCGGCGTGGACGACGACGCGTTGGCCCGGTTCCAGCGCTCGGGCGGCTTGGCCGATCGTCTTCCACGGCAATTCGGCGGTTCCCGGATTCGCATCGTCGGACCGAGGATGGTTCTGGGCGACGTGGAACGTCCGCGTGAAGCTCAGCGGGACTTCCCAGGTTTCGAAGCGGCTTCCATCGGGCAGGATCACAGGTTCGAACATAATGGTCCCTGAGTGAAGGTGTTTTTGGGTCTCAGCCGATTTCGGCGTCGACGCCCATCTGTTTGATCTGGGCCTGGGCTTGCTGGCGCACGTGAGACTCCAGGAGCCACCGGGCCAGCCAGGCCCAGCGCAGGTGGATCTCGGCGGGCAGGTCGGCTTCGATCTTGCGGATCTCGTCGATCGCAGCGTCGGAGTACTCGTTCTTCTGGAAGATATCGAAGAAGCGTCTCGCGCGGTCGGGTCCGCCGAGGAGCGGGGCGGCTTCGTCGTCGAGGAACTCGTCCACAGAGGGCGTGGGCCAGCTTCGGCTGAAGTAGTCGAAGGCGCGGTAGTTCAGCAGGTCCGTGGGGTTCTCAGCGGGGCATTCGCCGTTCATGGATATCCCGCGGACACCGGACCTGGCCGAGCGGACGATGATCTCGCGGAACTCCTCGACGAACAGGTCGTGGCGGAAGCTGGCCCACTGGGTTCCGCCGTCGGTCCGCATGACGTTGAGGCCTTCGTAAGGCGAGCGGTCGTGTTCGTCCCACTCGAAGCCGTCGGACTCCTTGCAGTGGATTTTGACCGCTCCGGCCGGGCCCAGGCCGAGGTTGGCGTACCACTGGACGGCGCAGCCGGAGGGGAACTTGGCCACCTCAGCCCGGTCTGCATCGGCCAGACGTCGACCGAAGATCGGCGGCTGAGGCCCGCCGCCGCGGGCGAAGTGGGCGTAGGTCTCGAGGATCATCAGGGCGTTGGGGTTGACGCTGCGGGCGGCTTGGACACAGGCGTCGTAGTAGATGACCATGTCCTCGGTGGAAAAGCCGTTGGCGGGCAGGCGCCTTCGCTCCTGGCACTGAGAACACTGGCAGACGCCCAGGTCGCTGGTTTCGATCTCCATGCCGGCAAGGTCAAACGTCTCGAACGCCCAGCGGACGCTTTCGGCTACGAAGGCGAGCACCTCGGGCTTGGAGGGGCAGGCGTGCAGGACGGTTTTGGGCCCGAAGAGACCCAGCGGTTTGGTTCTCGGTGCGCCCTTTTCGTCGACGGCGATGCAGTCGGGATGCTCGCGGAGGAAGGTATCGAGGCAGTATTTGTGGTCGCCCTCGTAGTAGACTCCGCCGTAGGCGTACAGGCCGACCATGGGAAACACATCAACGCCTTTGGACCGGCCGTGGTCGATCAGCCGGCGGGCGTAGTCCTCGCCGCCGTGGGCGTCACGGAACAGGCCGACCACGCACGCCGCGTCAAAGCCGTTGTCGGCCAGGAAGTCGATCATGCGGACGTGGTCGGCCAGGAAGGCGGCTGGTCGCTTGGTATAGGGGTTGGAGGCCCCGGTGTTCTGCTCGCCCCAGGCCCGCGGAATCCAGTTGATCGAGTGGTCCCACATCCAGGCCAGGCGAAGGTCGAAGGGATCGCTTTCCGGAAGTGCGTGCGAGGCGTTCTTGTCCGCCACGGGTCTGTCTCCGTATCGGTCAGCCGTGTCCGACGGCTCCCGCGAGAGCCGTATCGCGCCTGATGGTAGCAGGGGATATCGAATATGCAATGCCGAAAAACGGATGATCGGGTCAGGGCTCGGGCGGGGTGTCGGGCCGGCGCTGGAGGATGCTGTACTGGTTCCGGTACCGGCCCGGGCTCATGCCGTATTCCCTGCGGAAGAGGTTGCAGAAGTAGCTGAGGTTGTCGAAGCCGACCTGATAGCAGATGTCCAGGAGCTTGCGGTTGGTCCCGCTGAGCAGGCGGCAGGCCTGCTGGAGACGCTGCTTGGCAATGTAGGTGGACGGGGTCATTCCGAGGAACTTCCTGAAGGTTCGCGAGACGTGCTCGGGCGAGACGCCGGACATGGCCACGATGTCCGGCACCGAGACCGTCTTGTCAGGATTCAGTTCGACCTGCCGGATCGTCTGGATCAGCCAGGCCGGCATGGTGTTGGCCTGCGGACGGTCGGTGAACGGAAAGACGAAGTGGCCGAGGATGATTTCGAAGAAGATCCTCGGCAGGCTCACCAGCCGCTGGGTCGGATCGGTGGCGAGTAGGGCGTCGTTGAAACCTCTGGCGACGCGGTCGAGTTCCTCGCCGCGCAGCGAGACCGTCGGCGGCATTTTCGGGTTCAGGAGGCGAGTGCGGATGCCCGTCTGGCCGCAAATCTTCTCGATCCGCTCCAGCTTGTCGTCGCTGAACATGAGGTTGTAGTATGCGATGCCTTGGCCGGAGATATCGTGGACGTCCTTTGGGCGGATCAGCAGCAGGTCGCCGGCCTTGGAGACCACGCGACGGTCGTTGAGGGTCTGGACGACCTGGCCGTGGGTCACCAGCATCAGTTCGCTATAGAAGGTGTGGGTGTGCCAGGGGTAGCGCCAGGGCCGTTCGGACTGGACGAAGGTCAGTCCGTAGCCGGCCAGCTCGCGGTACTGCTCGGTCTTCACTGGGGTATCCGCCATCGTCGGCTCCAGCCGGAGATCAAATAAGTGCAAACGAAATCATATGGACGCAAGATTTGAGCCTGTATTTGTGGTATAAGATATGGAAGATGTCATATGAATGCAAGTTTCAATGCTCGCTTGGGATATCTATATAAATGATGCTTGCGGAAATCAAGTGGCGAGGGAGCAGAAGAAGCAGGAGAGACTGCGCATGAAGACACGAACGCCAGCCGGGTTAGCCTTTACGCTGATCGAGCTTCTGGTGGTGGTGGCGATCATCGCGGTGCTGGTTTCGCTGTTGCTGCCGGCGTTGGCCACAGCCCGCGAGCAGGGGCGGGCGATCCAGTGTGCCAGCAACCTGAAGCAGGTCGGGTTGGCGGTGAACCTCTACGCGGACAGTCACAACGATATCCTGGTTCCCAGTTGCCTGACGTTCGATCAGGTCAGGCCTCTTCGACAGTCCGAGCGGACGCGAGACGCTGCCGCCGTCCGAATCAGCGATCTGCGTCATCGCCCCCCTCCGTCTTGCTTGCGGCTCTATCGACCGAAGGTTCTTCGTCGTAGCCGGATCCTTCCTCCGCGAGCGCCGCGACGATCTCGAGAATGTCGCGCCGCAGGAGCGGCTCGCCGCCCGTGATCCGGAGCTTGTTGACGCCGAGCTGCACGAAGAGCCCCGCCACGCGCTTGATCTCGCCCGGCGTCAGCCAGTGGAAGGCCTCCAGGACGACAGCGCGGGTGTCG
>ENA-UOUL01002465-UOUL01002465.1-bioreactor-metagenome-genome-assembly--contig:-NODE-2465-length-21513-cov-3.554908_pt1 | contig 21513 bp, 17 predicted proteins | sample MGYA00249838_ERZ747220 | MGnify/ENA primary metagenome ERZ747220 (study PRJEB28778, sample SAMN05720191) | bioreactor metagenome | isolation source: Anaerobic biogas reactor | place: USA:Washington...
GTGCAGAGGATGATGGCGCAGTGGGAACGCGAGACGCCCGGGCGCATCGACCAGATCGCGCGCGCGCTGGGCGACATCCGGCCCTCGCAGCTGGCCGACCCGAAGCTGTTCGACTTCCTCGGCCTCGGCCACCGCGACTCGGCGGCGCTGGCCGATGCGCATGCATGGCTTGCCGGGGAGCCACGCGACGCGAACGTCCCGGACGCGACGGACGCCGCTGACGCCCCGCCGCGCTCCGGCCTGCCGCCCGGCAGCGTCGCCTGAAGCACCCACCGCACGACCCGGGCCCGCCCACGCGGGGCGCCGCCGCGTCGGCCGCATTCCCGTCGCACCCACGCTGACCCCCTCCTCCACTACGGCACCGACTCCAGATGTTCTTCCGCAACCTGACCCTGTTCCGCTTTCCCGTTTCACTCGACCTCGAAGGCCTCGAGGAGGCCCTGGCCACGCACCCGCTGAAGCCCGTCGGCCCGCTGGAGCTGTCCTCGCGCGGCTTCGTGCCGGCGCTGGGCCGCGACGCCGAAGCGTTCTCGCACCGCGTCGGCGATGCCGCGTGGGTGGCGGTGGGCGGCGAGGACCGGCTGCTGCCGGCGGCGGTGGTCAACGACATGCTCGCGCGCAAGCTCGACGAGGCCGAGGAGCGCGAAGGCCGCCGGCCGGGCGGCCGCGCGCGCAAGCGCATGAAGGACGAGCTGGTGCACGAGCTGCTGCCGCGCGCCTTCGTCCGCCCCTCGCGCACCGACGCCCTGCTCGACCTCGACCACGGCGTGTGCGCGGTCGACACCTCCAGCCGCAAGGCCGGCGAGGCGGTGGTCTCGGAGATCCGGAACGCGCTGGGCAGCTTCCCGGCGCTGCCGCTCAACGCCGAGGTCGCGCCGCGCAGCGTGCTCACCGGCTGGATCGCCGGCGATCGGCTGCCCGACGGCCTGTCGCTGGGCGAGGAATGCGAGCTGCGCGACCCGGCCGAGCACGGCGCGGTGGTGAAGTGCCAGCGCCAGGAACTCCAGTCCGACGAGATCGCCAGGCACCTGGAATCGGGCAAGCAGGTCACGCGCCTGGCGCTGGTGCTCGACGACCACGCCTCGTTCGTGCTCGGCGAGGACCTGGTGGTGCGCAAGTTCAAGCTGCTCGACGGCGCGGTCGACCAGCTCGAGTCCACCGAGCGCGACGACGTCCGCGCCGAGCTCGACGCGCGCTTCGCGCTGATGGCCGCGGAGTTCTCGCGCCTGTTCACGGTGCTCGAGGGCGCGCTGAAGCTCTCGCGCGCCGATGCGTAGGCCGCGGCCACCCGCTAGCATTCCCCCATGCCCTCGCTGTTCCGACTGTCGCCCCCGGCAGACCCGACGACGTCGCGCCTGCAGCGCGACAGCATCGCCTTCGTCCTCTCCGACGGCCGCCGGATCGACGTGCTGCGGGTGCGCGACCCGCGCGCCAGGCGCCTGCGCCTGAGCGTGGGCGAACGCGGGCCGCGCCTGACCCTGCCGCCGCGGGTGAGCCTGGCCGCGGGCGAGCGGTTCCTGCTCGAGCACCGCGACTGGCTGACCCACCAGCTGGCGCCGCGCGAGGATGACGTGCAGCCGCTGGTGCCGGGCGAGCCCGGCGCGGTCCCGCTGCGTGGCGATCGCCTGGCGCTGCGCTGGGAGGGCGGGCGCGCCGCGCGGGCCCTGCTTGAGGACGACGCGGTGGTGCTGCAGCTACCGCCGCGCGCCGGCGCGGCCGCGGCCGCGCGCGCGCTGCGCGATTTCTACGAGGCCCAGGCCCGGGCCGACATCGGCCGCTGGCTGCCGGCCTACCTGCCCGGCCTGCCGCGGCCGCCGCGGCGGATCCGGCTGCGGGTGCTGTCCTCGCAGTGGGGCTCGCTGGCCCCCGACGGCACCCTCACCCTGGACCTGGCCCTGGTGCTGGGACGGCCGAGCGCGTTCCACTACGTGCTGGTGCACGAACTCTGCCACCTGGTGCACGCCGACCACTCGCGCGCTTTCTGGCGCGAGGTGGAGCGCCGCTGCCCCGACTGGCGCGACGAACGCGACTACTTCCGCGAGGAAGGGCGGCGGCTCAAGGCCGCCCTGCACGTGCTGGTGGGCTGAAGGCGGCCCCCGCGCGGCGCGCCGGCGCCCGCCCGGACGCCGCCGACGGTGCCCCCTCCCGCCGCGTGGCCGCTCCGCCGCGCGCGCCGCGTTAACCGGGGGGAACCGTGGCCCGATCCCGAATGCCGACCCGAGTGGTGCGATGAGCCCTGTCCCGACCCGCGCGATCCGCCTGTCGCTGGCCGTCCTCGCCGCGCTCGCGCTGCTGGGCGGCTGCCAGCGCGCCGGCAATCCGATCGCCGCGGCGATCGGACACGCCGCCCGCGGGGCCGGCGACGCGGGACCGGCGGCGGCCGGCGACCGCGACTCGCTGCCGCTGCCGCCGGGCTTTCCCGACGACGTCTTCCTGCCCGCGGGCTACCGCGTGAACAGCGTGATGTCCCTGCCGCAGGCCAGCGTGCTGAGCCTGAGCGTGCCGGGCGACGTCGACGCCCTGCTCGCCGCCGCCGAGGCGGCGATGCGCGAGGACGGCTGGACCCGGACCCTGTCGGCGCGGCATTCGGCCGACACCGCGATGCTGGCGTTCGAGAAGCCCGGAACCGCCGGCACCCGCAACGCGACCCTCTCGTTCAGCCGCAACGTCGGCGACGAACGCGTGATCCTCGGCGTGCAGCTGCGGGAGCTGCGGCGGCAGTAGCCGGCCGCGCTCAGTCGGCCTCGGCCAGGAAGCCGCCGATCGCGGCCGCCACGGCGGCCGGCTGCTCCATGTGCAGGTGGTGGCCGCCGGGCAGCACCAGCAGTTCCCCGCGCGGCAGCAGCGCCGCCCGCTCGCTGCGCTCGGGTTCGGGCAGGTAGGGCTGCGGCGGGTCGGCATGGATGACCCGGGTCGGGCATTCGATCCCGGCGATCAGCGCCCGCACCTGTTCCTCGGTCGGGCGCAGCATGGTGGTCACGGTCAGGCGCGGGTCGCTGCTCCATTCCCAGCCGCTGCCGCCGCCATCCAGCGCGACCGGGCGCGTGCCGCGTTCGACCAGCAGCCTGGCGGCCGCCTCTTCCATCGCGCCGACGCGGGCCATCATCCGCGCCCGCACCGCGGTTTCCAGGTCGGGAAACGCGCGCAGGCGCTTGCCGCGCAACGCGCGGGTGGAGGCGACCGCCTGGCGCAGGCGCGGCACGGTGTTTTCGGGGGTGTCGGGCAGCGCGCCGAGCGCCTCGATCGCGACCAGCCGGCGCACCCGCTCCGGGCAGGCCGCGGCCACCAGGCTGGAGATCCCGGCGCCCATCGAATGCCCGAGCAGGGCGAAACGCTCCCAGCCCAGGGCGTCGGCCACGTCCAGCACCAGGTGCACGGCGGCGGCGAACGAGTAGTCCGCGCCCGGCGGCAGGTGCGCGCTGCGGCCGTGCCCGGGCAGGTCGATGGCGACCAGCTCGATGCCCTCCAGGTGCGCGGCCAGCGGCACGAAGCTGGCCGCGTTGTCGAGCCAGCCGTGCAGCGCCAGTACCGGCGGCCGCCCGGCCTCGCCCCAGCGCAGTCCGCGGACGGTCCCGCCCGGCAGTTCGACGGCCAGCTCGCGCATCAGCCCGCGCGGTCCCAGGCCGCCAGCTCGCGACGGACGATCGCGGCCAGCGCCGCGGCGTGGTCGGGGGCATCGTTGAGGCAGGGGATGTAGCGCAGGCGGCTGCCGCCGGCCTCGCGGAACAGCTGCGCGTTCTCGATCGCGATCTCCTCCAGCGTCTCCAGGCAGTCGGTGGCGAAGCCGGGGCACACCACGTCCAGCTCGCGCACGCCCTCGGCGGCCAGCGCGCGCACGGTGGCGTCGGTCGCCGGGCCCAGCCAGCGCTCGCGGCCGAAGCGCGACTGGTAGGACATCGCGTATCCGGACGGATCCAGCCCCAGCGCGCGCGCGATCGCGGCCACGCTGGCCTGGCACTGCGCGGCGTAGGGATCGCCGCCGTCGACCAGCCGCTGCGGCAGGCCATGGAACGAGAACAGCAGCCGCTGCCCGCGCCCGTGCGCGGCCCAGTGGGCCCGGATCGAGGCCGCCACCGCGTCCACCCAGCCCGGGTCGGTGGCGTAGTCCTCGACCACGCGCGCCTGCATCGGGCCGCGTTCGCGCTCCACCAGCGCGGCCACCGTGCCGGTGGTGGTGGACGAGTACTGCGGATACAGCGGCAGCACCAGCAACCGCTCCACGCCGGCACCGGCCAGCGCGCGCAGGCGTGCGTCCAGCGCGGGCTCGGCGTAGCGCATCGCGTGGTCGACCAGCACCTGCGGCAACAGCCCCTGCAGCCGTGCGGCCAGGCGCTGCGTATGCACCGCCAGCGGCGAACCGCCTTCCATCCAGATCCCGGCGTATTTCCTCGCCACCCGCGCCGAGCGCAGCGGCAGCACCAGCCCGTGCAGCAGCGGCCACCACACCAGCCGGGGGATCTGCACCACGTAGGGATCGGACAGGAACTGGGCCAGGTAGCGGCGCACCGCGCCGGGGGTCGGCGCCTGCGGGGTGCCGAGGTTGACCAGCAGCACGGCGGTGCCGGACGCGATGGGAGCGGGGGCGGTCGTCATCGGCATAGGATGGCAGGCCGCGGCGGGACGCGCACGGCGGCCGGCGGGGACGCTGCGGTGCACCGGCGCAACTCATCCGCGATTCATCGCCCCGTCACTAGCCTGAGCCGTCGCCGCGACGCGCGGCGGGCCGTCCACCGTGGAGTCCGACATGACCGCTTCCCGCACCCGTTCCCTGCCGCGCCGCCTGGTCGCCGTGGCGCTGCTGGCGCTGTCGCTGGCGTCCGCCGGCGCGGTCGCCGGCCCCGAGGAGGACGAACGCGCGCGCAACGCGGTGCGGGTGCTCACCGAGGTCCAGGCGATCCCCGAGTCGGCGATCCCCGACAAGCTGCTCGACGAGGCGCGGGCGATCGTGGTGGTCCCCGACACGCTCAAGGTCGGGCTGGTGTTCGGCGGCCGCCGCGGCCACGGCCTGCTGTCGGTGAAGTCGCCCGACGGCACCTGGTCCAACCCCAGCTTCGTCACCCTCACCGGCGGCAGCATCGGCCTGCAGGCCGGCGTGCAGTCGGCCGACGTGGTGCTGGTGTTCCGCAACGACCGCAGCCTCGAGTCGATCGTCAACGGCAAGGTGACCCTGGGCGCCGACGCCGGCGTGGCCGCCGGGCCGGTGGGCCGCAACGCGGCCGCCGCGACCGACGGCCAGCTCAAGGCCGAGATCTGGTCCTGGTCGCGCGCGCGCGGCCTGTTCGCCGGCGTGGCCCTGGACGGCGCGGTGCTGCGGATCGACCACGACGCCAACCAGGTCGTCTACGGCGCCGGCACCACCCCGCGCATGATCCTGGAGGGCCGCATCCAGCAGCCGCCCTCGGGCGCGGTGGTGGCCTTCCGCGACCAGCTCGAGGAGGCCACCGCGGCGGCCCGCGCGGCCCGCGGCACCTCGGGCTCACCGGCCCCGGCGACGGCCGCCGTGCCTGCGCCGCAGCCCGACCCCGCCACGGCCAGCACCGCGCCGCTGCTGGAGGCGCCGCAGTCCGGCCCGCAGCCGGGCGCGTTCGAGCCGGTCCACGACAATCCCGCGCTGGTCGAGCCGCTCCCCGAAATCCCCTGATCGCGCGGGCGGGCGCCGGGCACGGTCCCGCCACGCGGGCTGGAGTATCCTGAGCGCCTCTCCTCACGGTTCGGCGGGAACACGCAATGGGTAGTTTCAGCATCTGGCATTGGCTGATCGTGCTGGTCGTGGTGCTGCTGGTATTCGGCACCAAGCGCCTGCGCGGCGCCGGCCGCGACCTGGGCGAGGCGGTGAAGGGGTTCAAGAAGGGCATGGCCGACGACGACCGGCCGGCCGCCGAGCTCGACCACAAGTCCGAGGCCGGCGAGCGCGAGGGCACCGCGCCGGGCAAGTCCCGGCAGGACGACTCGGTGTCGCGCTGAGGCCGCGGGTTCGCGGCCGCCTCCATGTTCGACATCGGCTTCAGCGAACTGCTGCTGGTCGCGGTGGTCGCCCTGGTCGTGCTCGGCCCCGAGCGCCTGCCCAAGGCGGCGCGGTTCGCCGGGCTGTGGGTGCGGCGCGCACGCGCGCAGTGGTACTCGGTGAAGTCCGAGCTCGAGCGCGAACTGGCCGCCGAGGAGCTCAAGCGCAGCATGGACGAGGCCCGCAAGGCGGCCGCGCAGCTGGAGCAGACGATGCGCGAGACCGAGGCCGAGGTGCAGGCCAAGGCCCGCGCGGCCGAAGAGGAGGCGCGGCGCGGGATCGAGGGCCTGCGCCGCGACCTGGCCGGGACGCCCGCGCCCGGGACGGCCGGCGCGCCGGCGGCCGATCCCGCCGACGCGACCGCGGCCGGCGACGCGTCACGGCAGCCCGGGTTGCCGGGCATCGACGACGGACACGACGGGGACGATGGCCAGCAGCGCTGAAGACGACGACGGCTCGGGCAGCCTGATCGAGCACCTGGTCGAACTGCGCACGCGCCTGCTGCGGGCGATCGCCGGCCTGGGCATCGCCCTGCTCGCGCTGCTGCCGTTCGCCAACCGCCTGTACGGCTGGTTCGCCCGGCCGCTGCTGGAGAAACTGCCCGAGGGCGCGCACCTGATCGCGGTCGAGGTGGCCTCGCCGTTCTTCGCCCCGCTCAAGCTGGCGCTGTTCGCCGCGCTGCTGCTGACCATGCCGTGGTTGCTGTACCAGGCCTGGGCCTTCGTCGCGCCCGGCCTGTACCGGCGCGAGAAGCGCCTGGCCCTGCCGCTGCTGGTCTCGGCGGTGCTGTTGTTCTACATCGGCTGCGCGTTCGCCTTCTTCCTGGTGCTGCCGGCGGTGTTCGGCTTCCTCACCGCGATCACGCCCGACGGCGTGGCGATGATGACCGACATCAACGCCTACCTGAACTTCGTGCTGGTGATCTTCCTCGCCTTCGGCATCAGCTTCGAGCTGCCGGTGGCGCTGGTGATCCTGGTGCTGCTGGGCTGGGTGACCCCGGCGCAGCTGCGCGAATGGCGCGGCTACGCGGTGGTCGGCGTGTTCATCGTCGCGGCGGTGATCACGCCGCCGGACGTGGTGTCGCAGCTGATGCTGGCGATCCCGATGTGCCTGCTGTACGAGGCCGGGATCATCGCCGCGCGGCTGCTGGCGCCCAAGACGGAGGACGCGGCGGAGGACGGGGCCGCCGGCGACGCATGAACGCAGCGCCCGGGCCGGAGCAGGTGCCGGCCGGACTGCTGCGCCGCTACCTGGCCTGGTCGCTGGACATGCTGGTGCCGGTGGCGTTGGCGCTGGGCGCGTGCGCCGGCCGCATCGCCGCGGCGTCGGCACGCGCGACCGCTGCGCTGGAGGCCATCGCGCAGCGGATGGCGCAGGCCATGGTCGACGCCCTGGTGCACGGCACCGGCGCGCTGGCGCTGGCGCGCGGCTGGCTGCGCGATCCCGCCTGGCGCGAGGCGGTCACCGCGCTGTCGGGCGCGGTCGCCGACGCGGTGGTGGCGCCTGCGCTGCTGGCCGCGCTGCTGGCCCTGGCCTGGTTCGCGGGGTTCGAAGCCTCGCCGTTGCAGGCCACGCCGGGCAAGCGCGCGCTCGGCCTGCGGGTCGTGGACGCGCGGGGCGCGCGGCTGGCTCTCGGGCGCGCGGCGCTGCGCCACCTTGCCGGGACGCTGTCCTGGCTCAGCCTCAACCTCGGCCACCTGCTGGCGGCCCTGCCGCCGCGGCACCAGGCGCTGCACGACCGCCTCGCCGGGACGCGCGTGCTCCAGCGTGCCGGGGCGCGGCTACCGGCCTGGTCGCTCGCCTGGCTGGGGCTGCAGCTGCTCGCAGCCGTGGCCGCGGGCGCATGCCTGTTGGCGGCCACGCAGCAGGCGATCGAACGCGCCTTCGACGCCCTCCTCTAGCCGCGGCTCCCGCCGGTGCCGCGCGCGGCGCCGGCACGGCCCGCGCCGGATCTCGCGGCCGCGGGCGGCATCAGAGTTCCACCTGGTTCCCCGGCAGCGGCGGCGGCGCCGGCGGCGCCCCGCAGACGTCGCGCCACATGTGGTACATGACGCCGAACATCACCACGTACATCAGCAGGATCATGCCCAGGTAGAGCGGCGCGACCAACAACATCCCGAGCGCCGGATGGACCAGGCTGCCGACCAGCATCAGCAGCCCGCCGACCAGCATCAGCACCAGGAACAGGGCGAACAGCGCCAACACCGACAGCACCGCGAGCACCACGATCGGCAGCAGGTTGCGCAGCGCCCCCGCGAGCCCGTCGCGCACCGCCCCCAGCACGCCGCGCCCGCCCAGGGCCACCTGGCCGAAGCCGATCGCGTAGGCGCCGCCCAGGAACATGCCCAGCAGCAGGCCCAGGCCCAGCACCTTGCCCAGGCCCGGCGGCGGATCGGGCAGGTCGCCGGGCTGGATCGGCCGGCCGGCGGCTTCGACCTGCAGCTGCATGACCTGCGCGTACCACTCCGGCAGCCCCTCGCCCAGGGTGCCGACCAGTACGCCGAAGACCAGCAGGTAGAGCGCGCTCATCAGCAGGCCGAACCCGACCAGCCGTCCCCCGCCGCGACCGGCGCGGAACGGCTCGAACACCGCGCCCGGCGCGGTGGGGCGGCCGTGCTCGGCCGCGTCGATCACCCGCAGCACGCCACCGATGAGCAGCGGGAACACGACCAGCGAGGCCAGGGTGGCAAGCCCGCCCACCACCATCGCCGACTGCGGGCTGCCGGACAGCGCCGACTGCAGCCCCATCTGCAGCAGGCTCGGCACCAGCGCCAGCGCGGCGACGATGGCGATCGCGCCGATCACCGCGCGCGGGTTGTTGCGCCCGAGGTTGACCGCCCGAGCCAGCCAGGACCACCCGGCGCCCGGCCCCATGGTTCGCGTCGACATGCCAGTCCGTTCCACCATTCAGACGTGGCCCACGCCACGATGGCGACATGCTACTGCATCGCCGGCGCGGCGCCGGGCGGTGGCGATCGACGCGACGCGGCCGTCACTCGGTCGGCGGCAGCACCGTCAGCACCTCCTCCACCGTGGTCAGGCCGCGCGCGACCTTTTCCGCGGCGGCCACGCGCAGGGTCCGCAGGCCTTCGCCGACCGCGGCGCGGGTGAAGGCGGCCAGTTCCATGTCGGGGCGGACCAGCGCGCGCAGGCGCGGGGTGACCGGCATCAGCTCGTAGATGCCCACCCGCCCCAGGTAGCCGGTCTTGCGGCACTCCAGGCAACCGACCGGACCGCAGGTGCCGGTGGGAATGGGCGGTGCGTCGGGGCCGGGGAACAGCGCGCGCCACGCTTCGGGCGCGAGCGGGCGCGGCGCCTTGCAGTGCGGACACAGGGTGCGCACCAGGCGCTGGGCGAGGATGCCGTTGAGGGTGGAGGCGATCAGGTAGTGCGGCAGGCCGAGGTCGAGCAGGCGGGTGATCGCCGAGGGCGCGTCGTTGGTGTGCAGGGTCGAGAGCACCAGGTGGCCGGTGAGCGAGGCCTGCACCGCCATCTGCGCGGTGTCCAGGTCGCGGATCTCGCCGATCATGATGATGTCCGGATCCTGGCGCAGCAGGGTGCGCACGCCCTGGGCGAAGCCCAGGTCGATCGCGTGGTGCACCTGCATCTGGTTGAGCTCGGGCGCGATCATCTCGATCGGATCCTCGACCGTGCACACGTTGACGTCGGAGGTGGCCAGCCGCTTGAGCGTGGAGTACAGCGTGGTGGTCTTGCCCGAGCCGGTGGGGCCGGTGACCAGCACGATCCCGTGCGGGCGGCTGGTGAGCTCCTTCCAGGTCGCCGCCTCGCCCGGGTCGAAGCCGAGCTGCTCGATGTCCTTGAACGCGGTGTCCGGGTCGAAGATGCGCATCACGCACTTCTCACCGAAGGCGGTGGGCATGGTGGACAGGCGCATCTCCACCTCGCGCCCGCCCGGCGAGCGGGTCTTGATGCGGCCGTCCTGCGGCCGCCGGCGCTCGGCCAGGTCCATGCGCCCGAGCACCTTGATCCGCGAGACCACCGCGGTCATCACCGGCGGCGGCATCTCGAACACCTGGTGCAGCACGCCGTCGATCCGGAAGCGCACCCGGCCGACGTCGCGGCGCGGCTCGAGGTGGATGTCGGAGGCGCGCTGCTCGTAGGCGTACTGCAGCAGCCAGTCGACGATGTTGACGATGTGGTGGTCGTCGGCGTTGACGTCGCCGGCGCGGCCCAGCTCGACCAGCTGCTCGAAGCTCGGCGCCTGGCTGCCCTTCTCGCCGCCGTCCTGCTGTGCGCCGCGCACCGAGCGGGTGACGCCGTAGAACTCCATCGTGTAGCGGTGCAGGTCGAGCGGGTTGGCCACCACCAGCTCGATTTCCCGCCGCAGCAGGCGCTGGATGTCAGGCAGCCAGTCCAGCGCAAGCGGCTCGCTGGTGGCGATGCGCACGCGGTCCGGGCGCACTTCCACCGGCAGGATCCGGTGCCGGCGGGCATAGGCGTGCGAGACCACGTCGGTGACCTCGGCGACCACGATCCTGGTCGGATCGATGCGCAGGTAGGGGCGGCCGCTGGCCTCGGCCAGCCACTCGGTCAACGCCTCCAGGCCCAGCTCGCTGCCCGGGCGCAGGGCCGAGGGCAGCTTGAGGTTGGCCAGCAGTACCAGCGGATGCACCGCCTCGAGTCCGCGCACGTGGCGGGCGCTGGCGCGCGCGTGCTCGGCGTCCTTGCGCGCCAGCAGGCCGTCGGCCTCGAGCGCGGCGACCACCGGCTCGAGAGCCAGCCGCCCCGGCGGCAGGCGCGCGTGGGCGGCGGCCGATGGCCTGGCGAGTGGTTCGTTCACGCGTGGCTCCGTGCCGGCCGGCGCCGGTCGCTTCGGGGTCCACCGTATACTAGCGCCCCTGCGCCAGCCGCCGAATCCCGTTTCCAGCCGATGACCGGACCCACGTTCCAGGAACTGATCGCCCGCCTCGACGCGTACTGGGCGGCGCAGGGCTGCGTGCTGGTCCAGCCGCTCGACCTGGAGGTCGGCGCCGGCACCTTCCATCCGGCCACCTTCCTGCGTGCGATCGGGCCCGAGCCGTGGAACGCGGCCTACGTGCAGCCCTCGCGCCGCCCCACCGACGGCCGCTACGGCGAGAACCCCAACCGCCTGCAGCACTACTACCAGTACCAGGTGGTGATGAAGCCCAACCCGGACAACATCGTCGAGCTCTACTTCGGCTCGCTGAAGGAACTCGGGATCGATCCGCTGGTGCACGACCTGCGCCTGGTCGAGGACAACTGGGAATCGCCCACGCTCGGCGCCTGGGGCCTGGGCTGGGAGGTCTGGCTCAACGGCATGGAGATCACCCAGTTCACCTACTTCCAGCAGGCCGGCGGCCTGGAGTGCCGGCCGGTGCTGGGCGAGATCACCTACGGCCTCGAGCGGCTGTGCATGTACCTGCAGGACTGCGACAACGTCTACGACCTGGTCTGGACGGTCGGGCCGCAGGGCGTGGTGACCTACGGCGACGTGTTCCTGCAGAACGAGCGCGAGCAGAGCGCCTACAACTTCGAGCACGCCGACGTGGCCGAGCTGTTCCACCGCTTCGACGCCTGCGAGGCCGAGGCCCTGAAGCTGGTCGAGGCCGGCCTGCCGCTGCCGGCCTACGACCAGGTGTGCAAGGCCAGCCACAGCTTCAACCTGCTCGACGCGCGCCGCGCGATCAGCGTCACCGAGCGCCAGCGCTACATCCTGCGCGTGCGCAGGCTGGCGCAGGCGGTGGCGCAGGCGTACCACGAGCAGCGCCGGAAGCTGGGCTTCCCCGGTTTGAAGACCCCGCCCAGGGCGGCCTGACCTCCTTCCTTCCCCCGCGCGCGGGGGAAGGTGCCCGAAGGGCGGATGGGGGCTCGCCGCGCGCCCCCACCCCGGCCCTCCCCCGCAAGCGGGGAGGGAGACGACACAAGGTTGAAGAATGAGCGAACAACTTCCGCTGCTGGTCGAACTGGGCACCGAGGAACTGCCGGTCAGGGCCCTGCCGGGGCTGGCGCTGGCGTTCTTCGACGGCGTGCTGGCGGCGCTGGAGCGGCGCGGCATCGCGGTCGAACGCGGCGACGCCAGGCCGCTGTACTCGCCGCGGCGGCTGGCGGTGCTGCTGCCGGGCGTGGCGGTGGAGCAGCCCGAGCAGTCCTCGGAGGTGTTCGGCCCCTACGTCAACGTCGCCCTCGACGCCGACGGCCAGCCGACCCGGGCCCTGCTCGGCTTCGCCGCCAAGGCCGGGGTGGAATGGACCGCGCTCGAACGCGCCACCGACGCCAGGGGCGAGCGCTTCGTGCTGCGCTCGGTGAAGCCGGGGGCGAAGACCCGCGACCTGCTGCCCGAGGTGCTGGCCGAGGCGATCGCCGCGATCCCGATCCCCAGGCCGATGCGCTGGGGCAACCACGACTACGCCTTCGCGCGCCCGGTCCTGTGGCTGGTGCTGCTGCTGGGCCAGGACGTGGTGGAGGCCGAGGCCTTTGGCGTGCGCGCCGACCGCTTCAGCCGCGGCCACCGCTTCCTGCACGAGCGCCCGGTGTGGATCTCCACCCCGGCCGACTACGTCGACGCGCTGCGCGGGGCCAAGGTGCTGGTGGATCCGGACGAGCGCCGCGCCCGCATCGTGGAACAGGTCGAGGCCGCGGCGGCGGCGGCGGGCGGCCGCGCCCGCATCGACGCCGACAACCTCGACCAGGTGGTCTGCCTCAACGAGTGGCCGCGCGCGGTGTCCTGCGCCTTCGACGAGGAGTTCCTGGCCGTGCCGCAGGAAGCGCTGGTGGCGACCATGGAGGCCAACCAGAAGTTCTTCCCGGTGCTCGACGCCGAGGGCCGGCTGACGTCGCACTTCATCGGCATCGCCAACATCGACCCCAGGGACGACGGCGAGATCCGCAAGGGCTACGAACGCGTGATCCGGCCGCGCTTCGCCGACGCCAAGTTCTTCTTCGTCGAGGACATGAAGCAGGGCCTGGAGTCGATGAACGCGGGCCTGGCGACCGTCACCTACCAGGCGAAGCTGGGCACCGTCGCCGACAAGGTCGCGCGCGTGGCCGCGCTGGCCGAGGCGATCGCGCCGCAGGCGGGCGTCGACCCGGCGCTGGCGCGGCGCGCTGCGCAGCTGTCCAAGGCCGACCTGCAGTCGCGGCTGGTCAACGAGTTCCCCGAACTGCAGGGCATCGCCGGACGCCACTACGCGATGCAGGACGCCGCGCTCGCCGACCTGCCGCACGCGCAACGCGTGGCGCTGGCCAACGCGATCGACGAGGCCTGGCAGCCGCGCTTCGCCGCCGACGCGATCGCGCCCTCGCCGCTGGGCCGGGTGCTCGCCATCGCCGAGCGCCTCGACACCCTGGCCGGCGGCTTCGCCGCGGGCCTCAAGCCGACCGGCAACAAGGATCCGTTCGCGCTGCGGCGCAATGCGCTGGGGCTGGCGCGCACGCTGATCGAGGGTGGGCTCGACTTCAACCTGCGCGACCATCTTTCGCAGGCACGACGCGCCGCACTGTGCGCCTGCGTCGCGAACGCGGAGAAGGCCGTCGGCGATGCCAAGGGCGAGAAGGAAGCCGCATCCGCCCGCAAGGCGCTCGAAGAGTTCACCGCGCTTCGCGATGGCGACGCGTCTTCGGGCGTCGAGGAACTCTACGACTTCATCCTTGAGCGCCTGCGCGGCTACTACGCCGACAAGGGCGTGCCGGTGCAGCAGTTCAACGCGGTCGCGGCGATGAGGCCGGCCTCGCTGGCCGACTTCGACCGCCGCATCGCCGCCATCGGCCACTTCGCGGCCCTGCCCGAGGCCGAGGCGCTGGCCGCGGCCAACAAGCGCATCGGCAACATCCTGCGCAAGGCGGAAGACGCGATCCCCGAGGCGGTGGACCGGGCGCTGCTGCGCGAGTCCGCCGAACTCGCGCTCGCGGCCGCCGTGGACGCGGCCATCGCCGACACCGACGGGGCCCTGGCCCGCGGCGACTACGTCGCGGTGCTCGGCCGCCTGGCCGCGCTGCGCCCGCAGGTGGACGCGTTCTTCGACGCGGTGATGGTGAACGCCGAGGACCCGGACCTGCGCCGCAACCGCCTGGCCCTGCTCAAGCGCCTGTCGGCGCGGCTGGGCAGCGTGGCGGCGATCGAGCACCTGTCGGCCTGAGTCGACGCCGGGCACGGCACGCGCCGGCCTGCCCCCACCCAACCCTCCCCCGCAGGCGGGGGAGGGCTTTGGCGCGGCGTCCGTCACGGCCCGCATGCGCAGCCGCATGGGGGGCAGCCATGACGACCGCGAGGGACGGCTCCGCCCGTTGTCCACGAGGGCGCCGCGGCGGGCGTGGGAGCTGCGACGCGCACGGCGACGATCCTTCGCTCCCTCCCCCGCTGGCGCGCCCTTGCCGCATGCACTCGCTTGCCCGCTGCGCTTCCTCGTCCGCCTGCGCCCCCTCCCTCGCCGCACTCCCTCGCCCGCTTGCACTCCCTCGCCCGCTGCGCTCGCTCGCCCGCTTGCGCCCCCTTGCCCGCTTCCGCTCCCTGCACGCTGCGCTCGCTCCTCCGCTTGCGCTCCCTCCCCCGCTTGCGCTCCCTCCCCCGCCTGCGGGGGAGGGTCGGGGTGGGGGCACCCGCGCGACGCATGCACCTTCCCATCGTTCCAGCCTGGATCCGTTAAACGACTTTCGACACGGCTTGGGTATCCTCCCCCGATGCGCCTCCCCCACCGCATCGCCGCCCTCGCCCTGCTGGCATTGCTCGCCTGCGGCGCGGCGCATGCGGTCACCGTCGGCCCGGTCACGATCGTCGGGCTCGACGAGGAGATGGAGGAGAACGTGCGCGTGTCGCTGTCGCTGGTCGACGCGGCCGGGCAGGAGGTGACGGGCCGCCGCATGGGCTACCTGGTGCGCGTGGCCGAAACCGAGGCGCGCGAGGCGCTGGAGCCGTTCGGCTTCTACTCGCCGACCATCGAGGTCGAGCGCAGCCGCGCCAACGGCACGATGTCGGTGACCGTCCGGGTCGATCCCGGCGAGCCGGTGCGGGTGCGCAATTCGAACATCGCGATCATCGGCGAGGGCGGCCAGGACCGCTACCTGCAGGCCGACATCGACGCCTTCATCCCCTCGCCCGGCGCGATCTTCAACCACGCCGACTACGAGGCCAGCAAGATCCGCATCAGCCGCCGCCTGACCGAGCGGGGCTATTTCGACGCCGACTTCTCCTCGCGCCGGGTCGAGGTCACCCGCGCCGAACACGCGGCCGACATCGAGCTGGTCTGGACCAGCGGCCCGCGCTACGACATGGGCCCGACCACGATCGAGCAGGAGCGCCCGATCATCCGCCAGGACCTGCTCGAGAAGCTGGTGTACTGGGAGGAAGGCCAGTACTACCACCAGGGGCGCCTCGACCGCCTGCGCACCTCGCTCTCGCGCCTGGACTACTTCGGCGACATCGAGATCACCCCGTATCCGGACCAGGCGGTGGACAACCGGGTGCCGGTGACGGTCAAGCTCACCCCGGCCAAGCGCAGCATCTACACCGCCGGCGTGAGCTACGGCACCGACAGCGGCCCCGGCGTGCGCCTGGGCGTGGAGCGGCGCTACGTCAACACCCGCGGCCACAAGGCGCTGGCGCAGGTGGACCACGCGCGCAAGCGCAAAACGCTCACCCTGCAATACCGCATCCCCGCCTTCGCCTGGCGCGACGGCTGGTACACGGTCAGCGCCCAGGCCTACGACGAACAGACCGACTACATCGACACCCGGCGGGTGGAACTGGTCGGCAGCCGCAGCGGCCGCTACAACCGCCACCTCGACCTGGTCGCCGCGGTGCACGTGCTGCGCGAGCGCTGGCTGTACGCCGACGACGGTGTCGCCGGCCGCGCGGTGGATCCCGAATACCGCTATGCGACCTTCACCTTCCCCTCGGTGCGCGCCGACTACCGCAACCTCGACAACCTGGTGTTCCCGCGCAGCGGCGTCGGTGGTTCCCTGGTGCTGCGCAGCGGCGTGGAAGGCGCGGGGTCGGACGCCAGCTTCCTGCAGCTGCACGCGCGTGCGACCACGTTCAAGGGCCTCGGCGACGACGCACGCCTGATCCTGCGCGCCGAGGCCGGCTACACCTGGACCAGCGCCCTGGTCGACATGCCGCCGAGCCTGCGCTTCTACGCCGGCGGCGAGCGCAGCATCCGCGGCTACGAATGGCGCGAGGTGGGCCCGCGCCTGACCCGCTACGAACGCGACGAGGCCGGCAACCTGCACGAGACCGGCTATCTGGCCACCGGCGCGCGCAACGTACTCACCGCCAGCATCGAGTACGAGCGTTACTTCCTCGAGGACTGGGGCGCGGCGGTGTTCATCGACAGCGGCAGCGCCTTCGACGACCGGCCGGACTGGCACACCGGCGTGGGCGTGGGCCTGCGCTGGCGCTCGCCGGTGGGTCCGCTGCGGCTCGACCTGGCACGCGGGCTCGACGACCCCGACTCGCCGTTCACGGTCGGCCTGAGCATCGGCACGGAGTTCTGAGATGGCCCTGCGACGCCAGCCGCGGCTGCCCGACGACATCACGCCCGAGGAGCGCGAGCGCCGCATCGCCGAGCTGCGCGAACGCCGGCGGCGGCGCATGCGCGTGCTCGCGGTGCGCAGCGCGATCGGCACCGCGGCGCTGCTGGTGCTCGGCGCGGCGCTGCTGTACTGGCTGCTGGCCACGTTCGGCGGGCGCGACTTCCTGCTGGCGCGCATCGCCGGCCTGCTGCCGGCCGGCACCGAACTGACCTGGTCGGGCGCCGAAGGCCCGGCCTCCGGGCCGCTGGTGATCCACGACCTGCGCTACGTGCAGCGCAGCTGCCCCGACGTCGACGGCAAGCCGGTCGCGTTCGACGGCTGCACGGACCCCGCCGTGCTCACCTTCACCGCGCGCCGGGTGGTGCTGGACCCGCAGATCACGCCACTGGTCGGGCGACGCCTGCGCCTGGACGCGCTGGACGTCGAACAGGCCACGCTCGACCTGCCGGTGACCGACTCGGAGTTCGAGCTGCCGACCTGGCCGGAGGTGCTGCCGCGCATCGACCTGCCGCTGGCGCTGGAGTCGGACGCGATCCGGGTCGATGGCCTGCGCGTGACCCGCGCCGGTGCGCCGCTCATCGACATCGCGAGCATCCGCGGCGGCCTCGACGCGCGCCGCGACGACCTGCGCGTGCACCGGCTGGTGGTCGACAGCGACCGCGGCCTGTTCAGCGCCGACGGCCGCTACGCGCCGCGCGACAACTACCGCACCGACCTCGTCGCCACCGCGGTGCTGCCCGCGCCGTTCGCGCGGCCGCGGCCGCGCGTGGGCCTGATCGCGCGCGGCGACCTCGACCACATGGACCTGGCCATCGGCGGCCGCGCGCCCGGCCCGCTGCGCGCGCACGTGGGCCTGCGCGGCAAGCGCTGGACCCTGCGCGCGCACACCGACGCGCTCGATCCGTCCCTGCTCGCCGGCAGCGGCGAGCCCGGCACGCCGGTGGCGTTCTCGCTGGAGGCCGACGGCCAGGGCGGCGCCGCCAACCTGCAGGGCGAGTTGCGCCGCGGCGACCTGTACGCGGTCGTGCGGCCGTCGAGGCTGCGCCTGCGCGAGCGGGTGCTGGAGCTGCACCCGCTGGTGGTGGACGTGTTCGAAGGCCGCATCACCGCCACCGGCCGCGGCGACTTCAGCCGGCCCGACGACGGCGATTTCCGCTTCACCGTGGAAGCCACGGGCCTGCGCTTCGGCGGCCAGCCGGCGGCCCCGGATCCCCAGCCGGCCGATCCCGCGCCGGCGATCGGCGTGGACGCCGCGCTGGAGATCGCCGGGCGCAGCGCCGACTGGACCGTCTCGGGCACCGGCGACATCCGCCGCGACGACCTGCGCGCCAGCATCGAGCTCGACGGCCGCGGCGACCTCGACCGGCTGGTGCTGCGCACCCTGCGCGCGCAGGCGCCCGGCGGCGCGCTCGAGGCGAACGGCGAGGTGGCGTGGGCGCCGGCGCTGGCCTGGGACATCCAGGCGCGGATGGCGGGCTTCGACCCGGGCTATTTCGTGTCGGGCTGGGACGGCGCGGTCGACGGACGCCTCGCCGGCACCGGCCGGCAGCGCGCCGATGGCGGGATCGACCTGCAGGTCGAGGCCAGCGACCTGGGCGGCTCGCTGCGCGGCCGGCGCCTGTCGGGCCAGGCGCGGTTCGCGATGCAGGGCGCCTCGCCATCGAAGCCTCGCAACGATTTCGAGGGCACGGCCGACCTCGGCCTCGGCGACAGCCGGGTGCAGGCCGAAGGCCGGCTCGACGCGCGGGTCGAACTCGACGCGCGCTTCGCCCCGCTGCAGCTGGCCGACCTGCTGCCCGATGCCGCCGGCAGCCTGCGCGGCACGCTGCGCGCACGCGGCCCGCGCCAGGCGCCCGACGTCGAGGCCGACGTGCAGGGCAGCGGCCTGCGCTGGGCCGGCTACGGCGCGTCCTCGCTTACCCTGCGCGGCCGCCTGCCGTGGTCGCGCGGCGACGGCGCGCTGGTGCTGGACGCGGCCGGCGTGGACGCGGGCCTCGCGCTCGAATCCATCCACGTCGCCGCTGCGGGCGCGGTCGAGGACCTGCGCCTGGAGGCGTCCGCGCGCAGCGGCGCGATCGGCACGCTCGACTTGCGCGGCACCGCCGCGCGCCGCGGCAGCGGCTGGCGCGGCGAGGTCTCCACCCTGCAGCTGGCGCCGGTGCGCGGCGCGGCCTGGCGGCTGCAGTCGCCGGCAAGCTACGCGGTGGCCGGCGCCGCGTGGTCGCTGTCGCGCAGCTGCTTCGTCGCCGAGGGCGGCGGCTCGCTGTGCGCGCAGGCGCAGTGGCCGCGCAGCGGGTTGCAGGTCGAAGCGGTGCAGCTGCCGCTGGCCCTGGTCGAGCCCTACCTGCCCGATCGCGAGGGCGGCCGCCGCTGGAGCCTGCGCGGCGACATCGACCTCGACGGCGAGGTGCGTCCCGCCGGCCGCGCCTGGCAGGGCCGCGTGGCCCTGCGCTCGGGGGACGCGGGCCTGCGCAGCAGCCAGCGTTCGCGGCGCGACCTGCTACAGCTGGGCAACCTGCGCTTCGACGCCAGCTTCGATCCGGCGCGGCTGCAGGCCGAGCTCGCCGCGGCCCTCAACGACGACGGCCGGATCACCGCGCGCGTGGCCACCGGCTGGGATCCGGGCTCGCCGCTGTCGGGCACGATCGAGGTCGACACCGACGAGCTGACCTGGCTGGAACTGTTCTCGCCGGACATCGTCGAACCCGCCGGCCGGCTCACCGCCGACCTGCAGCTGGCGGGCACGCGCGCCCAGCCCGCGCTCGCCGGCCAGGCGCGGCTCGCGGACTTCAGCACCGAGCTGCCGGCGCTGGGCATCCTGCTCGAGGAAGGCGACGTGCGCCTGCAGGCGCAGGCCGACGGCAGCGCGCTCATCGCCGGCGAGGTGGGTTCGGGCGAGGGCCGGCTCGCGGTCGACGGCAGCCTGAGCTGGCGCGATGCCAGTGCGCCACTGGTGCTGCGGCTGCACGGCGACGGCGTGCTGCTGGCGAACACCCGCGACCTGCGGGTGGTCGCCGATCCCGACGTGGAGGTGCGCTACGCCGCGCGCCAGCCGCTGCGCGTGACCGGCACGGTCACCGTGCCCAGCGCGGTGATCGACCTGGAGCGGCTGGACCAGGGCGTGTCCGCCTCGCCCGACGTGGTGGTGCTCGACCCGGTCGATCCCGAGCGCGGCGCGGCCTCGCCGCTGCAGCTCGACCTCACCCTGGCCATGGGCGAGGACGTGCGCCTGCGCGGCTTCGGCCTGGACGGCACCCTGGGCGGCAGCCTGCGCGTGCGCGCCCAGCCCGGGCGCGAGATGGTCGGCAACGGCACGCTCGACGTGGGCGGGGTGTACAGCGCCTACGGCCAGCGGCTGCGGATCACCCGCGGCCGCCTCGGGTTCAACGGCCCGGTCTCCGATCCGCTGCTCGACATCCGCGCCGAGCGCAAGATCGAGGCCCATGGCGTCACCGCCGGCATCACTGTCAGCGGGCGCGCCTCGGCGCCACGGGCCGATGTCTGGACCGATCCGTCCAGCGACGAGTCGCAGGCACTGTCCTATCTGGCCCTGGGCCGCCCGCTGTCGAACCTGAGCAGCGCCGAGGGCCAGCAGCTCGACGCCGCGGCCGCGGCGCTCACCGCCGGCGGCAGCATGCTCGCCGGGCAGCTGGGCACGAAGCTCGGCCTGGACGATGCCGGGGTATCCGAATCGCGCGCGCTCGGCGGCAGCGTGCTGGGCATCGGCAAGCAGCTCTCGCCGCGCCTGTACGTGGGCTTCGGCGTGTCCCTGCTCGGCACCGGCCAGGTGCTCACACTCAAGTACCTGCTGCGCCGCGGCTTCGACGTCGAGATCGAATCGAGCACCCTGGAAACCCGCGGCTCGATCAACTACCGGCACGAGAGCGACTAGCCGGCGCAGCTGCGCCCGCGACGCCGGGCGCTAAAGATCTCCCGCCGCGCGCCGCTATCGGGGACACGGCCCAAGGTGGCCGGCAATCGAACCGGGAGACACCGATGACCGCACGACCGACCGTGCTGCTGTGCGACGACTCGCGTGCGCTGCGCATGCTCGCCGAGGGAGCGACCCGCGAAGAGGTGGCCCGCGAGACCGGGGCCGTCGCGGCGGTCATCGACGCCAACCTCTCCATCCGACGTGGCGAGGTCTTCGTGGTGATGGGCCTCTCCGGATCGGGCAAGTCCACCCTCGTGCGCATGATCAACCGCCTGCTCGAGCCCACCACGGGCCGCGTGGTCGTCGGTGGGACCGACATCACCGACCTGCCGCCGAAGGAGCTCAAGAAGATCCCGACCGTCTGCGGCTCGCTGCGTGAAGCCCTGACCGCCCTCGAAGCCGATCATGAGTTCCTGCTTGCCGGTGGCGTCTTCGACAAGGACCAGATCGACAGCTATATCGAACTCAAGATGACCGAAGTGGTCAAGTTCGAGCAGACTCCCCATCCGGTGGAATACGAAATGTACTATTCGGCCTGAGACCTCCGGCCGGAATGCGAAAGGGCCCCGCAAGGGGCCCTTTTGTTTACGCAGCGCGATCTATTGCGCCGCCGGCGGCGCCATCAGGGCTTCCAGCTGATCGAATTCCTGAACCTGGACGAACTGCAGGGCAAAGCCGACATCAAGATAGCGCACCACGCGCCCCACCAGCTTGCCAACAGCCATGGGCGTGCCCAGTTCCGGCCAGATCTCGGCAGAAACCGCAACGCCTGACTGGGATACGTCGATCACGAAACAGGGCAGCTGCGTGCCATCGGCCAGGGTCAGCAGCGTCTGGCGTGCCTCAGCATCCAGCGGCAGCGCCGCGCCGGTCAATTGCTCGGCGCGCTGGACCAGCTTTTCGAGATCGTCGAGCCCAAGTGACTCGAACCGCAGCACCTGGCTGCGCGAGAGCAGGGCGGCATTGAGTTCGAACGAGGGGTTTTCGGTCGTCGCGCCGACCAGCACCACCGTGCCATCCTCCATCACGGGCAGGAAACCGTCCTGCTGGGCCCGGTTGAAGCGGT
>ENA-UOUL01002466-UOUL01002466.1-bioreactor-metagenome-genome-assembly--contig:-NODE-2466-length-21504-cov-5.921874_pt1 | contig 21504 bp, 16 predicted proteins | sample MGYA00249838_ERZ747220 | MGnify/ENA primary metagenome ERZ747220 (study PRJEB28778, sample SAMN05720191) | bioreactor metagenome | isolation source: Anaerobic biogas reactor | place: USA:Washington...
CCGCCTCGACCGAACAGATCACGCACAAAATGGTCGCCCGCGCGTGCAAGGGCCGCCGCCTGACTCCGAACGTCCAGACCAAGATCCAGACCGCCTTGAACCGCGCGACGCAGCAAAACTACCGCCTCGCCGACCTGTTCACCTACTGATGGTCCAAAGGTCCCGACACGGCGGTTGTCGTGGCGAACCGGCCAGCTATAATCGGCGTATGACTGCGACCTTGGAAGGGGTAGAAGAATGGCAGCAGGGCCTTTGGTGGTGAAGCGGTCGCCTGTGCGGCTGACCGCCGACGCCAGTCTGACGATCACGCGGCTGTTCTGGCCGGGGACCGACCGTGCGCGGAATGTGGTCGAACGCGTCAGGGCGCTGGACGACGAGCAGGTCCGCCGACTGCTGGACACGATGCGGGAGGAGTTCGCCCATCTGCACAACGGAATCGAGAACATCTTCCTGGCTCACTACGAGCAGGCGGCCAAGCGGGTCGAGATGCCCACCGGCGCTGCCGACGAGCGGAAGCTCTACATCGGCGCCTGCTTCACACTGGAGTACGCCTTCGCCTCGGCGGCTATATTCAATCCGTCCATGACGCCCGCCATCGATCAGAATGGGCTCGAGCCGGGGTCGCTTCGCTTCGCGATGAGCCTGCGGGCGGTCGGCGAGGGCCATCTCAGCTCGATCGTGTTTCGACGCGGGGTCGTCAAGGCCGGCGGCAAGATCGTAATGGAGCCGGCTGGACCGTACCACGAGCCGCTGCGCCGCGCCGAGTACGAGCGGTTCAGCAAAGCGAAGTTCCGCGTCAAGCTCGCCGAACTCGGTGTGCGCGACGCGATCATGGAGGTGGTCCTGCGTCGGCTGGGCGAGCGGTTCACCGCCGAAGAGCTGCGCGAGGCCATCAACGGCCCGCAGGCCGTGGTCGAGGGACTGCTGCGTCCCGATAGCGAGTCGGCCGGCTTCGAATGGCTGGCCGGCTGTGACTACGACATCGAGGCCAGTCCGGACGGCCGGATCACGGATGCCGTCCTGTTCCCGATTTGCGAAGCCGAGAGCCAGGGGATGGAGGACATGCGGATCGTCCGCTTCACCGACGACGACGGCTCCGTTCGCTATTACGGCACGTACACCGCCTACAACGGCCGCAACATCCTGCCGCAGATCGTCGAAATGCGAGAGCCGAATGTCGCACGCGTCCGCACGTTGCACGGTCGCTGCGCCCGCAACAAGGGTCTGGCCCTGTTCCCGCGCAAGATCGGTGGGCACTACATGATGAGCGGACGGATCGACGGCGAGAACCTGTTCATCCTCCGATCGGACAGCGTCCACGTCTGGGACGAGGCCGTCAAGGTGCAGGAGCCGCAGTTCCCCTGGGAGGTCATCCAGGTCGGCAATTGCGGCTCGCCCATCGAGACCGAGGCCGGCTGGCTGTTGCTGACGCACGGTGTCGGCCCGATGCGCCGCTATTGCATCGGCGCGACGCTGCTGGACCGTGACGATCCGACGAGGCTTCTCGGCCGACTGGCTGAGCCGTTGCTGATGCCTACGGCCGAGGAACGCAAGGGCTACGTTCCGAATGTGGTTTACTCCTGCGGTGGACTGGTGCACAATGGGTTGCTTGTGATTCCCTATGGGATCAGCGACGCGGCCACCGGCTTCGCCACCGTCAGTCTCGACGACCTCCTGGCCCGTCTGGCTTGAAGGGCTTGCAGGGGCAGGCCCCCGGTAGGACGATCAAAGTGCAAAATGGAAAGTGCAAAATTGAGGAGGTCATCCGCCGGAGGCGGATTCCACAGTTGTGATGTTTGATATTTGGTTCTTGCTTTCTTAAGAGCTTATATGGTGTGCGATGAAATCGGATGTGGTTAGTTTGGCTCGGCCGTTGCGGGGGATCGTCCCGCCGATGGTGACACCTCTTGCCGACCGCGACGCGCTCGACGTGGCCGGTCTGGAACGATTGGTTGAGCACATTCTGGCCGGTGGCGTTCACGGCCTGTTCATCCTTGGCACGATGGGCGAGGCCCCGAGCCTGAGCCACCGGCTGCGGCACGAGCTGGTCGATCGGGTCTGCGCTCTGGTCAACCGCCGTGTCCCGGTCCTGGTGGGCATCATCGACACTTCGTTCGTCGAGGCGCTGGGCCTGGCGCACAAGGCCGCCGCCGCCGGCGCCGATGGGCTCGTTCTTCCCGCGCCGCATTACTACCCGGCCGGCCAGCCGGAACTGCTCGAATTCCTCCGTCACCTCGTCCCGCAACTGCCGCTGCCGGCGTTTCTCTACAACCTCCCGAATCGGCCCAAGCCGATGTTCGATCCGGAGACGGTTCAGATCGCGGCGTCCGAAATGCCCGGCATCGTCGGCCTCAAAGACAGCTCGGCGAATATGACGTACTTCCGCCACCTCCAGTTCCTCATGGCGGATCGGGCGGACTTCGCACTGCTGATGGGTCCGGAGATGCTGCTGGCAGAGACGGTCCTGATGGGTGGGCACGGCGGGATCTGTGGCGGGGCCAATCTGCTGCCGCGTCTGTACGTCGATCTGTACGAGGCGGCCTTCGCCGGTGACATGCCCCGCGTCCAGACGCTGCATCGCAAAGTGACGGAGCTGGCCCGAACGATCTACCGAGTCGGCCGATTCGAATCGAGCTTCCTCAAGGGCCTCAAGTGCGCCTTGTCGTGCCTGGGGATCTGCAGCGACTTCATGGCCGAACCGCTGCACCGCTTCCGAGGGCCGGAGCGGCAGATCGTGCAGAAGTACATCGAAGAGTTGGGCATCACCGTGTGAAGTCTGAAGTTCCTTTCCACTTCACACTTCACACTTCACACTTCAATGCTGTTTTCGTAGAGGGACTATGGTTGGAAACCTCGGGGCCTTCGACATCGCGATCCTGGCGGCGTACGGCGTCGTGGTAGTTGCCCTGGGACTCTACTACCAGCGCAAGTGCCGCACGGCGCAGCAGTTCATGGTGGCCGACCGCACGATTCCCGCCTGGGCGGCCGGGCTGGCGGTCATGAGCGCCTACACCAGCAGCATCTCGTACATCGCCACGCCCGGAAAGGCCTTTGACTCGGACTGGCACGTGTTCATCTTCTCGCTGTGCATCATCCCCGTCGCCTGGCTGGTGTGCCGGTATGCCGTGCCATATTACCGCAAGATGCAACTGGTCTCCGTTTACGCCTTTCTGGAGGAGCGGCTCGGCGCCTGGGGCCGGGTGTATGCGGCTCTGTCCTTCGTGCTCCTGATGGTCGGCCGCATGGCGGTCATCCTCTACCTTGTCAGCGTGCTGCTGCACTCGTTTGTTCCGTGGAACATTGCGATCATTATCATCGTCATCGGCGCGATCACGATCGTCTACACGCTGCTGGGCGGCATGGAAGCGGTCATCTGGACCGATGTGATGCAGTCGATTGTGATGATTGTCGGCATCGTCTTTTGCGCGGTGAGTCTGTCGCGTGACATCTTCGCCGGCCCCGAACCGCTGGTCCAGGCGGCTTTCGACGCCGACAAGTTCAGCCTGGGCAGTCGGGCGTTCTCGTTCTCGTCGCGCACGGTCTGGGTGATGATCGTCTACGGGATCACGGAAAACCTGCGCAATCTGCTGGCCGATCAGAACTACGTGCAGAAGTACTCGGCGGTGCCGACCGAACGCCAGGCCAAACGCTCGGTGTGGATCGCCATGCTGATCTACATTCCGCTGACGGCGATCTTCCTGTACATCGGCACGGCCTTGTTCGCGTTCTACTCGGGCCGGGAGGGCGAACTGATCGCGCAGGGCATCGACAAGGGTGACAAGGTCTTCCCGTACTTCATCGCGACGCAGTTGCCGGCCGGGCTCAAGGGGTTGATCCTGGCGGCGATCGTCGCGGCGGCGATGAGCACGGTGGACTCGGCGCTGAACTGCTCGGCCACCGTCCTGCTGCTGGACTTCTACAAACGCTTCATCCGTCGTCAGGTCGGCGAACGCGGCAGCCTGTTGTTCCTGCGCCTGATGACGGTGCTGTGGGGTGTGCTGGGCACGGCCTTCGCACTGTTGATGATCCGAGCGCAAAACGCGCTGGACACGTGGTGGCAGATCTCCGGCATCTTCGGAGGCGGCATCCTCGGTCTGTTCCTGTTGGGCCTGCTGCGCGTCCGTCTTACGCTCTGGCAAGGTCTCGTCGCTGTCGGCGTCAGCGTCGCGGTCATCACCTGGGGCACCTTCGCCCGTCCCGGCGCGCCGGGACCCGACTGGCCGGCTTGGGCCCAAGCCACTTTCGAGCCGATCCTCGTCGGCGCCGTCGGCACCGCCGCCCTCCTGGCTGTTGCCCTGATCTTCCACCTCCTGAACAGCCGCAAGAGTTGACCATCCTGCCCATCAGGCAAAGCAAAAGGCCGAGCCCTCCGACTCGGCCTTGGGTGTGCGATGCTGCTCGGGGTCAATCCTCCAGGGGGACGACTGTGGTTTGGCCCGTGGTCAGTTCGGCGGCGACGGTGCCTTTGTGGACCGGCATTTCGACGGTGTTTCGGGCGGTGTTGTAGGGGCGTATCTCGTAGTCGAGGCGGTAACGCCCGGCGGGCAGGTGAAGCCTTGAGAAGGAATCCTCATCCGGTTGAGCCAGTGAGAAACGCACCGTGTGCCGCTGCGAATGACCCAGTGGGACGATGGTCTGTGTGTCGAGATCGGTGACCCGGCAGTAGATAAAGACACTGTCGGTATCGACACGGCTTCGCAGGTGCTCGGACAGCGTGAAACGTGCCATCGCAGCAGGTTGCAGGGCGACGGTGACTTGCGCGAGTCGGCTGTCGTCGACCTCGACGAAGTCGCTGTTGGCCTGGAGGTAGCCCACGGCGCCGCAGGAGACCTGGTAGCGTCCGGGTGGCAATCCCTCGTAGAGGGCTCGGCCCTCGGCGTCGGTTTCCATGGCCGCCCGGTCGTAGAAGAGCCACTCCAGGTCGTTTTCGATCTCATAGGATTCCCGGGCGATGGGGCGGGCGGTCTGCGCGTCTATCACGCGAATGGAGAGCCGGCCGCGACCGAGATGGAAGACAATGTCGTCGCGATGATCGGACGGGCCCATCTCAAAGACGTCCGTGATCCCCAGGACGCGGTTCTTATCGCCCAACGTGAGGTAGTACTGTCCGGGGCGCAGTCGCTCGCATACGAAGCGCCCATCCGATCCGATCCGGGACGATTCTTGGGCCTGGTGGTCGTTCTGCCAGTGGCGGTTCATTTCGTCATCCTCCGGAATCTCCGTCCAACGGCGCACGCGGACGGAAAGCCCTTCGCGGTCGCGTACGGAGGGCGGGATGAAGGCGCTGACGACGCCATCGCCCATATCGAGGTCCAGGTGCATATCCCCGTCGACCTGGATGGAATGCTCTTCGATCAAGCTGGGTGCGTTCGACTGCCATGGGGGCGCATCCGAGCAACGAATGGACAGACGATGTCGGCCGGCGACGATTCCGTCGAACCGGAACTGTCCCTGGTCGTTGGTTTGCGCCTGCCTGCGGTTTCTGTCCGAGAGGTGGAGCGTGATGTCCGCCTCGGCGATCGGCGCCGGACCTCGGCGGAGAACACCGGTGACGGCGAATCCTTCCTCATTGCCGAAGTCGACCTGGGTGGCTTGTCCCGCTTCGAGGTGTACCGATTTGGTGGCCAGTGTCTTGTTGTCTCGCGTGCTGAGTCGCACGTCGCAGGCTCCGGGTGGGAGTTCCAACAGCCCATAACGACCGTTCGGATCGGTCTCGGTGCTCTTGCGGCTGGTCAGGCGGGGATAGTCCGGGCCCGTTTGTACGTCGCTGGTTTTCGTGACGCTCACGGTCAGTCCGACTCTGGGGTGGCCCTGAGGGTCGACGACGGTGCCGAAGATAGTGGCGCCCTCGGTCAGGACGATGCGAGGCAGCGCATTGCTCTCGGTCTCCAGCTCGGTTCGATGGCAGTAGTACGGGGCGTAACCCGGCGCGGTGATGTAGACGTAGTGCTGCTCTGTGGCGATGCCGGCGATGACGAAGACGCCTTGCGCATCGGTGGTGAAGGTCTTCCAGTATCGCGGTTCATGTCGTTCCACATCGGAGAATATCGCAACCATGGCGTTTTCGATCGGCCGGTCTTGTGCGTCGAGGACCACGCCCGGCAGCAAGGTGGCTTGAACCAGGTCGAAGCGTGCCCGATTCGGATCTTCGCAGATCGGTTGGACCTCGACCGGGTCGAGCGTCAGTGGATCGTAGCCTTCGGCAAAAACCGTCACGCGATAGCTGCCTCCGATGGGCAGGTCTTCTCGGCCCGTGTCGAAGTGGCCGTCGGGCGATTTGAAGATGAAGCCTTCCCGGCTCCAGGTGGCCGAATAGCCGGAAGGGGACTTTTCGACCTGGCTGAAGGTCATCTTGACGGTGAATTCCTCCATGGGCTTACCCGTGGCGGCGGAGACCGCCTTTCCATAGATGCGTCCGGCCCGAAAGACCTGGAGGACGTATTCTTCCTGACCGAGTTCGAATTCCTGAAGCTCGCCTGAGATGCCGCCTCCAAACGGATTCAAGCGGATCGTGCCTTCGGCGGCGCCGTTGGGGATCACAACCCGGCCCTCCGCATCGGTGCTGGGACGCTCGCGGGTCAGGTTTGAAACGCCGTTGTATTCGTGAACGATGACACTCACTCCCGCCACCGGCTCATCGGCCTGATCGACCACGCGGATATGCAGTGGCACGGGAGGCTCCAACTGGATATCAATGCGAATACTGTCGTGGCCTGGGGGCAATGTGGTGTGTTCGACGTACATCGCATGGTTGGAGTGAACAGCCCAGAGGAACAGTTCTCCCAGATCGACGTTTTCCAGGCGATACTGGCCCTCCTGATCTGTATCGTCCGTGAGACAATTCCACATGGCGCCCGATCTGGTATTGCCCACGGTGACGCCCTCGATGGGGCGGCCTTGCGCGTCCGTTACGGTTCCGTAGACATCGACGCCCGGCTGGAGGACGACGTCTTGGCGGACCGTCTGGCCCACGGCGGGGGGCGCAAACCGGACGGAAACCGCCGGATACTCCGGATGGGTGACATGCAGCGAATACGCATCGGTCACCGGGTTGAGTCCATCGATTTCGTAGCGCCCGTCCGGACCGGTCACGAAGGGCACATTTGTGAAGTGGAACGTTCTGACGGTGGCGCCGGCGACGGGGCCGCCTTGGGCGTCGGTCACGATCCCGTCGACGCGGGAACCGGGATCCAGTTCGAAGCGGATGCTGTCGACGATGCGGCCGGCGACAATCGTGGTGGCGATGCGCTGCGAGACATAGCCCTGGGCGGTGAGATACAGATAATACTGTCCGGACGCCTCGAGGTCCGTCAGAAGGAAGCGACCGCGCTGGTCGCTGTAGGTTGCGGTGTTGGGATCGGAGATCTTGTGTCGGATCATGGCCCCTTTGACCGGTTGCTGGGTCAGTTTGCTCACGACGATGCCGGCGACGCCGGTTGGCGGCTGCGGTGCCTGGGTTGGGGCGATGTTGGCGTCCTGGGATTCGGTGGGGGGCTCCACGGATGCCGGCGGCTGGGTGGCTGGTTCTTCGGGGGCGGGATCACCCTCGGCGGCCGGTTCGGGTTCGCTGGAGGTCGGGTTAACGTCGGTGGGGGCGACGAGGTCGTAGCCTTCGGGGGTGAAATCGAAGAGGGCGTCGTCGAGGGGTTCGTCGAAGCGGATGTCGGTGATGGTCTGTTCGACGGGGTTGCCCTGCGGGTTCGTGACCGTGGTTTCAATTCGGATCGGCAGTTTCGTCTCGGGGTCTGCCCAGATGTTGTATGTCAGAGGGCCTATCTGGGGTATGTAGGTCACGAGGCGAAAACCGATGACCAATTGATCGTCGATGCGCTCTTCACCGAGCGTTTTGACCGAGTAGCCCGGCATGTTTCGGTAGTTCGTGAACAGCTCGTAGACGCTGGATGATGCGTGGCGAAATTCGACGTTCGGATGGAAGGCGATCTTTCGTCTGCTGTCCATATAGAGATAGTTGCCCGCCCGCTTGTCCATCAGGACCGTGTCGAACGGCGCCGGCTCGGGCGACTGGATTTCCGTCCGGACGAGGTAACCGTCCTTTTCGTAGACGCGTCCGGTGAGCTGCCCCGAACGAAACGCGAATTGGAGCGTACTGGTCTGGTTGACGTTTCGCGCGATGGCGGCAAAGGCCTGGCTCGTCCCGTCGGCGGCGCCACCGAGGAAGTGGACGCCCGCCAACACGGCGATGACAATGGCGGCGGCGACCGCCAGTTTGGCTGGTGAAGGTCTCATGAGTTCTCTCCCGAATGCAATCGCAATCGGCCAAGGGCCATCGCGATGTGTTTTCCGCTGGGTTCGCTGGGTCAGGGTTTCCAGGGCGCCGGGATAGCGACGTCGCCAAGCGTCGAAGTCCGGCTCGGGCGGTCGGCCCGGCGCCGTCCGGGCGATGGCTTCGTCCAACCAGTTGGCTCTGTCGGGGCGTACCATGGGCGTTACCTCTCGGGAAACCCGTTTCGTCTGAGTGTCTGTTCGATCTGCTTGCGGGCTCGAAAGAGCCTGCCTCGGACGGTGTGGCCGGCGATGCCCAATGTCGCGGCGATCTGCCGGTAGTCCATCCGCTGATAGTAGTGCAGCACGACGATCTCGCGGTACATCGGGGCCAGGCGGTCGACCGCGGCCTTGACGAGCCTCAGGTCGGGACCGTCGGTGTCGTAGACGATCTCGTCACCCGGCTCCATCGCGGTTGCCAACCGGAGCCGTTTGCGGTCACGGAGGAGCTGATGCGCCTCGTTCCGGCAGATCTGCGCCAGCCACGGAACGAAGCGATCGGCCCGCTTGAGGTCGGCCAGCTTCTCGCAAGCCTTGCAGAAGGCCTGCTGGGCCGCGTCTTCGGCCAGGGTCCGATCGAGCAGGATCGAGTAGGCCAGCCAGACCATTGCCGCATAGTGCCGCGCGTACAGAATCCCGAAAGACTCCGCGTCACCCTTGCGGGCTGCCTCCACGATTTCGTATTCCGCGTCCCGTTGCACCACTCGATCACCTGTAGATCCACATGCTCGTCGACGACATCATACAGATGAAACGATCCACACAAAAGTGCGCGGAAAAACCCGGGGGGCACGCAGAATATGCGCCGCAGATGAGCCCGTTGCGATGTGGATGGGGGGGGGCGAATCCTCATTCGCCCCTGTGGCAGGGGCTTAGACGATCTGGCCGTTGCGCAGGACGGCCCAGGTTCTCTGGGGCGGTCTGGGGGCGCCGTCGCGGGCGCTGGCGGTATGCGAAATGTCAACTTCCGAGATGGTGTACTCAGGGTCGCCGGCCTTGGCGCGTTTCCATGCGGCGTACAGATGCCCCAGATAGACCGAGTCCTCCTCGGCCCGGGCGACCTGGCAGTCGAGAGGTTGCTCGGTGTCGTTCCTCATCGCGTCCAGCGCGCGCTTCTTCGCCGCTTCGATCTCCTCGCCGGAGGGGTTGTCCATGCTGACGCCCAGCCGGGCCATGTGCGAGGAGAGCCCCTCCATATACTTGGCCCGCAAATGATTGCGAATCGCCGCCCGGCCGATGTTCGCCACCTCGTCCCACTGCATCTCCTCGACGTAGTCCTTGCACTGAAAGAACAGGCGCGTCACGCCGACATCGGGCAGCGACTGGCGGGCCACCTCGTCTGGGGAGACCCCAAATGTCCCGGCCAGGGCTGACAAGTCCTTATACCAGTCTTCGTCGATCCGCAGTGTGATCGATTTGCTTTTCGCCATGCTCGTCTCCTTGCATCGACATAATCCGGGATTCTACCGTTCCCGCGTGGCCCGACGCAACAGAAATCAGGCCCGTTCGCAGAGGCCAAGGGCCAGGTTCCCTTCGCCCGCACCTCCGGATGCTCTTGCGAGCACACGGCGAAGGGGGTGAATAATCGTTCGCCCCTACTTGAACCGTCGCGGTTTTTCGCGTAGAGAAGAACAATTTGAAGGCCCTCGACGTATCAACGGGGTTTTGTCTCATGGACAAAGATCAGTCCGGCCGACGGGGCCGGTTGTGGGGGGCCTACCGAGGGTTGTTTGCGAACAGGGGAACGTCTTTATGGCGACAGATGTCAAACAGATCGGCGAGATGGTGCAGGCCCGCAGCGAGTTCGTGCGGACGCTGCTGACTGAAATGGACAAGGTCATCGTGGGCCAGCGCTACATGCTCGAACGGATGCTGATCGGCCTGCTGGCCAACGGGCACATCCTGCTGGAGGGTGTTCCGGGCCTGGCCAAGACGCTGGCGGTGACGGTGCTGTCCAAGGCCATCGATGCAGACTTCCGGCGGATTCAGTTCACTCCCGACCTGCTGCCGGCCGATCTTATCGGAACCCAGATCTACCGCCAGAGCGACGGCCAGTTCTACACGCGCAAGGGCCCGATCTTCGCCAACATCATCCTGGCCGACGAGATCAACCGCGCCCCGGCCAAGGTCCAGAGCGCGCTGCTCGAATCCATGCAGGAACGCCAGGTGTCGATCGGCGAGGAGACCTTCGCGCTGCCGACGCCGTTCCTGGTGCTGGCGACGCAGAATCCGATCGAGCAGGAGGGGACGTATCCCTTGCCCGAGGCGCAGTTGGACCGGTTCATGCTGAAGCTCAAGATCGATTACCCGGACAAGAACCAGGAGCGGCTAATCCTCGACCGCATGGCGGTGACGGACAAGAAGCTCGACGTTCGTCCGGTCATCAAGCCGGCGGACATCGCCGAGGTCCGCTCGATCATCGACGAGATCTACATCGACGACAAGGTCAAGGACTACATCGTCGATATCGTCTGCGCCACACGCGATCCGCAGAAGTACGGCCTGAAGCTGGCCAACCTCATCAGCTACGGCGCCTCGCCGCGGGCGACGATCTACCTGGCGGTGGCGGCCAAGGCCCACGCGTTCATCCAGCAGCGCGGCTATGTCACCCCGCAGGACGTCAAGAGCGTCGGCCTCGATGTGCTGCGGCACCGCGTGATCGTCAGCTACGAGGCCGAGGCCGAAGACAAGACCAGTGAGGACGTCATCAAGACGATCTTCGACAGTATTGAAGTGCCGTAGAGGGAGTTTGAAGTGTGACGTTTGAAGTGTGAAGTGTGAAGTCACCTCACTTGAAACTTCAAACTTGAGACTTGAAACTGGGTTATGATTCCCGAAGAGCTCATCAAACGAATTCGGCAGATTCAGATCTACACCTCGCGGGCGGTGGACGCCAGCTTTGCAGGCCAGTACGAGAGCGTGTTCAAAGGCCGGGGCATGCAGTTCGACGAGGTCCGCGAGTACATGCCGGGCGATGAGATTCGTACGATCGACTGGAACGTCACCGCGCGGACGGGCAGGCCCTTCATCAAGCGGTTCGTCGAAGAGCGCGAGATGACGGTGCTGTTCGCGGTGGACCTGAGCGCCTCGGGCGAGTTCGGCACCGTCAGCAAGCTCAAGAACGAGCTGGCCGCCGAGTTTTGCGCGGTGCTGGCCTTCGCCGCCGCCAAGAACAACGACAAGGTGGGACTGCTGATCTTCACCGACCGGATCGAGTTGTTCATCCCGCCCAAGAAGGGCAGCCGGCACATCCTGCGATTGATTCGCGAACTGCTGGGCTTTACGATGCCCAAGCGGAGGACGAACATCCCGCTGGCCCTCGACTACGTCGCCAAGGTGCTGCGCAAACGGGCGACGGTGTTTCTCGTTTCCGACTTCATCGAGACCGATTTCCGCAAGCCGCTGAGTCTGCTGAACAAGCGGCACGACGTCATCGCGGTTCCCGTCCGCGACCGCGTCGAGATCGCCATGCCGGCGGTCGGTCTGATCGAGGTCCAGGACGCCGAAACGGGCCAGATCATGCTCGTGGACACGTCGAGCAAACGGTTTCGGGCTCAATACGGCGACCACAGCTCTCGCCGGTTCAACGAGCTGAAGAACGCGCTTCGGTCCATCAACGTCGATCTGATTCCGATTGCGACGGACAAGCCGTACATCAACGATTTGATCCAGTTCTTTCACATGCGACATCGCCGGCACTGACGCCTGAGTCGGTGCCGCGCCGTGCGGAGACAGAAGAAACGATGGCAGAGAAACTCGATTTTTCGCTTCCCGAAAAGAAGGGCAACGGCTTGGTGGGCCAGACCCTGATGGTCCTGCTTCTGGTGGCGTTGACGGCGCTGGCGGCGGCCAATCTGGCGGTGACGGTTCGGAATGCGAGACCGCAGAGCAAGCCGGTGCACCAGGGTCTCTCGTCGGAGCAGGTCAGGCAACTGGCGGCCAAGCTGGGCCAGCGCGGCCTGCACCTGGAGGCGGCGGGCCTCTGGCGCGACTACGCCGCGTTGCCCGACCTGGCGGCGGCCGAACGGGCCAAGGCACTGTTCCAGGCCGGCGTGTCGCTGGAGAAAGCCGGACAATACGCCCAGGCCATCGAGCAGTACTACCGAAGCGAGCTGGCGGCCCCGCTCGATGAGTTGGCCGGGCAGATCAACACGCACGTCAAGCAGTGCTTCGAATCGCTCGGCAAGTTCGCGGCGTTGCGCTACGAGTTGATGGACCGAACCAGTCTGAACCCTGCCGAGACGGCGGGGGGGAAGATCGTTGCCGAGATCGGACCTGAGAAGATCACCGAGGCTGCTCTCGATGCGATGATCGAGCGCAGCATCGAGAACCAACTGGTGTCCGTGAAGGCGTTCATGTCGCCCGAGCAGGCCGGCGAGCAGAAGAAGCGCCTGCTGGAACAATCTCGCACGCCTCAGGCCCGGCAGCAGTTCCTCCAAAGCTGGCTGGCTCAGGAGATCCTGTACCGTCAAGCGCTGGACGAAGGACTGGCCGACAAGGCCGAGACGAAACAGGTGCTGGCGGATGTGACGCGAGGTGTGCTGAGTCAGCAGTTGATGGACCAGAAGCTGGCGTCGCGGGTCAACCTTACGGAGACCGACCTGCGGACGTTCTACTCGGCGAACAAGGACCAGTACGCCGAGCCGGCCCGGGCGAAGATCAGTCACATCCGCGTGGCCGAGGAAGACCGTGCCGCCGAATTGCTCAAACGCCTGGGTGACGGCGAGGATTTCGCCGAGCTGGCCGGAGAGTTCTCGGAAGATGAGGCCACGAAGGTCGCTGGCGGTGCGATTGCCGAAGAGGTCCTCCAAGGCACCGATGTGCCGGGGATCGGGGACGCCGAGGAGATCAACAAGGCGATCTTTGTGACCAATGCTCCGGCGGTATTGGAGCAGGCGTTTCAGACCGACCGGGGCTGGGAGATCGTCAAGGTGCAGGACAAACGGCCCGAGCGGCAGAAGGGCTTCGATGAGGTACGCCAGCAGGTGATGCAGGAGTTGCTGCAGCGCAAGCAGCAGGAGGTCCAGCAGGACTACATCAAGGAGATGATGGACAGGCACAACGTAATCATCCATACGTCGGTTCTGGCGCCGGCGCCGCCGGCCGATTCGCAGGAGCCTTCGACGCAGAAATGACCGATTCGCGCAGGACAATACGAATGGCTCTTCTCGTCGGTGCCGGCATGCTGGCGGTCTGCACGGGGTGCCGTCGCGATCCCGGTGATGTGAAGACGGCCACGGCGTTCGAGGTGGACCAGGTCCACGAGCGCGGGCCGGTGACGGTCCATGTCCGGCTGGACCGGACGAAGATCACCATCGCCGAGACCGTGCTGCTGCAGTTGGAAGCGACGGTTCGGCCGGATTACGAGATCCGAATGCCAAAGGTCGACGAGGCCCTCAAGGATTTCGGGCTGGTCGGTTGGGACCATCTCGGGCGCCGGCTCGACGCGAACAACCACGTGGTCACGACCTACGAGTACCGCCTCGAACCGTTCCTCTCGGGCCGTTACGAACTCCCGGCGTTCACCTTCACGTTCCACGACGTCAACGAACCCGATACCAAGCACGAGCTGACCAGCGAGCCGATCGCGGTGGAAGTGGCCAGCCTGCTCGGCGAGCAGCGGGCCGAACTGGTCATCGAGGACATCGAAGATGTGGTTCCGATGCCGCGGAAGGCGACCACCTGGTGGGCCTGGCTGTTGGTCGGGGCAGGGCTCGCTCTGGCCCTGGCGGGCGGGCTGACCTGGTTCAGCCTCCGCCGATCCCGGGCCAACAAAACGCAGCCTGTGCGTAAAGCGGCACATGAGATCGCCTACGCCAATCTGCGGGCTCTCGTTGCGAGAAAGCTCGTTGAGCAAGGCAAGATCAAGGAATTCTACGAACGAATCAGCGGCATCCTGCGATATTACATCGAGGACCGGTTCGACCTGCACGCGCCCGAGCGGACGACCGAGGAGTTCCTGGACGAATTGCAGGGGGCCGAGATCCTGCACGCAGCCGACAAGGATGTCCTGGGCGAGTTTCTGACACATTGCGATCTGGTCAAGTTTGCCCGGCATGCGCCGACGACCGAGCAGATCCAGCGGTCGTTCGATCTGGTCAAGGATTTCATCGAGCGGACGCGGTCGGACGAGCGTCAGATCGACGTGACGGACCGCGTACAGGCGGCAGAGGCAACGCCGGCGGAGGTGGCCTGATGCAGTGGCATACGCCGTGGGCTTTCCTGTTGTTTCTGATGCTGCCTGTTGTGGGCTGGGCGATGCTGCGCAAGAAGCGCGCGGCGGCAGTGAAGTTCCCCAGTCTGATCGACATGCAGGCGTGCCCAGTCTCCTGGCGGTTGCGGTTTCGCCCGGTCCTGGTGGCGGCCCGGCTGCTGTGTCTGGCGCTGCTGATCCTCGCGCTGGCCCGGCCGCGAAAGGGAACAGTCCTTTCGGAGCTGTCCACCGAAGGTGTGGCGATTCAGGCCGTCGTCGATCGCTCGGGCAGCATGGCCGCGGAGATGGACTACGACGGCCAGAAGTTCGACCGCCTGGAGGTGGTCAAACGCGTCCTGGCCGACTTCGTCGAAGGCGATAAGAAGGGCCTCGGCGGTCGGACGGGCGACCTGATCGGGTTGATCACATTCGCGCGATACGCCGACACCGTCTGTCCGCTGGTGCTCAGCCACAGCGTTCTTTCGGAGTTTTTGCGAACCACCGAGATCGTGAGCGTTCGCAGCGAGGACGGCACCGCGATCGGCGATGCGATCGCTTTGGCGGCGGCCCGGCTGAAGACCGCCGAAGAAGAGCTGCGTCGCCGCAACGCTCAGCTGGGCTTCGGCGATGCCCAATCGCCCGAGAACGAGCGGGGCGGCTTCGAGATCAAGAGCAAGGTGATCATCCTGCTGACCGACGGCCGCAACAACGTGGGCGACTACGATCCGCTGACGGCCGCCGAGCTGGCCACCCAGTGGGGCATCAAGATCTATACGATCGGGATCGGTTCGGCCCAGTCGTTCACGACGGTCACGACATTGCTCGGGACGTTCCGCATGCCGACACAGGACGACCTGGACGAGAAACTGCTCAAAGCCATCGCCGAGAAGACCGGGGGATTCTACAGCCGGGCCACCGACGCCGAATCGCTACGCGACATCGTCCGGCGGATTGACGCCCTGGAGAAGACGGAAATGAAGTCCGTGCAGTACACGCAGTACGCCGAACGCTTCGGACGCTGGACACTGCCGGCGCTGCTGCTGCTGGGTCTGGAGATGCTGGCCGGCTGCACGGTCTTTCGAAAGATACCATGAGCGTGCAAGATGAATCGACAATGCCCGAACAACGACTTTGTCATTCCGAGCGCAGTCGAGGAATCTGGCCACGAATCAGGAGTCTGTCAAGTCTCTGGCCAGATCCATCGACTGCGCTGCGCTTCGCTCAGGATGACAATGGTCGTGTGGCTGCAATAGTGCTATATGAACTTAGGAAATGACAAGGCGTTGTGGTTGCTCTTCTTGGTGCCGGCGGTGCTGGTGCCGGTCTATGCGTGGTGTTTCTGGCGCAAGGCCCAGGCGCTGCGGGCGCTGGCCAGCCACGAAATGCTCGCTCGGATCAACAACACGGTCAGTTTGAACAAGCAGGTGTTCAAGGCGTTTCTTCTGGTGCTGGCGTTCGTGCTGATCGTGCTGGCACTGACCGAGCCGAAGTGGAACCCGCAGCCGCAGCAGATTCGCCGCCAGGGTCGCGACGTGGCCATCCTGCTCGACACGAGCCGGTCCATGCTGGCCGAGGACATCAAGCCCAATCGCCTGGAGCGATCCAAGATCGCCATCTCCGATTTGTTGGAGGTGCTCAAGGGCGACCGCGTCGCGATCGTGACGTTTGCGGGCAATGCAACGGTCAAGTGTCCGCTGACACAGGACTACGCGTTCGTGCGAATGGTCCTGGCGGACATCTCGACCGAGAGCACCAGCCGGGGCGGCACGATGCTCGGCGACGCGATTCGCAAGGGCGTCGACGAGGTCTTCGACAGGCAAAGTCGCGAGTACAAGGACCTGATTCTGATCACCGATGGCGAGGACCACGACAGCTTCCCCGTCGAGGCGGCGCAGAAGGCGGCCGAGGAGGGTATCCGGATCATCGCCATCGGCCTGGGCGACGACAGCACGGGATCGCGCATCCCGATCACCGGGCCCGATGGGCAGACCACGTTCCTGAAGTATCAGGGCCAGGAGGTCTGGTCCCGGCTCGACAGCGACACGCTGCGCGAAGTGGCCTATGCGACGGAAGGAGGCAAGTACCTCTCAGTCGAGCCGGGCACGACGATGGACCTGGGACAGATTTACGACAACCTGATCGCTTCAGCGGCCAGGCGTGAGCTGGAGTCGATGACGATGATGAAATATGACGAGAAGTTCCAGATCTTCGTGGCGTTTGCCATTGGATTGTTGATTTGCGAGGCGTTGCTCAGTGAACGCAAGAAGACAACCCGTTTGTAGGGTGTGCAATGCACACCTTCCTTGGCTGGGGGCGGTGTTCTTGCTGCTGGCAGCGATGACGCTGGCGCAGGGGGCCTCTGCGCGGGATGCGGTCCGGCAGGGCAATCAACTGTATGCCGACGGGCAGTACTCCGAGGCGATCAACAAGTACAACGAGGCCGAGATCGAGCAGCCGGCGGCGGTCGAGCCGAAGTTCAACAAGGCCAACAGCTACTATCGGCTGGACGACCTGGGCCGTGCGATCGATCTGTACCGGCAGGTCGCCGCCGAGAGCAGAGACATGACGCTGGTGAGCAAGGCCAAGTACAATCTGGGCAACTGCTTCTTTCAGCGAGGCTCCAAGCAGCGTGATTCCAACCTGCAGAAGGCCCTGGAGGACATGGAGACGAGCATCACGTACTGGCGAGGCGTGCTGGACATCGATCCGCAGAACGAGAAGGCCGCTCGGAACATCGAGGTCGCCCGCCTGACGATCAAGGACATCCTCGACCAGATCAGGCAACAGCAACAGCAAGAGCAGGAGCAACAGCAGCAGTCGCAACAGGACCAACAGGGGGACCAACAGGAGCAGGACCAGCAACAGCAATCGCAATCGCAGCCACAGGACCCGAACGAGTCCCAGGACGAAGACCAATCGCAGCAAGGGGCCGACCCGAATCAGGACGACCAACAGGAACCGGCCGACCAACAGCAGCAGCAGGACCAGGGCCGCGACGAGCAACAGGTCCGGCAGCAGGCTGTGCCGGACACGACCGCCCAGGAGATCCTTGACAAGGAGCAGCGGCAGAAAGAACAGCGACAGATTCGCCAAAGGACACAGACCCAGAAGGTCGAAAGAGACTGGTAACATGAGACACCTCGTCTGGACCATCACGTTCGCAGCCATCCTCCTGCCGGCCGGCGTCGCGGCCGGTCAGGCGCGGACGCGGGTCTATGCCAAGGTCGAGTCCGATATGACGATCTATCCGGACCAGACGTTCACCTACTCGGTGGTCGTCGAGGGGGGCAAACCGAGCAAGATCGATATCGCGCCGATCGCTCGATTCAATCCGCAGCGGGCCGGAAGCGGCAGCTCGATTCAGACCGTCGGCGACCGGACGACGATCAGCTATTCCGAAAATTATGTCATCGTGGCCGGTCCGCCCGGCACGATGGTTCTGCCGGGCGTGACCGTGGTTGTGGACGGCCAGACGTACACAACCAACGCGGTGGAGGTGACGGTCTCGGCGCCCGGCACGACCGACCGCCTGGCGCTGGAATTCACGATGTCGGAGACAACGTGCTACGTCGGCCAGCCGGTGGTGATGACGGTCCGCTGGATCGTCAAGGCCCAGGTCAAAGACGCGGCGTTCGATGTGCCCGTCTTCAAGGGCGACGATTTTTTCATCGAGGACCTGTCCGATACGGCAGGCGCCTACGCCAGGAGGGACGCCACCATCCACGGGGTCCCCGTTGTGGTCTCGGAGAATCGCGAGATGATCAAGGGCATGGAGGCGGCGATCATCTCGTTTCGCAAGGTCCTGATCCCCAAGCGTCCCGGCCGGATCACGCTCGAACCGGTGACCGTCTCGACGAGCATGGCGACCGGACGCGTCCGGACAAGCGACTTGTTCAATCCGATGCGCATGACCTACGAGCGTTTCGTCGTGCAGTCCGAAGCGTTGACGCTGGACGTGCGGGCCTTGCCGGAGACGGGCCGGCCCAAGGGGTTCTACGGCCTGGTTGGCCGCTACACGGTCTCCGCCTCGGCGACGCCGACCGAGGTCAGTGTGGGCGACCCGATCACTTTGACCATCCGGATCGGCGGCAATCCCTATCTCAAGCCCGTTCAGTGGCCCGACCTGGAGGGACTGTCCGAACTGGTCGACAATTTCAAGATCCCGGCGGAGAAGGCCTCGCCCCTCGTCGAGGATGGGCACAAGGTCTTCACGCAGACGCTGCGCGCCGGCAACGACCGGGTGACAGAGATTCCCCCCATCCCTCTGGCCTATTTCGATCCGGACGGCGGCGACTACGTTGTCGTCCGGACCGGGCCGATCCCGCTGGAGGTGGCCCCAGCGAAGGTGCTGACCGGGGCCGACGTCGAGGGACTCGCTCCTACGTCTGTCAGCCGGCAGGTCCAGGCATTGCGAGAGGGATTCAGCGCCAACTACTACGGCTCCGAGGTCCTGGTCGATCAGGCGTTCTCGCCCCTGGCGGCGCTGGTCAGTCCGGGCTATGCGGCGATCTGGTCGCTGCCGTTGCTCGTCCTGGTGGGCAGCATCGTGTTCCGTCTGGCGACGCGAACCAGTCCGGAGACGGTGGTGCGAAAGCGCCGGCGGCAGGCATGCTCGGCAGCCGTGCGCCGGCTTGGTACGGTGGCTTCGGCTGAGGCGAATCAGCGGCACGACCTGCTGATCGCCGCTCTGAGGGGCTATGTGGGCGACCGTTTCGACCGAACGGCCGGCTCGCTGACCGCCGACGACTGCTATGGCATCGTGCGAGAGGCCACCGGTGATGCGGACCTTGCCGAGCGACTTCGATCGAAGGTCTCCGAGTCGGAGGCGGCCCGCTATGCGTCGATCCACGCACAGGTGGACGCGACGCAGATCGAAGAGGCGATCGCACTGGTGAGGCAGGTGGAGGAGAAGGCGAGGCGATGAGGACTCATGCGGCGCACATCCTGCTGCTTGTGACGCTGGCGTTGGCCGGCGCGAATACGTCCTATGGGTCCGATACGTCCTATATGACCGATGGGACCTATGAGACCGATATTGCGCCTCTTTTGCGCGATCAGCTCTACGCGTTGTTGAACGAGGCGAACGCGGCATTCCAGCAGGCCAACGCCGCGGCCAACGCCCCGGGCCGGGCGGCCGAACTTTACGGCAAGGCCATCCTTCTTTATGAGAAGATCATTGAGCAGGGAAACGTCCGCAACGCCAAACTCTACTACAACCTCGGCAACGCCTATTTCCTGACCGAGGATATCGGACGGGCGATCCTGAACTATCGACGCGCCCTGGAGCTCGACAGCGGCGATGTGAACATCCGCAACAATCTGGCCTTCGCGCGAAGCCGGCGGATCGATCAGGTCAGCGCCCGCGCCGAGAAACGCGTGCTGGAAACCCTGTTCTTCTGGCACTATGACTTCTCGCCGCAGACCCGGCTCCTGCTGGGGAGCTTGTCTTTTGCCGGCCTGTGCATCGGCGCCACGGTGATCGTCTGGCGCGGACGCGGTCCGGTAAGTTCGGTGGTTGTGGCGCTGAGCGGGCTTCTGTGTCTGTGCTTCGTCGTTTCGATTGTGGTTGAGAGCCACCGGCGGTCCACGCGTTTTGGCGGGGTGGTCACCGCGCCGCAGATCGTGGCCCGGCAGGGGGACGGGCCGAATTACGCGCCCAGCTTCAAGGACCCCTTGCACGCCGGAACGGAATTCGACCTGATCGATCGGCGACCCGGCTGGTTCCATATCGAGCTGGCCGACGGCACCAAGGCGTGGGTCCCCGATACCGCCGCCGAGGTCATTTAGCCCCGACGCTTGACGCGGCACTTCGGTTTCGCGCGGTCCCCTCTGCGTCGGCGCGCCCCACCGCCCCCTCACCTCCATGTCCCTGAGGTCCCCGGAACGTCCGAGAAAGGACGGTCGTCAAGGAGGTCGTCAAACGACCGAAAGGCAAAAATGTGCAAAATAGCCAAAAGCTGATTGAGGCATGTCTTGGTTGCGCCGATCTACGTCGAACGGCAGAGCCGTGACCGGTGGGTCGCCCCTTGCGGGCTGATGTCACACCGCTGACGCGGCCGCCGGTGCAGGGGGTGTGCCGTGCACATTCGGATAGTTTGGGCCATGAGGTTCGTATCAGATTGGAAAGTGAGGAAATGCCATGGGAAAGTCACTGATGATCGTCGATGACTCCGCCACGATGCGAAAGATCATTATGCGGACGGTCCGGATGTCGGGCCTGGAGTTCGACCGGACCGAAGAAGCGGGCAGTGGCGTCGAGGCCCTGCAGAAGCTCGAAGGCGGGCCGGTGGACGTGATCCTTTGCGACATCAACATGCCGGAGATGAATGGGACCGAGTTGGTCAAGAAGGCCCGCGAACTGGCCAGTTGCAGCGGGACGAAGATCGTCATGGTCTCCACCGAGAGCGCGCAGGACCTGATCGATCAGGTCATGAGCGACGGTGCCGACGGTTATATCACCAAGCCGTTCACGCCGGAGAAGTTTCAGGAAAAGCTGGCCCCGTTGCTCAACTGAGAATGCCAAACTGGTTTCCTATCGCGGAGGCGCAAGAATGATTACGACGATGTCTCTTCGAGACAGCCTGCTGGACAGTGCGAAAGAAGTGTTCGAGACCATGGCGTTCATGGCCCTGGAAGAGGTCCATGAGGATCAGGAGGCCCCGGGTCTCGAAAACGAAACCCTGCTGGGGACGATCACCTTCAAGGGCGATCTGGAAGGGTGCCTGGCGATCTGCTGCGGCTGCCACTGCGCGCGGACGATCGGCGCCAATATGCTCGGCGCCGATCCCGACGAGCCCATGAGCGACGACGAGATGAGCGACGCCATCGGAGAGGTCGCCAACATGGTGATGGGCGCCCTGAAAGCCCGCGTTCAGGACGAGGTTGGAACGATGGAAGTGTCCATTCCGTCCGTCGTTCGGGGACGGGAACTCCGCAACAGTCTGGGCGATCGGGCGAGCAAGATCACCGTGACCGTGAACCTCGAAGAGGAGCACAGTGTGCAGTTTTCCCTGTTGTATCGGGAGAGC
>ENA-UOUL01002468-UOUL01002468.1-bioreactor-metagenome-genome-assembly--contig:-NODE-2468-length-21491-cov-14.756655_pt1 | contig 21491 bp, 13 predicted proteins | sample MGYA00249838_ERZ747220 | MGnify/ENA primary metagenome ERZ747220 (study PRJEB28778, sample SAMN05720191) | bioreactor metagenome | isolation source: Anaerobic biogas reactor | place: USA:Washington...
CAGCCAACCCGCGATCGCAGCCACAATCCAAAGCGAGGGAACGCCAAAGAACATCGCGGCAGCCATAGTCCACACCCAATCCATGAGACTCAACGCGACGAATCGTCGGGCAACCAGAAGTCCGGCGAGTGTCATCCCGCAGACCAAATATGCGGCGCCTTGGTGCATGGCGCGCGTCGCCCGGAAGCACATGAGCCGCGTCTTGGCCGCCTTAAGGTCGGCCGTAATACCTGATTCTCGGTTAGGCTCACCACTTGCCACTGGCATTCACCTCGATTTGTTTGCCTTCAGCTGATTGCCCCGAATGATCGAAGCAGTTCTCGTTCATGCTTGGCTCAGACAAGACTCGCCAGCTTCTCCGCACAGTCGCTATCGAGGACGAGGTAGTTCACCAGGCCCCGTTTGACACACTGTAGGACGATTTCGGCGCGGACCGCGCCGACAGCGAGGACGGTGACGCCGGGCAGGCTGTTCTCGCGGGCCCGGACGGCACAACGGCGGAAGTGGGTTTCCTTGACGCCGGTCCACCGCTCGTTCACCGCCATGACGTACTCGCGGTCGGCCTTGTTGGCGGTTGGATTCACGATGAAGGCACCGCCGAGGTCCCCGAACGCTCCGCGGCGGAGCTTGGATAGGTCGATGTCGCCTTGCCGGAAGAACTCGCCGCTCCAGAACCGCCCCGGTTGGTCCTTCGAGCCGACCGAAGTCAAAATGCCGTCGAGGTGGTCGATCAGCGGACGCTTGCCCTCTTGGATGGTCACTTGGCCTTTGGATTGCCGGCCGGATCTCGCTCGTCCGGCGCCGGTGATGGCTCCGTCCAGCCAGTCGTCCGGCACAGGGAAGATGTCGCCGTAGGAGCTGACCGAACAAGCGAACTCCAAGACGGCATTGAATTTTTCCTCCGGATAATGCTCCGGGCGGAAGGCCGGCACGAAGTCCAGGCACAGCGGTTGCCTCGTCAGTGTGCGTTCGCTGCCCTGCGGGGTTCCCTCGTTGAGGATCCGGTGCATGGCCGCGGCCAATCCCGAGGAACTGAGCTTGGCAGGGTCGCGGAAAACGGAACTCTTGGGCTTCTCCCACGGGCTCAGCGGTTCGCCCCACAGGGGAACGCAGACGACCGGCGTCCTGGTCTTTGCCGGAGTCGCGGACAGTTCCGCCAGTCCGATGGCCAACGCCGCGAGCGTGCGACCGTACGTGACGCCAAAGACTTCGCATTGGCGGATCAGGTCCAGACAATATGCCGCCGCTTTGCGGCCAAACATGACGACAGCCTGGTCCCAGGACGGGTCGCCCTTGATCTCTAGCCCAGTGGGGATGATTTGAAGTTGCGTCAGAGATGCGACGCCGTCGGCGTACGCTACGTCTTTCAGTTTCTTCAGGAGCGAGTCGCTACCGTAGAGTTCGCCTCGAAGCCGCATTTGCTCTTCGGCGGCCAGCTTGCACGTGACGGTTTCTTCCAGCAGGCCGCTCTGCCGGGCCTGATCGACCAGCCTGGAGACCATCGACGGACTGAGCGAAAGCATGCCCGCAATCCGCTTCTGCGCCTCGCCTTCAGCATAAAGGTAGGCGACCTTTTTGAGCGTAACGTCCTGGCGTTCGGGTGGTTCGGAACGGGCAGTTCCGGTCATCATTTCTCTCTCTCGCAGGAAATCGGGGGGCGAGGATTGGCAACGACTCTCAAATCGTAAGGAGAAACGAAATTCGATTCAAGTGGTGCTGCCGAAAAATATGAAATCCGTTGCACACGTTGCAAACGATTGAATATCCGGCAGTTCTGCCTAGAATCGCCGATAGGGCTGGCAGCGGGTCCCCGCAACGAGCCCTGTGTGTCTCGAATCCGTTCTCTTTTCGGGAGGCAGCGATGAACGAACTGGCACTTGGGTGGCGGACGTTTCCGGGTGACGACTATCGGCGAGTCCGGCAACTGGGGATTCTGCGTGTGGTGACGGCGCTGTACGACGTGCCGGCTGATCAGGTTTGGCCGCTGGACAGGCTTCGGCGGGAGTTGTGCGATGCGATCGAGGCGGCCGGGATGCGGTTCGATGTGGTCGAATCCCTGCCCGTCGCCGACGAGATCATGACTGGCGGGCTTGCAGCCGACAGGTTGCTCGACATTTGGTGCGGCTCGTTGGAGAACATCGCCCGAGTCGGCGTCCGGGTGGTCACCTACAACTGGATGCTGGGGCCGGATTGGTGTCGGACCCATCAGCTAACATTGCCGGACGGCTCGGAGACTCTGGCCTATGACGAAGCCGCGGTCGAATCGGACGCTGGCATCCGCCCGTTGCCGGGGTGGTTGAAGAACGTCGATGACCAGGGCATGCAGAAGAGGCTGGACCAACATCGTACCGTGGAACCGGACCAGTTGTGGGACGGCTTGGGGCGGTTCCTGCGGCGAGTTGTTCCGGTCGCCAATGCACTGGGCGTGAAGCTGGCCCTGCATCCGGACGATCCACCGTGGCCGGTCTTTGGCATCCCGAGGATCATCACCGACGCGGCTGCCCTGGACCGGGTGCTCGGTATCTGCGACTCGCCGGCCAACGGTCTCTGCTTCTGTACGGGGAGTCTGGGGGCGAGCCTGGATAACGACCTGCCGGCGATGATTCGTCGATTTGGTGCGAGGATTCACTTTGCCCACGTGCGGAACCTAGTGCGCATCGGACCACGTTCGTTCTACGAAAGCGTTCATCACGACGGCGACCTGGATCTCTACAACGTGCTGGCAGCTTTCTACGATGTTGGTTTTCGCGGGCCGATGCGCCCCGATCATGGCCATCGGATCTGGAACGAACAGAGCGAACGTCCGGGCTACTACTGGATTACGCGGGCCATGGGAGCATCCTACCTGCGCGGTATTTGGCAGGCCGTGAGCGGCCATGCAGGCGGGGCTGATGTAGGACTGTGCGGCCCGGATCAGACGGATCGGACATTGGCTCGCCCAAACGTGCCAAGCAAACGGCCTACATCCTCTCGCCAAGTTGCTGGAATGGCGGACAGCGCGGCCCCCGCCGCAGTGAAAAGGCGAGGCCGGTGACGCGTGAACTGGGCCTCAACCTGACGGGATGGATCGGGATTGACGCACCCGGGGGTGGGGGCATGCACACCCGCGGTCGATTAACCGTTTTCGAGGCGTTTTGCGGATTTAGGGACGGGAACCCCTCCAAAAGCAACCAACGAGCAAAAATTCATAACCCGTCCGGCCAGGACAGCAGGGGTGGGAGTCTCCGCCGGATGGGAACGGCGGCGCTCGCCCCTGCACTGTTCAGGTTGGCGCGGTCACACTGCGTTGGTTCGCCGCGATCGTTGATCGTCGGCGAAGCTTCGCCTGAGCCCGGCCACTGGCCCGCCCTGGAGCGTTTGCGGCTCCAGAACGACGACTTCCCAGAGGAGAACACAAACCGAAGAAAAACCTTTGTCACTCGTCACCGGTCTCCAAAGTGCGGTCATGCGCATTTCGCAGACGATGGTGGTTCGATGGGCCAACTACTCGATTCGACGGTGGGAAAGACCAGGGACAGCTTTGGTCCGATCAGATCCCTACCACATCTGCTGGGGATTGTCACGCGTTAGTGGAAGCCGTGACAGCGGAAGGTTCAACTCGCTTCCCTCCCAACGGCGGGCCGTCAGGGCGTTCATCGGGAGCGGCAAGTCGCGGGGCTGGGTGTGTCGGCCGGAAACCTACGAGGACGTCGGCCAGTCCGGCCGAGCGCTGAACCGGCCGGCCCTGCGACGGCTACTGGCGGATATCGCGGCGGGCAAGGTGGACTGCGTGGTCGTCGCGTGCGCGTCGCTACACGACGTCGAACCCTTCCTTGAGCCCGTCGAGCAGCTTGTTCAATTCCGCCGCGACTTCCGGCGATGGCCTGTTGGTCCCGTCGCCGACCTCGATGCGAATGAAGAATCTCAGCGGGACCTTGGCCTTGGCCCTGAAATCCAGCAACTGCGGGATGATCTCAGCCAGATCCTGGACCTCAGATGGCTCGAATTCGCCGCTGGCGACCAGCACCTTGGGCTGGCCACCGCCAGTCGTGACCCCCGTGCCGCCACCGCCGCCAGTCCCGCCGTCAGTCCCAGTGGGGGCGACTTTGAGCTTGACCATTTGGGCCGCAGGCAGGTCGCATGGCCACGGGCCGGAGTCGTCGGTCAGGGCGATGTACCGGGCTTGGAGCGCGCCGCCGACCGCGTCTCGCACGGTCTTCCAGGGCAGCGTTACACCCTGTTGCTGGGATAGGGCGGTGGCGATCGCCAGGGCCGTCGTCGTTCCGCCCTGCCATGCGGTCGGCAGGTTCTCCGGCAGGACCGCAGCGGCCGAAATCATCGCCGGTGGATTGCATAGTTTGGCTGTCGGCGTCAACACGCCGGTCGGCAGGGACTCGGCCAGCAGGCTGGCCGGCCCCGACCGCAGCCACACCCGGCCTGTGGCGACACTCTCGCTGATGGCGCTGTTCACGACCTCGGGCGCCGCTTTCGGGATTGGCACCGGTTCTTGGAAGCCGCCGCGATCGACCTGTACCACCTTTCCGCCAGCGAAGTAGTCCAACACGTCTTCCGCCACAATCTCATTGCCCGTCCAGAGATCGGGCAGCCTGTTCGGGGCCAATAACTGCGGCGAAACCTCGGCCAATTCGGCCGCCTCCGGCAAGACCAATTCCAGCGCCGGATCGGCCAACGCCGCGTCGTCCGGCCGCATGCGCCACCAAGTGCGAAACGTGCGATCCGGCCGCGTGAGCTTCAGCACGAACGTGCCCTGCACGCAGCCCTCGACCAGCGTCTCCACGATGGCCTGCGATTTGAGCATCTTCGGCAAGTGCGGGAGTTGCGCGAAGGCACCGGCCAGGTCCTTGACGCGCCGGCTCGTCTCGCCGCCCTTCCACAGGTTGTACGGCCCCTCAGGCAACAAGGCTTCCGCCGTGATCGCCGTATCTTGAACGCGAGCCCGCGGGTCCCTCTTGATCGTCTCGAAATGGGCCTCATCGGACACCGTGATCTTGAACGCCTGGGCCTCGTCCTTGTCGGACACCGTGACGACGATGCAATACGCCTGGCGGATCGCATCGGGCATGCGTCCCTTGGCCTTATCGAGGTAGATCTTCAGCGTCTGCAACCGAGCTACATCGACCGAAGCCTTCTGCTTCTTCTCTTCCTCGTTCTTCGGAATCAGGTCGTCCATGACCTTCTCCCACGCCAAGTATTCGCGCACACGAGTGCGGGCCACGTCCAGTCCATCCCGAGACGGCGCAAGCAGCAGCACGGCGTTCCGAAAGACACGAGGCTTGTCCGCCCCGGTCGTCTCGTCGAGGAACCGCTTGGCTTCGGCGCTAGGCTTGCCGGAGTCCGATGCGACACTCGGGAGCAGGATGGCGTAGTGGAACAGACCGTCGTCCTCGATGTCCTTGGGCTTGGTGGGCAACGTGTGGACCCGCACACCCAACGCCGAAGCGCCGCTGGTGAGCGATTTGGCTCGGCCGATCTCCTCCACCAGCCGGGCCTTGACCACATCGTCGGAGATCTGAGCGGCAGCGGCGGCCTGCATCTGATTCAGGTTCGGGCGATTGCCCAGACGCCATTCGCCCGGCAATTGGCCGTCTTTCTCAGGGATGTTCGTGTCGTCGAGCCAGTAACTGGCCCGCGCCCAGCGTCCCAGTCCCTTCTCCAACTCGATCTTGTCGACCCGGCAGGGGCCGATCAACAGCATCAGGTCGCGGGTCTTAGCACTGCGCCCCGTGGGTTGGGAATGCAGGAACGCCGCCATCGCCGCCTGCTCGATTTCCCGCAGCTTGAGCCCGACCGAATCCGCCTGAACTTGACGCGCGCAGGCCAACTCCGTCTCGACGATGCCGGTCCACCGCGTGGCCTGGCCGTCGCTGATGATGGTATCGGCGACCGACACCAACTCCCGAGCCGCCTCCGACAGTCCCTCCTGCCCGGGTGGGCTGAGAAACACGGCCGGTCCAACGAGCGGCGATTCGTCCCATTTCTGGGCTTCGCGCAGAGCCAGTGCGAACGTCCGCAACACGCCGCGCGTCTTCTGGAACCGCTCGATGCCGGCCGACCACTTGGCATAGAACACTTCCGTCAATTCCGGGTGAAACGGGAAGCTCTTGAGGTAGCGATCCTCGGCAACCGCGCCTTGTTTGGCGGTCTGTTCGTCCAACGCCGCGATGCCCTTCAACGCCGCGATCACTTGCTGTGGCCATTTGTCGCGATCACTGACGGACTTGGGGCTGAACAGCCGGCGTCGGAGCACCTCGGCGACGTCGTCTTTCTCGACCGGCTGTACGGCCTCCTCGCGCTGACGCTGGAAGATGTCGTACAGGTCCGAAACGATCCTCTTCCCCAGGCTGTCAGCCTGATCCTTGGGCTCGCTGGACAGCAGCGACGCGACGATGCAGCAACGATCGACTTTTGCCGCCGCCTGCGTCAAGTACTGGAAGAACGAGGTCAGGATGTCCAGCCAACCGGGGTCCGAGCGGGTCTTGACCTTGGCGTACAGCAACACCTCGTCGATTAGGACCAGCGTGCCCAATCCCTCCTTCAACGGCAGGGACAGCAGGTCCGTCAACGTATTCTCGGCGGGTGGCGTGTTGCGTTCCTCCGCCTGGCCCTCGGCGTGCAGCAGTTTCAGCCCGTCATCGCCAGCGATCTGGTAGGCCAGCACGCTCCAGGGCTGTTTGAGCCGGCGGACCGCGCCGTCGGGGCTACGCACTTCCATGCCGGTTTCCACGTCCAGCTTGTCGAAGCACAACGCCGCCACCCGAGCCTGCGGCGGCGTCTGGCCGATGGTCTCGACGAACTCCCGCACGGCCGGAACGTCGGGCAAGTTGGCCGGATCGTAGACCAAGTGCCGGATGGTAATCAGTGTGTGCGTCTTGCCGCCGCCGTAGGTCAGTTCGAGCTGGCGTATCGCCTTGTCGTTCTTGCCCGCCAGGCGCAGAACCACATCCCGCACCAGCTTTCGCAGGTTGTGCGTGGGAAACGTCAGCGCGAAGAACTCCTCGGGCTGCTCGTAAACCGGCCGTTTGCCGTTCTGCATCATGACCTCGTAGAGGTCCGCCGCGAACAGGTGCAGGGGCAGGTCGCCGGACGTGAGATCGTCCCGCAACTGGACGACTTTGTGCCACGGTTTCCAGGGGAGCTTAGCCATGATCTGGTCCTTTCATCGCCGCCCGCGTTTCGAGGGCGTGCTGCGTCATGAGGATTTCCTGTCTGAGTGTCTCGGGATCGGGCAGGGTTGTCAGATAATGGGAGGCAAAGACATTGGCCTTGATCCCGCCCATGGCATAATGGACCACCGCATCATTCTTGGCACTGCACAGGATCAATCCGACCGGTTCGTTCTCCCCCGGTTCCATCAGGTGTTCCCGGACGTAGTTGAGGTACAAGTTCATCTGGCCGGCATCAGCGTGCGTAAACTTCCCGAGGCTCAGATCGATGACCACGAGGCAACGCAGTCGGCGGTGAAACAGCAGCAAATCGATGCGATACCACTCGTCGCCGATACGAATCCGTTTCTGTCGCGACACGAACGTGAATCCGTGGCCAAGTTCCAGCAGGAACCACTCCAAGTGCCGCACCAGAGCTTCTTCCAGTTCACTTTCGCTGTATTCGTCCTTCAGGTTGAGGAATTCCAGCAAGTACGGATCGCGGATCTCGTCTTGCACCGAGACGGCGTCTTCCGGCCTCGGCTTCTGCCCGCGCGCCAGCATGGCCGCTTGGCGTTTTGAATGCGAGGTCCGTTCGAAGAACTGCGTACTGATCTGCCGGTCCAGTTGCCGCACCGACCACCCGCCGCGGATCGCCTCGGCCTCGTAGAACGCCCGGGCGTGCGGCTTTTCAACCGACATCAGCCGCACGTAGTGGGACCAGGACAGCGGAAAGACAGTCATCCAGCGTGTACTGAATTGCGCAGACGGTGTCTGCGCAATTTCGGATTCGCCCGACGGTGTCGGGCAAATCTGCACGTCCAGCGCACTGGGGGCGGACGGGGATTCCGCAGCCGGCGGAGATATTCCCGACGGTGTCGGGAATATTGCCCTGGCTTCGAATTGTCCCGACGCTGTCGGGACAATCTGCCACCCCAGGTAGAATGCCCGCATCTTGTACAGCCCCTGATGCGAGAAACCACGGCCATGCCGCGCTTGCAGGTCTCTTGCCATACGTTTGATCAGGACTTCCCCATATTCCGCGCGGGCGCCACCGCCTTGTTCGTATTCCACGATCCGCCGCCCGATTTCCCAGTAGGTCGCCGTCAGGATGCTGTTGACGGTTCGGGCTGCCGTGCGCCGGGCACGTTCGAGTAGTTCCGATATCCCGGCTACCAGTTCGGGGTAACCGCCCGTCTGCGGCACGATCATCCCCGTAGGTTTTTGCCGTTTGGCCATGCCTGTCTCCTTCGCCCCACATCGAGGCTCCGTGTCGCCTATCGTAACCCGAAGCGTCAGCGAGGATGAAGCGTCCGCAGACGCCGCCATCGGCTGCGTCCTCGCTGACGCTTCGGGTTACTTCATTCCTCGCTCTCCGTGTCTCCGTGTCCCCCCGTCTCCGCGTCCCCGATTCCCGGCAGGCCCCGCTGCGAGTCGTCCCGCCTGGCCCCCTTGGCGCCGACGTGATTGCTGATGCTTTCCAGCAGGGCCCGTTCGCTGTTGCTGGAAAGCTCGATCAGCGACTGGACAACCCGTTTGAACAGCTCGTTCCGGCGAAGTGCATGCTGGTCGAGGTACTCGTCGACCTTGTGAACGTCGCCGTCCTTCCACAGGTGCATCACGCGGTGGATGCGGTCGATCAGCGGAACCGGCTTGCCCTGGGGCGCCTCGTAGCCCATGCTCTTGCCTCGCCGCTGGCTCCACGCCTTCAGCTTCACCCTGTTCCCGCCGCTGCCGCTGTCCTCCGAGGGCTCGGTATCGCCGTCCGCATCTTCGGATTCATCGCTGTCGGCCTCGTCCTCGGCCGAGTCCCCGCCCGCGTGTACCAGGATGTCCCACGTCTTGTCCAGATCGGCATCGGACAGACCGCAGGCAGTGGCGTACAGGATACACGCGCCGACGGGCGCCTCGTCCACGCCGAAGTCGTGGCGATGGAGCAGGTAGTACGCCGTCACCTCGTCGAGCCGATCGGCCGCGGCCATGTCCCCTTCACCGCCGCGTTCGCCAGTCAGCACTTGGCCAACGACGTAGTCCACGACCATCCGCCGCACATGGGTCAGGAACTCGGTGACGCCCATCGTAGCGTTCGGCTCATTCGCCTTACGCACGACAGGATGCTTGCTGTACGCCTCCATCGCCGGCCCCGTCGCCGCCCAGACGAAATCCGGCCCGCGAATCCCGGCGTCCCAGAACTCTCGCAACTTCACCGCGATGTTCGTCCGCATTTCTTCCAGGATTTGGCTGTCCCAGCCAGGCCGTGCGGTCGCAGAACGCTTTTTGCAGACCAGCCAGACGCTGGACGCCAATGAAGCCCGTGCGAAGTTTCGCACACCGCCCCGCATCTCGGTAGCAATCGGCCACGAACCATCGACGACGAATCCTGCGCGGATTAGGGCAGACACAAGCGTCTCCCATGCCGCTGGCTGCTTGTTGGCGAAGACGATGACCAGCCGCCCGCCAGCCTTGAGGGACTCGGCGCATGAGACGAAGGCACGGGCCATGCCGTCCTCGTACGTTTGCCTGCTTGTTGCCGCGTCATTTCCATGACGGCTGGCTTCGTCTATAAGTTCGCCGTCCTTTCTTTCGGTGTCCCACTTTGGCGACAACGAACGAGCAAAGGCAGCATCTATGTCTGGCGACAGGCCGTAAAGACAACGCCGGAGCCAGATGTAAAAGAAGTCCATCAAGTCCGAATACGGTATAGCGTCATAGTACGGCGGGTCGGTGACAACAACGTCACATTCCAAACGTCGCTGCACAATCGCACTACCGTTGATCGTCGTTGGCCGGGGACTCGCCGCCGCCGCCGGAAGCAGTTCGTTCAGGACCCGAACGACCTTCGACAGGCCCCCTGCAAAATACCTATCTACCGCTGACATCGGGTTGGCTTCGGCGAAATCCCAAGTCATCGGCAGTGCAAACCGAAGGAAAGTCTGCTTGACCTCTCCCGCTGCCGAGTCCCACAAGCAGATTGTGCTCATGTAGTTTGCCGTCCGGCCCACGACGACGGCTAAGTACGCGCCAATGGCTTCGATCCACAGGTGAGGATACTGCAGAGCGGCCAACTCGTTTCGGGAACTCCGCGTCGCCCTCACGAAAGTCCCGAGGGCAGTTAGCTGCCTTGGGGTGAAAAGCTTACGCCACTGGTCGAAACCGTAGAGCGGGATGCGCATTCCAAGCGCATCGGGACTAGGCGTCGGTTCATCGGGCACGCCGAATGGATCATCTTTGAAGGCCACCCCGATTCTGCCGTCGTCTACGTTTGCCTTCTCGACTTCGTGACCTGTTGGCACTCGATACGATTTGCCGTCATGGGTGTCGATGACAACGACGGTCAAGGTACTGCCCAGTTTGCCGTCTTTGCCTTCCAGGCGGATGTCTTCCATCGTCATGATCGCCTGGCAGCACGGGCACTTTGCCCCCGCGCGGGACATTGTGCCTGCGCTGATTCTCCTGTCATGCTCGCGATTCTGTGCGGCGTTGCCAGCCTTGCTGGGCACATTCCCGTCTACACCGAAGACCACGCCTGTGCGGTCGGCGTTGGGGGCTATCGTCAACACAACACGCCGGTTGGATTTCTTGCTTAGCCACCGTGTCTTCAGCAAGGGGATGGTCGCCCGGCAGTTCTTGCACGTCACTGTCCGTGCCCAGAGGTAGGCGACTGTCGGCTTCGCCACCCAGCGGGGATTTCGTTTGTCGGCCAGGTACTCCGCAGTGAACTCAGCGTTCATGGCATCGATGTCCGCCGTCCCATCGTCTTTCAGCGGCACCAGCCGCATCGGCTGAGGCTCGTACGCGACCTCGCCTTCCTTGATTGGCTCGAAGTCCGCATAGGTGGGATAGTACGGAGCCAACTCTCTCCGTGCATGGGCCAGCACCCATCGTCCCCAAGCCCGGACGTGCCAAGGCAAATCGGCCTGTAGGATGTCGTCCTCGCCCTCGTACCGTAATTCCAACGCACCCTGGCCGTCCTTGGCGTGGCCGAGCGTGGCAAGCGTCTTGGCGATCCGCGCTGCGGAGAATCCCTTGGCCTTGAGGTAGTCGGTCATGAACTCCCGATCAGCCACCGCGAAATCCGGGAGTGGCCGCGTTTGCCCGGCCAACTTTTGTGGGTATTCGAGCGTGCATTTCAGAATGAACCAGGCGACAGGATTGATGTCCACCGCCGTGGCTTCGCAGCCCAATCGCATGGCTTCCAGCGGGATCGCGCCGCCGCCGGCAAATGGATCGAGCACCTTCGGGGCGCGGCCGCCGTACGCCTTGCGGATTTCCTGCCGAAACCACTCCAGCGTTTCGGCGTTCTCTGTCTCCCGGCCCCAATGCAGGATGCCGCCCTCGGTCTCCTCCTTGACCCGCTCGACGACCTGGCCGCCCGGCATCTTCTTGCGTTCGGTCTTCTTCACGACCTTGCCGGCGATCTTCTCGCACAGCTCCCGCCGCTTCTCCGGGTCACCGGGATCAGGCAGCAGCGTGGCAATCAGCGCCGCCCGGCATGCCGCCAGCGGCCGTCTCGCCGGCCAGATGTGCAGCGTGGAGATGTGCCCGTGGCGGACGTTCTTCTCGTGGACCGAGTCCAACGACGTCTGCTTCAGCGGGAATGCAAATTCGATCAGTCGTGGGAAATCGGTCATTCCGGTGTTTCCTCGGATGCCTGCAACACTTGCGACGGGCTGATGAGCACGCTGCCTTTAGTCTTGGCCAACAGATTACCAAACGGGTCCTGCACTCGCACCAGGCGCGGCTTTGGCGTGGCGCAGTCGTAGACGGCGTAGAGCCAGTAGCCGTCGCGCAGGTTGGCTGCCCTGGCCCACTCGTTGGAGGTCACCTCGACGTCGCCGGTGGCGGCCCGGCCCTTGACCTCGATGGCGCGGCGATCTCCCGTCGGTCGATGCGACAGCAGGTCGAAGCCGGGGTTGTCGTTCAGCCCGGCCGCGCGGGCCAATTCGGGCGTGTGGACGTCCTTGACCACGGCCCCGGCGGCCTCCTCGTAGGCGCGGGCCAGCCCCATCGCCGCCTTCTCGACCTCCGCGTCGTGCCGCTCCAGGTCATCCGGATTGGCCGAGGGCACGACGAGGGCGTGGGCCAGGAAAGTCGGCTGGCCGGGGGCGATCAGCTCCGGCTCACGGCGAATCGTCGCCACGGCAGTCGTCCGGCGCTGCGTAAGGGATCGCTGCTGTTCCTTGACATCCTTCAGAGCCTTGGCGGCGGCCGCGTTGCCGGTGCGGGCCTTCTCGGACAGTCGAACGCGCGCCGTGGCCAGTTCCGCCTCCTGGAAGTCAAACCCGCGCTGGATGAACTGCTCGCGATCCGGCAGCGTGCCCACTAACGCCTGTCGCCGGTCCAACGCCAAGCTGCGGGCGACACGCTCGACCATGAACGCCTCGGCTTGGAGTTTGAGCTGTTCTCCGGCCAGCGCAAGCCGCTGCGCCGCTGGCGGCAAACCGTGCCCGCCCTTGAGCAACAACAGGTGTTCGACCGGACACGGAACAATGTCGGCTCCGTCGAACTGTTTCACCCCCACGAGCCGGCAATCCAGCACTTCCTCGCTGGCTAACTCGGGCAGATCGGGATCGGCCTGCCGCACGACGGTCACCAAGGCCAAGTGAAACAGGTACGGTCTATCCGTGGTGGGGTCGACGAAGACCGCTCCGCGCCGGGCCTGGTCGCCCAGACGGTCGCGAACAAGGGCCCGGAACCGCTCGAAGACAGGCTCACCGGGGTGGACCCAGATGGCTTGGTCCTTTCGCTCGGGCCGGACCACGGTCAGGCTCATCCGCTGCTTGGCCGGATACGCTTCCAGCGCATGGAGCAGCGGGTCGACGGCACCGCTGGTGGCCGGATGAAGCGAGAAACATCCGTCGAGGTCGCCCTGGACTTGAATGCCCACCAGCGGCGCGGCGTTCTCGATGAAGTGGCGGGTGTAGCCCGGCAGCAAGCGGCGGTAGGCTTCCTGCTCCAGGTCATCGCGCAGGCGTGGGAGCTGCCGGGCAACATCCCCGCCGTCGCCGTAGAGCATCCGTTCCTTGGCAGCCAACGCGGCTACCTGTTCCTTGGTCAGCCGGCCATCCAACTCCTGCGCCACGGCGTCCGCGCCTTCGAGGATCGCCTGCTCCATGTACTGCTTCAACGAGACGCCCTCGAACAGGCGGCCGATCGAGTCAAAGACCTTCTCGCTGCCGAGACTGACGCGGATCGCCTCCAGCTTGTTCAGCAGCGTCTGTATCACCAGGCCTTCGCGGGTCTTGGGGGCGACCAGATTGACGATCTGCACTGGGTCATGCTTCTGGCCATACCGATGGATACGGCCCATCCGCTGTTCCAGGCGGGCCGGGTTCCAAGGCACGTCGAAGTTGATCATGATCCAGCAGAATTGGAGATTGATGCCTTCGGCCGCCGCGTCGGTGCAGATCATGAACCGCGCCCCGCCGTCCTCGTGGGGCAGGCGGAACCGCTCGACCTGTTCCTGGCGTTCGGTGTAGTGCAAGCCGCCGTGAATCTGGGCGATCTGACCGGTGTAGCCCATGCCGCCCAGCCGTTGAATGAGGTAGTCGAGCGTGTCCCGATGCTCGGTGAAGACGATGAACTTCTCGCCGGCAAACTTCGGATCGGTGAGCACCTCCCGGAGCTTGTCGAACTTGGACTCGGCCCCCAGGGCGTGGACCTTCCGCGCCAGGTCGCGGAGCTTGATGACCTGATCGCGTTCCACGACCAGATCGGCCAGCGAGGTTGCGATCACGCCGGCCAGCAGGCGTTCTTCCGAGAGTTCGCTTTCCTCGTGGCCATCGACGACGCCTTCCTCGTCGGCCGTCTTGCAGTCCAGAACATCGTCCTCCTCGGCCAGACGGCGCTGGAGCACGACGAGCTGTTCCTCCGTGAGCTTTCCTTCCTGCACCTGCCGAATCAAGTCGGTCAGCTTGTCGATCCGGCGCTCGAACGAGCGCAGGAGCGCGTAGGTCGAGCTGGCCAGCCGCCGCTGCAGCACGCTCATCGCCAGCCGCGCCGCCGAGCGATTCAGCAGCTTGGCGTGGTTGTAGACGTGCCGCATGTAGTCGGTCGTCTCGTCGTACAGCGTCTGTTCGCTGATCGGTCCTTGGCTCAGGTCGTAGCCGAGCGTGTCGGAAATCCGCTTCGGGTACAGCGGTCTGCCGCTAAGATGGACCATTTCCTCCTTCGTCCGGCGGATGAAGTGGTCGGCACGGCGTTCGGGCGGGTACTCGTCGAACGCCTCCGGCGTCGACAGCACCTCCGGTTCCAGTAGGCGCCAGAGGGCGTAGTACGGGTAGTCCTTGCCCTGGTGCGGCGTGGCGGTGAGCAGCAGCAGATGCGGGGCTCGCCACGGCAGCGACCACGCCGCGTCCAGGCCCCCAACGCCGGCCAGAGCCTCAGCCAGTTTGTACCGGTCCGTCTTTCGGACTCGCAGGTCGTTGCCGCGGTCCGCCGACAGCTTATGCGCTTCGTCGAAAATCACCAGGTCGTACGGTACGACGGCCGGTTCCCGAAGGCGGGCGAACACCTTGGCGCCCGCCAGCGTGTCGACGCTGACGATGATCTGGTCGCTGTCTTCGCCGATGAACGGGTTCGAGTTCTTGGCGTCGGTACCGCTGACAATGCGGAACTGCAAGTTGAACAGCGTCCCCAGCTCGTTCTTCCAGTTGCCGATCAGCCCCGCGGGCGCCACGATCAGGATCCGTTTGATCAGCCGGCGGGCCTTCCCTTCCCGGATGCACAGTCCCGACATGATCGTCTTGCCAGCCCCGGCGTCGTCCGCCAGCAGGAACCGCAGCGGCGACTGCTTCAGCATGTGCTCGTAGACCGCAATCCGCTGGTGCGGCAGCGGGTCGATCTGCGAGATTTCCGTGGCAAACGCCGGGTTGAACATGTGGCCGAACGACAGCCGTTCGCCCTCGACAACCGCCCGGACCATGTCCGCCGCCCCCGTGAAGTCCGTGACCGGCACGACCGCCGCCTCCCCGGCATCCTCGGCCGCCATCGCCGCATCCCCCTCGTCGATCTTAAGAATCTGGGACCAAGCCAGCGGCGAAGGCTTCGTTTGCCCGTTCTCCCAACGGTTTACCGTAGCGAACGACACCCCCAATCGTGCCGCCAGCTCGACCTGCGTCAGCCCCAGCCGCCCACGAAACTGCCTGATCCGATGCGGATAATCGGGCGGCAGACCGGCAGCAGACGGGATGTCGGCAGACATTGTCGTTCTCGACCCAGCGGCATGGTGGAGGCAACGGCCAAGCTCCGCTGAGTATATCAGGTGTTATATTTCGTTCAAGATGCGACACGCGATGGGCGGCTAGGCAACTTGCAAATCGAGCGTTGGCGAGAACAGGGGACGTGACATTGGTGGCCAATCGTGGCATAAGTTGGCTCGGCCATGCAGTTCGCGGACTGTTTAGCGGATTGCAGTCGCCAAATGGCCCACCGAAGGCGTTCGAACCGTGCCCCTCCGGCCGTCCATGAAGCTCCTGCGATGCGCTAAGCAGTCACACTGCTTGGCTTTCTTTTCTCCAGAGTCAGCCCCACTTCCACTGGCTCGCCAAACAGCGACCAGACAAGAAGTGAGGCCCGGTGGTGCAAACTGGCCTCAGAACGCTTCTTTGGAACTGCTCGCGTCCTCCGACTTCTGGTCCTCCGGCTTCTGCTGGAAAATCCAGGTGTGGACCTGGTCGGCGACCTTGACCAGCAACGGCAGGTCATCGCGGCCGAAGCTGCTGGAATCTTTCCACTGATCGCCGTCCTTGTACAGACGCGAGAACGTCACGTTGTGGCGCAGGCCGTTCTGGGTCTCGTTCTCCCAGATGGCGGCGCGGATGCGGCCCAAACGGACTTCATGCACAGGTTTCTTCGACATGGGAGTTTTCTCCAATTCGGGTTCAGGAAATTGCATGTTACCTCGGTACTTGAAACGGCCGGCAGCTTGCAGCTACACGGCCAACGTCAACAATCTGCCGGCCTGCTGATCGAGTTCGGTCCGGTCGCCGGCATTCACATGCCGGCGCGAGAGCCGGGTCAAGGCGTCCACCATGGCGAACACGGTGAACCGGCCCTGCTCCTGAGCCAACTCGATTGCCTGCCGGGCCAACGTCCGGCCGATGCCGGCCTTTGCCAGGGCCGCCGTCACCTCCTCGGTGTCGTTGCCCAGCTTGGTCTGCATCGCCCGCTGGATGACCTTTGCGAACGCATCCCGGCGCTGGTCCCGTTTGGCGGCCAGCGTCTGGATGATGCGGCGGATGTCCAGCAGCGCGTCGCGCACGTTGGCCGTGTGCTTGCGGCTGAACTCCACGACTTCGACCGCGTCCCAGACGATGTGGTTCTGACACACCGCCTGGAACCAAAACGTCTCTACACCCAGCGCCCGGCGTCCGACCTCCGAGTTCCAGAGGAAGAATCCGGGCGCGAAGGTTTCGCCGCCGATGTCGGTCCAGCCCTGCGGGTCGATCAGGAACACGAACATGTCCTGCTCGCCCGCGTACAGGCCGGTGCCGCCCGTGCTGCCCTTGGGCGGCGGCTCGAACTCCGGCGCACACTCCAGCACGATGTCCAGCAACTCGGCATCGAACAGCCGGGTATAGCTGGCCCCGTGGATGGAGCGGGCGCGGTTTTCCTGGGCGTAGATCTGCAGCGGCTTGTTGCCCCGCGGCAGAGTCTCGGCGAACACGCGGGAGGCAGTGTCCGGCGTCAGCCGGTTCACAGTCTCCTTGGTGACTCCCGCCAGTCGGCAGAGCTGGCCAAAGCTCCAGTCGTTAATCGCGAAGGCTTTGTCCTCGCCGACGGTGAGCTGCAGACGGTCCGAGCCCATCGGCCGGGTCCACAGCGCCGTCGGCGCGATCCAGTGATCCTCCGACCTTTCCCGTTGCTGGTGGCAGCGATTGAGCAGCGCCTCCAGCGACGAGTAGGTCTCATCGGGCGTCCGGCGAAAGAGTTCGCGGCTGGCCCGAGTGAGGTTTGACATACTTCCCTCCTTTCTGTCAAAACAAAACGACACCTTGTGAAAACCACTTCGAGAACCTTGCGTTGCACCACCGGTCCTCAGTCCTGGGCACAGGCCCACGAAAAAGGACCGGGAGTTTCCTTCTTCCCGATCCGTGGTTTGTAAGCGAGCAAGAGAATCAAAGACGTTATGCGGGACTCAGCCAGGAATGTTGCACAACGGCGGTCAAGAAAGACGCGGTGGGGCCCAAGCCCGCGAAAGAGCTGCGGTTTAGGGCATCGGGAAATGAACTAAGCGCAGCGGCGCAGGGCCGTCTGGAGCAGATCCAGTTCTTTGCCAGCGAACGCGCGGTCGGGAAGTGATGCCCGGATGGTCCCGCCTTCGTAGACGGTCAAGGCGATGCCGGAGGCCCGGAATCGTTCGCGAATTACGTCCGGCAGGGCGGCTCGCGTGTCCGGGTGGTTCGCCCGAAGCAAGAGGATGCCGGACTGCATGGGCGCATCCGGCCGGGACGGGCGCCAGCCGGTTTCGGGTGCGGCATCGGCCATTCGGTCTGCGTTGCCCATCTGGGCGAGTAGTTCAGCGCGTTTCGGCCGCGGCGAACCCAGCATCCGTCGCACCGCAGCAGCGGCGGTGAACAGGGGCGCCAAGTTGACCGTCTCCGAGTAGGAATCGGTGCTGTCGGTTTCGAGCTGGTGCGTAAACGCCAGCAGCGGATCGTCGAGTTCGCCCCGACTCCGCATCTCGGCACAAGCCTCCGCCACGACTCGTTCCGCAGGCCGTCGGCAACAGAACGCCAGCCCCAGGGTCTGGTAGGCTCGGAGCCACTTGTGGCACCCGGCCAAGACCAGGTCGCAGTATTCCTCACCAAGACCCAGCGGGATATGGTTCAGGGCCTGGGCCGCGTCCACGACCACGAATCGCGGCCGTTCGCGGTCGCCAAGCGTCCGGACAAGCTGGCGAACGGGTAGCTGGACGCCCTGAAACGTGACGGCGCTGAGAAAGATGCCATCGCAGTCGTGCCGGCGGTAGTGGCCCAACAGCCGGCCGATCGCTTCGTCCTGCCCGATTCTGTCGCTCAGAATGGCTTCTCGCATGGGCACCGTGGTCAGGAGCCGGCCCGCGCGCTGACACTCGGCCGTCAGGGCTTTCATGTACGCCGGCCACTCCATGTCCGTGACCAGGACGTTTTCGGAGCGACGGAAGAGCGCGCGGGCCCCCACGCGGCCCTCTTGATCGATTGAGGCTCGCCTTGCCTCAGAACCTTCATCGCAAGTCCGCGGACCAGCCAGTAATGCCCGCGGACTTGCCCAAGACGATTGGCACGCCCGCTCCGCTGATCTACGATCTGACGTTCGACGGAAAGCTCTGGGGGGAGGAACGGAACCGGTCCGTGATTCTGGCCCTGTACGACACCGCTGGCGAGAACCTGGGCAATCCAGATGTGGCTCGACGCATGGTCCAATACTTGCGCATCGCCTCGGGAGTCATGTTCTTGATCGACCCGTTGCAAGTCGAGACCGTGCGGCAGCTCGTGCCTCGCGAGACCCTGCCTCCCGTCGATCCGTTGGGCGATCCATGCCGGATCATCGGTAACGTGTTCCAGGAACTGGAAAACAGCAAGGTTGTCGCGAAGAATGAGCCCTTGTCGATTCCCGTCGCCGTGGTCTTGACCAAGTGCGATGTATTGCGTGAGCGTGGCTTGATTGAGTTGAACCGGCTCTGGAATTCGGACCAGCGGCATGTTCGGGCGTACGATACCGCGTATCACAACGATATGAACGGGATGATGGGCGAGTACGTGCATCAGTGGAGCGAAAAGGCGTTCTCGACGGTTCGGTCGCGTTTTTCGCGGCATGCGTTCTTCGGTGTCTCGGCCACGGGCTGTGCTTCAGACCCGAAAACCGGAGTTTATCCGTACATAGCTCCATTCAGGGTAGAAGATCCACTATTGTGGTTGCTATCCGAGTTAGGCGTAATTCCCGCGAGGTAGTTACCGGCGGAATCAATTGAGATGGCAGCAAGCGTGTCCTTAAACCAGATTTTCGTTCCCGACGCGACCCTGCGGTACCGGCTCGCGCCGAGCGGAAACGCGCGGGAAATGCGCGTCGTCTGGCGCGTCGAGACTCCTGGGCCAACGAGCAACTTCGCCGGGTTCGTGCTGCGCGCCGCCCAAGCGTGGGTTCCCGCACGGTCTGACGGGGTCGAGTTATTTCGGTGGTCACCGCGCCCCGGCGGCGTCACGGGCGACCACGAGGCTCGCGTGTCCCTGGAATCGAACCGTTCCCGGAGTTGGCCGCGCTTCTACTGCAGAGCTTTTACGCTGGAGGCGGCACAAGAGCCAACCACGCTGATCATCCATCCGAACACTTGCCTGGACAGCGGCGAGTTCCTCGCCTCCCAGAGGGTGAAGCGACGACCGCGCTGGCCACGGCGGGCGCCGCGCAAGATCATCTGTCCCTGGTGCTTGCATGAGTTTCCTGCGAAGGAGATGCTGTTTACCGATCACGGCGGTACCCGGCCGGTCCGAGGACGGTTCACGTGGTGGGACTGGCTTCGCGGTCGGCCACCACGCCCTCCGCTCGACCAAAAGGGCCGGATTCTGACTCGCAAGTACTGCCCAAGGCCTGAATGTTACCGCGACTTGCCCTTCTCTGTAGACTTGACTCCGAGCCTGTTTATCGCTCTGATCGGCGCCGTGTCCAGCGGAAAGAGCCATTACGTCACTTCGCTGATTCATCGGCTCCGGGGCACCGTCGGCACGGATCTGTCAGCGTGTTTGATTCCTGCCACCCAAGATACTGCCCAACGGTATGAACGCGACTTCTATCGACGGCTGTTCGTGGATAGACATGCTCTGCCTATGACGATCGGCACGCCCTTTCCGCTCAGCTACGAACTGACGATCGACGGGAAGCTATGGGGTGAGGATCGGCACCGGTCGACGACTCTGGTTTTGTACGAGCCCTCCGGCGCCAATCTGGGCATCGCGTCGGGAGTCGTGTTCTTGATCGACCCGTTGCAGGTCGAAACCGTGCGGCAGCTCGTGCCTCCCAGCGCCTTGCCTCCCGTCGATCCGTTGGGCGATCCATGCCGGATGATCGGCAACGTGTTCCGGGAACTGGAAAACGGCAAGGCTATGGCAGGCAACGCTCCACCCTCGATTCCTATCGCCGTGGCGCTGACCAAGTGCGATGTTTTGCGTGAGCATGGCCTGATTGAGCCCAACCGGCTCTGGAGTTCGGACCAACGGCATATCCGGGCCTACGATACCGCCATGCATGACGACATGAACGGGATGATGGGGGAATATATGTGTCGGTGGAACGAAGAGTTGTTTGCGATCGTCCGGTCGCGTTTCCCGATGCATGCGTTCTTTGGAGCCTCCGCCACGGGCTGTGCGCAGGACCCCAAAACGGGTGTCTACCCGTATATAGCTCCCTTTCGAGTCGAGGATCCGTTACTGTTGTTGCTGTCCGAGTTGGGGGTCATTCCCACGAGGTAGTTTCCGGCGGAGTTCATTGAGATGGCAAGGAGCGTTCGTACCACTTCGGTTTTCCTTCCCTGGACAACCTTGCGGTACCGTCTCGGACCGGGGAAAAGTCGCCGGCAATTGCGCATCACGTGGAGCGTCCAGGATGGGTCACCTTCCTATGACTTTGCAGGCTTCGTGCTCCAGGCGGACAACGTGGGCGTGCCCGTCTCGCGGAATGCCGGCCTCGAGCTGTTCCGGTGGAATGCGAGTGACAGAAAATCGGCTTTCCGCTGCGAGGCCGACCTACGCCTCGATGCGATTCGTAGTGGCCAGTGGAACCACTTCTACTGCAGAGCGTTCGTGCTTGATCCAACGCAGGACGACACGACGCTGATCGTTCATCCCAACACCTGCCGCGACAGCAGCGAGTTTCTCGGGCGGCCACGGGATGCTAGCCGGCCTCGCTGGCCCCGACGAACGTCGCGATCGACCACTTGCCCGTACTGCTTCTCGGAGATCGCCCATCGCCACATCCGGTTCGTGGCCGACGATCCGGCCGGACTGCCCAAACGCGGACGTTACACTTTCTGGGATTGGGTGTTGAGGCGACCACCACGCCCGCCCAGACATGTCGGCGAAGGCGTGGAGTGTCTCCCGGTGTGCCCGTGCTGCGGCAGAAGCGTGCGCGATTTTCCCCGCTCCCAACCGAGTCTGACCATCGGATTCATCGGCCCTAACAACTCGGGACAGACGACGTATTGCTGCGCTCTGATCCAGAGTCTCAAGACCCGCGTCGCAGATGACTACTCCGCAACGGTTTTCGGCACCCCAAATGAAAATGAACAAAAACTCTTTAATCGGAAGTTCCCTTCTTGAAAACCGTAGTTTCTCCGGTGTTTCGTGGGGTTTTTGCTCAGATCGGGTGCGCTGGTTC
>ENA-UOUL01002475-UOUL01002475.1-bioreactor-metagenome-genome-assembly--contig:-NODE-2475-length-21419-cov-4.055477_pt1 | contig 21419 bp, 18 predicted proteins | sample MGYA00249838_ERZ747220 | MGnify/ENA primary metagenome ERZ747220 (study PRJEB28778, sample SAMN05720191) | bioreactor metagenome | isolation source: Anaerobic biogas reactor | place: USA:Washington...
GCAATTCCAACCTTGTTCGCCGGCAGCAAGCGGTCGTCCAGGGGACCGACATTGCGAAACTGCTTCAAGCCCAGTTTCTGCATCAACCTCGCTGTCGGCGCCTTGCGGTTGCCGAGGTGCTGCACCGGACGTTGCGGGTTGAAAGGTGGATCCTCCCACCGCTTCTTCTCAGCCATTAAACGTCGCTTGTTCTGCGTGCAGACGTTTTTCGGATCCAGATCCTCGGGACAGGAGTAGAGGCTACAGAGGTTGCACTCGCAGCAGAACGACGTGCCGATCACGTTCGCCTCGCCGACCAGATTGAACTCGAGACTCCGCATCGCCCGATGCGGCTCGATCGGATGCCCCAGCAGCCAGCGCGGGCAAAGCTCCGTGCAGAAACTGCACTGGTCGCAGGCGCTCCGCCCGATCTTGACGATTTGCGCACAATCCTGCCTTCGACGGCGGACGACGACATGATCGTCCGGCAGAACAATTACTCCCCCGGTTGTCTTGGTGACCCGGGTGTCGTGGTTGTCCTCCAGCCAGCCCATCATCACTCCGCCGACGACATAGTTGGGATCGGCTATCGTGGGACCGCCGGCGGCAGCCACGCACTCGGCCAGCGTCACACCGACCGGCACGCGGAGCGTCACCGGGTTGGCCACGGCGCCGGCGATGGAAAGATATTTCTCCGTGACCGGATGGTCGGCGGCGCCGGCAACGTTCATCGCCGTCTCCACGTTCATCACCACGGCTCCGACGTTCAACGGAATTCCGCCGGGCGGGATGACCCGGCCCAGTACGTCGTAGACCAGGATGAACTCGTCGCCGGAGGGGTAGGCGTCTTGGAGGGGTACCACATCGATGCCGGTGGGCAACTTCGATTGCAGCAGATCGATCACCTCGCGGTACTTGCCCTTGATGCCGATCGCGCCCCTCGCCGCGCCGACCAGCCGCATGGCGACCGAGGTTCCTTCCAGAACCGCATCGGCGTAGTGCTTGAGCACTTCTTTGTCTTTATGCAGCAGCGGCTCGCATTCCGCGGCGTTGATCAACACGGAATCCGCCTTGCCGGCAAGCTTGACATGGGTGGGAAACCCGGCGCCGCCGGCGCCCACCACGCCGGCTTCGGCAACCTGTTCTGGAGAAATCTTCGTCATGATGGCCTCGGAGGCTGTTTTTCGGACCCTTTAGTATAGCTTGCCGCGGTATCGGGGGCCAACCGCCGGTGAGGGGTGGCAGGAAGGGTACGGCTTTCTTTGGCCTAAGGCCTTTATCACCGTAGCCTGGGACATCACCCACCCGTGTAAAGGCTCCAAGGTGTTGCGAATTGGTCGTTTAACCGCAGTGCCCAACGGGCAGCGCGCACCGGCGGAGGGCGGTGCGGCTGTCGGTCATCGGCGCGCGGCCCGTTGGGCACTGCGGTTAAACGACCTTTACAGTGGCATGATATCACCCCAGATTGACGGGGTGGTAGCAAACTCACTCTTGGCCAACGACCATGCTCACCTTGATCGTTATTGCCGATTCGCCAGCATACCGGCGCCAGGAATGCTTACTTCTCCGCCGTCGCCAAGGGATCGCCGGCCTCCGTGAGCCAGGCGTATAGTGTTTCGTGAAGTTCCTCCACGGTCTGGCGGCAGCGGGGCTCCTCGGCGAGGTTTTTGGTCTCATAGGGATCGGCCTCGAGATCGAACAACTGAAGCTTGTCGACTTTCGGATAGTGAATCAGTTTCCAGCGATCGGTGCGGATCATACGCTGAGAGTCGCCATAATAGCCGACCGTGAAGGGGTATACCGCAGTCTGCTCTCCGCGGATGAGCGGCACGAGGCTCGTGCCCTGGACGGTCTCGGGAATGGCCAGGTCAACCAGATCGCAGATGGTCGGGTAGAGATCACGGAGATAGCACTGCGCATCGCAGCGGCGGTTGGCGGGGATGCCGGGACCGGCCAGGATCAAGGGAGTGCCCACCGTGTGTTCATACATGTTCTGCTTGCCGCGCAGCCCGTGGCTGCCGACCGCCAATCCTTGATCGCCGGTGAAAAGGACGAGGGTGTTTTCCTCTTGGCCGGTCTCTTTCAACGCTTGGAAGATCCGGCCGATGTGCTCATCCAAATGCGAGATCACCGAATAGTAGACGGCCAGATCTTTCCGGACAATCTCGGCGGTTCGCGGCCAGGGGAGAAGTTGTTCGTCGCGGCCCTCGATGTTGCCGTGGTCGAAGGGATGCCGCGGCTGGAAGTTCGGCGGTAGCGGGAGCTTTTTCGGGTCGTAGCGGTCCTCATAACCGGGCGGCACCAGGAGCGGATCGTGAGGGGCGGTAAAGTTGACGTGGAGGAAGAACGGCTCGTGCGACCCGCGCCGGATGAATTCGATCGCCGCGTCGGCGAAATGGCTGCTGATGTTCGGTGTGAGGCCGACGCCCCGCTCGGGCATCAGCTTGCCGTCGTCGGTTTGAAAGATCCAACCGCGATAGCCGGTGACGGCGGCGCCCCGATAGTCGACGCCGAAAGCCATCGGGTGCTTTCCTCCTCCGCCCCGGTACAGCCCGAGGCTCTCTTGATAACCGCGATCGGTCGGCACACCGTCGTTGTGCCACTTGCCGACATACCAGGTGCGATAGCCGGCCTGGCGCATCGCGTCGGCCCAGAGAACCAACTGGGGTTTCATCCGACCGCCAAAGCCGAGAATGCCGTTGCGAAAACTGCTGCAACCGGTCATGATCTCCGCGCGGCTGGGTGTGCAGATCGGATTGGGAGAGACCGCGCGGGTGAAACTCAGCCCGCGGCGGACGAGGCTGTCGAGATTCGGCGTTTGGATGATCTCGTTGCCCAGGGCGTGGATCGTGTCAAAGCGCTGGTCGTCGGTAAAGAGAAAGAGGATGTTGGGCCGCTGGGGCGCGGCGCGATCTGGGCTCATGCTCCCTCCCGGAACCGTGTGATGGACCGACTCGCCGGCCGTGCGGGCGCCCCGGCGCTACCCCCGGCGCACCCGGGCCACGATGACCGGTGGGAACTCGGCATAGTGGCCGCCCCAGGTGAGGGCGCTCGAGCCCTGGGGGTGGTCGGGCGGAAAGGCGCGCTCCTCGAAGGCGTCCAGGACGAACCCGGCCCGGAAGCAGGCGCCCAGGAGCACCCCGAGGGGCCGGTGGAAGATGATCTGGGCCTGTGGCTGGCCGCGGATCGCCGCGGCGAGGTCCCGGCGCGGCGTCATGTACGAGTGCACGCGCATCGAGTACTCGGTGACGACCTGCCCCTCGCGGTCCGCCATTTCGGCCACGTGGGTGACGTGGGAGCCGTTAAAGCAGGGGTGCAGGACCGAGAAGACGAAGCGACCCCCCGGCTTGAGCAGGCGCGCCAGGGCGTCGAGGAGCGGGTCGATCTCGGCCATGTCAAAGAGGGCCATGGCGCAGAGCGCCGCGTCGTACTCCCCCTCGCCGAGGGCCAGAAGCGCCGCCTCGTCGGTGGCATCCACGACGCGATAGTCGATCGGGGGGCGCCCGGCGCCCGGCTGCGGCTCCCGCGCCCGGGCGCGGGCAATCATTTCCTCGGCAAAGTCGATGGCCGTCACCCGGGCGCCGAGGGCGGCGAGGCGCCGGGAGGTGAGGCCGTTGCCGCAGGCCACGTCCAGGACCCGTTGGCCGGGCCGCACGTCGAGGAGCCGCTCGGTGGGCGGCCAGGTGAGCACCCGGACAAAGTCGTTCCCCTCGCCCATCCGCTCGTCCCAGAACGCGGCGTTGGCGTCCCACGCCTCGCGGGTGTAGGCGTTGGGGTCCTCGATCTCCGGGGGCAGGCGGTCCGCCGTGGGATGTGTCATCTCGTCCTCCCGATCGGGGTGCACGCAGGGGGCAAGTATACCACAGGGCGGCCTACGACGCCCCCAAGACGACGATCCTGGCCTCCCAGGGGGCAAGGCGCAGGGGCAGGCGCACCGCCGTGCCCTCTCGGGTCGCCTCGGGGAGGTCGCGGACCTCGCCCGTCCGGGCGTCCCAGGTGCGCGCCGGGAGGGCGCCCGCCAGGTGCGCCGTGCACCGGGCGGGCTCGTTCAACTCGTTCAAGATCATGTAACACTCGGCACCCGCCCAGCGGCGGTGGTGGACGACGATCCCCGGCGCGGGGCGGTCCAGGGCCACGTCGCCGGCGGGGAGGACGCGCGCGGGGTCCTCTTCGGGCGCGGAGCGCGCCCAGGAGACGTCCGCCGGACCCCGCGCATCCCGGAAGGTGCGCGTGACGACGAGCGCCGGCGCGGGCCCCAGGACGGCAACCTCCTGCCCCGCCGCGGAGGACTCTCGCAGCCGCTCGAGCGCCGCGCGGGAGATCGCCCGGGTGGGCGGGACGAGCACGGCGCGGTAGGGCTCGCCGAAGCCGTTACAGAGCGGACCCTCGCCCTCGGCCAGGCTGTCGTCGTCGACGAGGTCCACGCCCCGCTGGCGCTCGAGGAGCGCGCGCACCGCCCGCCACGCGGCGGCGTCGGCCCCCTCGTTGTCCGTGACGCCGGAGCCAGGGTTAAAGCTCGGATCGAGGGTGCCCTCCCAGGGGCGCGCCCCAACGGCGAACGGGGCCAGGAGCAAGGTGACCAGCAGCAATAACAGGGCGGGACGACGTAGACGAACGGAGGTGTGGGTGCGGGGAAACATGGTTTTCCTCTCCATGTGGGATGATGGGTTGCGCCTGGAGTGCCCGCCTTGGCGAGCGGCCCAACAGCGCAACGGGTGTGACGCGAGTCCGAACCACGAGGCGAGAGAGAAGCGAGCGTGAGCGAAGGCAGTGGGGAGTATTAATAGATAGGTCGCACCCCCCCCACTCCCCGACCGCCGGCAGGGGCTCCACCGTGCCGGCTGAACCAGGAGAGAAGGCCGTTTAGCTACATCATAGCGTAATCGCCGCGGGAGGGCAATAGTATGGAGTCCAGGTCAGGGGTTCTCGGCGAACCAGGGGTGAGCGCGGCAGCTCGACAGCGCGTCATACTTCTGCTAGCTGGCCACCTTGGCTCTCGAGACCAACGATCAAAGCGGGCAGATCCACGGTGATCGTGTCCCACAACACATCGAGGTCAACAGTATCGTATCCATGGACCACTCGATTCCGCATTCCCACAATCTCTGGCCAGGGCACGGACGTGTAGGTACGTCTGGTTGATTCCGAGACCCGAGCCGCTGCCTCTCCGACGATTTCTACAAGCCGGACGAGTGCCAACTCCAGCATCCTGTTATCGTCCAGGTCTGACCTAGATCGTCCTCGAACCATCGAAAGGGCTTCGCGCGCGTGGTCCACCATATGCTGCAACCGTACGGCGTCGCTATGCCGCGTCATATAGTGTCTCCGCTTCTGACAGCACCTCGTCGCGGAAGTAAGGGCTCAAAAACCCTGGCGTGTTGAGGTCTACCTTACGTCCAAAGAGATCGCCCAGTTCGCGCTCCATGCGCTGCAACCCAATGAGGCCAACACGCGCTTCCGGCTCGAACTCGACCAGCACATCGATGTCGCTCTCGGGACCAAAATCCTCTCGCAAGACGGAGCCAAAGAGCGACAACTTGCGTATGCGGTGGCGCCTACAGAACGCGATCAGACGCTCCCGATCAAGGGTAATGCGGGTACGCATCTCGTCACCTGGGGATGGAATCGTGACAGGGAAACTCACTGTGGCCCGTCCAACTTGGCTGGAGTGTATTACGCCCATGGGCATATGTCAACAGGCAGCTTTGCTGCAGGAGAACATGCGAGCCCTTCGGCTTCGTCCGCCGCGACAGCAGCGCCGTCGGGGCGTGGGGCTACTCGCCTCGCCTTTCGACGCCGAACAGCGCATAGGGATCGGTGCGCAGGGCCTGCTCATAGATACCGACGACGGCCGCGGCCCGTAAGAGGCGACACTCGGCCCGGCCGATGTGGTCGCGGCTGATGAGCCCGCGCCGCTCCGCCTCGGCCTGCACCCACAGCCAGGCCTCACGGGGCGTCCCGCCATAGGCGATAAAGATGTCGTCGGGATAGTCGCGCCGTATGTCGTCGGGCACGACAAAACAGGCGCGAACCTCGGGCGGGATGCCAACCCTCTCGGCCTGGTGCATGCTGGAGCAGCGCGTGATGTCCACGCCCAGGAGGAGCGCGTGGCCGTCGGCGGCCAGGAGTTCGGCATAGCCGTGGCTGAGGCGCAGGGCGTCTCTGCCCCAGGCGCACACGCGATGGAACCCCGGCCCCAGCACCGTCGCCGGCCGCCGGCGAAAGGCGTCGGCAATGGCGCCCATGCCGGTGGGCCCATGGTAGTCCTCACCGTAGCGCCGCACCTTGGCGAGAATGCCGCGGCGCCGCTCCTCCTCCGTCAGCGGCAGGGGTTTGCTCACGGGCTGCGCCGTCATGACGAGGGTGCCTTCCTCGCCGACCACGCCCATCAGGGCATCGACGACGGTCTCGGCGCCCCCCTCCACCCAGCCGAGGCTGCTCAGGGAGCTGTGCACCTCCACGATCATGCCGGCGCCCAGGCCGAGGCGGCGCAGGCCCTCCGCGATGTCATCCTGGGTGAGGGGCACAGGGGACGTCACGGGGCGCTCCCCGCGGCGGCGCCGGCGAGGGGCAACACGTCGGGCCGCAGGACGGCCCAGATGGTGAGGAACGGCGGGGCGACGGTCATATAGTGGTCCCAGGTGCCGGGGGCGGCGTCGGGGTGCGGGCTCTCGGCCTCCCACAGCCCCAGGATGACAAACCCCTGCGCCACCATGCCGTTGACCATGGTGCTCATGGCGTGGCGAAACTCACGCGGCCCCTCCACCTGAAGCGTGGTGCCATCCTCTCGCCAGACGTCCCAGGTAGTGTCCACCATCTCGGCGCCGTCGACGTAGGGACGCCGCAGGAGATACCCCTCGCCCGTCCAGGTGCGCTCGTCCACCTCGAACACAAAGGGGTTGGCGAACTCGACGCGATAGTAGCCGCCCGGCGCCAGCACCCGCGCCGCCTCGCGCAGCACGGGCAACGCCTCGGGCACGAAATTGATGGAATAGGCGTGCCAGACGACGTCAAAGCGGCGGTCGGCGAACCGCGAGAGGTCGCGCATGTCGCCCTGCACCGCGTCGACGGTGACCCCATAGTGGGCGGCGGCGGCGCGGTCGCGGTCGAGCTGCTCGTCCGAGAGGTCGAGCACCGTGGTGCGGGCGCCCAGCAGGGCAAAGGCGGCCGACTGCTGGCCGCCGCCGGAGGCGAGGCACAGTACCTCCTTGCCGCGCACGTCGCCCAAGATGCCGTACGGATCCACGAGGCGCCGCGCCGTATCGACGTCCAGATCGAACATGGGCCGCGAGAACGACACCCCCGCCCGGGCCAGCGCGTTCCATCGCGCCCGATTATGTCGTAACAGGTCGTCCATGTGGCTGCCTCCTGTATGGGCGGGTGCACCACGGAAACACGGGCGACAGAGAGGGAACGAGGCTGCGACTATACCTTGACCTTTGCCCAACGGCCGGTGCGATAGCGCAGCCAGACCATCGTGGCGCGCGCCACATTGTCGGTGGCCATGCCCAACCAGGCGCCGACCAGGCCCAGCGGTCCGACGAGGAGCATGGTGAGGGGCACACGTAGCACCCACACCGATAGCGTCGTAATGACCAGAGTCCAGCGGGTATCACCAGCGCCGCGCAAGGAGCCCGAGTACACCATGGATGCGGCTGAGAGAGGCTGAATCATCCCAAGGACCTGGAGCGGCATAATGCCCAACGCGATGACCTCCGGGTCGTCCACAAAGACGGACATGACCTGGCCCGCGAACAGCACGAGGAGCAGACCGGCCGCCCCCATAGCCCAGGCGGACACGCGCAACGCCTCGCGAACCGAGCGCTTCGCCCGCTCTGGGTCCCTGGCGCCGAGGGCCTGCCCAACCATCGTGGTGGCGGCCACTGAGAAGCCGAACCCGGGCATGAACGAGACCGACATGCCCGTGAGCGCTACCGAGTGCGCCGCAAAGGCCACGGTTCCCAGACCCGCTACCAGCCGCTGAAAGACCGCCATGCCGAATCGCAGCGCCAACTGCTCGCCGCCCGCCGGCAATCCCACGTTCGTAACGCGCCGGATGACACTTGGATCGGGCCGCCATCCAGTCCGCTGCAGGCGCATGCCACGGCGCCCCCGAGCGAGGATGAGCAGCATCACCGCGCCGCCGGCGCTCATCGAGACCGCCGTGCCCACCGCAGGCCCGTATACACCGATCGCCGGAATGGGGCCCACGCCGTAGAGGAACAAGAGCGATGTGACGATGTTGAGCGCGTTCACGCCGAGCATGAGGAACAGCGGCGTGCGCGTATCGCCTGCCCCGCGCAGCGAGGCGTTGCCCACCCACAGTATGCCCTGCAGCAGAAACGACATCGCCACGATGCGCATATACGTGCTGCCGATGACCAACACATCGGGCTCAGGTTGGTAAAACCCGATAGCCTGGACGGAGAAAAAGCTCAGTACCACGGTAAGCACGGCGCCGATCGCCGCGCCCACGAGCAGAGACTGCTGCATGACGCGTGAAGCCGCTTGTGGCTCCCGGGCGCCGATCAGCCGGGCGACTACCGCGGTGGCGCCCGTCGCCACAGCCATGACAAAGGTCTGCGTCAACATTACCATGTTGTTGGATAGACCGACAGCGGTGAGCGCAGCCGCACTGATGTGGCCCATCAGATAGGTATCGACCATATGCACGGTCATGTTCAGCAACTGCTCGCCGATGGATGGCATGGCCAGGCGCATCACTTCGGCGCGAATCGATCGGTCCTCGGCGTTTCCCAACAATGTGTTACGCAGCGAGCCGGAGACCCGACTACTTTCCAGCCTGACACTCACAAGCAACCCCACCTCGTATTAGTTCTCACCCACACGGCCGGAGCCGCGCGCCGAGGGCACGATCGCTCTCCTACCGGGGGTGAGTGCAGCGTACCCATTATACCCGCCTTGGGGTTTCTGGCTAGCTCAGCGCCGGCGGAAAACGCAGGGACGCGGATGTACGCGGACCAAACGGATTCCCGCGGATCTGATCCTTTCTGGTCTGATCCGCGGTGACCCGCCGAATCCGCGTTCATCCGCGTCCCTTGCCCCACACCGTCAGAGCACGGCGCGCTCGAAGCGACGAGTTCTCCTCATATTCTCCTCAGCGGCCTCTGCGGTTTCAGAGGTATCCGCGTCGATCCGCAGAATCCGCGTCCCTTCCTTCACTCCGTCAGAGTGTGGTCAGCATAGTAGTTCATCGCGGCCTGCATGAAATCGGCCAGGCCGGGGCGGTAACGCTCGTAGAAGGCGCGAAACTCGTCGTTCTCCACATACAGTTGCCCCAGGCCGCGGTACGCGTCTGCGTCGGCGTGCCAAAAGTGCTCCAGCCAGGCATAGTGCTTGGCGACGGCCGCCTGCACCTCCGGGTCGCCGGGATCGCGATCCATCAGCGCCGCCAGGCCGCGCGTCACCGCGTCCCCCTCATCCTTGAGGGCGTTCCACTCGGCCTTGGACATCTTGCGGGCGCGCTGCTCCGACTGCTCGACCACGTCGTCGCCATACAGCTCGCGCGCCTCGCGCCGCCAGCGCTCGGACTGCTCCTTGGGCAGCCCCTCGTACAGCTCCTCATCCGTCAATGCCATGGTGTCCCCCTTGATTCGTAGGATCGTCTTGTCGATGGTCTGAAGGAGGCGCGTCAGCCGCGCCGCCTGCCCCTCGAGGGTGCGCCGGTGAGTCTCGAGCGCCTCGACCGAGTCGAACCCCGGGTCGTCGAGGATGCTGCGGATGGTGTCCAGCGGCATGTCGAGTTCCCGGAAGAGCAGGATCTGCTGCAGGCGCAACAGGTCGTCCTGCCGATAGAGTCGGTACCCCGCCGCGGTTCGGGCTGCCGGCTTGAGCAGGCCGATGTGGTCATAGTGGTGGAGCGTCCGGACGCTCACCCCTGCCATCTCGGCGACCTGATGCACGGTGTAGGCTGTCATTCCTCCCTCCTTCGCCGATACTATACACCCTGACGTAACGTCAGAGTCAAGAAGGCATTTCGTGATGTGGTAGCATCGCACTTGAATGCAGGCCACGACTGGGGTACTCTGGGCCCATCACTGGCACCGCCACCCCTCGCAACACCGCCGAAAGGAGCAGCCATGGCATCCCCTCGCTACCGCAACGTTGCCGTCGCCATCTATACCCGCGTCTATGAGGTCAACAAGATGCGTGACCTCAGCTACCTGGCGGACAATTTCGACATCATGAGCCGCCAGGTCAAGATCGCCAAGGTGTACCTCGAGACGCATCGCGACATGGTCGTGGCCGACGAGGCCGTCATCCGGCGGGCCAAGGAGTACCTGGAGGAGCGCGGCGTCACGGTGGAGGGCGGCATCACCATCACCGTGAATGAGCGCAACCAGTTCGAGACTTACTGCTACACGAACCCCGAGCACCGCCGCAAGCTACAGGAGCTGTGCGCGTATACCGCCCGTCTGTTCGACGCGTACATCCTCGACGACTTTTTTTTCACCAGCTGCAAGTGCCCCTCTTGCATCGCCGCCAAGGGGGAGCGGAGCTGGACCGATTTCCGCCTCGACCTGATGACCCAGGCCGCCGAGGAGCTGGTGCTGGCGCCCGCCCGCGCCGCCAACCCGAACGTCAAGGTTACCATCAAGTACCCCAACTGGTACGAGCACTTTCAGGGGCTCGGGTTCAACCTCGAGACGGAGCCGGCCCTGTTCGACGCCGTCTACACCGGCACCGAGACGCGCGACCCCGTGATGAGCAACCAACACCTGCAGCCCTACGAGAGCTACCAGGTGTTCCGCTACTTTGAGAACCTCAAGCCGGGCGGCAACGACGGCGGCTGGGTGGATCCCTTTGGCTCCTTCTACCTGGATCGCTACGCCGAGCAGCTCTGGCTGACGCTCTTTGCCAAGGCGCCGGAGGTCACCCTGTTCGACTTTGGCTCCATCCAGCGCCCGATCAGCGACGAGCAGCGCGCCCCATGGCAGGGGAGTGGCGCCTCGTTCGACTTTGACGCCACCGTAGCGCCGCATCGTCTGCCCGACGGCGCCCTCGCGCCCGAGGCCCGCTGGACCCTCGCGGCGGGCGCGGCGTTCGAGGCGGTGGATCGGTTCCTCGACCGGCTGGGCGATCCGATCGGCGTGGCGTGCTATCGCCCCCACCACTCCACCACCGGCGAGGATTTCCTGCACAACTATCTCGGGATGCTGGGCATCCCCATCGATCTGCGCCCCACCTTCTCCGCCGAGGCGAGCACCATCCTGCTGACGGAAGCCGCCGCCCATGACGCCGAGATCGTGGCCAAGATAGAGCGGCAGCTGCTGGACGGCAAGACGGTGATCGTCACCTCGGGGCTGGTGCGCGCCTTGCAGGACAAGGGGTTCGACGACATCGTGGAGCTGCGCGTCGACGAACGCCGCGCCACGGCCCAGGACCTGCTCATGGGGTTCCGCGTCCACCGCGCCGAGCGCCCCATCACGGTGCCGCGGATCGGCTACCTCACTAACGACTCGTGGGAGGTGATCTCGTGCCTGGTGGGCGTCACCGGCGCGCCGCTGTTCCACTCGGCCAGGTACGGCAACAGCACCCTCTACGTCCTCACCATCCCCGACAGCTTTGATGACCTGTACGCTCTGCCGCCCGAGGTGCTGACGCGCATCAAGGAGACGGTGACCCAGGACCTGTTCGTGCGCGTAGACGGCCCGAGCCGGGTGGCGCTCTTTGCCTACGACAATGACACCTTTATCGTCGAGTCGTTCCGCGACGAGGCCATGGAGGTGCGGCTGGTGGTGGACGAGGGCTATGGGTGCTTGCAGGATCTCATCTCGGACGAGGTGCTGGACGACGGGGAAACCCTCACCGACTGGCGCGGCCAGCCGACGGGCAAGAAGGGGTTCACGCTGACGCTCCCACCCCACGCCTTCCGCGCCTTCCGCGCGCAGAGCTAACCGCGGAGCCACGGAGATCACCGGAGGAGGGCTTTTCGCAAGAGGGCAGAGGAGCTAGCAGTCGCTCGATACGAGCGCTACAAACGTACATGGGCAACTATGTAGTGACGACTTTAGTCGTTTATGCGACTTTACGAGTGAACAAACGACTGAAGTCGTCACTATATGAATGGGACGGGCCGCCTTCGAGGCCGGCGATCACGCCAGGGCCGGGCGTGGGCCCTCCTCGATCCCCACCAGAGGGGGCACCAACAGGGCGCCGGCGCCCATGACACTGATGACGATTCCGGTAATGAGCCACCAGAACTGTGCGCTCGTGGCATCGGCCACCGGGCCCGCGATCATCAGCCCCAGGGGCGCGGCGAGGTTCGCCACGGAACCGTGCAGCGCAAACACCCGCCCTTGGACCTCGGGGGCGATGACGGACTGGCCCACGGCGCCGATCAGCCCGAGTACCAGCGTCTCAAAGAACCCCGACGCCAGGACCAGCGCGGCGACCAGCGCAAAGGAATTCGTGGGGCTCAGCCCCACGGCGGCGATGGCCATCCCATCCAGCGCCAAAGCCACGAGCGCGGCGGCCATGCGGCGCCGCGAGCCGCCCCAGATGCTCAGGATCGCGCCGCCCAGCAGGATGCCAACGCCGCTGGCCGACTGAATGACGCCCAACTCGACCGCCCCACCCCCCATGTCGCGCATCACCAGGATCGGCCCCAGCGAGCCCGCCGCCCGCCCGAGGAGGTTGATGATCACGGCCATGGCCGTCAGCAACAGCAGGCCTCGCCAGGCCAGAATATAGTGCAGCCCCGCCCGCATCTCGGCCAGCATCGAGGGGCGCACACCTGCTGCCTGGACGCGCGGTGGCTGGGGGATGGCGACGAACAGCAACGGGATGATGGCGATGAGGGCGGTGACCACGTCGATGCCCAGGATCCCCTGCATGGGCAGCACCACCACGGCCAGCGCCCCGAGCGGGGGGATGACGATGCTCGCCAGGCCGATGAGGGTATGATTTAGGCCCGCCACCCGCGCCAGGTGCTTGTTCGGCACCATGAGGGTGGTAGAGGCCTGCATCGCCGGCCAGTGAAAGGCGGCCCCCGTAGCGCGCACGAACAGCAGCACATAGACGTGCCACAGCCGGATGGCGTCCAGATGAAACAGGAGCGCCAGCAGCAGCGTGGCCAGGGCGATGGCGCCGTCCGCCCCGATGAGGATGCGCCGGCGGCTCCAGCGGTCCACCAGCGTGCCGGCAAACGGGGCGATGACGATCTGCGGCAGCAACCCCACGAGGCTGGCGTAGGCCAGAACCGTGGCCGAGTTGCTGCTGGCAGAGAGCCACCACACGAGGGCGAACTGGACGAGGTGGCTACCCAGGAGGGAGAACGCCTGCCCACCCCAGACGACGAGGAAGGGGGTCATGGATGGGGAGGGGGCGGGCTCGGACCCGACGGAGGCACGATCGCTCATCTCAGCACCTCACTACCTTACATCTGCAACGGATATATCCATCACAGATATATAGTAGCACGGGTTCACTCTGCCGTCAATACCCCATCTAGGGCCGCGGCGGCCCATCGATCCGCGGCCCGGCGCCGACATCCATACGCCCACGGCAGCCGCCGGAAGGCGGGCCGTAGGCTAGTCGCCCCCACCCTGGCGGCGGGCGTTGTCGATCCCAGCGCCCAACACCAGCCCCACGCCCACCAGCCCGAACCACCAGATCTGGCCCGTGAACACGTACATCAGCACGCCCGCGGCCCCACCAAAGATGATGCCCAGGGCGGTGTAGCTGATCCCCTTCATCGCGTTTCCCTCCACCGTGCAGTATGCCTATTCCGGTGAGGATAGCCCGCCTCTGGCCGAAGTCAAACGCCGACCAGCGTGGAGTTATCCAGGATTCTGGGGCTGCGGAACGCTGCACCGCTCGCCTGTGCCTCGCCGGCGGCGACCAGCCGGACGGAGCCTGGCGGCCCCCGAGGCGGTCCCGAAAGGGTCCGCGCCGCCGGCCGATGGTGGAGCGCGCCTCGGCACACTTGGGCCTGCCAGCCGCCGGCCCTGGTCGCGGGCGCTCTGCGAGGCACCATCCGTGTTCTGGGGCCTAACTTTGTGCGCCGGCCCCTTGACGCCCTCTGGAGCGACGTGCTAGAGTGCCGCAGCGTGAGACTCGACGCGAACTGTGGCGCGCGGCGCGCGCCGCGCCAACATCGCACAGGAGGACGCAGCGCATGAAGATCACCGAGATCAGAACCTACCTCATGCACGCCGGCCAGCCCGAGAGCAAGAGCTGGTCGAGCCGCAACTGGCTGTTCGTCAAGGTCTTTACCGACGAGGGGATCTATGGCGTGGGCGAGGCCAGCGGCTGGCCGCGCGTCGTCGAGACGGCCATCAAGGACCTCACGCCGCTCCTCATCGGGGAGGACCCCTTCCACATCGAAAAGCTGTGGCAAAAGATGCTCCTGGCGACCATGGGCCACGGCATGACGGGGATCGTGGGCAGCGGCGCCATGACCGGCATCGAGATGGCCCTGTGGGACATCAAGGGCAAGGCGCTCAACACGCCGGTGTGGAACCTGCTGGGGGGCAAGATTCGCGACCGCATCTGGGCCTACGCCCACGCCCACACCGCCGAGCGCGCCGAGGAACTCGTCGACCGCGGCTTCTCGGCCATCAAGACGGGCGGCGTCGTGGATCCGCTGCGCAGCGTCAAGAACATCCGCAAGGCGGTGGGCGAGGACGTGGATATCATGGTGGACGCCCACGGGCCGCCCTGGCTCACCACCCCCGACGCCATCCGTCTGGGCAAGGCGCTGGAGGAGTATGACCTCCTCTTCTACGAGGACCCCGTGGCGCCCGAGGATATCGAGGCGACCGCCCGGGTGTCCGAGGCGGTGGACCTGCCCATCGCGGCGGGGGAGCGTCACTCGAACCTCTGGGGCGCGCGGCAGCTCATCGAGCGGGAGATCGTCGACGTGATCCAGCCCGACACGGGGCGCGCCGGCGGCCTGATGCAGATGAAAAAGATCGCCGCCCTGGCCGAGGCGCATTTCATCGGCTTTGCGCCCCACAGCGGCTCCTTGGGGCCGGTGGCCGAGTTCGCCTGCCTGCACCTGCTGGCGACGGTGCCCAACTTCCTCATCATGGAGCACCTGGAGGACGACGTCCCGCAGCGCTACGAGGTGGTCACCCCACTGCCCGAGATCTCGCAGGGGCACATCACCGTCCCCGACACACCGGGGCTGGGGGTGGACATCGTGGAAGAGGCGATCGCCAAGTACCCGTCACGCGGCAACGTCTCGGTGCCCAGCGAGGGGGAGGAGATGGTCTACATCCGCGCCAGACGCGGCCGCGCGCGCTGGGCGAACCAGTAGGGGAAAGGAACCACAGAGAACGCAGAGGACACAGAGATCACAGAGAATACAGAGAGTACAAAGGACACGCGGCATCACCCTCAAGGCATCCAGTATTCTTTCTACTCTGTGGTTCTCTGCGCTCTCTGTTCTCTGTGGTTTATGTCTCTATCAGCGGTAATCCGCGGAATCCGCGTCTATCTGCGTTCCCTCTCACCGCGGTCGGCGAATACCGCCGCGAGCACGAGGCCCCAGCCTACAGCGCTGATGAGCGACCTAACGATGGTCACGAGCTGCAGTATGACCCCCACGCGAGCGCCCGGGATCGAGCCGACCAGCCACGGCAGTACCGCGCTGAGACCCAACCCCAGCAGACCCACCACGAGCTGAATCGCCAGCCCGGCGAGCAACAGCGCCGAGGCGCGCGGGTGCCGGTTCCAACGCGTCACGGCAAGCAGTACACCAACCAACAACACAGCCAACACCGGCAGCTGCGTGAGCAGCCCGCCGAGCAGATTGGATAGTGTGGGGATCCCCAACGAACTCATTGCATAGCCTCCATGTTTGTGTCGTGTGAATCGCCGGCGGGCTCCCGCGCGACGACCCGATCCGTGTCTGTAGAGCGCCCCACTGTGCCCCGCTTCCTCAGCCGCCGGCCACCAGCGCCTCGTCCACCACGCGCATGAGCGAGTAGCACACCGGCGCGAAATGGCACCGCCAGAAGCGGTTGCCCTCGATGTTGGCGGACTCCCAGTCGACGGCGCAGCGCGCATACCCTCGCTCCGCCGCCCATGCCAGGCAGGCGCGGAGCAGGGCCGTGGCGACGCCCAGCCGTCGGACGTCGGGCGCGGCATAGGCGCCGGTGATGCTCGCCGTGCCCTCGTCCATGATGACTCCGCACGCGTCATCGCTGGCCGGTCCGATACGCATGTAGGCCGTCGGCGTCCCCGACGCGAGGGCCAGGTACACTACGCGCTCACCGCCCTCGAGTTGCGCCGCCCAGGCGTCCTCGTCCTCGGGGTGGCCATCGAGAAAGATCGGCGACGCGCGCCCATGGTCGCTCAGGCCCCGCGAGAGGGCCGATACCACCGCGACGTCTGCGGGTCCCGCGCGCCGGACCTCCACAGGCGCCGGCGGTGCATCGGGTATACTGAGGTCGCGCACGCCGTCGATGCACAGCAGCCCGAACCCCTGGTGGAACCAACCGTCGAGCGCGCCGACGTCGTCGGGGAACTGCCCGATGAGGTGGCAGGAGCATCCCGCGGCGGCCCAGGCGTCGGCGACGGCGGAGTACATGCGCTCATAGATGGCGCGTGATTCGGCACCCTCGCCCGCCGGAACGGCAGCGTTGGCCCACTCGGGGCTGAGGACCGCGCGTCGTCCCTTGAACTCGGGGATCGCCACGCCGGCGATGAATCCCACGAGGCGCTCGCCCTCCATGGCCGCCACGCCGGCGGCGCAACCCACGATCATCTCGAGCATGGGCATCAGCACCGCTTCATCGCCGTAGCGCGGCGGGAGCTGCGGGATCGTCCCGCGCAAGCGGCGGTAGCGCCGGGCCATGAGGTCGGCGGCGGCGGGTACGTGATCGTGCGTCAGAGGGACGACGTGCAGCGCCATAGGTGTGGCTCCTTGGGGGTCGAACTGGCAGGGGCATCACGCGATGCTGAAGGAATCTAGCATAGGAGGAGCGAGGGGCCAAACGGCTGCGACTATACCTCGTCGAGCCCGGTACGCCCGACGAGCGTCGTATACAGCGGCGCCATGCCGTGGCGGTAGCGTTCCCCCACATAGCGCCCCCACGCGCCGGCGCTGGCACCATCATAGAACACGCGGGGGCCGGGGGTGTTCTGGTGATTGTGCCACTTGTCGCCCCAGGTGGGCAGCAGGGCGACCACCAGGCCCAACTCCTCTGCCAGGCTGATGACGCCGTCCACCTGCTCGAAATACGCCGGGTTGGGGCGGGCGGGATCGTTGTCGAATAGGGGCCGCTCGCCGTGAGCGTTGGGGGTGTTCAGCCCGTCCAGCTCGGCGAGGAGCACCGTCATGACGACCGTGAACCCCTTGGCGGCGCGGTTGCGCAGGTAGCGGCGGCACTCGTCCTCGTCCAGACGATGGATCAGCTCCCAGGCGGTGTCGGCCAGATAGAAGAAGGGGGAGCCGCCGGCCTGCACGAGGTGGCGCCGGTCGGGCGACACCTGCAGGGGAAGCTTGGGAGCAGGGCTCGGATAGGGCATGGGAACCTCCATGGGTGGATGTTCAGTCGGGTATCTCGTCCTCGGTGAAGACGTTCAGCACGATCTCGCCCAGGGCATGGCGCTCGCAGTCGTGCACGGCATAGATTACGCCGTCGGGGGCCTGCACGGCGTCGGGATACGAGACGTTGTCGCGGCCGTCGAGTTCCAGGCCCGGGCCATCTGGTGCCGCCGGGGACGGCGGCGCTCCATCGTCGTCCATCAGGTAGGCGAGGAGGCGGTTACGCTTGGCGGGATCGGGCGTATTGATGAGCAGCAGCCGTCCCGAGGCCAGGCGTCGGATGAAAAAGCGCGAGCCGGGGTTCACGATGGCCGTGGGCGAGCCCTCCGACCAGGTGCGCCCGCCGTCATGGGAGGTGCTCTGCCACAGCACGCCGCTGCCGGTGCGGATGAGCATCCACAGGCTGCCGTCGCGCCGCTCGACGATCATGTTCTCCAACGCCCAGGGGGGCGCCTCGACGCCGCCGTGGAAGGACCATGTGGCGCCGGCGTCGGGCGTGATCGCCACGCCCTGGAGCTGCCCCTCGCGCGCGAACCACCCCTCCGGCGCCGTGGGGGCCCAGGTCACGGGCAGCAGCCACTCCCCCGTCGAGAGGACGGTGGGCTTGTTCAGGCGAAAGGCAAAGGGAAGGTCGAGGGGGATGCGCATCGGCGCGCCCCAGCGCGGCGTCGGCCCATCCGAGCCGGTGGCCGTCATCGCCCAGACGGAATAGTCGTGCGCCTCGAGGTTCGCCAGGTTGTAGAACAGCCACAGCCGGCCGGCGGGATCGTGCCACAGGGCGGGATCGTAGGCGCGCGTCTCGCCCGGCGGATCGACCACCGGCGTCGGCGCGCTCCAGGTCGCCCCGTCGTCGGCGCTGGTGGTCAGCAGGATGCGGTTGGCGGGGTCGGGCTCCTTGGGGCCGCCGGTAAAGAACGCACTCCATAGGCGCCCGTTGGCGGCGCGCTCGATGGTGGGGATACCCTGCCACTGCCACGACCCCTTGGTCGCGATGATGTGCGTGCGCACGGTTCAGCTCCTTTCGGATGGCATCAAGGCCGGAGGGGCGACGCTACGCGTCCTCGATGTGACGCGCCAGGCCCTTGAGCCGACGCTTGTGGGTGTGGGCGTTGCGCAGCTCGCGCGCGGCGCGCTCCTCGTCCGCGACGGCGGGGTCCTCCTCCCAGTCCTCCACGTCGTCGGGGCGCACGATGGCGTCGAGGCGGCGCTTTAGGCGCTCCGCGCCCTGGCGGCGGCGCCGCGCATAGCCCTCCTTCTCGCGGCGTATCTTGGCGCGCTCCTCGTCGAGGGGGTGCTCATAGCCGTGCGCCTTCTGGTAGACCTCGAACTGGTGCGGCGTCAGCTCGTCCTTCTCCCGCGCCACGCTTCATCCTCCATACGGAAACGTCGGTCGACACGACGCCGCTTCTGCGGTATACCATGGTCCGCGGCGCACCCGGCGCCACGGCCTTGTTCCATGCCCCATCTTCGCCGGGAGGCGGCCCGTCGTCAAGTGTGTTCTGAGCGACCCCATCCCACCTCTGTGCCCCCCGTGGCTCCGTGGTGAGATCCCATTCGAGGAGGTGCATTCCATGCCACGCGTTCTGATCGCCGAGAGCAAGCTGGAGGTATCGAGTTTCAACCCCGCGCCGAGCCACTATGAGGATTTCGTCGTCCTGCGGGGAGACGAAATCCTGCGCCACCACGGGACGGCGCGCAGCGAGGTGGCCGGGGCGCTCAGCGTCTTGCGCCAGCACCCCGACGTGACCGTGACGCCCACCTACAGCGCCCGGGCCATCAGCTCCGCCGGCACCCTGGCCGCCGCCGACTGGCAGCGCCTGGCGGGGGAACTGCTGGACGCCCTACGGGCGGCGCCGCCGGCCGACGCCGTCTATTTCAGCCTGCACGGCGCCATGGCCGCCGACGGCGAGGACGACCCCGAGGGGTACCTGCTGCAGGAGGCGCGCGCCATCCTCGGGGAAGAGATCCCCTTCATCGCCTCGTACGACCTGCACGGGATCCTCACCGACCGCATGCTGCGCCACTGCGACGCCTTTTCCGTCTTTTACACCTACCCCCACGTGGACATGTTCGAGACGGGCGAGCGGGCGGCGCGCATCCTGCTGCGCGTCCTGGGCGGGGCGCGCCCCGTGACGGCCCGGGTGTTCGTGCCGGCGCTGGTGCGCGGCGACGAACTCATCACCGCCACGGGCCGCATAGGCATCCCGGTGCGCGCCGCGCAAGAGGTGGCCCAAGGCCCCACGGCGCTGTCGGCGGGGCTTTTTTGGGGCAACCCCTTCACCGACGTAGCCGAGCTGGGCACGAACAGCTTTGTCACCACCGACGACGACCCCGCCCTGGCGGAGCGGGAGGCGCTGCGCATCGCCGACCTCTTTTGGCAGCACCACGAGGCGATGCGCCAAGAGCTGACGCCGCTGGACGAGGCGGTAGAGATCGCCAAGCGGACGACCGAGGGCACCGCGGTCCTGGTGGACGCGGCGGACGCCCCCAGCTCGGGCGCGCCGGGGGACAGCAACGCCATCCTGCGCGCGCTGCTAGAGGGCGGCTATGCCGGCCGGGCGCTCATCCCCATCGTGGACGAGCCGGCGGTGCGCGACGCGGTGGCGGCAGGTGTGGGGAATGTGGTGCGCACCCGCGTGGGCGGCACGGTGGACCCGCGGTTCGAGCCGCTGGAGGTCGAGGGGCGCGTGCGCATGCTCAGCGACGGCCACGTCACCTCCGAGACGTCGGGGCGCGAGGCGCGCGCCGGCGCCACCGCCGTGTTACAGGTGGGGGCGGTGACGCTGATCGTCACGAGCCACGCCATCAGCCTGCACGACCGCGGGCTGTTCTTCACCCACGGCCTCGACCCGCAGCGATTCGACGCCGTGGTGGTGAAATGCCCCCACTGCGAGCCGCACATGTTCAAAGAGTGGGCGGCGGCGTACGTGAACGTGGACGCCCCCGGCGCCACCAGCGCCGACGTGCGCAGCCTGGGGCATACGCGGTGCCCACGGCCGATGTGGCCGCTGGATGAGGGGGTGGAGTTCGAGCCGCGGGTGGAGGTGTACCGGAGGAGGTAGGGTCCGCACGCCGTGCGGACCGCGGCCCGCATCGCGAGGGTGTCTGGATCACGAAAACGCGAAAGGGACGAAAGGCGCGAAAGGGGTCACGCGCTGCGGGGGCTGAGCGCGTCGGCGCGATGCCTCACGTGGCAGGGGGCTTTCGCGGTGTTTCGTGGTTTCGCGATCCAGCGGGTTGCGACGTAGGCGTCCGCCGCAGACCGAGGTCTGGCGCAAAGAGGGCCAAGCCGGCCTGCTTCGGGTATCAGCCTGCGTCGGGCACCACGGCATGCCCAATGCACTGTGTGACCCCTTCGCGTTTTTCGTGGTCCAAACGCCTCTTGTGGGTTGCGCTGCGGGCCGCACGGCGTGTAGCCCTACAGCGTGCGCTCCGGCCCAGCACTGGCACTACCAAACGCACGCGGCGAGTGCTAGCGATAGTCGCATCTCAGCCCACCACCAAGCGATGCAGACGTCTTTCGCGTGCAGCCAGCACGATATGGAGCCATAGCCCGGGCACGGATGCTATTCATCAGACGTTAGCGCGCTCTCATCGCCCATATAGGGAAAGAGTTGCTTGACAAGGCGGAGGAAGTCATCCCGTTCCCAGAGTCCTCTGAACAACGGGTATGACACCAGGCTCTCTAGTTGCAGCTCCTCTGCAGCCACCGCCTTTGGCAACAACGACATAGCCAACTCATACTCGTCTCTGAGCATGCACAAGGCAACCCTGAACCTAAGCGGTACAGAACTCCAGTCAAGGGCATCCAAGAGAGTCTTCATCTCGTCCTCTCTCGCAAGCCCCTTAAGGGCCGCGGCCGCATTGATCGCACATACACGGCGTGTATTGTCCGAGACCATGTTGAGTGCGCTCACGCACG
>ENA-UOUL01002477-UOUL01002477.1-bioreactor-metagenome-genome-assembly--contig:-NODE-2477-length-21413-cov-9.233502_pt1 | contig 21413 bp, 22 predicted proteins | sample MGYA00249838_ERZ747220 | MGnify/ENA primary metagenome ERZ747220 (study PRJEB28778, sample SAMN05720191) | bioreactor metagenome | isolation source: Anaerobic biogas reactor | place: USA:Washington...
GTAATCAAGTCCCCGGGCTTCGGCCCGCCGATTTGCCCGGCTGTCTGCGGGGTGGCGGGAGTGCGAGTTTGGCCCCGGCGTTCGTGCTCGTAGAGATCCCTCGCGCCGGGCTCCGCCGCCGGAAGCGTCTCCCTGGCCGGGACCGATGGCGCCGTCGGCCGGCGCTCCTGCTCGTAGAGATCCCTCGGGCCAGGTTCCGCCGCCGGAAGCGTCTCCCTGGCCGGGACCGATGGCGCCGTCGGCCGGCGTTCCTGCTCGTAGAGATCCCTCGCGCCGGGCTCCGCCGCCGGAACCGTCTCCCTGGCCGGGACCGATGGCGCCGTCGGCCGGCGTTCCTGCTCGTAGAGATCCCTCGCGCCAGGCTCCGCCGCCGCCGTTTTCTGCGGCCCGGCCGGCAGCGCCAGATCGCCAAAGCTGTCGATCACGCTCCGCACCACGTCCGCCTGCCGATTTCTCGTTGCCTGCCTCTCCGCAACTTGGGACACGAATTCGTCGGCTGCCACGCCTCCCCCTCGCTTCCTCGCTTCATTTCGCAGCCATGTTTCGCCGCCACCTTGACCTCGCAACGTCCGCTCCTGCTCCTCAAGCGATCGCAAAAAGTCCGCCAGATCGTCGCCCGAGGCTCGCACGCTCAAGCCCTCGAGGTCCGTGGCGAGGGCTCCCATGCCGGTCTGCCGCAACAGCGGGGCAAATTTCTCCCGGATCAGTCCGATCCGCGCGCCCCGCTGGTCGGCCGTTGCGAGCTGCTCCATGGTCGCGTCGAGCATCCGCCCAAACCGGGCCGTCCGCTGGATCTCGGTCCCCTCGATCATTCCGACCAGCTTGCGGTAGCTCTCGGCCGATTCCTCCACGCCGGGCATCGTAGCCAGATACTCCTGATATGCCTGCGATACGCCTCCCTCGCCGGTGAGGAGCTGCTCCATCACGCCCTTGGTCTTCGCCTCTCCCTTCAGGTCGGGCAGGATCTTCGCCTGAAGCTCGGGTGATTTTTGCACGGCCTCGATCCGAGCCCGGGTCGATGCCAGATCGGGCAGCTCTTCGGCCAACTGCTGGGCCAGCGTTGCCATTGACGTGCCCGACATCTCCCCCCGCGGGTCGCCGGCCCCGGTCGTGATCGCCGCAAACAGGGCGGCCGCCTCCTGCTCCGTGTCGCCGCGAAGCATCGAGGCGATCAGCGGCTGCACCAGGTTGCGGGCGACCGCTCCGGTCTTCGTCAGGCGGGCCCGTTTCGCCACCTCCATCAAGAAGCCGGCGGCTCCCTTGGCGTCGTCGCTGCCGGTCACCTTCATCAGGTCCAGCGCGGCGCCGGCCACCTCTTCGCCTTCGCCCATGTCCTCGGGCACCAGCCGGGCCGAGGCGGCCACGGCCTTCATCGCCGCCTCTTTGGAGAGCGCCCCGCGGGCCGACATGGCCGATCCGCCGCGGAGATAAAGATCCTTGACCGAGACGCCCGTCTCCATGGCCAGCGCCTCGATGTCGGCGATCGCCTGATTCCGCTCCGCCTCACTTTCCGGCTGCAAGTTTCGGAGGAACTTGATCTGGGCGTCGGCCACGGTCATCGACTGCCGGGCCGATTCGGCCTGCCGTTCGATGAGCGCCGCGTATTCCTTGTTGACCATCGCCAGCACCCCGGCCAGGCCGCCCCCCAGCCCCAGCGCCCCCAGGAGTCCCTTCACCTGCGAGAACATGGCCGAGCCGAAGGCGCGATTCCCCGCGTTGGCCGCCTCGTCCAGCGCGCCGGTGTTTTCCTGCGCCACGTCCGTCACCTTGGCATATTCGTCCCGAACTTGCGTGAGGGCCCGGCGAAACTGATCCACCGAAAGTTTGTTGGCGCCGTAGAGCCGGTTGAGTTCCTCGATCTTGCGGTTATGGCGCTCCTGCGGAGTCTCGATCGCCTTGAGCGTTCGCACGGCCGCCCGCTGCAGATCCGTCTGATCGGAAGCCGCCTGCTTGGCCGCCCGCCCGATCGCCTTCAGGGCCGCCTCCACGCTCCCCTCGGCGTTCTCGATCCGCTTGAACTTCTGCCACATCTTGGCTTCGTCGGCGTCCATCTCAACCACAATCTGCGGATTCGACATGATCGTGACTCCTATAGGGTGTTTTCGTATTCGCCGCTGTCACTCGACCTTGACCGCGAACATCACGTCAAGGCGGTCCCTCACATCCTGCCAACAGTTCATGAGGATCTTGCCGGCCGCGTCGCCATACTCGGCCCGGACCGCTTCTCCGGCCCGGCGAAAGATCTCCGATATGAGTGCGAACCCGCGTTCCACGTCGGCAAGGCTTACGGTCTGCTCGGCCTCTTGCCGGTACTTGAGTTCCTCGCGTTTGGCCCGCCAATGTCGGATCAATTCGAGCGAGCTGGTGTCGGCGTCCCCATCGTCGCCTGGCACGTCGACCTCCCGAAGGAAGCCGTACAGCCAGCGGACGACGGCCTCCATGTCGATCGTCGTCCCCTGGACGGGCATGCCGAAGCGGTCCGCCATATCATCGAGGGTCTTGTGGGCGAGGTGGCCGCTCCAGGCCCGCCAGGTCGCCCGAGGGACGGAGGCGTAGTGCTCGGCCCGCAGCTCCGCGTCGCGCTGCTGCTCGACCCGCCGGAGTGCCGCCGCCTGGTCGCGCGTCGGCTTCCCCCCGCGGCGAAGCCGCTCTGCCGCCTCGATGGCAAGTCGCCGGTCGAGTTGCTCGGAATGGCTCCGCGGCTTCGCCGTCGATTTCGTCCTTTTTCGCGGTTTCCCGGCCATTTCGTTGCTCCTGCGTGCGCGTCGGCGCTTACTGGAAAATCAACTCCCCACGCAAAAAAACGCCCATCGATGGACGGGCTCCGCCCCGGGCGGCCCCCCTCCAAAGGACCCAACCACCCCCGGGGGGTGTCTACGGGGGTCATGGTAGGCCTCTCGGGATGAATTCGATCCGGCCATCGATCGCACGAATCTGCACACGCCGAAGGTGTCGACGCCATCGCGAGACGAGCCGCCATCGCCCACCAGCCCACTGCGGATCGAACGCACAGACCACTCGCCCCGTGGGAATCCGTATCGAACGCATCAGGGCCCACACACATCTCGCCATGCGTCGGAACGTGGAATGACTCAGGATGCCGCTGGAGCCCATACAGACAATCAGGTCGAACCAATACCGGCTATCGAGCGGGTCTCGGCCGTCGAGCGAAAAGCAGGTTATTGGCGTGTGCTCGACCCCGAGGATTGCGGTCGCATCCTCGACGTGATCGTCCGAACTGGTGAAGGCGACCACGCGGTGGCCGAAGGCCTGGGCAGCCGCTGCCAGGTAGGGCACGCCCTCGCCGATCGTAGCCACATCGAGCTGCTTGCCCATCGAGCCAAGCCCCAAGTCGATGGCGAGCTGCACGGCCTTGCCGTATTGCCGATCGTGCATTTGGCACCTCGCAGAAACTCGCAGAAAAAAGACGGGGCGGCGGCAGATGATGGACCGCACACCCCGTCACCCAAAGGAGACGAATCAATCAGTCATCACGGGCGGGAACCGGAGCTTGGGGTAGTCGCCCGATGTATCGAAGAAGGCGGGTCGGGCCGCGGCCGACTTGCGAAGGCGGATTAGATCCTCGCTCTTCTCGTCGAGCCGGGCACCCTTGGAATGCGCCGCGTCAACGCGCTGTTGCCGGCGCCAGACGCTCTTGAGCCATCGCCAGGTCCGATCGATCTCGGCTTCATCGAGCTTCAACTCGCTCGCCAAGCCCAGCATTCGCGCCGCGTCGTCATGTGTTGGTACCGGGAAGCGGGAGAAAATCTCAGCAGCCTCCTGCCACTTCTCGTTGAGAATCGCCGCAGCTTTGCGTTGTTCCGCTTCGCGTTTTTCGCGCTCAACCTCGTCTCGTTTGAGCCGCATCAGCATTATCAGGTTCGGTTCGACGGGCTCGCGAAACAGCTCAACGTGTGTCCGACGGTACGCCGCAAGAGCAAACTCGTTGAAGTCGGGCCGAATGTCCGGGCGCCGCTCGAGAAACTCCAGCAGTCGCGAACCGAATGCGCAGGCGTGGGGGCCCATGAATCCCCGAACGTCCTCGATATGTGGGTAACCACTTTTGTCTCGCCCGTTGAAAATGTCAAACGCTTCTTCCTCCGACAACGTCGTGACATCCGCAAGGTGGCGGGGGTAACACATCATGTTCGGGTCGATTACATCCTCGAAGCGCAAAATGGCTCGCAAGTCATCGTCGCTGAATCCGTGCAGGTCGCAGGGCTTGAACGGCCGTTCCAATTTCGGCCCGGTGGATTTCGCCGGCTCGTTTTTGGTCGAGACCGTGGCGGTGGCCGGGGGCACCGTGAATGCCGGTTTTTCTCTTGTCGCAGTCGACATAACTCTTCTCCTTGGGTTTAGGGTAAACGCTTATCTCTTGACTTTCGCGGCGAGTTCAGCAACCACGGCATCAAGTCGTTTGATGCCGTCGATCAACTTCAGCCGCTGGGCGTCGCCGGCAAGGTACAATCGGCCGGTGGCGACTTTCGCCGGGTCGACGCGGTGCCTGATCGCCGCGTTGAATTCGCCTTGCGCCTGGTCAATTAGCTTTTGCCAGTACGCTCGCTGCGTCTCGGTAATCTCGGTACCAGGAAAGCCGGCCCCCTTGAATTCGCCGGCCTTGATGACGACGGCCTTGATGGCGGCTTTCGCGAATTGTCCTGAACGATCGTACAGGCCCACGAATAGCCCGATTCCCCCGACCATCGCGGTTGGGGTGTTCGCGTAAAGCTTTTCCGTCTGCGCGGCAATCCAGTAAGCGGAGGACGAACAAAGATCCTCAGCGAACCCGAAGATGGGCAACTGTCTCTGCCGGGCCTCGTTGATCGCCGCCGCCAGGTCCGCTGTGCCGGCTACCGTGCCACCAGGCGAATCGATCCGGAGCAGAACGGCGTCGGCCTGGTCGACCAGCTCGGCGAGCTGCGTCCGGAGTGTCACGAGGCCGGCCCGGCCTGGTCCGTCACTCTTGCTCAAGAAGCCCGTCACGTCGAGAATGCCGATCCGCTTCCCATCGAGGTTCAGGATCGTCGGCTCGGGCGGTGGGCCGCCGAAGAAATTCTCAAGCGCCGCTTTGTCGCCGACGATTGCGATTCCCTCGGGAAGTTTTCCGCGTCGCCGGCCGCGTCGATCGGTGGCGGTGACGGCAATCCGAGATGCCCAGAATTGGAAGAGCGAGAAGTACCGCTCGTCGCAGCTCAACAGTTCGCCGGAGAAATCGCGGAGAAGTTGTTGCAGGGGTGAGAGTAAGACGGGCATGAGAGGAATCCGTTCGCAGGGGCGAGTTTTAGGCGCGACGCGCGAAGTAACCTTTCCGGTCCGCGTTCACCTCGGCGAGATACTGCTTGTGCAGGTCGTGATTGTTTTGAACGACTGTGCAGATTGCCTTCTGCCGGGCCCGGATGGGATCCCGCCCAGTCGTCTTGGCAACTTCGGCTTCAACCATTTCCTCGAATTCGTCGATCGCTGACATGATGTGTTCACCTTTTCGATTTCGCCGGCTCGGGGGGATCCCGCGACGTGGCCGGCTGCGTCACGAGCTGGTTGGTTTTCGTCGGACCCCCTTGCGTTGCTGCATCAACGTTCGGCGTTCACAACGCGAACCCGCGTCCCGTCCACGATCTCGTCCGCCACGCGCTTGCAGGCGGCGGCGTCGAAGTACCGAACCCCGTTGAGAACGCAATCGGGCTCGATTTCCAGCTCGTTGATCCTGCGATCCAGGACGGCAACTGGAATCCGCAGATTCACCGCGAGATGGCCTGTACTCTGAAGATTTCGGAACATGGTCTCAATCTCCTTTCACCCGCATCGTATCACCTGCGATCGCCTAACTTCCAAATTTTGGAAGTCATTCCAGGACCACCCGGAATTTCTCGCCGCAGTCTTTGCAGAGCGTGTGCCTGGTGGTGACTTCCCCGTCCGCAACACTGCGATACGTCTGGAGCCGTGCCGAACCGCAGCTCGGGCAGCGAGGCCGCTGGCAGAACACGTAGTTCGGTTGCTCCCGGCCGACGCATGGATCGCCGCTTTGCATTCTGGTCCGCCTTGCAACATGAGGTGTGTGATGATCTACTTCGGAAAGTAAGCCCGCCGGCCTCCCCGAATGTGCGACGCCAACAAGCCTTCGGTCGCGGCCGGCGGGCTTGGCTTTTCTCACGGTGGCTCAGAACGGAATTTCGTCACCAGGTTGCGCCTCCCCGGGATCGTTGGCCGGCTCGGGCGCCGGCGGCGTCTGTGCTGGGGTCGCATGATGTTCTCCTGCTACCGGCACACGGCACCGAATGCAGTCGACCATTTTTCCGCCGAACATCGTCTTGGCTCGGTACAGGACGATCGGACGGCCCGACCAGGCTTCCGTTTCCGGCCCGTAGCATTCGGCGATTTGCAGCGCGTTCGTCTTGTTCAACGGCAGAGACTTTTTCGCGTTGCTGAAGTGAACCACGGGTTTGGCCGGCTCATCGTCGTCGAGGGTTTCGAGCACAACCTTTTCGACGATGACCGCGAATTCCCGGCCTGGGGGAATGTCCGAGGCCTTCAAACGGTCGGTCTGGTACTGGTCGAGGATGTTCATGTTCGCCTCGCTGTTGAGGAAATGGGATGCTCCACGAGGAAGTCAGGGTCAGTGGGTTCGTCAGCTTCTGCATCTTCGGCCGATTCGCCGGCGGGCCAGCGAAGATCAAGCAGCCGGGCCACGTCGGCGTCCGGGGGATCAATTCCAACAGTTCGATACATGTGCCCGAGGGCTCGCTTGAGAAGGTGAATCCTATACCCAAGCCGCTGGTCGGCCGTCGAGTCACTCGGCCAGGTTTTGCCGAGTCGGCGGCATGCGCTGACGACGTTCGCGGCGGTCACACGGAAACCCTCCGTGGCAGAACACAGGCTCGCGGCCGCGTCACGGCTCAGCCGACGCCGTTCGATGTCCGGCCAAGCGATTTCGAGCCAGGCCCGGACCGCCACGGCCTGGTCGGGGGTCAGTTTGTTTGGCTTCGTCGTCATAGCTCGTTCGGGAGGCGGTTGTTTGGCCATGCAAAAGTCCTATTCAGAAAGCGCTGTCGGGCGTCCAGTTGCCGCTCTGGGGACGTGGGTGATAGTTGTGGCAGGTGAACGTGGTCGTATCGCCGTCCCAGTCGAGTCGTAGGCTGGGCGTCGTGCCCTTCCTGTTCTTCCCGACGATCAAGTCGGCGTCCCAACTCTGATCGGAGTACTCTGAATCGGCCTTGCCGTGGATGCCGCCTTTCGGTCGCCAAAGCAGCAAGACAACGTCTGCATCCTGCTCGATGTTGCCGGACTCGCGGAGCTGCGAAAGCATCGGCCGGGACTCCTTGCCGCCCATCTCGGCCTGTCTGCCGATCTGGGCACACGCGACAACGGGCACGTTCAGTTCGCGCGCGATGGTCTTGAGCTGGCCGGAGATATCCCCAACCTGCTCATAGCGTTTCTTCTTCGGGTCGGGCGGGGAAACGATCTGGAGATAATCAACGAAGATGATCTCAGCCCGAAGTCGCCGCGCTGCCCGCTGGATGTCGAACGGCCGGATTCTTGGCCAGTCGTGGACGTGGAAGTTCTCGAGGGCAACCGATTGTGCGGCTTCCATGATCCGCGATTTCTGATAGTTGGTGATCGTGCCGGTCCTGATTCGCATGCCGCTTACGCCGGCAACTGCACACAAACGCTTCAAGGCGATTTCGCTCCTGCCCATCTCCAGCGTCGCGAAGTAGACCGAGTGTCCATTCCCAGCCGCGTGCGCCGCCATCTGCAGCGCCAGGCTTGTCTTACCCTGGCTCGGCCGCGCTGCCACAATGCTCAGCTCACCCGGGAAGAATCCCCCGACTTCGGTGTCGAACGCCGGCAGCCCGGTCATGATTCCGGCGCCACGGCCGCGGCGGAGGATCTCGTCAATCTCAGCGATCGCTCCCACACAAGCCGTCGCCATTGTCACGGGGTCGGTGTCGTACTGGCCGGTCTTGATGCTCGCCAGACTGGCCTCGAGCGCCCCCAGCACGTCCTCGGGTGTCGTGCTTGCGTCGTAGGCGGCGACCACGGCGTCGAGGCCTGCCCGGATGATGCGGCGTTTCTGGGAGTCCCTGCGCACGATCTCAGCATAGTCGCGATAGTGCCGTGGAGAGGCGACCGACCCGAACACTTCGACCAGGTAGGCCAAGCCGCCGACGCGCTCGAGGTCCCCGGTGGTCCGCAGTCGATCGATGAACAGGGGTTCGTCGATCCGTCGGCTTGCCTGTTGCATGGCTACCAGGTGCGCGTAGACGACGGCATGGGCCTCGCTGTGGAAGTCGTCGGGGGTGACGATCGACGCCACGGCATCGAGGTTGCCCGGATCGAGCATGACCGACCCGAGCAACTGCCGCTCGGCGTCGAGATTGTGGGGCGGGGTTCGGTCAAGGATCTCACTACGCGACATAGTCGTCCCCTCCTTCTGCCGGGCCGGCTGTCTCGCGCCGATCGTCTCGCCGGCGGGACTCCCAGGTGCGAACGGCTGCCCGCCAGTCCTTCATTGCGACGCCGTTGTTGAGCTTCCAACCACGTGCGGCGTAGTAATCGACGAAGTCTTGGGGCGTGATGCCGTTCTGACGCTCGATGCAGTAGACGGTGACCTCCTGGAGCGTTGGTGGGGAAAACCTGGTGCGCTTCGGTTTGGCGTCCGCAGGCTCATCCACACCCCCACTTGTCCCCTGGGGGACTATAGGGGGTTGGCTCTGGCTCTGGCTCTGGCTCTGGCAGGCGCAACTTTTCCGGAAATGTCCGGACGTGTCCGGGACATGTCCGGATTCTTGCGGGATAGGCTCCGCGGAAATGAAGTCGAGTCCATTCCTTTTCAGGGTTTTTCGCGTCGAGTCGTCGCAATGCTCATGCCAATCGTGTACCACAAGCCGATAGGTCGGGTGGCGATCGAAGAGGCGAGCTTCGACAAGGGCGTCGATCAGCTTGGACGGGTCTTGATCCCATCCGATACCATCAGCTATCTCCTCGTCCGACCACTTCCCGATGTCACCCTGGGGCGCGTGTTTTGCTGTGAAGTGTGATAGTGCCTCCATGATGCCAAGTGGCCCCCAAGGCGCCGGCAAGTTGAGGAGGCGGGCCAGCCGGCGGAACTTCGGATGGTCAAAGGCGGTGCGCTTCACCTGGCAGATCTCCTTGCATGAGGCATCCATCGCCGGCGCGACCGCTCCCACGATCGTGGGTCTCGCCGCTCACAATCTCCCTGACCGAGCCAGTCCAAAACGGCGAGCATTTGCTGGGCGAGGCTGCCCGGTTGGTCGGGGGACGGAGAGAGAGGGGGGGAGACCACTCGACATTCGCGCAGGGATCGTGTAGCATCCATGTGCTGCATACTCCTTGCCCGGCCGAGACCCCCCTTGTCTCGCCGGGCTTTTTTGATTTAAGGGCGCCGACGCCGCTGCGTCGTACAGCGCTGGGCCCCGGGGAACAAACACCATCAGGCCCCGGCCCGGGCCAGCCGCTCCTCAGCGCGGCGGATATCCGCCTCTCGCCGGCGGGTCGTGCGCCGCTGGGCGGGAGCCGAGCCGCCCACGCTGTTGGCCGTTGTGGCGGCAATGAATCGGTCGATGGCCTCGATCGACGTGTAGCGCTGGGCACCGCAGACGACGGACTCCAGCCGCGCTCCCCGAGCGCCACGGGTAATCCATCGGTAGAGCGTCGCGATGCTGGGCCGCCCGGGAAAATGCTCGGACGCCTGACTCAGGCGGATGACCGTCTCGGTCCGCGTGTCGATCATGGGATAGCCTCTCAGTACATGCTCGTGAGTGAGTGTGACTGAGAGACATTCTGAGTGGGGACGGTTACGGCCGGGGAGATGTTGGGTTACGTTTGCGTTACGTTTTCGAGACGCCACGCAGCATCTCTTCCCCTGTCGACTGCCGGAATTGGGTCCGTGCTTGCTGGATAACCCAAGTGTTCGCGCAGAATCTGACGCAGCTCTGCAAGGTGTTTCTTCAGCGTTGAGGGCTCCACATTGTAACCATCATCGGTCCACCCGGCCGCAAGCAGATCCTCACGCGAGACGGCATTGTCCGACTCGGCCAGCTTCTTCAGGAGCCGCCACTTGACGCCTTTCACAGGAATCTCAATTCTCCCGAGTTTCGCGAGTCCCGCGGAAAACGTCCACGCTTGCGATCGCAGTTTCGGCAGTTCCGTTTCGACTGCGGAAAACCCTCGCACGAGAAGTGCCAACTTGGTGAGGTGGTTTTCGCTGAGCCGCCGTAGCAGTCTCCGATAATCCTCACGTGACCAATCGTGACGATCTGGCGTTGCGTCTTTCAAGGCGGTCCGGATCATACCGAATTCGATCCGGGCTTTCTGCACAACGTCCGGTCCGACCAGTGCCGACTCATCCGAGTTCACAAACGTCAGAACCCTCTCGCAGGCGGACTCCAATTCATAGCCGTGGTCCCTCAAAGTCTGCCAATCTTCGTAATCCGCCGCCGCGTCGACAATTTCGCCACCGGAGTTGACCAGTTCGTGGACGCTGGGCAATGCGTTAGCGTCGTAGAGAGACAGCATGTGAACCAACCAACTCACATCAGAGAGAAACTCGCTGACACCGTTCGACTCGTGAGAGTATGCACACATGAGACACCTACTTTCATTCAGAGCCGGGCGCCGGCCGACTGTCGTGGTAGTAGGTGTGACCACGGCGAGCCGGCCGACTGTGCGGGGAGCTACCCCACAACCCGGCAATGTGCTGATTATCCGATCTTCGCCGCAATCTGGCGAGCCAGGGTCAGGTTCTTTTCCGCGTAGATTTCACTCGTATTCATCGAGGCGTGCCCCAGGATCGACTGGGCCGCTTCGAGGTCGAATTGCCGGCGGATCTCCGTCGCGGCCGAATGCCTGAGCATGTTCGGCGTCCACCTGGGCAGCGGCGGCAAACCGGCCTTCCTACGCTCCACGTTGGCCCTGCGGATCGCACGGCGCACGGCGTTGGAGTAGGCGTTCTTATGGTATCGCTCCCGGGGCTTTCGCTTCGGCGCCCTGACCCGGCTACTGCCGGGCCGATTGCCACATGACAATGGGGTCTTGCGAGACTCGGCCCGTTTGGCGTGTTGCCGCTTGACCGTCTCATCCGGACAGAAACAGTAGGCTTTCGCGGGCCGAAGCAAGAACGGCGTCAAAACGGCCTGGGCCTTCGGACCAAGAAAGATCGTCCTGGAACGGCCGAAGTGCTCCGTCTTGTGCGAAGCAGGCTTGTAGACCCAAACGTCTTCAGATCGATCGATGTCGCACGGGCGAAGCAGACAGATCTCCATGGGCCGCATCGCGGTCAAACGCTGAAGTCGCACCATGCCGGCAACGATTTCCGGCAGGTGAGGTATCGTTCCGTCGACCACCTCATCGGCCACGGCCTGGACGGGCGGGTGGTCGAGGGCGGCCGTCCTGCCCCTGCGAAGCCCGTCGACCGTGAGAAGCGCCTGATAGATCTCGACGGGCAAGAGTTCCTCGGACACGGCCCACTTGAAGGCGTGCTTGACGATCCGGACTCGCCGGTTCACCTCGTTCCGGCATAGCGGCTTTTTCGGCCGTCCATTCTTCGCCGGCTGCTTGTAGCTTTCGACCATCGCTTGTCGAACGGCCTTCAGGGCAGTCGGGCCAAACTCGGTGGCCAGTGCCCGGCCGTAGAGCCGGCGGACGGGACGGAGGGACGCCTTGACCAGTGCAAGCTGTGCTGTCGGCTTGCCGCCTTTCTGATAGTACCCCTCTGCGTGGGTAAGGTAGGCGTCGAGGATCTCGACCACGCGGATCTCAGTCAAACAGGCGACCGCGGCCCGGATCTGCTTGCCTTTGCGGGATGCGACCAGTTCCCCCACAAACCGGTCATAGCGTTCGCGTGACTCGTCCGAGCCGTAGACCCCCAGATAGTGGCGGGCCCCCTCGATGGTCACGTAGGCTTGGCCACTCCCCTTGTGGAGGCAGTATTTGGGGATGCGAGAAGAAGAAGCCATCGGCAATGCTCCTTTCGTCATGAAAAGGGTAGGACTACCCTTTTTCGACTGACTTTCAGGCTGCACTACCGACCGTCGGCAGGTATCTTAAACCAAGATTCAGCAAGAGGTTACGTTAAGTGGAGCCGATGCGACTCGAACGCACGACATCCAGCTTGCAAAGCTGGCGCTCTCCCAACTGAGCTACGGCCCCGGGGGTGGGGGAAAACCGGCGTCTGGCAGTCCGACTCGCGGTCGGTCAGCAGGTGTCGTGCCGGAACTTCCGTGGAACACGCATTTTAGAGCGTCTATCGGCATTTTCAAGGAGGGCCGGCCACTCGGACGGCGGCATTTCGCCGGGTAGTTCATTGACAAACGGCCGGGCTATCCGCTGAAAAACGCACTGGGGGCGGGGACCTTGTCGGCCGAAGGAGGTTCGGCTTCCGAAGGGGCGGATGTGCCGTACTTGCGGTTGAAGAGGGCCGGATCAAACGGGTCGAGTACGGAATTCCGGTTTGCCGGGACTGGCGCAACCAAGGCCGGCGGCGGGGCAGGAGTCTTGGAGGCAGCAGGGGCGTCCTTCGGTGTGGAATCGACGTCGAAGGTGAGGGGCGTCGAGGTCGTCCGTTCGCCGGGCTTGGGCGGCCCGCTGCGGATCGTGTCGGGCAGGCTGCCCGGGGACGCCGTCGGCGCAGGTCTGGCGGACGAAGATCTTGCGCTCTGCTGGGTCACCAGGGTGACCCACGCCACGAGGAGGCGGTATTGGCTGGATTGGGACAAGGAAGCGATCGCGTCGGTTTGCAGGCGATGGGGGCAGCGCTTGGGGCTGAGTAGTTCGCACTGATCGGGGTCCGACGCGTCGACGAGTTTGAGGGCGGCCAGGAGATTTCGATGGGTGGACGTCCGCCCGAAGGGCACGCCGGGGCGTGGGCGCTCGAGCCGAAACTCGCTTTCGGATCGGTCGGTATGGCAGCCGGACGTGGTGCAGCGGTTGACCAACAAGGGCTGAACGACGCGAGTGAAAGCCGCGACGGTGCCGACGGGTAGGCCGGCCGCGAATTCTTCGAGTTGCTGGGGGGTCGGATCGGAGCTGGCTTCCTTGTCTGATTCGTCATCGGTCGCCGCATGGGATTGCAGTGAGGTAGCCAGGCGTCTCTCGATCAGGCCGACCATGGGGTGATCGGGGTCGAGACGCCTGGCGATCTGCAACTCCGCTTCGGCTTCGGTACGCAGCCGGTGACGGTCGCACCATTGGGCCAGTTCAACGTGGTCCTGGACCTGGTTGTATCCAGCTCGGGCTTGCCGAGAGCGGTAGGCCTCTCGCAGGTCGCTGCAGACGATTTCGACGTTGGTTTCGGGGACGAAGATGCGTCCGGTCGGCAGGACAACGACGTACTTGTCGTCGAGCTTTGAGATCTGGCCCTGAATGACCTCGCCGCTCAAGAGAACCAGAAACGACTCGGCCTGCGGGGCAACGAAGGGGGGCGAAGGGGTGTCCGCTCGCAGACTGCCGGAAAGGACTAGCGGGGCAACCAGGGCAAGCAGTGTTGGGATGTGCCATCTCATAGTGGGGGGAGGATAGAAAAGGAGTCGAAAAGCGTCAAGAGGCAATCGGTTCCTCTGCACGCCTGTCCTGCCAGTGCGGGAATGCCGTCATGCTCGGCCCGGGGCTGGAGGTGGGGCAGCTATGCATTCCCGCCTGCGAGGGAATGACGTGACGGGTTGTAGGTGAAGTGCCTGTGTGATCCGGGGTTACTGCCGCTCTCCTCCCGCTGAAGCGTGGACTCCGACGTATCGTCTGGCACGCTGAAGCGTGGACTCCAACGTGTTCGTAGCCTACCTAATCTTGAAACCTGACGGAGCTTTGTTATACGGTAACATATTACGAAAAAACAACTTATGCCGCAGCACCAGGCGTGGACTGGACGGTGGGACGCATGAGAAATGCTAGGCAAGCGGCCGGAACTGGAATCGCGCATCCGTCCACGTTATACTGTGGGTTTAGGCACTCCGCGATGCGAGGAAGGTGCTATGCCCAAACAGCGTCAGGAGGTTCTCTTTCGCGGGCGTGTCCAAGGAGTCGGTTTCCGCTGGACCGTGCAGCGAATCGCAAATCACTTTGAAGTAACAGGTTATGTCAAGAACTTGCCCGACGGTCGGGTCCAGCTTGTGGCTGAAGGGGAGGAAGGCGAGCTTGTGCGTTTTGTCCGGTCGATTGAGTCGGAGATGAAACGCCACATCGCCGAGACTTCCGTGATGAAGACGGGCGCGATCGACGAGTTCATGGGGTTTACGATTCGATACTGACATTCCTATGAAAACAACTGTCGGAACCCGAACCGAATGAGGGCGGCCTGCGTAGGGGAGCCCATACCGGTCTGCGCCGGGGCCGACCTTTCTTCTTATCCGTTTCTGCAAACGAGCTATTCCACACTTCAATCAGGTTTCCTGCACATGAGTCCTCTGGGCGAGCCGTTGATATTGTTAGGGGTGTCGAACGTCTGGATTCGCCCCCTTTGGGTGGTCGGAGTCGGAATGGTGGGTGCCTTGGCGGCACTCTTTGTCTTACTCTACCTTTTCTCGAAGGTTGCGCCCAAGATCTCGGCCATCGCACGAGTCACGAGCAAGGAAGCGATGTCGCAGCCGCTGTTCTACGTGATTCTGATCATCGGCGTGGTCGCTCTGCTGATCTTCCCCTTCCTGCCGTACAACACGTTTGGTGAAGACGTGAAGATGGTCAAGTCGGAAGGGCTCACTCTGATCAAGATCCTGGCGGTGATCCTGGCGGTTTGGACGGCGAGCGTCTCGATTGCCGACGAAATCGAAGGGCGAACGGCTCTGACCCTGCTTTCCAAGCCCATCGGCCGGCGGCAATTGATCGTGGGCAAGTTCGTGGGAATCATCGTTCCCGTGGCCATCGTGTTCATCCTGCTCGGCTCGTTCTTCCTGGCAACGGTCTCTTACAAGATCGTTTATGACGCACGCGAGAGCGGGAAAGAGACTCCGACGGTGGTGGAATGCCGCAACGAAGTGCTTCAGGTGACGCCCGGCCTGGCTCTGGGCTTCATGGAGGCGGCCATGCTGGCTTCCGTCAGCGTGGCGATCTCGACTCGGCTGCCGATGATGCCGAACATGATCATCTGCTTTTCGATCTACGTGCTCGGGCACCTGGTGCCCCTGTTGGTGAACTCGGCGGTCGGAAACAACGACTTCGTGCGGTTTGCGGGCGATTTTTCGGCAGCGCTGCTACCCGTGCTGGACCATTTCAACATGGAGACCGCCATCTCAACTGGGCAGGTGATTCGCGCCGACTACCTCGGCTGGACCGCCCTGTATAGTGCGGTCTACTGCCTGGTGGCCATGTTTCTTGCGCTGCTGCTGTTTGAAGATCGCGATCTAGCGTGACGGCATCCGTTCCAACAGCTTCCAGCAAACGAGTTGCATCCGCGGCAGGTGGAACGGTCCTTTCCAGAGGTTTCCCTTGAGCGGCACGGAGATCCGGCCGTCGCGGTGAAGATACCCGTACCACTCGCCGAACTGCGGGTCGGGGAAGTGCCGATAGGCCCAGTCGTGCGCCAGGCGATGCCATCGGGCATATTTCTCGTCGCCTGTTAGAAGGTAGGCGTACAGGGTGGCGATGATGGCCTCGTTCTGGGGCCACCAGAACTTCATGTCCTGCCAGTATTCCTGGACCGGACGGTCGTAGACGTCGCGGAAATAGAGAATCCCGCCGTACTCCTCGTCCCATCCCCGGCGCCACATCCAGTCGAGCATCGTGGTGCCGAGTTCGATCAGATCGGGGTCGCCTCCCCGGTGTTCCGCTTCGGCGAGGATGAACCAGGCCGCCTCGATGGCGTGGCCCGGGTTGAGCAGTCGCCCGTCAAAATGGTCGAGCAATTCGCCGTTGGGGCCGACCGTTTCCATGACGGCCTCCAACTCCGGCTTGCAGAAGTCGCGGCGGATCTCGTCAATCGACCGATCGATGCGGTCATCGGCCAAGGGGTCTCCGATGGTTTCCCGCAGGACTTGGGCCGTGGCCAGCAGGATCATGGGAATCCCCATGCCTTTGCAGGGACGCGTCTGGGGATCGATCTTGGGCGGGATCTTGCCCGGCGTGTCGGCATAGTCGAGCAGCAGCCGAAAGAGGTCGCGGGCCTGTTGGGCCGCCTGCTCGTCGCCCGCCGCTTTGGCGTAGGCCGCCAGGGCGATGCAGCCGAAGGTCTCGGCGAAGACATATCGCCTCTTCCGTACGGGTCGCCCGTCGCGCGTCACCTGAAAGAACATCCGCCCGTCGCGATCGAAGCCGTGGCGGCGAATGAACTCGACCCCATGGCGGGCCAGGTCCAGCCACTCCTGCCGGGGTTCGACCGTATTGTAGAGCGTTGCCAGCAGCCAGGTGAATCGGCACTGCTGCCACATTCCCTTGTCGGTGTCGAGGATCGAGCCGTCGCGATCCAGGCAGATCGTGAATCCGCCGCACTCGCGATCGACGCAGTGGTTGATCCAGAACGGCAGCGTGTCGTTGAGCAGGCCGTCGCGATAGATGGCGATGAGTTGGTCCCGTTCTTGCGGCGTCATGTCATTCTACTGGGTCGGAGGGGGGCAACGGCGGCACGTGCAGGGCGATATCGTCGGCTTTGCTATCCTCGGGGCTCCCGGGATCGTCCCGGTTTAGCCCGGCTTCGTCGATGCCGTTCGGACCGACACTGTAGAGCACGAACCCGTCGTTTTCAAGGCGGTAGCGAAAGGGCTTCTCCGAATAGGGGTCGACAGGCACATAGGTGAGATACGCGTGAACGGCAGCGAGCGATTGGGGATAGACGCCGTACTCTGCGCGAAAGGCGGCCGAGCCCAGGGCGATCAGGAGCATTTGGCGCTGGGTGAAGGCCCGTTCATCGGCCCGCATTGCCATGTCGGACAAGGAACACAGCAAGGCGACTGATACGGTGGCGATGTGCTTGGACATCGTCGTCCTGGGGGAACGCAACGAGGCGAAGGAACGAACGACCCGGCCGAAGCCCCGCATCCGTTCCATCTCCGCGTTGATGAACGCATTCAGGGCGGCGACCGCCTCACGACGTTCCGGGAAGGTGGGACGGTCGACCGCTTCTTCAAGGGCATCGTAGTAGCGATTTGCCGTTCGAAGCACTTCGTCCCAATCCATCGCCGCACGGCCGGCCATCCCGATCAACTCCTTTGCGAACTCGCTCTTTGGCGTATCGCCTCCCTCCTCCAGCGCCGTTCCCAGATTGCGAGAGAGCCGGGTAAACGAATCGAGAGTCTGCAACCGGTCGGCGTTGATGCGATCCCTCAAGGGGCGAGGAGGCGGCAGGGAATTCACGTCGTCGAGGATCTGGCGGATCTGGCCAGGGATTGGTTCTCCATAGTGAATCAAGACGGTCTCGCTCTGGGTGACCATTGACTCCATGGCCACACCAGTCAAACTCGCAACGGCCATCGGGCACTGAGAAACGTGCCTGGCAAGCCGGTGACAGGCAAGCAGATCCTGCCAGGCCTCATCGCGGCGGCCTTCGCCGACTCGCAGCGTGGCACGGATGCACAGTACCCGAACGGCAGATCGCGTCATGTGGGCGAGCCACATTCCGTACGATATGAGACCTTCTTCGGGCGTCAGCAGCACGATCGGCAGAAAGCACTTCGGGCGCCGACTGGCTTCTGCGACAAGCTCGAGCGGGCCTTCGTTGACTTCGACCCACCGAGCCAGATCGGGGAATTCTTGGGCTGTCCAGGGACGCGTGGAAGCCTCCTCAAGGTCTCGGTAGAGCTTCTCGGAAGGCGTCGATACCGTGTTAGCTTCCATGCTCGGCGCGGCGTCACGACTTTCGTCAGGCGTCTTCTCGGCGACCAGTTCACTGACGAACGTCTCGTCGTCAACGAAGTACTCGCCTTCCGACGGCAGGGGCTCGACGCCGAGCAGATCGTAGACCTTACGGCGGTACTCCGCGTTGCCGAACGGCGGCCCAAACGCCTGGAGGAGCAGCACGGCCGCATTCTCTTCGGGCGCGACGCCTTCCGACAATTGTTGGTTCAGTGCGGCCGCGTAGTCAACGTAGCCGTCCTTGTCGAGGGGACCTTCCAGATAGGTGGTATCGCGACTGACGGTGATTGCGGAGCCCGGCAGAGACCTCCAAGTGCGAACCGCAACGCACGTGCCGACTCCACCGCAAAGGAGGAAGGCCGAGAAGCCTCCAATGAGCCCGAATAGAATAATCCGCTTGCCGCGCATGGCCCCTCCTCGGCAATAACCTGCCTGGCGGACTGCCCGAAAGGCTATTCGCTGTTGCACACGGATTCTTGTCGGACCAGGACATACTGTCAAGCGTCGCGACCGCCCCGTGACGGGGAGCGCCTGATCGCGTAGAATCGGCGTTGCGCCGCCTACCTCCCGAGCACGCACAGCGGAGTGAGGGGGAGGGGCTGAGGTGGGGCAAGAAGCTCCAACCGACACAAGCATCGAACGGCGGCCCCCAACAAGGATTCCCTGATGAACCACACTGAAAGCCATCGCATCTTCACACGAGCCAAGGAACTGATGCCCGGCGGAGTCAACAGTCCGGCCAGGGCGTTTGGGGCCGTCGGCGGCGAACCGATTGTCTTCGACCGGGGCGAAGGGGCCTACCTGTTCGACGTCGACGGCAACCGCTACATCGACTACGTCGGCTCCTGGGGCCCGATGATCCTCGGGCATCGCCATCCCGACGTTGTCTCAGCCCTTGAAGACGCCCTGGCCCGCGGCACCAGCTTCGGCGCCCCGACAGAGGCGGAGAACGAACTGACCGCGATGATCGTCGAGGCCGTGCCGTCGGTGGAGAAGGTCCGGCTGGTCAACTCCGGGACGGAAGCCACCATGAGCGCGATCCGCCTGGCCCGGGGATACACGGGCCGGGACGCGATCGTCAAATTCGCGGGCAACTACCACGGCCACGTCGACAGCCTGCTGGTGGCCGCGGGCAGCGCCGCCGCGACGCTGGGCGTTCCCAATTCGCCCGGGGTGACGGCCGGCACCGCTCGCGATACGATCGTGCTCCCCTACAACGATCCCGGAGCGTTGGAGGACGCCTTCGACAAACAGGGCGACAAGATCGCGGCGGTGATCGTCGAGCCGGTGGCGGGCAACATGGGTTGCGTCAAGGCCGACGCCAGTTTCCGTTCGGCCCTCCGCTCGTTGACGGAGAAGCACGGGGCACTGCTCATCTTCGACGAGGTGATGAGCGGGTTCCGGGTGGCCTACGGCGGAGCGCAAGCCGTCTTCGGGATGAAGCCCGATTTGACCACACTCGGCAAGGTGATCGGCGGCGGGCTGCCGGTGGGAGCCTATGGAGGGCGAGCCGATATCATGGACCACGTGCTGCCGGCCGGCAAGGTGTTTCAGGCGGGCACCCTCAGCGGCAATCCGCTGGCGACGGCCGCCGGGATTGCCACGCTCAAGGTGCTCCGCGATACGAATCCCTACAAACGTCTCGAACAACTCTCCACGCGGCTGGCGGTCGGACTGGAAGAGGCGGCCAAGCGGGCGGGAATCGCCGTATCGGTCGGCTGGTTCCAGGCGATGATGACGCTGTTCTTCACGGGCGGGCCGGTCACCGATTGGGATGCCGCCAGTCGCTGCGACACCGGCGTCTACGGCCGCTACTTCTGGGGCCTTCTCGACCGCGGCGTCTACATGCCCTGCAGCCAGTTCGAGGCCCTGTTCCTCTCGACGGCCCACACCGAAGTGGATATTGAGGCGACGGTCCGCGCGGCGGAAGAAGTGTTCGGAGAGTTGGGAAAGACGAGCGTGTAGCCGCCCGCTGGCAAGTCTGATCAGTTGGCCGTGGGCCTCGTGGTCGCTCTGTGTGTCGGACTTCATGGCTCCTCGGTCGTTACGGGGTTCTCGTCGCCTCCACCGCAGGGCGAACGCTCGTCTGCCCCCTTGTCACCGGCAAGTTTTTCGCTCACGTCGATGTACACGGCCGCCCAATCGTCTGCTACACTCACTGGCATCGCTGGGGACTTCTGAGCAGTTTCTGGCATATGACGTAACCGGATAAACGGTGGCGGTTTTACCTTCACCAAGACCTCGCGGACCTCGATTGTTTCGGCATCCGCTGATAGGTTTCCACATCCATCCAAGAAGGCCGTTGCGGTCGCGTCCAAACCACGATGTGATCATCTATGCCCAACACCAGCCTCTGGGAACAATGGGAACAAATCTACCAAGAGAGAAAAGGGGTCAGGACTCATTTGTGCGAAGCACCCGAAGGGCCGTTCCGGGAAATAAGTCCTGACCCCTTTTCTCGGCCCACCCCAGCAGACGCCCCATCTCCTGATACCTCCACCCCTGAACCCCGAACCCTGACAACTCCCCCTGATCCCCAACAAGCCGCCCGCGCCTTCTACAAAAAAGCGCAAAACCGCCATGCACGAAGGCGCCGCCGTCCTCTGGCCCGACGTCGAAGACCTCTACACCCTCATGTGCCTCCGAGCCGAGAGCGGCCGGTCCGCCTTCGAACGCGAAAAACAAAACTCGCCCCTCAACCCCGACCTCTGCGAATGGCCCGAGGCCTACTTCACTGAAGACATCTGGTTCGACGAGTGGCCGGCCAAACCCGTCGCCAAGGTCCTCGCCCTCGACCCCAGCAAAGGCTCCGACGCCCACCGGGCCGACTACTCCGCCTTCATCTCCCTGGCCGTCGACAAACAGGGCGTCCTCTACGTCCAGGCCGACATAGCCCGCCGCCCCACGCGCCAAATGGTCGACGACGGCGTCGAAATCCACCGCCGCTTCCAGCCCCACATCTTCGGCATCGAGGCCAACCAGTTTCAGGAACTCCTGGCCCCCGAATTCGAGTCCGCCTTCCTCGCTCAGGGTATCCTGGGCGTTTACCCCTGGCTTGTCCACAACGACGCCAACAAACGAGCCCGCATCCGCCGCCTCGGCCCCCTCCTGGCCGCCCATCGCATCCGCCTCCCGGTCGGATAACCCATCGTCGCCTTTCGCTCCGCGAAAGGAGCGTCCGCACAACAAGAGGACAATAATGCAATCACCTCGTTTAACGCCCAGCCACAGGCGCCGGCCAGAGTATCGTCAAACCCGCCGCCGCGGGCAAGGCCGTATCGAATACCATCACCAAGTCATTCCCTCGCAGATTTCGAAGCCATTCTTACGCAGATTGCCACGTCACAGAGGAACCGATGGCAAACGGGTTGATCTGATCTCTGGGCCTGGTATGCTGAGGGACATGGGGAGGCCGACCTAGCATGTTTGAATGGCTTGACGACGAAATTGCCCAGATCAACACGCGGAAATCTCACCTTGTGGACGGTCCGGCGCCGGCGGAACTTCGCCGCGCAGTCGAAACAACGGAGATTCCACTCCCGCCGTCCCAAAGCGGGGCAAGCCCGCAACCCAACCTTCACAAACATGCGCGCACCATGCGCACAAGTCCAGCACAAAGACAC
>ENA-UOUL01002479-UOUL01002479.1-bioreactor-metagenome-genome-assembly--contig:-NODE-2479-length-21408-cov-4.740800_pt1 | contig 21408 bp, 14 predicted proteins | sample MGYA00249838_ERZ747220 | MGnify/ENA primary metagenome ERZ747220 (study PRJEB28778, sample SAMN05720191) | bioreactor metagenome | isolation source: Anaerobic biogas reactor | place: USA:Washington...
AGCCGGGCCAGCCTCGGCATCGGCGGCTCGCTGATCACGCGGCCCGAGATCCTCACCCGGGCCCTCGTGAAGGGCGGCACCGAGGCCCAGAAGCTGCACTGGCTCCCCAAGCTGGCCACGGCCGAGGTGATGCCGGCCGTCGCCGTCACCGAACCCGACTACGGCTCCGACGTGGCCGGTGTGAAGGTCACCGCCACGCCCGCCGAAGGCCCCGACGGGCGGCCCGGGTGGGTGATCAACGGCGTCAAGACGTGGTGCACGTACGCCGCCCGCGCCGACGCGCTCGAAACGGAGATGCAGGCGGTCTACCGTCAGACGGCGCAATGCAGAGCGATCAGTCATTGTCTGCCTCCTCGTGGGGTTACATCTTTAGTTCAAACCTCGGGGCCTCAATCGCCCCATTACGAATCAATAGATAGAGGGTAGCATTGTTGGCGATCAACCCGATGATCGCCATATAGGCGACCATGAACGCCACCGAAAAGATGATGCACAAGCCGGTCAGCAAAAAGATAGCCAGCGCCAGGATCATGGCAAAGAGGGGTTCCTGCACCACCAAGATAAAGGCATTGCGCCAGGCGCGGATCATGTTTATTTTGGTCTGCAAAACAATAAGCGGCCAAAAATATATCTGCATCATGATCCATACCAGCGCAACCGCCAGCCAAAAGCCGCCCACCAGGAACTCCAACGGTCCCTGCACCAGGTTGGTATAAAAACCCAAGCTGATGTACACCAGTGCCAGCACCACCAGGTTGGCGAGCAGCCACAACCAGCTGATCCAAAAGCTGCGCCGAATGCCGGCGAACAGGTCGCTGAGGTGTACGGCGTTGCCATGCGCGGTACGGCTGGTCACGTGCATCATGCCCGACGAAGCCAGCGGCAGCGAAAGCAGCGCCAAGATTGTCGAGACCCATACCAGCACTGGCTGGGGATAATACGTCCACACCAGGTAAGCTAGTATTGGCCCGACAATCGAGAGGAACAGCCACACCACGTTGGTTAGCGCCAATTGAAAGGCGTCTTCCCAGACGTCTTTCAAACTGCGAAAGACAATACGGAAAGCTGCACCAAACAGCATGTCCGCTAACTCCTTCAGGCCCGGCAGGCGGCGTAAAGACCGTGTTTAACGGCGGTTGGCGTTGGACGGCCTGCGCTGGCGAGCGCGGCTAAAGGCGAGTTCAAAAGCGGTCGGGAGCGGCTCATTGTCGGCCTCTTCGGCTTGGACGGACATCTCGGCCTCTTCCTGCACCTGGCGCATCGAAAGTGAGATGCGCTGGCGGCGTGTATCAACTTCGAGGATGCGAACCTGCACCTGGTCGCCCACTTTCATCACATCGCTGGGCTTGTTGACATAACCCCAAGGAAGCTCTGAGACGTGCAGTAAGCCATCGCTCTGCGCACCGATATCCACAAAGGCACCGAAATCCGCCAGGCGCACCACAGTACCATCTACGGTGCTGCCAACTTTGAGGGCAGCCAGCGGCGTTTTGGATGAGCGATCCTCCACCTGACCGCCGGGCAACACGAGGCTGATGCGGTTATCCTCGGGGGCGATACGGCGCACCACCACCTCGATCGAATCCCCCACCTTGATCGTCTTATCGAGACCGCCGCGCTTGAGTGCCGAAATATGCAGCAAACCATCGCGCCCGGCGCCGATATCGACAAAAGCCCCGAACTCGACCACACTGCGCACGCGCCCTTTAAAGGTGGTGCCTACTGCGGGCGGTTTGGCCGCCTGGCGTGCAGGGGCTTCGGCAGGAGCTGCGCTTTCAGCCGGCTGGATAGTGGGCTCTTCCTGGACGGCCGGCGCTTGATCGTTCTCCATCGTATCCTTCTCCTTACAAGCAGATCGTTCGCCATTATCCTACAACGAGGCTGGCTGGTCAAATGCTCTTGGTAGCTAGCTCCAAATAGCAGTGACCGGAGAGGCTCCCGAGCATGGCAGCCTTCTCCCGCAGCTTGATGATATAGCCCTCATAAAGCTGATCGTAGCGCGCCTGGCGTTCGGGTTCGGGCTGATAGCGCGACTCTGCTTGCCGGATACGATCAACGGCGCTGACGGCATCGGCATACACGCCCGCGCCGAGCCCCGCCAGCAGAGCGGCGCCCTGCGCGACGGCCTCGCTCTGCTGCGGTACCGTCAGAGCATGCCCGGTGACATCCGCCTTGAGCTGGCTCCACGCTGCGCTGCGGGCACCCCCGCCCACACCTACCACATGCTTGATCGGCACACCGCTATAGGCTTCGAGGGCTTGCCACAATACTCGCAGCTCATATGCCAGTCCTTCGAAAGCAGCGCGTGCTAGATCAGCCCTGCGGTGGCTGAGCGTCAGGCCTACCAGTATCCCTCGCGCGCCAGAATCCCGATCCGGCGAGCCAGCCCCTGCCAGATGCGGCAGCAGGTAGAGCCCTTCTGCCCCTGGCGAGCTGGTTTGTGCCAGGGAGAGCAATTCATCGACATTCGTCAGGCCCAGCAGATCGACCAGCCACGCCAACAGACCGCCAGCGCCGAGGATCGCACCGGTGGCGTAATAGGTATCGGGCACCACATGGCAACCCAGGCAAAAAGCCTGGTTGGCGGCAGCCAGGTGCTGCTGCACTGCGGCGATCGCCGTCAATTGTGCTTCGGTGGTGCCGGTAGAATCCAGCACCGCGCCGGGGCTCAAGACGCCGGCGGCCAGCGCGCCGCAGACGTGGTCGTGTCCGCCTAGGAAGATGGGTGTGCCGGCCAGTAAGTCAGTCTGTTGGGCGGCTGCGGGCGTCACACGGCCTGTCGGCGAGCCTTCGGGCAGCAGTTGGGGTAATATCGAGCCCGGCAGGCCAAGTGCCTGCAGACCCTCCTGCCACCAGCAGCGCGTCTCCAGCTTCATGAGCATGCTGCGCGAAGCCTGCGAATAGCCCATCGCCGGCTGGGCGCCCAGACATGCGGCAACATAGTCGCACACTGGCAACCAATGCGTGGTATGTGCCAACACGTCTGGGTGCACCTGCTGCAGCCACAGCAGTTTGAGCGCTGTGTAGGTGTGGCCGGGCGGCAAACCGGTTGCCTGGTAGATCCGCCGGCTGCCCAAAAGCGCTTCAACCGCCTGCGCCTGCGGGAGGCTGCACTCGTCGTACCACGCCAGCACCTTACACAACGGTTCGCCGCGGGCATCCAGCGCCACGCCCGTTTCCCCGATGCTGGCAACCGCCACACCGGCCACGTCACTCGGGTTGAGCTGCGCTGTTAGCGTGCGCAGGCACTCGGCAGCCGTTGCCCACAGGGCACTGGCATGGGCATGTGCTCGGCGCGGACCAACAGCGCGCCAGGGGGTCGGCTGGGTGGCACTTGCCAACAGACTGCCCCCTTCATCAAATGCGCAGACTTTTGTGTTGGTTGAGCCGATATCGATCCCGATCAGACAAACCATACGAGCCTCCTGAGCCTGACGATAGGCCAGGCATGCGGCGATGTCAATCGCATGCTGTGCTATAGTGACCCGGAGGAACCAGCGCACTTTACTGGGTAGCGCACGAGCGGTTGCGCATCACCCGCGTCTCGGCGGGTAGACGTGAGCAAGCCCGCGGCGAGCCAGTTATGGGGCGAGATCGTGAACCTGACAGCAGCCATCGATGGCGGTTTGGCGCTGGCTACCATCCAAGCAGCTATAGCACGCTGTCGGCTCCGTGTGCGTGGTAGTTGCACGCGAGCTGGCCGAGATGGCTGCCTAGAGATGGCGCTCCTCAACCGCGCAGCCAAGAGGCTGGCAGCAACAGGTTGAGCAAAACTGTCTGTACCCGTGGGCATACGACGAGCTCGCGGGGGCACTGGCTCCACAGTTCAAGGTAATCCAGACAGCGGGGAGTCTGGGACAAGGCATTCAATGATGCTGCCAACAGCGACCTTTGCTTGCCGGTACATCGCGCAGGTTGAACAGCACTCGCAACACAGACCCTGCCCGAGAACCCAGGTTCTCGAGCAGGATCATACTGTTGTGGCTAGTTTTCCTTTGCTGCCCAATCGGGGCAGGTCATCTCACGCGGACAGGGCGGGCACTGCCGGCGAATGGCATCACCCGAAAGCAGCCTAAGGTTGGTGGATGGGTCTACCGCCTTGGCGCAATAGCCGTGTCCTTCGACCATGAGGTAATAACGACATTCCGGACAACGGTTCGTGACCTTTTTCTTGAACAAACACATTTCTGGCGCTCCTTCTAAGGCACATTATTGGCATAATCGCCTGATATAGCGAATAATGTAGTACATGCAGCATACGATTGCAAGTAGGAGGATAATAACATGCAAGCTAGCGCGGTAGTGCTGCAGCGCTTTAACCAGCCCCTGGTGATGGAGCACATCTCAATCCCTCAGCTGCGCGACGGCGAGGTGCTGGTCCGTGTCGAGGCAGCCGGCATCTGCGGGTCAGATGTACACATGTGGCGTGGACAAGATCCGCGCACCCCACTGCCGATCATCCTCGGCCATGAGGGCGCCGGTCGCATCTGCCAGTTGAATGGCCCTCGCCGGGATATTAACGGCCGTACGCTCGAGGTAGGCCAGCACGTCTTGTGGGAACGCGGCGTGAGCTGCGGAATGTGCCACTATTGCCAAGTGCTGCATACGCCTTCCCTCTGCCCAAAGCGCTGGGCGTATGGCATCCATCGCAGCCGCAGCCAACCACCCTACCTGGTGGGCGCCTATGCCACCCACATGGTGCTGGATGCCGGCACAGTATTTTTCCCGCTGGATGAAGCCGACGATCCAGCGGTAATGGTGATGGCCAGCTGCTCTGGTGCCACCGCCGCACACGCCTTTGATATGACACTGCAGCGCCCCGGTGACACCTGCATCATCTTTGGACCGGGGCCTTTGGGAGCCTTTGCGGTTGCCCTTGCCAGGGCTGGCGGTGCCGAACAGATCATGGTGGTGGGCGGCAACCATGCCAGGCTCGAGCTTTGCCGCAGTCTGGGCGCAACGCATCTGTATGACCGTCACCAGCTCAGCACCGCCGACCTGACGGCAGCCGTACGCAAGGCCACCCATGGCCGCGGGGCCGATTTGGCGGTGGAAGCCTCCGGCAGCGTGGATGCCATGCTGGCAGGCCTTGAGGTGCTGCGTCCGGGCGGCACACTCTTGATGCCTGGGATGGGTGAACCAGTTGGAGATGCCACCCTGCCGCCTTTTGAGCTAATCGTGCGCAAAAACGTGACGGTGCAAGGCTGCTGGGTGAGCGATACGCGTCATACCCACCAGGCGATCAGCCTGATTCGCCAGCAGCCCGAGGCGATGGCCGCGCTGGTTACCCACCGGTTCCCCCTCAACGAGGCGACCCAAGCCCTGCAGGCGGTGAAAGAACGCCGCGCACTCAAGGCAGTCTTGTTGCCGCAGGAGTAATAAGCATCTGGCACTATTCGTGCCAGATGGAGCCGATTGGTCAATATTAAACTGACTTGATCAGGAAGCGCGATGCACTGTAACGAAAAGGTCACCGCACGCCTGGCGGGGCTGCCGCTCAAGCCGGGCGTTTATATCATGCGCGACGCCAACCGACGCATTATCTATGTCGGCAAGGCCCTCATGCTGCGCCACCGGGTGCGCTCCTACTTTCAGGATGGCGCCCTGCATCCGCCCAAAACGCAGCGCCTGGTGGCCGAGGTCGACGACCTGGAATGGATCGTCACCGGCAGCGAGCTCGAGGCGCTGGTGCTCGAATGCGAACTGATCAAACGCCACAAGCCGCGCTACAACGTGCGCCTCAAAGACGACAAGCACTACCCCTACATCATGGTGACTCTGCAGGAAGATTTTCCGCGTATCCTGATGGTGCGCTCGATGCAGCGCGATGGGGCGCGCTACTATGGCCCGTTTACCTCCAGCCAAGTAGTCTATCAGAGCCTCGAGTTGATTCGACGGCTCTTTACCTATCGGAGCTGTAACCGGGTGATCACCGGCAAGGACCGCAGCCCCTGCTTGTATTATCACATCAACCTGTGCTTGGGGCCGTGCATCGGCGCGGTCGATAAAGAGACATACCGCGCCGCTATTGAGCGCGCCTGCCTGTTCCTGGAGGGCAAGCAGGAGGAAATCATCGACCGGCTGCGCGCCGAGATGGACCAGGCCGCCGAGGAGCTCGAGTATGAGCGCGCCGCTAAACTGCGCGATTCGGCCGAGGCGATCACGCGTGTGGTCGAGCGCCAGCGCATCGTCTCGGGGCATTTGCAGGATCACGATTTTATAGCCTTTGCGCGCGAGGATGGCCAGGCCTGCGTACAGGTGTTCTTTGTGCGCAATGGCAAGCTCATCGGTCGCGAATACTTTGTGCTGACGGGCACGCAGGATGAATCCGAACAAGAGATCCTCAGTTCGTTCCTGACCCAGTTCTATGACGAAGCCGCCTCAATCCCGCCCGAAGTGCTGCTGCAGAGCGATCTTGACGAGTTTGCCATCATCGAACAATGGATGCGCAGCAAACGCGGCAAGCGCGTGGTGCTCAAATCGCCCAAACGCGGCGAAAAACTGGCGGTAATGCAGATGGTGCGCGAAAACGCCGTCGAGACGCTCGCCAAGCTGCGCGCCGAGTGGGAAGCCGATGTCGCCAAGCAGACCGAGGCGATCGACCAGTTAAAGCAGGCCCTGCAACTGCCCGAGGCGCCAGTGCGCATCGAATGCTATGACATCTCCAACACTCAGGGCACCTCGTCGGTGGGCAGCATGGTGGTGTTTAACAAGGGGGTGCCCAGCAAGCAGGATTACCGGCGGTTTCGCATCCGCACCGTGCAGGGCGCTAACGATATCGCCTCGATGGCTGAGGTGCTGCGGCGACGCTTTACACGCTACGGCGAAAAGATGGGCAAATCCGTGGACGGCAAGGTCAATCGCTGGTCGCTCAAGCCCGATCTGGTGATTGTGGATGGCGGGCGCGGACAGCTGGCCGCCGCGATGGAAGTCTTCGAGGAGCTGGGCATCCAGATCCCTCTGGCTGGTCTGGCCAAGCAAAACGAGGAGCTCTTTTTGCCAAATCAGCCCGAATCGGTGCTCCTACCGCGCGATTCGCAGGCCCTCTACCTGGTGCAGCGCATCCGCGACGAAGCACACCGCTTTGCCGTCAGCTACCATCGTAAACTGCGCGAAAAGGCTGGCACGGCCTCGATCCTCGAAGAGGTCGAGGGGATCGGCCCGCAGCGCCGCAAAGCGTTGCTCACCCGCTTTGGATCGCTGGAGGCCATCCGTCAGGCCAGCGCCGAAGAGCTGGCCAGCGTGCCGGGCATGACCCTGGCTGTCGCGCAAAGGCTGCTGAGCAGCCTCTAGCTATCCGGGTGGCGCTTGGCCAGGGTGATGACTGTCACCCCGTCATCGCCCTCACCACGCTGGCCCGGGCGATGGCTGGCAACCAGCGGATGGAGCTCGATCTGCTGGCGCACCACCTCGCGCAGGATGCCCATCCCGCGCCCATGGATGATGCGCACCCACGGCAGCTCAGCCAGATAGGCATCGTTGAGGTATTTATCCAGCTCGGGCGCCACTTCCTCGGCGCGCCAGCCGCGCATATCCAGCTCCATTCCCGGCGAGGCCGCCGCACCTTTGGTCGTCACGCGTGTCGGCTGCGGCTCGGGGGCGGGGCGCTCATAAAAGCGCAGACCGGCCGGGTCGGTACGCAGTCTGAATCCGCCCACTCTGACCTCGGCTCCCTGCGGGCTGAGGCTGAGGAGCTCACCCGTCTGTTGGAGCGAATTGACAAACACCGTGTCGCCCACCTGCAAAGGGCGTTCGGGCATCGCACCTGGCGTGGGACGGGGCCGCTCGGGGGCGACCGCGCGCGCCATGCGCACCAGCTCGCGTTCGGCCTCCTGAGTTGACGCCGCCGGCGTGTGCCCCTGGTTTTGCCAGGTTGCCCGGATCTGGCGCAGCTCGGCACGCGTGCGCTCGATTTCCTCCAGGCTTTCGCAGCGCGCCGCGTTGAGTACCTCGAGGCGCTCGGCTTCGACTGCCGCCAGACGCCGCATCAGGTCCTGCTCAAGCCTGGCAGCTGTTCGGGCATGTTCCGCGGCACGTGCACGATCCGCCTCGGCCGCTTGGCTGGCAGCCTTGACCTGGGCGAGGATGGCATCGGTTTCGGCAGCCTCGGCTGAGATCCTTTCGCGCGCCATGGCGAGGATATCCTCCGGCAGGCCAAGACGCTGAGCGATCGCCAAAGCGTTGCTGCGCCCCGGCAAACCGATCACCAGTTGATAAGTAGGCGAGAGTGTCTCGATATCGAACTCGACGCTGGCATTGCGCACGCCCTCGCGGTTGAGCGCAAAGGCCTTGAGCTGGCTATAGTGGGTCGAACAAAACACCAGGCAGCCGCGCTCGAGCAACTCCTCCAGCAGGGCCTGCGCCAAGGCAGCGCCCTCGGTCGGGTCGGTGCCGGCGCCCAACTCATCTAATAGCACCAGCGAGTGCGAGCTGGCCAAGCGCAGGATATCGATGATGCGCGTCATATGCGACGAAAAGGTCGAGAGGCTGGCTTCGATACTCTGCTCGTCGCCGATATCTGCATAAATGCCGTCAAAGATCGGGAGGCGGCTGCCCTCGGCGGCAGGGATGTGCAGTCCGGCCTGAGCCATGGCAGCCAGCAAACCAACCGTCTTGAGCGCCACCGTCTTGCCGCCCGTGTTGGGGCCCGTCACCAGCAGCACGCGGAACGCGCCCCCCAACTGTACATCGATCGGCACACAGGTCTCTGGCGGCAGCAGCGGATGGCGGGCGCGCACCAGCTGCAGCGGCGGCCAATCGCTGGCTCGCGGTGGGCTGATCTCGGCGGGTGCTGCATGCTGGGCATAGCTGTAGCGCGCTTTGGCGGTGATCAGGTCGATTTCAGCCAGCAGCGCCACGTCGCGCGCGATCGTCTCAGCCTCATCGCCGACCATCCTCGAGAGGGCATACAGGATACGCTCGACCTCTTTGGCCACCTGGATCTGCAGGCTCTGCCAGTTGTTGTTAAGCTCGACAGTATCGAGTGGTTCGATAAAGATGGTCGCGCCCGAAGAGGACTGGTCGTGGATAATGCCAGGAATGCGCCCCTTGTACTCGGCCTTGAGCGGGATGACATAGCGGCTGCCGCGTTCGGTGATGATCTGCTCCTGCAGGTAACGCGCTCCGCTGGCAGAATTCACCAGACGGCGCAGGCGCTCCATCAGGCGGCTGCGGGCTAATTCGCTTTCGGCGCGCAGCCGCATCAGCTCGGGGCTGGCAGTATCCAGCACGCGGCCGTCGTCATCCAGGCAGCGCCCGATCTCTTCATAGATGAGCTCCAGCGGGTCCAGCCCCTGAGCCCAGTCCGCCAGCAGAGGATATTCGGCCTGTACGCGCATAAGGGTGTGATGCACGTTGCGCGTAGCATGCAGGGTGTCGCGCACATCCAGGAGCGATTGCACATCCAGCAAGCTACCGATAGCGGCGCGTTCGAGCTGTGCGCGCACATCGTGGGCGGCGCCCACACCAAAATCGGGCCGGTGCGCCAGCAGCGCCTTGGCCTCGCTAGTCTCCGCGACCATCTGGGCAACCACGTCACGTTCTGAAGAGGGACGCAGCGCCAGAGCCAGCTCGCGTCCAGCCGAAAACGAGGTATGCTCGGCCAGCTGGGCTATGATTTTGGTAAACTCGAGCTCTTCCAGGTAACGTTCGTGCATGTGGCTCCAAAACGGCACTATAGTCTGCTATTATAGCATAGTGTGCTCGCGAGCCCTTGTTCAGGCGTGGCTTGACAGCGCGCCCACTTGCGCCCATGCTGATCGGGTTATCCAGAGGAGTTTACATGACCAGCCTGACGAGCCAGCGGCGTTTGTGCGCCGATTGCGCCATGATCATCCCAGTGTACTTTTCGCGCGGCACCGAGCGCAGCCTGGCGCGCAACCTGCTAAGAATGACCCTGCAGGATACCCCGGACTATATGGCCTGGGAACAGGTCTGGCTGGTGGTGGATGGCGACCCGTCTTCGGCGGAGCTGGCTGCCGAGTTGCGCGATGAGTTGGGCGCCTATCATTTGCTGGTAGAGCCGACCAACCGCGGCAAGCTGTGGGTGATCGGCCAGGGGATACGTGCCGCGCTGGCGGCGAATACTGACAGCCAGTCTTTTGCCATCCGCGATTGTGACGCCGACCATGCCCTCAGCGACCTGCCGGCCCTGCTGCGCGCCGCAGAGCATCTGCACACGGCAACCGGCTCGACGAACTGGCTGGTAATCGGTGCACGCCGCTCGCGTTCGCGCCCGATGGGCTGGGTGCGCGGCGAGCTCGAGTACCTGCTCGATCAGGTGACTCTGGAGGCGCTGCGATACAGCCTCGCCCAGCAAGGCCGGGCTCTGCCGCTGGGCTTGTGTACTAGCCCGAATCAGGCTGATATCAACAGCGGCTACAAGGTCTATGGCCGTCAGCTGGCAGAATACCTCTTTAGCGAGCAGACGCGCCAGCTGGGGGCGATCAGCGAATCTGATTACGACCATTTTGGCTGCGAGACGGGGCCAGTGGTCGAAGCGCTGCTTGCGGGCGCCCTGTTGGCCGAGGTGCCGCGCCTGACCCTGGATGGTCAGCCAACAACTTCTTTTGGCCAGTATGACCACACCAGGCTGTACGGCAGTATCCTGACCTGGCTGTTCACGCGCCTGGAGATCCCAGCAGAGGCAGCAGCCGTGTGGTTCGATAGCCACGCCGCGCATCTGGAGCTCAACACCACTGCCGAGGGGCGCGAGCTGCTTGGTCGTCTGCGCCGGCAAAGTTTAGAGGCGGCAGTGCGTTATGGCCTGGGCGATGCTGTGCCTGTGCCCTTGCCCAAGCTGCCGACGCTATGAGCCAGATGACAGCACAGGCTTTGCGACAACGCCTGGTGCGGCTCTCCGCCTCCCAGAAGGCTGCGTTGGTAGTAGTTGGCTTTACCATTGCAGGCGCGTTGCTGCGCCTATGGGCACTCGCCGACCTGCCGCCGGGAATCTATCGCGACGAGGCTTTCGAGGGCATTGCAGCACAGGGCATCCTGCGAGGTGAGATGCCCCTCTTTCTCACCGCCAATAACGGCCGCGAAGCACTGTACGCCTGGTTGTTGGCGCCCTTTATCGCCTTGTTTGGCAACATTGCCCTGGCATTACGCTTGCCTGGCACCCTGGCGGGCATCGCCCTGATCCCGGCCAGTTATACCCTGGGGCGCGAATGGTTCAGCGAGCGCGAGGGCGTGGCGGCAGCCGGCCTGGCGATGGGCTCAGTATGGGCGCTCAGCCTGAGCCGTTTTGCGGTGCGCGCCAGCATCCTGCCGCTGGTTACCGCGCTGCTGCTGACGGCGCTCCTGCGCGGCTTACAAAAGAGAAGGATCCTGCCGATGGTGGCCGGCGGTGTGCTGTTGGCGGCAGCCTTTAACACCTATTTACCGGCGCGCTTTATGGTGCTGGCGATCCTGCTGTACGCACTCTATCAACTGTTGTCTGAGCGGCGAGCTTTTTGGTGGCGCGGCTGGCTGGCCTTTTGGGGAGCAGCCCTGCTGGCGGCTATACCGCTGCTGGTCTACTTTGCGGTGCATCCGACCGACTTTTGGGGACGCAGCAGCCAGGTGTTGCTAACCAGCCCAGCGATCAGCGGCAGCTACCAACTGCACGCCCTGGCGGAGAGTGCCTGGCGCACACTGCTGGCGCCTTTTTACCGCGGGGATTTTATCCCGCGCCACAATGTGCCCATGCGGCCCTGGTTTGAACCGCTGATCGCCCTGGCGGCACTGGGTGGGCTGGCGGTGCTGGCGCACAGCCCGCAGCAGCGCGAGCGTAGCGTGCTGCTTGGGATCTGGCTGGTACTGCTAAGTCTTCCGACCATTCTGGCAGAGGGCGCCCCGCATATGCTGCGGGCCGTCGGTCTTTTGCCGGTGCTCTATCTGGTGCCGGCACTGGGGCTGGCCTGGCTGAGCCGTAAACTCGCACCCCACGGGGCTCCTTGGCTGGGCCGGGCGCTGGTGCTGACAGCTGTGCTGCAAAGCGGAGCCACCTCGTTCATCGCCTATCGGCAGCATCTCCAGTCGGAGGCGGTCTACTATAACTTTGAGGCGGGCGTTAGCCAGATGGCGGAGGAGATTCGTGCTTACCAAACCACCGCGGATGAGGCAGCTCCGGTGCTGCTGGCGCAGAGATTGTGGGATACCTGGCCCAGTCTGCACTACTATTTTCCGCAGGGCGCCGGGCTAACTTTGTTAGGCAGCGACGGCAGCCTGCCGCCAGCTGCGGCAGCGCCCAACGATTCCGGGGCGCTTGTCATCCTGTGGCCCTATGAGGATAACCGCACCACCCTGAGTCTCCTACCGGCCGGCATGCGCATCAGTGCCCAGTCTGGCGCGCTGGAACGCGGCGATCTGGAAGCCGATGCCAGGCTGCTGTATATCAGTTATCTGGTTGAACCGGCTGCCGTTAACCCAACGCCGGTAGCGCAGTGGAAAAAGGGCATTGGCCTGCTGGATACGCAGGTAGAGCGCACAGCCGCCGACCGCCTGCGCGTGACGCTTACCTGGCGCGCACAGCAGGCTCCCGGCGAACCGCTGGTAGCCTATGTGCACCTCCTGCAGGGCGGCGAGATGATTGCCCAGCATGACGGAACGCCGGCTGAGGGCTATTATGGCACTGAGCTGTGGCGTGCCGGCGATGTGGTGGTGGATCCCCACGAGCTGGTTGCCGGCCAGCCCCTGCCAGCCGGTGAGGTGTTGCTCGTTATCGGCTGGTATCGCTGGCCGCAGATGGAGCCGCTTACGCGCCAGGGTGAGCTGGATACACTGGAGCTGCCCATTACCCTTGAGGCCTTGCCATGAGGCAGATCAACTGGCTCAAGCGCCATGCCGCGTTCATCATCGTGATCGCGGTCGCCCTGGCGGCGGCAGCCCCGCTCTTTATCGATAGCGGCCTGTTGGCCACCCGTGCGGGCGGCGACTCGCCCTTTTTACTGCAGCGTGTACAGCAGATGGCCGAGAACCTGCGCCAGGGGGTCCTTCCGGCGCGCTGGATGCCCGATGGCGCCCTGGGGTATGGCTATCCCTTTTACGACTTTTACGCCCCTCTCCCCTTTTACTTGGCCGGGCTGCTCAGCCTGGCTGGCTATGGCACGGTGCTGGCGATCAAGCTGACCCAAGCCGTCGCCATGCTGTTGGGGGCAATCGGCACCTGGCTGCTGCTGCGCGAGCTAGAGGTGCGCCCGTGGGGAGCCGCGCTGTCTGCCATCCTCTTTACCCTGGCGCCTTTTCATCTGGTCAACCTCTATGTGCGCGGCGACGCTCTGGGCGAGTTCTTTGCCATGGGGTACTTCCCTTGGGTGCTGTGGAGCCTGCTGAGGCTGCGCAGCCGAGCATCTGCCACCAACCTTATTCTGGCAGGGACCAGCTATAGCTTGCTGGTACTCAGCCACAACGTCTCGGCGATGCTCTTTACCCCGCTGGTTTTGCTGGTGCTGGTCATCTGCGCCTTTGAGGGCGGTTGGAGCCCCAACTACCGCTTTTTAGTGCGCGGGCTGGGTGCCCTGGCGCTGGGGCTGGCGCTCAGCGCGTGGTTCTGGCTGCCGGCTATCCACGAACAGTCTCTGGTGCAGCTGCAGGAGCAGACTACCGGCTATTTTAGCTATGCCGGCCACTTTCGCCTGTTCGACCTGGTACAGATTGAGCTGCCCTTTAACTATAGCATCGATGCCCAGCGCAACCCCTTCCAGATGAGTGCCTGGCAAGTTCTCGCTGCGCTGGCGGGATTGGCTGTGATCGTGGCGGATGTCCTCAGACGTCGGCGCCTTTGCGCCTGGCAGCTGGCTTTTGCGGCGGGTGCCCTCGGCACCACCTACCTGATAACACCCTATTCGGCTTGGATATGGGAGCACATCCCCTTGCTGCAGCTGGCGCAGTTCCCGTGGCGGCTGCTTTCGCTGCAGGCGCTGTGCATCGCTGTGCTGGCCGTGCCAGCCGTGAACTGGCTACCTGAACGCGCGGCGCGCGTCACGGTGCCGATCCTTGCACTGTCCCTGAGTCTCTACGCTCTGGCCGGCTTGCGGCCAACTTTTCTCCCGCTGGGTGAGGGTGACATCACCCGCGAGCGTCTGATGCTTTACGAGGCCTATTCGGGTAACCTCGGCAGCACAGTTCGAAGCGAATACCTGCCTCGCTGGACCATCCCGCGCCCCTATACCTCGCCCGAGTTGCTGGGATCGGCGCCGCAAGTACGCGCGCTGGAAGGCGTCCTTGCCCACGCTGAACGCCTGCAGATGCGCTCAAACGCGCAAGAGTGGCGCGTGCTGGTCGAGTCGGACGGTTTGTTCGCCTTCCCCACCAGCTTTTACCCGGGCTGGCAAGCCCTGGTGGATGGCGCCGCGCAGGGCGTCGAGCCGCTTGAGGGGCTCGGCTGGCTGGCGCTGCGTCTTCCGGCTGGCGAACATACCGTTGCATTCCATTTTGAGCCCACCCCAACGCGGCGCACCACCGGTTGGATCTCGCTGGCAGCTGCGCTCGTCTCGCTGGCCTGGCTGGGTTGGGCGGCTGCACGCCGTCAGGGACGCAGGCAAGCGTGCCTGGCTGGCGGGGTGCTGCTGATGCTGCTTGGCGTTGCGGCGGTTGGCCAGATCCTGCCGCCACCGCAGGCGATCCCTGGTCCGCTGGTGCAGGATTTCGTCTGGGCGCCCTACCTGCATCACGAGCCCGGCGGTTTGCGTCTGGGCAACGCGGTGGTACTCACCGATTACCGTTTTACCAGCGGTGAGTTGGTGCCCGGGGGCACTTGCGAACTGCAGCTGGATTGGAGCGCCGCAGCCGAGGACGTGATGCTGCGCGGAGAACTGGTGGCCATCAGTGCTCACCACAGTGAGCCGGCGCCGGTGTGGGCACGCTCCCAAGCGGCAGCCGGAGCCGCCAGCATGGTTTTGGCGGTACCAGGCGATCTGCCTCCGGGCATGTATGTGGTGCGCCTCTCAGCCGTTCGCGGCGAAGAGGCCCTCAGTATCACCAATGCTCAGGGCGTCGAGCTGGGGCTGGTGGCAACTTTACCGCTGACGGCAAGCAAGGCCACGCTGCCCGAGACGGAGCCCTCCGCGCCGCTGGCCAGCTTTGGCCCGGCGGATCTCGAGCCGGTCATCACGTTGCTGCAGGCTGAGCTCGAGAGTGTGGATGCCGGGATAGCGCTCGTGCGGCTGATATGGCGTAGCGAGCGCCAGGCACCGCTCAACTATTATCTCTCGCTGCGTCTGCTGGATTCGAACGGACAGCGCATCGCCGATCGCGACCTGGAGCCGCTGGCTGGCAGCTGGCCGACGGTGCTATGGCGCCCGGGCGAGGTACTGAGCGACCAGGTGCTGATTCCGCTGCCGCCGGATGCCGTCACGCCCACCCAGATCGAGGTAGTCCTCTATGATCGGCGCACGCTCGCGAGCATCGGCAGCGTCAGGGTGCCGTGAGCTCTGCCAGGCGCAGCCGGGTCCCCTGACCCTCACGTACACGGCGCTCGTCCAGTACCTGAAGCGGCGCGAGGGTAAAGGCATCATACAGCTCCAGGGTTGTCACCAGCGTGCTGCCCGAAGGCGCCCCCTCCAGGCTGATGTGCTGGATATCCTGCACGAGCCAGCCCCATCCCCACTTGAGAGCAGGGATCGCCCCCATCGCCGGCGTGCTGTCAGCTTTGCGCTCCGTGCCATCCGGCGACACCGCTCCCCACGAAAGCGACAGGTCGCGCGTGATAGGCTGGTCGGCGCGCAGCCACCCGCTCAGCCGCAGTGACTTGCCGGCATCAACCTGGCTGCCCACCAGGGTAATCCCGCCCGCCAGCGGAATACAGGTCTGCGGCTCGGAGGGCAGGACCAGCGCCAGGTCGCGCGGCTGCGCCAGATGCCAGGCGCCTAAAATCGGCACAGGCTGGCCATCATCGCCCAACACACGCACACTGAGCGCACGGCTGCCGGCTGGCAGATCGAATGCGACCAACTGATGTGCCCCAGGCGACAGGACCGCCAGCGCCTTGGCGGCTGCCACCTGCCCATCTGTCACGATCTGCAGCTCCGCAGCTTGCCCATCTGTGCCGGCGTCTGACCAGCCTTGCGCCAGATGCAGATAGAGACGGCGCTGCTGGGCAAACGAGTCGTCGACATCATACCCGGTCAGCAATAGACCGTTGGCCCAGGCGGCCGACTGGTGATTCGCAACAGGCCGCTGCGCCGTGACGGCTGGCAGCTCGATCATCGTCAGAGCCAGCGCGTCCTGGCCGTTAACCATCAGGCGCGTGATCTCTCCGGCGCTGTTGGTATAGAACCCGCAGATCAGCTGATAGTTGTCGGCCTGCGCGTGCGGCAGCAGGGCGAGGATCACCTCTTCCAGCTGCACGCTGCCGGGCAGCAGACGGCTGGCAGGATAGGTGACATCAGCCTGTCCGACCGGCCCCTCCGGCCCTACCAGTTGGATAAAGAGGGTCAGGTCCTGCTCCGATGGCTTCAGTGCCTCAAAGGCCAGGGTGACATGCAGGTTCCGCTGGGCTTGATAGATCTGTAGCGCCTGCCGGTAGCCGACCATTCGGATACTCGGTTCAAACTCAGCGTCCAGTGGTTGTAGCTCGGAGAGGCTGGCCGCATCAATATCCTGACCAACCTGCCAGGCACCGGCAATCGGCGTAAAACGCTCTGGCAGACGCTCATAGGCGTAGAACCAATTAGTCACCACCACCGGCCGGCCCTCGGCCTGCCAGGCAGCGATGCGTTCCAGCCAGGTCTGGTCGTTGGGGTTGGCACCGCGCGGGTAAACATATTCGACATGCACATCCGGACGCTGCCGCTCGACAAGCTGCAGGTACCACAATGGGGTCGCCTGATGCCAGTTTGAGAGGATCACGCCGTCGCGCGGAGTTTGCTGCAAGAGTGCCAGCGCCTGGACGCGGGTGGTATCATCCTGACGCATCACCTGCGCAGTTTGGGCACTCTGCCAGCCGACCTGCAGCGTAGCCAGCAGCACCAGCGCGGTGATCAGAGTCGACGGCCAGGCATGCACCAATCTTTTCAGCGCGGCCAAACCCATCGCCAGAAGTATAGCAGCGGCCACATAGCTGGGCAGGAGGTACTCGACAGTCTGTGGCGCGCGATAGGTGAGGGCCGCCAACAGGTTTACCAGCAGCACGCCCATCACCAGCGCGGCGCGCCCGGGTTTGAGCCACAGCGCCAGCAGGGCTGCCAATGGCAACAGCCAAGGCAGATATGTGCCAAACTGTAACCGCGCGATCTGCCAAGCCACGCCTGCCCGGGCTGCCAGCTCACTGGCGGTTCGGTAGTAGAGCATGTCTCCGCCAAAGCCGCTGGCACTGATATGCCCCCATAAGGCCGCCCAGCTGCGAATCGGGGCGGGGTCAAAGGCTGGCTGCATGGCACTGCGGATGGGCAGGTAAAGCAGCACCAGAAATGCCGCCAGGAAGGCGCCCAGAGCCGGTAGCCATCGTCGCGGCCGGCAGATTAAGCGCGGATCATGCGCCAGAATAAACACGGCAAAGGGCAGCCCGAGCAGGGCGATCGAGGCGTGATGCCCGATGCCCAGCCCAAACAATAGTCCAAAGATCGCCAACCGCCGGCTGGTGGGCGAACGCGCCCACGCCAGCAGGCTGGCAAGACAAGCCATGCTCAGCAATGCCACCAGGCTGCGGATATTGGCCGTGGTGCTGATAACCCAGAAAGTTGGCGCCAGGCCCAGCATCAGCACGCCTGCCAGGGCGGCGATGCGGCTGTGCACCTCATGGACGATGGTGTGGTATAGGAGCGCCAACGTGAGGGCCGAGAAGACGGCACTCAGCAGGTTCAGCCGCCAAGCGGGGCTTCCGAGCGGTGCCAGAGTCGCCAGCTTACCCAGAAGGGTATAAAACGGATATCCCGGCGGATGCGGGATGCCCAGCACGGAGCTGGTAATCTGGAACTCGCCGCTATCAGCCGGCAGGAGACCCGGTGCGGCGGTGATGCCGTACAGCACCAGGAACGATACAAAGACCAGCAATGCCTCCCGTTTGTGGCATACCCAGCGCGGCCCATGCAGCAGGAGCATCCACACGACGATGAGCACTGCCAGCCAGGCGCCTGCCACGGGCTGCGTGCCGGGCCAAAGCACATAGACGCCGGCACTCAGCAGCGGATACCAGCACAAATGCGGCAGTTTGCTCAGCGCCCAAATTCCCAGGAGCGCCGCTGCCAGTGCAGCAACCATTACCCAGAGAAGCACACAGGCACTCGGCAACCACTCACAGACCAGCCGCACGATGAACACCCCAGTCAGTGCGCCTGCTGCACCGCGCAGCCAGCTCTCCTGAAAAAACACGCGCGGGAATGGAATACGAGGCAAGGTCATCCCATGAGGGCCTTTTGATAGACAGTCAGGGTCTCGGCTGCCGAACGCCGCCACGAGAACATCCTGGCACGTTCCAAACCCGCGGCACGCATCGCCGCGCGAAGCTCGGGGCGCGTGGTCACCTCCAGGATCGCCTCCGCCAGTGCGCCGGCATCATCAGGCGGTACATAGCGGGCCGCCTGCCCTCCTACCTCGGGCAGCGAGCTCGCCAGAGTGGTGATGACCGGACAGCCGCACGCCATGGCCTCCAGCACCGGCAGTCCAAAGCCCTCATAAATCGAGGGGAACACCAGCGCGTCAGCGAGCGCATATATGGCGGCCTTGTCCTCCTCGGCAATGCCGCCCAGCAAAAGGACCCGCTCATCCAAGCCAAGCGCCTGAATGATCTCGCGCGGATCGCTGGCGACGGCCGAGCCAGGCGCCGGCAGGCGCCCGGCGATCACCAGCGGAATACCCTCCAGCTGCTCGTGCAGCTGTGCATATCCCTGCAGCAAGAGCTCGACACGCTTGCGTCGGTCGAATCCACCCAGATAAAGCAGATAGCGCTGCGGAAGCGCCAGTTTTTCGGCGGTTTGCTGCAGCTGTTGCTCAGAGGGCGGCACCAGGTTGGGTGACACAGCGTTATAAACCGTCTGCACGCGTTCAGATCTCACGCCCAGATGGCTGCGGATATCCTGCGCGGCACTGTGCGAGACGGCAATGATCTGCTGGCTGCGCCGACCCGACCAATCCGCCAGATGCATATAGGCGCGCATCCCCAGGCTGCGGCGGTAATCCGGAAAGAGCTGGTGGATCATGTCGTGGATCGTCACCACCACCGGCACGCGGTGCAGCGCGGGCGCGCCCTGGTAGGGGACGTGCAGCACATCCAGCCGGTCGTGCGCGGCTGCCCGCGGCAGGCTGATCTGCTCAAACCACACCTTGGCCAAACGCGGACTGCTGGCATCAAAGGGCGTGTACAGGCGGGTGGTCGGCATTGGGGAATCGTCCTGAGCGGTATCGGCATCTCCAAAGGCCGGCAGGTAGAGGCGAAACTGGTCCTGCGGGGCAGCCGCGACCAATGCCGGCAGCAGTCCGCGCAGATGCTGTCCGCTGCCGGTAGTGATCGATCCCCAAAAGGCGCCGCTGATGCCGATTTTCATACTCGTGCCACGATTGTAGCGGCGGAAGCTTTGGCAGGCAACTTGCAGCGGCTGGGGCGGGGCATTATAATCCGAAAATCACCCCTTACCATAACCGTGAGGTTAAGAGATGCCGCAGCCCAAACCATCCCATCACGACGTTGTTGCGATCATCGATTACGGCTCGCAGACCAGTCAGCTGATAACCCGCCGAGTGCGCGAGGCAAACGTTTATGGCGTGCTGGTGCCCTGGGATATTGCCGCCGAAGAGCTGCGCCTCTTGTACGTGCTGATGACGCGCGCGCGCGACCGGCTGATACTGACCGGCAGCGTCAGGGGCGCCGACCGCGCGTTCGCGCGCGCCGCGGCGTCCGCGAAGCTCCCGTCGACCGCGACGAGCCATCTGCAGATCGTGCTGGGCGCGGTGCTTTCGGCGGACGAGGGCGAGCGGCCGGCGGTCGAGATATCGGTCCGCGCGGCGGGCGAACTCCGGCCGTCCGGGCGGGAGGACGCGTCCGAAAGCGCGCGCGCGGCGGTCGAGGCGGCGCTTCGGGGAGAGCTCGGCGAGCCGGACGAGCGGGCGCTAGACGCGATGGCGTGGGAATACCCGCACGCGGCGGACACCGAGCGGCCGCTGAAGCTGACGGCATCGGGGCTTTTGCGCGAGGTCGAGGGGCCGTGGGAGCTTCCGGAGCTTGCGAAGCGCCCGGAATTCCTGCGCGAGGGCGGCGCGCTGACCGCAACGGAGCGCGGGAGCGCCTATCACCGCGCGCTGGAGGCGCTCGCGCTGAAGCCGCTCCGGGGGCTCTCCGGCGCGGAGCTGCGATCGGCGATCAAGGGTCAGCTCGACGATCTTCGGCTCGCGAACCGCCTGACCGCCTCCGAGCGGGCGGCGGTGCTGCCCGGCGCGATCGCGCGGTTCTTCGAGGGGAATACCGGGCGGAGAATCCTCGAAAGCGGCACCGTGATGCGCGAGTGGCCGTTCAACGTCGAGATGAAGGTCTCCGAGGCGATCGGTGACGAGGCGCACGAGCGGTTCGGCGGCGAGGTCGTGCTCGTGCAGGGGACGGTCGACCTGTGCTTCGTCGAGGGCGGCGAGTGGGTGCTGATCGACTACAAGACCGATTCCGCGCGCGACCGCGAGGCGCTCCGCTCGCACTACGAGCGGCAGCTCGGCGTGTACGCGCTGGCGCTCGAGCGGATCACCGGCATGCGCGTGAAGGAGAGAATATTGTGCCTGCTCGCCGCGGGCGAAGAAATTTCCTTGTAAGGAAATGATTCTTTAAGGAGGAGCCATGAACATATTGATTGTGGACGGGCAGGGGGGCGGCATCGGCAGGCAGCTGATCGAGGCGCTCCGCGAGCGGCTGCCGGAGGCGGAGATCACGGCCGTCGGCACGAACGCGTTCGCGACCTCGGCGATGCTGAAGGCCGGCGCGAGGCGCGCGGCGACCGGCGAAAACGCCGCGATCGTCGCGTCCCGCGCCGCGGACGTGATCGCCGGGCCGGTCGGCATCGTGATCGCCGACGCGCTGATGGGCGAGGTCACGCCCGCGATGGCCGTCGCCGTCGCGCAGAGCCGCGCGCGCAAGGTGCTGATCCCGGTCAATCAGTGCGACAACTTCGTCGTGGGCGTGCCGGAGCTCTCGACCTCGATGTTGGTCGGGCAGGCGGTCGAGAAGATTCTCGGTTGAGATGCCGGACAAGGTACCGGTTCCGGCTAGGCGCGCTCTCGACCTCGATGCGGCGGGCAGGCGGTCGAGAAGATTCTCGGTTGACAAGCCGCGCGGGGCTGTGGTAATATACTGCAAGACAGGCGGCAGAAGCCGGGCGCTACCCTCAGAAGAGGGCGGCGCCCCTGTTTTTGGAGGAGGATGGGGAAGATGAAAATTCGGGTTCGGGAACTCACGATCGCGGCGGCGTGCCTGGCGCTTTGCCTGTTTCTTCCGTCTCTGACGGGGCACAT